>Ga0310696_10000438_pt1 | contig 66459 bp, 41 predicted proteins | sample AusTroGonzalo_MG_4_FD_203885 | JGI IMG/M metagenome (GOLD analysis project Ga0310696, IMG submission 203885) | Bovine rumen microbial communities from tropical cattle in Woodstock, Queensland, Australia - Gonzalo_02 (v2) (version 2) | ecosystem: Host-associated > Mammals > Digestive system >...
ACTCTCGAACTTCTGCATAATCTGGCCGAGGACTTCGCCGTTCTCCGCATTGGTGAAGGCCGTTCCGGGATGAATGGCCCAGATGAAGTTCACCTTCGTGGCGTGGCCTACGGCCGTGATGTCACGCAGCATGTCCTGGGTCAGGTAGCCGATGCGCAACTGCTCCGGCGTGATGGCCGTGGGATAAGGTTCGCCCCATCGCTGGGAGTGGTAGGGGTCGGACTTGGCGCCGTACATATAGGTATTCATTTTGTAGCGCGCCATGAACCGGAAGAGGTCCTTGGTCACCTCGGCCGTATAGGGCACGCCGTAGTAGCCCTCGATGATGCCGCGGTCGCGGATGTCGGCGTAGTCGTAGAGGACCACGCAGGGAAGGGCTTCGCCCGCCTGCTCCAGCATCTGCTCCAGCGAGGCGAGTCCGCAGAACGTGGCATCGGTGTTTTCGCCGAGAACCAGCAGTTGGGCGTTGCCCTGCTTGTCGGCGGCCAGGCTGAGGAGGTGGCGGTCGAACTTCGGCAGTCTGAAGACCTCGCGCGAGAGTCCCCGTCGGTCTGCCTCTTTGTCGGCGGTTCCGCGCGAGGCGTTGACGCCTAAGAGCAGGTTCGACCCGGTCTTCTGCGGACGGCTGTCGCGGCAGGTCTGCAGGCCGTGTTCGCGCAGGACTTCCTCCGCACGGGCCACCGTGGCCTCGTCGATGCCGCTCTCGGCCACGATGCAGACCCTCGGGCTCAGACGGGCCGTGCCGGGCTGGGGCAACTGCTGCTGGGGAATGGGGTAAATCGTGTAGGGCTGGGCGCAGAGGGGCAGGAGGCCGCACGCACAAGCCAACAGAAGGAGCATTCTTTTCATGTGAGGTTCAGTTTTGGGGATTAGGTTCTGCAAAGATAGGAGATTATTCACCTACAACCAAGAAAAGCGTCCCCAAATCGGCGTTTTTAGCGGCCGAAGGCCTTATTTCTCCAATTATTTGACCAGAAAGGGCACCTCTTAGCGGGAAAATCGCTAACTTTGCCAACGCATAGACAACAAACCTCCTATCCCCACCGTACTCCACCATGCGCCTACCTCGCCTTCCCCTGCTCGTTCGCATCCTCATAGCCATCGCCTTAGGCATCGCACTGGGACAGATTGTTCCCATGTGGCTCCTGCGCGTCTTCACGACGTTCAACGCCCTGTTCTCCTCTTTCCTGAAGTTCCTGATACCCCTGATTATCGTCGGGCTGGTCATGCCCGCCATCGCGGACATCGGGAAGTCGGCCGGGCGACTGCTGCTCATCACGGTTTGCATCGCCTACGGCAGCACCGTCCTCTCGGGGCTGTTCTCCTACGGCGTGTCGGCGTCCGTCTTCCCTCAACTGATAACGGCTGCCCCGGCGCAGGCAGTGGCAGGAGCTGCCGAGAGCGTCGCTCCCCCCTACTTCACCCTCGACATTCCCCCGCTGCTCGACATTATGAGTGCGCTGGTGCTGGCCTTCGTGGCGGGCTTAGGCATGGCCTATCTCGGACTGCCCCGGATGAAGGGCGTCGCAGACGACCTGCGCAGGCTGGTAGAGCGGACGATTGCCGTGGCGGTGATTCCCCTGCTGCCCCTATACATCCTTGGCATCTTTGCCGAGATGACGCGCTCCGGGCAGGCCTGGCACGTTGTCACGACCTTCGCGACCATCATCGGCATCATTTTCGCCATGCACATCGCCCTGCTGCTGCTTCAATACACCATCGCGGGCTGCATCGTCCGCCGCCATCCGCTGAAGCTCCTCGGCACCATGCTTCCCGCCTACTTCACCGCCTTGGGCACCTCCAGCAGTGCCGCCACCATCCCCGTCACGCGGATGCAGGCTATCCGGATGGGAGTCTCCGAGGAGATTGCCAACTTCTCTGTGCCGCTCTGCGCCACCATCCACATGTCCGGCTCGTGCATGAAGATTACCGCCTGCGCCGTTGCCCTGATGCTGATGCAGGGCCTCCCCTTCACGGGCGGAATGTTTGTGGGCTTTGTGCTGATGCTGGGCGTGATGATGGTCGCCTCGCCGGGCGTTCCCGGGGGAGCCATCATGGCTTCGCTGGGCGTCCTCTCTTCGATGCTGGGATTCGGCGAACAGGACTGCGCCCTGATGATTGCCCTCTATATCGCCATGGACTCGTTCGGAACGGCCTGCAACGTGACCGGCGACGGAGCCATCGCCCTGGTCGTCGACAAAATCCATCAACGATAGTTCCCTAAAAACCAAGCACGGCCATGGCGGAGAGTCCTATTACCCTCTTACAGCGACAACGCGCCCTCTTGCAGACGGAGTACGCCTACGAGAAGGCGGAGTTCCAGCGGCTGACCGAAGCCACCGGCGTGCAGCGCAAGGTGGAACGGGGCATGGCCTGGTTTCCGCTCGCACTGGGACGCAGCTACCACAACTCCCTCGACCAGTTGGTCGTGGAGGTGACACGCTCTTTATCCGAAGCCACGGCCACAGCGACGGTTCAAGACGAGGACACCTCCCTCTTCGAGCCCGGGAAGCCCGTCTGCTTCTTCAGCGAAGACGCCTCGGGCGACCGCCACGGGACGGGAGGCTTGTTGCATTATTATAAGTTCGTGGCACAGGTGAGCTACGTGGAGGCCGACCATATGGTCATCGCCCTGCCATCGCCCGACGCCCTGGAACAGTTGCACGGAGCCTACCGCCTCGGCGTTCAGCTCTACCTCGACGAACAGACCTACCGCCTGATGTTCGAAGCCCTGGACGACGTCATTACCGCCAAGACTGGCCGCCTGGCCGACCTGCGCGAGATGTTTCACTCCACGCTGCCCATCGGCAAGTTCACCTTCGCCCCCGTGCGTTTCCCCTGGCTGAACACTTCGCAACAGGCGGCGGTGAACGAGGTGCTGTGGGCCAAGGACGTAGCCGTCGTCCACGGACCTCCGGGTACGGGCAAGACGACGACGCTGGTCGAGGCCATCTACGAGACGCTGCGGCGCGAGAACCAGGTGCTGGTATGTGCGCAGTCGAACATGGCCGTGGACTGGATTGCGGAGAAGCTGGTGGACAGGGGCGTCAGTGTCCTACGTATCGGCAACCCCACGCGCGTGACGGACAAGATGCTTTCGTTCACCTACGAGCGACGCTTCGAGAGCCACCCGCTCTACACCGAGCTGTGGGCTGTCCGCAAGGCCATCCGCGATATCTACGCCTCCAAGAGCGGCAGTCGCGAGAACCGCCACCAGAAGATTGCCCGCCTGAAAGACCGGGCCACAGAACTCGAATACACCATCAACCAGGCGTTGTTCAGCGACGCCAAGGTCGTTGCCTGCACCCTCGCAGGCTCTGCCAACCGCCTGCTCACGGGCATGAAGTTCGGCACGCTGTTCATCGATGAGGCAGCACAGGCCCTGGAAGCTGCCTGCTGGATAGCCATCCGCAAGGCACACCGCGTTATCCTCGCCGGAGACCACCGCCAACTGCCGCCGACCATCAAGTCGCCCGAAGCCATGCACGGCGGACTGGACCGGACATTGATGCAATACATCGTGGAGCAGAAGCCACAGGCGGTGTCGCTGCTGACGGTGCAGTACCGCATGTGCGACGCCATCATGCAGTTCCCCAACCGCGAGTTCTACGGCGGACAGCTCACCAGTGCGCCCGAAGTGAAATACCGTGGAATCTTAGACTGGGACACAGCGATTGAGTGGGTAGACAGTAGACCCACCTCCCTGCCCCTCCCTGTGAGGGAGGGGAGTAATTACCCTACAGGGTATGCACAAAGCTCAAAGCTAAGGGACAAGGCGGATGCCCACTCAAGTCATCCTACTCCCCTCCCTAACGAAGTGCCCAGGGTAGCGAGGAAAGTGGAGGTTGACTTGATGTCAAGCTCCCCGAGCGACCGAGGATTAACTCCTAATCTGAGGGCGGAAATGCAGGGGGGTGGGTCTTCATGGTTTAACCCCGCCGAAGCACATCTGACGCTGGACACCCTGCAACGCTACTTCGAGAAGATCGGGAAGGAACGGTTGTTGGAGGAACGCGTGGACGTAGGCATCATCTCGCCCTACAAGGGACAGGTGCAGTTGCTTCGCCGTCTGTTGCAGAAGGACCGCTACTGGAAACCTTTCCGCAGCCTCATCACCGTGAACACCGTCGATGGCTTCCAAGGACAGGAGCGCGACGTTATTGTCATCAGCCTCGTCCGCAGTAACGAACAAGGCGACATCGGCTTCCTGCGCGACCTGCGCCGTATGAACGTGGCCATCACTCGTGCCCGCATGAAGCTCATCATCCTCGGCGACAAAGCCACCATCTGCCGAATGCCTTTCTATCGTCGGTTAGCCAACTATATCGATGAAACCTATTAGATCCATCGTCTTCTTCCTCTTCCTTTGTCTTCCCCTTTCCTTGCTCGCCCAATCCACAGACACCGAATGGGACGCCCTGATGCAGGAGCTGGCAGAAGAGAGCGTGGAGGACGAGGGCGAAGAGGCGTGGGAAGCACAGATGGAGGAATTGACGGAACTGCACGAACACCCACTCGACCTCAACCACGCCACCCGCGAACAGCTTTCTGCCCTGCCCTTCCTCAGCGAAGCCGCCGTGGATGGAATCCTCAACTACCTTGCCCTGAACGCCCCCATGCGAAGCCTTGGTGAACTGCGTTTCATTCCCGCCCTCAGCCTGCGCGAACGCGAATGCCTCCGCCTTTTTGTCTACGTCCCGCAGATGACGGATTTCAAGACCAGACAATGGCGCGATACGACCTGGTGGGGACATGCCAAACACGAACTCACAACGCGCGCAGATATCCCTCTTTATAATCGAGCAGGCTGGCCGTGGTCGCGAGGCATCGCCAACCGCCTGCGCTACACCTGGCAGCAAGGCCGCCACCTCGACGCAGGACTACGTGCCGAAACGGATGCCGGGGAACAGATGTTTACCCGGTCGACTCCGCTCTGGGACAGCTACGGCGGCCACATCCAGCTCAAAGACGTCGGCCCGCTGAAATCCGTCGTCATCGGCGACTACAAGGCAAGCTTCGGACAAGGACTCGTACTGAACAACGGCCTGCGCTTCGGCAAGCTGTCAACGAGCCTCTGGCGCACGCCGGAAGGTATCCGTCCCCACCGCTCTGCCGACGAGGTGAACTACCTGCGTGGCGCAGTAGCCACCCTCGCCTTCGCCCGTCGTTGGCAGTTCACAGCCCTTTATTCCTACCGTCGCTTCGACGCCACCGTGGCCGCCGACAACACCTTCCAAACCATCAACCCATCAGGTCTCCACCGCAGCGACAGCGAACTTGCCCGCAAAGGCAGTCTCGGGAGCCACACCGCCGCCTTCCACCTCGCCACCAGCCTTCCCCTCGCCTCCCCCTCCTTCCTCTCCCTCGGAACCACCGCTCTCTACCAGTACTACGACCACCAGTTCCGCCACGGCACCCAGCTCTACCGCCAAATCTACCCCGAAGGCTACCAGTTTGCCGCCTTCGGCCTCGACTACTCCCTCCGCATTTCCCAACTTTATCTCAGCGGCGAAACCGCCCTCTCCACTGCCCTCGGCTCTTCCTCTCCAGCCCTCAGCACGTTGAACAAAGCCACTTGGCGCTTCACGTCGAATACCCAAGTGGCCCTTATCCAACGCTACTACGGCAAGCACTACTTCTCCCCCTACGCCAAAGCCTACGGCGAGAACAGCCGTGTGCAGAACGAGAGCGGCGTCACCCTGCAACTGGACGCAGACCGCCTCGGCCCCATCGCCCTGCGCGCGCTCTTCGACTATTTCTACTCTCCGTGGCCCCGCTACACCATGACCCGCTCCTCCGACGGTTGGGAAGCCCTCCTGCAAACCACCTACGCATCGCGCCGTGGCCGCACCCTCCTCCTCCGCTACAACCTCAAGAGCAAGGAACAAAGCGACCGCCGCCACTACAGCCACCGCTTCCGCGCCACTTACTCCCACGCCCTCACGGCCCGCTGGACCGCTGCCCTCTCCAGCTTCCTCCACCATTACCACGAACCCGCCTCCTCTTCCACTGGTCTCGCCCTCGTTCCCCGTGCCGACTACACCTCACTTTCCTCCCGCCTGTGCCTCTCGCTCTTCGCCGTCCTCTTCCGCACCGACGACTACAACAGCCGCCTCTACCTCTACGAGCCCTCCCTCTTCCAGACCTTCGGTCTCCAGCAGCTCTACGGCCACGGCCAACGCCTCGCCGCCACCCTGCGCCTCCGCACCGCCGACCGCCGCTGGACAGCACAAATAAAGGCCGGTGTAACGCATTACACCGACCGTTCCGAAATCTCTTCCGGCCCCCTCCTCATCCGTTCTCCTTGGAAGGCCGACCTTCAAGTGGTGTTGCACTGGCAGTTGAGATAAGCTTATGCCACCCGGGAAGCCCAAAGTCGAAATACTTGCGCCTATACATAATGCCCCCAAAAGTTTTCTGTCAAGGGCACTTCAAATTCGACTCAACCCCTTTTTGTGGTATTATAACGATTCCATAATCGTTTTATAAGTCAAATTCCTTTTTCCCCCATTCGTTCCAATCTATGGTTGATAGGAAATGTTCTACTTGTTCTTTGAGGGGCTGCAAGTCATGCTGGATAACGTCCCAGATAATGGGCGCATCAACTTGGTAATATCCGTGTACGAGATGATGACGCATATCTGTAATGTCTTGCCACGGAACTTCTGGATGGGCCGCTACGAAGGCACGACTAAGCTTATAGGATGCTTCACCAATTATCATTGTATAATACACAATACCGCCAAAAAGTATTTTGTCAGTAATGAGGGAGTCGTAGGTCAGGCTTTCTGTACGCTCCAGAATGATATTGATGGCTTCAAGAATGTGGCTAAGCCGTTCCTTGTCTCTCAGCGGTTCTCTCATAAATAAGAATTTTGTCTCTATTTGCACTATCTGCTGCGTATGGCATCAGAGAGCCTTCTGTCACCAAATCTACCTTTTTGTGTAATAATCGCTCTAAGTCGCCCCACATCCCGAAAAACCTGATACCAATCGGTTTTTCACGGTCCAGCGCTACGAGAATATCTACATCGCTGTCCGGCCGTTCTTCGCCTCGTGAGTAGGAGCCAAAGAGCCAAGCTTTCAGGACGGGTTGGGTCTTGAAATACTCAGCTATTATCTGTGTCATTGCCTGCGTACTCATAAGCCAATTCTTGAATAAAAGTGTCATGTGAGGGTGCTCTCACGCCGCAAAGGTAGCGATTTGTTCCGTTCTCACAAAAGAAGCAGCGGATTATTTCATTGTCAGGCACAAAAAAGCCTCTTCCGAGGGGGGCTGGATACTTTTCATGCCACCACGAAAGCCCGAAGGGCTGACAAGACCACAGGCAGGGGTGAAACCCCTGCTAACGGTTCGCAACGATACGCCAAAGACGGGGTGGCAGAGTCATTCGACCCGTTCTGCCGCACCTTCGGCGCTTGTATAACCGCATATCGTTGAACCGGGGGTTACACCCCCGGCTGTGGTCTTTCCAGCCCTTCGGGCTTCCGAGGTGGTATTGCTGACGGATAATCATAATTTTTTCACACATGAATTGGCATGAGTGTATTGTTTATTTTCACACGAATGACCATGAGTATCATTGTTCTTTTCTCACACGAATGACCATGAATTGATTCACGAATTTATCATAAATTCTATTTATGGCAGTCCATGGGTTTGATTCATGGATAATTTGTGGGATAATTTGTGAAAATTCGTGTGAAAAAAGGAGTGTTTAATTCGTTGTGAGAAAAGAGAAGGAGGCTGGGTCGTTTATTATGACACAGCCTCCGGGGGGGTGAGCTTACCTCCGGGGTGTTGGTTCGGGGTTTATCAGGGAGGTTTACTTGATGATTACTTTTTTGTCGTTGACGATATAGATTCCCTTCGAGGGGTTCACGACGCGGCGCCCGTCCAGGGAGTAGACGGAATCGGCGGTTGCCTCGCCTGTGGCGGGTGGAGTGATGCCGACGGGGCTGGCGTCCGTCAGGTAAACGTCGATGACGGGGCCGTTCAGGTTGGCATCGGCTGTGGTGAACCAGGTGGAGTTCGTCTGCAGGTCGGCAACGGTCATTTCCTTTAAGCCGCTGAAGACTTCGGTTTGGTTGTCTTCCGTGACGATGGTTGTGCCCCATCCGGCGGTGGTGGATATCATGTAGCCGGTGATGTAGTAGTCGCTGCCTGCGCTGATGGTGAATTTGAAGTCGCGCCCCAGGTTGAAGTTGGTGGTGTTGAATCCGTTGTTGCGGTCGGATTTAATGGTCACGACGGGCTCGGGTCCAGCGGAGACCCACTCTGCTGCTGCCCATCCGTTTCCTACTGCCACTTCGTTCCCGTTTTGGTAAAATGCACCGTCTGCATCCTTTTTGTATGTGACTTTATACACTGGAGTGACGGTGCCCGGATCAGGGTTTTCGCCGGGGGTGAAAAGTCCTTCGATGCGCACTTCGCCATCGATGTACGAGGCGGGGATGGAGAACTCGTGTGTTTCGCTGTTGAAGGAGGAGGCGGGAATCGTGATGGACTTGTACTGGCGGTTGTCGCGCACGTATTCGGGGCCGTCGAGGTTGTAGCCGTGGGTGATGACGGCTCCCGTGTAGGTGAAGTCCGGAGCGGGCTCCATCTTTATCTTGAATGCCTTTCCGAAGGGGATTCGCTTCTCGCTGAGTACGGTGCCGTCGTCGGCCAGCACGTCGCCGTTGAGCTGGTTGGCGGAGATGTCCACTTCCTCGTCGTGTACGTTGAGGAGGACGTCGAGGATGGCGCCGCCATTGCTGACAATCAGGTTGTTGGCGTTGGCGTTGCCGCCTGCGTCGTCGCTGTCCCAGTCCACTTTCAGGCGCATACGGTAGACGCCGAAGGGCGTGTCTTCGGGAATCGTGAACGCGGGGCATGTGATGTAGCCGCCCGATACGCTGTTGCCGCTCGTCTGGCTCTCTCCGAGGCTGTTGTAGCCTCCGAGGTAGGTGTAGCTTACCAGCTCGCTGCCTGCGGCGGGCTTGCCAGCTTCGATGAGGGGCTTGAATTGTCCGTCGTTGTCCCAGTCGACGTAGGCGTAGCCGCTCATCCAGTTGCCGGTGTACGACATCCGGATAGCGACGCTGCTGCCCGGGCGTGCCGTGATGGTCTTTGTCTCAACCTGATTGTTATAGACTTTTGTCTTGTCGATGGAGACGGTCTGTGTCTTTTCGTCGGTAGCTTTGAAGGTGACGCTGTTGAGTGCGCGGTCTGTGCGTGTGGGCTTCTGGTCGGCATCGAAGTTCACGGGGTAGAACGAGGTCACGATGCGCGGCTTGGGGTTGTCGTTGACCTCGATGGCGTCGAAGTAGGCCACGAAGTCGCTTGTGCGGAGGTGCGGGGAGGCGAGGTCGGGGACGAGGACGAGGCTGTGGATGTCCACGTACTCATTCGTGCTGATGGGGAAGACGAGGTCTGTCCACGAACCGTCGTTGAGCGTGGCGCTGGATGCTTCCCAGAACTGCTCCGTCTCGGGGCTCTGTCCTGTCCAGTCGCGACGCTTGCCGAGACCTATCACCATGATGCTTGCCGTTTCGCCCTGTGGTTTCAGCACCATCACGTGGACGTAGCGCGTGGCCGAGGTCATGTGCAGCGTGTCGGCGAGGTCTATGCGTGCGCCGAAGGTGTTGCTGCCGAAGCGCGAGCGCTGCACGGCCAGCACCTTCTCGCTGGGATTGGGCTGGATGCCCAGTTCCTCGTTGAGGGTGGTGTCGGGGTTGCTCGTGATGCCTACGTAGCGCTCCGGGGAGGCGATGGCTCCTGTGCGGAACGGCGACTGCTCCCATGTGTCGTAAACCCCAAGGCGGCTGAATCCTTCGCCTGTTTCAAAGTCTATGGTCTGTGCCGAGGCTGGCAGTTGGGTGGCGAGTGCCGCCATGGCCAAATATCTTGTTAAGCCTTTCATAATGCAGGGAATTTTGAGTGGGTGGGGTTAGAAAACGGAAAGTGTGTGCAGCGTGGGGCAGCCTCTGGCATCGTCGATGGTGATGCGCAGGTACTTTGCCTTCACAGCCGTATATGACGATGTGCTTCCGCCCAGGGGAACGATGCGCTTGTAGCCGATGGTCGTGGTCGAGCCGGAGGCACGCTTCGTCCACGTCTCGCCGTCCAGACTGGTCTCGATGGTGAAGCTCTTCACGCGCTGGCCCAGTCTGATGTACTCCATCAGCATGACGTAGTAGAGCGACTGCTGCTCTTCCCATTCCAGCGTGATGCTGGCCTTGAGGTCGCCGTCGTCGGTGGCCCAGTAGGTGTCCTTGTCGTCGTCCGTCACGTTGGCGATGGCGTAGCTGCGTGCCGTTCCTGCCGCACGTGTGGCCGAGGCCGTGATGCGGGTGGCCGTCTTGGCCTTGTCGTTCGTCAGGCGGTTGTTGATGAGTGTGCCCAGTTGTTCGAGGGCGGTCACGTCGGCCGAGGGCAGTTCGCCGTTCTGGTCGGGCGGGAAGTTGAGGATGAGGGTGGCGTTGCGGCCTACGGTTTCCAGATAGATCTTGAAGAGCTCGGTGGCCGACTTGGGGCTCTCGCCGCTGTGCCAGAACCATCCCTTGTCGGTGGCCTTGGCATCGCTCTCGCCCGCCTTCCACTTCCAGGCGTACATGTTTCCGCTCTCGCCCCAGCCCATGGACCAGTTCGTCTCGCCCGCCCATCCGGCCTCGTTGCCGATCCAGCGGGCTTCGTCGCCCACGCCCCACATGACGCAGTTCGGGGCGATGGCGTGCACGGTGTCGCGCAGGTTGGGGATGTCGTAGTAGGTGGCGGCGTTGGGGATGGTGCGCGTCGTGTTGGCGCCGCCGTAGTAGCCCGCGTGGTCGCCGCCCGTGGCCCCGTCGAACCACATCTCGAACTGGTCGCTGCCGTACTGTGCCAGCTCCAGGCACTGCGGCAGGAACACCTTGTTGACGTAGTCGCTGGTGCCGTCGCCCCAGTACTTGCTGTTCAGGTCCCACGGCGAGACGTAGAAGCCGTACTTCATGCCGAGCTCGCGGGCGGCAGCGGCAAAGTCGGCGGGGATGTTCGTGTTGCGCCCGTAGTCATTGCCGGCATTCACCACGCTATGCGTCGTCGTGGCCGTGGGCCAGAGGCAGAAGCCGTCGTGGTGCTTGACCACGGCGATGCCGCCCTTCATGCCAGCCGCCTTCACGGCCGTGAGCCACTGCCGCGGGTTGGGCAGCTTCTTCGGGGCGAATTTCGACTCGGCCTCGCCGCCGTTTCCCCATTCGGAGTTGGTGAAGGTGTTCATGCCAAAGTGGAAGAAGGCGTAGAACTCCGTCTCCTGCCACAGCAACTGGCGCAGGCTCGGCACGGGGTGCACGGGCGCGGGCTCGTTGTCGGCAATGCCGTAGGACTCGCTGACCGGCACAAACTGCTCCGCGGAGCGTGGCTGGCCATAGCCCGCCGTGGCTGTGCACAGCAGGGCGAGGATGAATAGAATCCTTTTCTGTCTCATTATTCTTTGGTTTTGGTTTAGGTTGTTATTATCGTAAATCAGATTATTTGTTGTCACTTTTTTCTTTGGTCGCTCCGCTCAAAATGGCAAGAAAATTGGTTCGGAAAATTATTAAAAACCTTGCGGCCGGATTATTTTCCTATGATTTCTCGATTCTATTTTTCTATTCGCTTTTACTATTCGCTTATTTCTATTCGCTTATTTCTATTCGCTTATTTCTATTCGCTTTTACTATTCACTCCCCTCTCCCCTTGGAGAGGGGTCGGGGGTGAGGCTTTGGTCGGGGGTGAGGCTTTTCGCTGCCCCATCCTACACCCTTCGCTGCCCGATGTTGCAGCCGTAAGCACCTTGCGCTGCGGCTCCGCCACCCTGTCCCGTTCGCAGGCCGTGTTGCCCGTGGCCAGCAGCAGGCCGAGTATTAACACTTTTTTGTACTTCATAGGCACTCATTTTAAAGGTCGTGGGCGGTTCAGAACCTTTTTCCCGATGCAAAATTAAGCAGAAAATCAATGGTTTTCAAACCGTTTAACGTTATTTAACTAAATGGGGGGGTAAATTGTAAACTTTTGTGTACGTTTGCGGCGTCATTTGGCCATTTGACGCATGTTTAACCACTAAAACGTACATGAAGATGAATCCATTCTTAGACCATCTGCGCGACTTCCTGGCCGCCCTGTTCATTGGGCTGCTCGGTGCTTTTTACATGTGGCTATTTGCCGTTCTTCAAGGAGGGGGGAATTAGCCATGACAGCAGAATTATTCGACCGCGCCTCCAGCTTGACCGCGCAGATAGAGGCTCTTGGAGATTACGAGCAGTTTGTTACTGAGAACTTCAACGACCTCAGAGACTATAACGAATTTATGCGCGTGCTTCAAGACGACGACAATCCGACGTCCCTCCGGTTCCGCGCCCTTCGCATGGCCGCCATCCTGCGCTGTATCGCCGTTGAGACGAACGCTGTTTGGCAACTGCAGCAGCGCAAGTTAGAGTTTCAAAATGAGTTCGAGAATCTGTGAACCCGAATTACCAAGAATTGAATCAAGAATTTATCATGAATTATTTATTGACTATCCGCAATTGTGCCACCAGAGAAGCCCGAAGGGCTGACAAGACCACAGGCAGGGGTGAAACCCCTGCTAACGGGTGGCAATGGTACACCAACCCCAAGGGGGTGGCAGAGCCGTTCGACCCATTCTGCCGCACCTTCGGCGCTCGTATAACCGGATGCCGTCGAACCGGGGGTTGCACCCCCGGCTGTAATCTTCCCAGCCCTTCGGGCTTCCCCTGATGGTATTGCTGATAATCATTAACTATCTCTCACATGAATTGCCATGGGTATCATTGCTTCTCTCACATGAATTGCCATGAATTGGTTCACGAATTTATCATAAATTCCGTTTATGGCCGTCCATGGGTTTAATTCATGGATAATTTGTGGGATAGAGTGTGAAAAAGAGAGCGACTATGAATTGGTCTGATTCGTGAAGTGTCAGGCGTCTCTTTAAGCCGAGCGCGTGAAATTCGTTGTGAAAAAATAATGTTAGCCCCTGCCCCGTAGCGACTACGAGGCAGGGGAGATTATGTTACCGTTCCGAAATCTCTTCCGGACCCTTCTTATCCGTTCTCCTTGGAAGGCGACCTGCAAGTGGTGTTGCGCTTGCAGTTGAGATAAGCTTATGCCACGCGCTCCAACTTCTTCAGGATGGCGAAGATGAAGAGGGCACTGAGGAGGCAGATGCCGGCGAGGACTGCCCAGATGTAGACGAGTTCCACATTGGCACCCCAGAGCAGACCGGGGATCTGGACGAGGAAGTTGCCGATGGCAGTGCTGGCGAACCAGAGACCCATCATCAGACCGGCGTACTTCGGAGGAGCCACCTTGGAGACGAAGGAGATGCCGATGGGCGAGAGCAGCAGTTCGGCAAAGGTGAGGACGAGGTAGGTGCTCACGAGCCAGTTGGCAGAGACGCGCGTCACGTCGCCACCGGCCTCGATGGCTGCCGTCTGGGCATCGGGCAGCAACAGACCGATGGAGGCTCCAATCATAATAAAGAAGCCGCAGGCGGCCACCAACATGCCAAGACCTATCTTCTTGGGGCTGCTGGGTTCCAGGTTCTTCTTGGCCAGCCAAGAGAAGACGCCCACGCTGACAGGGGTCAGCATGACGACAAAGCAGGGGTTGAACTGCTGGAAGATGGGCGCAAAGACGGCCACAGCCTCGTTGCTCTGCTGATACTGCCAACCCAGGTAGAAGCAGGCAGCGGCAAACACCGATGCAGAAAGGATGCGTGTCTTGTTGCTCTTCGCCTGAAATCCGCTGAAGAGGGCATAGACGATGAAGATGCAGGCCACGAGGTTCGTGACGTCGAACATCATCGACTGCACGCCAGCGGAGCTGGTCTGCGTGTAGTCGCGCGCGAAGAAGGTCAGCGTGAGGCCGTTCTGGTGGAAAGCCATCCAGAAGAAGATGACGACGGCGAAGACCAGGCAGAGGCAGACGATGCGCTCGCGGGTCTCGGCAGGCGTCAGGGTGTCGGCGACCTCGGCCTTCTCACCTTTCTTGCCTTCGCCGACGAGCACATGGCTGAACCAGCCTTGGAAGGCGTAGTAGATGGCGATGCTGACGATGAGCGAAGCACAGGCCACGCCAAAGGCGAAGTGGTAGGAGTCGGCCTCGCTGATGCCGAGGTCGGTCTGCGCCCAGTTCATGATGGCGATGGCGGCCGTGGGGGCGAACATGGCGCCAATGTTGATGGCCATATAGAAGAGCGAGAAGCCTGCATCGCGGCGGTTGGCATAGCGCGCCTCGTCGTAGAGACGGCCGACCATCACCTGCAGGTTGCCCTTGAACAAACCCGTGCCGAGGCTCACCAGCAGCAAGGCGGCGGCCATGGCCAGGATAGCAGGCGTGCCGCTGCCAAGCGGGAAGGCCAGCAGGAGATAGCCCACGAACATGATGACGATGCCCGTCGTGACCATACGCCCGAAGCCCCAGCGGTCGGCAGCGATGCCACCGATGACGGGCAGGAAGTAGACCAACATGAGGAAGGTGGAGTAGATGGTACTGGCCGTTCCCGTGGCAAAGCCGAAGTTGGCCTGGAGGAACAGCGCGAAGACGGCGAGCATCGTGTAGTAGCCGAAACGCTCGCCAGTGTTGGCCAGGGCAAGAGCCCAAAGCCCTTTGGGTTGGTTTTCAAACATAATTCTAAGGGGCGCGGCCGAAGCCGCTGTTTAGTGTGTAACGTTTATTGTTTAGGGATTATCGGGCACAAAGGTAACGAATATATCAAGAAAGCGTGCATGGCGGGCGGCTTTTTCTTGCTTTTCCTTCCGAAAAAGGCCGTTTCGGCGTATCTTTGCAGCGAATTTTGAAAGGACAACTTATGAAACCAGCTATTTTAAGCAGTCTGAAAGGCTATGACCGGGCGACGCTGACGAAAGACATCCTCTCGGGTATCATCGTCGGCATCGTGGCCTTGCCATTGGCCATCGCCTTTGGTATCGCCTCGGGGGTCACTCCCGAACAGGGAATCATCACGGCCATCGTGGCCGGACTCATCATCTCGCTCCTCGGCGGCTCGAAGGTGCAGATTGGCGGCCCCACAGGCGCATTCATCGTCATCATCGCAGGCATCATCGCTCAGTACGGCACGGCAGGCCTCGCCGTGGCCACCGTGCTCGCGGGCGTGCTGCTGATTCTGTTAGGTGCCTTCCGCCTCGGCACCATCATCAAATTCATCCCCTACCCCATCGTCGTGGGCTTCACCAGCGGCATCGCCCTGACCATCTTCACCACGCAGGTGAAGGACTTGCTGGGGCTGACCGTTGAAGGTGCCGTGCCGGCCGACTTCCTCTCGAAATGGGTGTGCTACGCCCAGAACTTCGGCAGCATCGACCTCTGGAGCACCGTCGTAGGTGTGGGCAGCGTGACCCTCATCGCCTGCTGGCCGATGCTCAACCGCATCAAATACGTGGGCGGCAAGGCGTCGGCACTGAACAAGATTCCGGGCTCGCTCGTGGCCATCATCGTGATGACCGTGGGCGTGCTTATCCTGAAGCAATACGGGCTGGCCGAACACGTGGACACCATCGGCGACCGCTTCCGCATCAATGCGTCACTGCCCTCGCCCGAAGTGCCTGCCCTGTCGTGGGAGGTCGTTCGCCAATTGTTTGCTCCCGCCCTCACGATTGCCGTGCTGGGCGCCATCGAGTCGCTGCTCTCGGCCACCGTGGCCGACGGTGTCATTGGCGACCGCCACGACAGCAACCAGGAGCTTATCGCCCAGGGCGTGGCCAACCTCGTCTGTCCCATTTTCGGCGGCATCCCCGCCACGGGAGCCATCGCCCGCACGATGACGAATATCAACAACGGCGGACGCACGCCCGTCTCGGGAGTCGTCCACGCCTTCGTACTCCTGCTCATCTTCCTGCTGCTGATGCCCTATGCGCAATACATCCCCATGGCCTGCCTGGCCGGAGTCCTCGTGATTGTGGCCTACAACATGAGCGGTTGGCGCACCTTCCGCCAACTGCTGAGGAACCCCAAGTCGGACATCAGCGTGCTGCTCATCACCTTCCTGCTCACGGTCATCTTCGACCTCACCGTAGCCATCGAGGTGGGTCTGATGCTTGCCTGCCTGCTCTGTATGCGCCGCATGGCAGAGACCACACAGGTCAGCGTGCTCACCGACGAAATAGACCCGGCCACGGAAGTGGACTTCGAAGCCACGAACCTCGAACATTTCAAGATCCCCGACGGCTGCGAGGTCTATGAAATCAACGGCCCCTTCTTCTTCGGCATCGCCAACCGCTTCGAGGAAATCATGGGTCGCATGGGGCGCCGTCCGAAGGTGCGAATCATCCGTATGCGTAAGGTGCCCTTCGTGGACTCTACGGGGATGCACAACCTCGAAAACCTTATCCAGATGTCCCGTCAGGATGGCATCCACGTCATCCTCTCCGGCGTCACGCCCAAGGTGCACGAGGTGCTCATGCGCAACGGCTTCGGCCAGCTTCTGGGCGAAGACAACATACAGCCCCACATTAACCTCGCCCTGCAACGGGCAAACGACGTACTGGGAAGCAGACAGTGACCTCATAAGGTTCAGACCTCAACATTATATACCATTATGGACTCCCGACCTTCTTTCCTCACCCTACTCCTCGCAGTCTGCTCCTTGCTTCCCGGCTCTGTCAAGGCAGACGACTGGATGGGACGCATTCCGGACAACAGCTACCTCTATCAGCTCAGTATCCCCGGCGCACACGATGCCGGAACCGGGCACGGAGTGAATAATGTTTACGTCATCGTGAGTGGCGAAACGTATGCCCGCACACAGGACAAAACGCTGACAGAGATGTGGAACAGCGGCGTCCGCGCCTTCGACCTCCGTCCTTGCGTAGACGGCCAACGACTGCGCATCCACCATGGCATCGTATCTACGAACCTCTACCTTGACGATGCACTGTCCACGCTGTGTTCGTTGCTGGACGAACACCCCACGGAAATGGCCTTTGTGCTTCTTCGCCACGAGACGGAGGGCGACGACAACAGCAGCGAGTGGAATGGTATGATGGCGAACCTGCTGGCGTCGGAGCCGGTGAAGAGCCACGCCGCGAACTTCACGCCGCTGGCAAAGATGAAAGATATGCGCGGCAAGTTGCTGGTGCTCAGTCGCAGTGAATATGCTTCCACGCCCACAGGCGGATTCATCCGGGGATGGAACTCCAGCTCGGTGTTCGACGACCAGAAGAAAGGAGTCATCGTGGGCAGAAGCAGTCAGGCCACCTGCTACATTCAGGATTTCTACGAATGTGCGGCCGATGGTGCCAAGGAGACGAAACGCCAGAGCGTGCTCACGCTTCTGCGCTTCACCACGGAGGGAAACACCAACGCCCGTATCTGGGCCATCAACCACACGTCGGGCTATTCCAAGACGGCATCTATTTTTGGCAATGAAGTGTCTACCAGCGACGGCTATCGGGACAACGCCGCCACGCAGAATCAGGCCGTCATCGACTTCCTTGCCGAGCACTCGGGGCCTGCCGGGCTTGTCATGATGGACTATGCGGCCGTGGACCGCTCCAATGGCTACGACGTGAAGGGACTGGCACTCACCCAGGCGCTTATCGAAAACAACTTCCGCAAGAGCGACTACGCACGGGGTATGGAGGTCATCTCGCCCAACAAGACCTACAACGTGTCTACTACGTACAAAGGACTGAAATACTACCTGACGGAGGATGGCTATCTGACAAGGAACTCCGAGGAGGCTGGAAACTTCATCTTCCGCAAAGTGAAGGGAGAGGAATACGGCTACGGCTTCAAGCTGTTGAACAAATGCTTCACGAACCCTGACTTGGAAGACGGCACGCCCATCCTCAACTCCGGCCACATCAACACCAACACACAGACCACCGCACGCAACACGTGGGAGGCTCAGGTGTTCCTGGAGCAGGAGGGGAAGTTCGCCGTCCGCGCCACGAATGCTTTTGGCGGTGACAGCGGTTGGGCGTTGACGGCCAAGACGTTCTGGACAGTCAACGACGGAGCAGACGGCCCTGTGGCCGAATATTCCTTCGACAAACAATTTATTTGGGAGCTGGAAATCTACGTAAAACCCGATGCCGTGGAGGCCATACCTACCACCATTCGCTCCTCGAAGACCGTCTTTGACCTCAGCGGACGTCCCATCACGAACCCCGTTCGAGGATTGTTCATCGCCAATGGCCGCAAGGTCGTGGTTAAATGAGGCTGGGGCAATTTGGGTGGTGAAAGAGCGCAAAAATCGCAATCGTACCACCAATGAGAACGCCCCAAATCGTACAACCAAGAGAACGCCCTGAAAGGGCTATACTCCCTTAGCCCAAGGCAACGCCTTGGGTAGTTGAGCACCGAGGACAACACGCCCTGTAAGGGCAAAAGCATTGATATTGATGGCTTTTGCCCTTACTTTAAAAGGATTAAATGACTATCCGCAAAAATGCTGCCACGAAAGCCCGAAGGGCTGATGAGACTACAGGCAGGGGTGGTAACCCCTGCAAACGTTGGTGTTGTACATGAGCCTCGAAGAGGCGGCAGAGTGTCCTGCCGCCTCTTCGAGGTTGATATAACCCATTGCCATAGCAGGGGGCTCACCCCAGCCTGTAATCTGTGGCCCTCTTAGGGCCAAGGTGGGGTTCTGCGTCCTTTCAGAAATTACTCGATGACGGCAGCGAAACCGCCGTTGCGAGCCATCTTGATTTCAAGTTCGGTGGCAGAGGTTACGGTCTGCTCCACAACGTTGTAGTGCATGGCCTGGTAGCCGGCGTTGACACCATCGACGTAGGCTTTCATCTTGAAGGACTTCCCAGCGGGCAGGAAGTCGAACTTCACCTTCACGGTCTGCTCCTCGTTGGTTCCCTGAATGGCACCCACAAACCACTTCGAGCCGCTGCGACGGGCGAGGACGATGTGATTTCCGATGTTGGCACTGAGGCAGTGGGTCTCGTCCCAAACGACCGGAACACTAGCGATGTAGCGGGCACAGTCCTCGTTCTGGTAGTAGTTCGAGGGATTGTCAGCCAGCATTTGTACGCCGCTTTCGAGCACGACGTAGAGAGCCATCTGGAAGCAACGGGTACCCATAGCGGCGGAATTCGGACGCTTAGAGGAGTAGATGCCGGGCTGTGCGTTGAACATGCCACCGGGGGTGAAGTCGGCTGCACCTACGGCATTGCGGATAAAGGGAATGTAAATGGTGTTGTCCGGCGGGCAGCCCCCCATCTGTTCCAGTCCTCTCACGCCTTCGTAACTGATGAAGTTCGGATAGCGGTATTCGAGGCCTGCGGGGGTATAGGCTCCGTGAAGGTCGATGAGGAGGTGGTTGTCGGCAGCAGCCTTGACGACACGCTCGTAGAAGTTCACCATCCACTGGTCGAACATGTCCATAAAATCAATTTTCACACCGGCGATGCCCCACTCGGCAAACTTCTCAAAGAGATCCATGTGGTTCTCGGCAGTCAGCCACGGCAACCAGAGCATTACGCCAACCCCTTTCTGCTTGCAGTAGGCAATGAGGTCGTGCAGGCGCAGGTTGTCATTGCCCACGAACGGGTCGCGGGTGTTCTTGGCCCAACCTTCGTCGAGGAGGATGTATTCGATGCCGTACTTGGCAGCGAAGTCGGCGAAGTAGCAGTAGGTCTCGTAGTTGCAGCCTGCCTTGAAGGTCACGTCCGGACCGTAAGGAGTAGCGCCGTTCCACCACTCCCAGATTACCTTACCCGGCTTAATCCAACTGACATCGGAAAGCTCGGATTTCGGAGCGAGCTGGACGGGAACGGTCTGAGTGAGCAGGCCTTTGGAGTCGGTGATGACGACGTAACGCCAGGTGAAGCTACGTGTTCCCTGTGTCTTGGCAAGGTAAGGAGCTTCCTCAGCCACATGATACGAGCGGTCGCCACGGGGTTCCCACTTTGCAGGGGCTGGCGGGAAGGTGCTCTCGATGGCACCATCCTTCGTGGGACGCAGGCAGAGGTGAGGATAGTCGCGCAAGTCGGTCTCGGCAATGAGCATCTGCACGTCTCCGGCGCCAGAGAGGACGGCGGGGGTGATGGCAAAACGGCCGCTGGCAGTCCAGTCTGCGAAGCTCTGGTTCGTATAGGCTTCCTCGCAGGAGGTGTGCCAGTTGTTGGGGAGCTGCATGTGAGTCTGCACGTCGATGGCGGGACGCATGACGAAGCGGTCTTCTGTCACTTCGACCTCGCCCTTTACCTTGGTCTCGAAGCGATAGGCCACGGCATTGTTCATGACACGCAGGAGCAGGGTACCGTTCTGCACAGCAATGGCAGCCTCTGTATAGGCATTCTCAATGCTCGAGAATTTCAAGGGAACCACGGGCTTCAACGTTTCCTTGGCCGTGCGCTGCTTGACGCTACCAGCCGTTACGCCCACGAGCTTGTCGGACATCTTCATACCAACGTTCTCCATTGTATAAAGCTTCTGTCCGGCACGGCTGACCGTCCAGCCGAGCTGTCCCTTCCCGGTGTTCAGCTCCACGACGATGTTGCCGTCGGGCGACTTCACCTGTACCGCCTTGGCGGCAAAGGCGGACATGCAACTTGCGGCAATGGCCACTGTTGCAAGAATACTTCTAAGGTTTTTCATTACAGTTGCTATTTGTTCGTTTTTGTTTCTTTATTTAACATAACTATCCACAATCATACCACCAAAGAAGCCCGAAGGGCTGGTAAGACCACAGCCGGGGGTGCAACCCCCGGATCAATGGCACGCCTATATACAAGCGCCGAAGGTGCGGCAGAATGGCTCTTTCACCCCTTCGGGGTTGGTGTCCCATTGCGAACCGTTTGCAGGGGTTTCACCCCTGCCTGTAATCTTAACAGCCCTTCGGGCTTTCGTGGTAGCATCTTTGGGGATAGTCATTTTATTTAATGTCAATGACGGGGATGTTATCCTTGTCGTTGTAGTAGAGGTTCTCGCCAGCCATGCCCCAGATGAAGGTATAATAGTACGTACCAGCGGCAGCGTGTATCGACCATTCGGGCGACATGATGGCCTGTTCGTTGTGCAACCATACGACACGGCTCTCCTGGGGCTGACCCATGATGTGGGCAATGGTCTGGTCTTCGGGGAGGTTGAAATAATAATAGGCTTCGATGCGACGTCCGTGGAGGTGCGGAGGCATGGTGTTCCAGGCTGCGCCGGGATTCAGTTGTGTCAGACCGAGCTGCAACTGGCAGGGGCCTTCTTCCAGCACGTCGTTGACGATGAGCTTATACACAGTACGGTTGTTGCACTCTTCCAGCGAACCCACGGGTCCCCATACGGCAGCCTTCAGCGAACCTTTGCGGCCGTCGAGGGTAATCCACTGCGTCTTGTAGTGCTGGTGGGCAGTGGCGCTGTTGAGGTAGAACTTGGCAGGGTTGCTGGCATCTTTCGAGCGGAAGAGCACCTCCTTGTTCACATCCTTGTCTTTCCCGAGATGACCCCGACCGATGTACAGTGCTTCCTTGGGAGAGAGAGCATATTCCTTGCCATCAACGATGACAACGCCGTCGCCCTGACCGCAGTTCACGATACCGAGCTCACGGTTGTAAAGGAAGTACTTATCCTTGATTCCTGGATCTACATCGAGACCCAGCTCCCGGAAGTTCTCTAACTTCAAGGTCTTGTTCACAGGCATTGCGCCGCCGAAGATGAAGCGGTCGTAATGCGAGTACGTCAAATTAATTTCATCTGCCACCATCACCTTCTCCATCACGAAGCGCTCGCGCAACGTCGGTGTGTCATAATGCTTCACATCCTCTGGATGACAGGCAGTCTGGAAGTTCACGTGCTGCTGAGCGGAAACACTAATGCCGCAGCACACAAATACGAAAGAAAACAATACTTTTTTCATTACTTCTTGATTTTATAGTCAAATTTCCAATATGATTACTGCTTATTCCCCTTCTCATCAGCAATGATGCGTCTGCGATTGATGAACATCATGATGACAGTGATGGCACCGAGGAGCCCCATTCCGAAGTACTCAAGGTACTTGACGCAGGCATAAATGACATATCCGAAGAGCGAGGAAGCGAAGTCCAGGGCACCGCCCTCAAAGCCTTCGGGAATCTTGGCGGCCGAGGCTGTCGGGTCGGTCTTGTAAACCTCATTGGCGGCCAACGTGAAAGCCGAGGCCATGTCGGTCACGAAATACAATCCCACGATGAGGGCCACAAGGCCGATGATAAGGCTCTTCACCACATTTCCTTTGGTGAAGGGAAGGATGAGGGGGAAAAGATAAAACATTCCTGCGAGGGAAGCCAGAGGCAGGAACTGATTGCCGGGAAGGAAGACTGCCACGGCCAGAATCACGGGAATGAGAATCACGGAACACACCAGCGTAGTAGGATGCCCGATGACAAGTGCCGGACTCATGCCAATAAACACTTTCATTCCTCCGAATCGTTTCTTAGCGACCTCCTGGGTCTTTTCAGCGATGGGCTTCAAGCCCTCAATGAAGAGGCTGGTAATGCGTGGGATAAGTTCCATCACGGCACCCATCGTAACTCCGAGGAAGAGCACTTTCTTGATGTCGAGCTGGGCAGCCCATCCGATGAGGGCACCTACGATAACGCCCAACACAAGGGGTTCGCCCAGCACACCGAACTTCTTTTTCAGTCCCTCTGCATCGATATCGAGTTTCGAGAAACCGGGAATCTTATCAAGCAAACCATTGATAAGCACCGCAAAGACCGTGAAGCTCTGGCAGAAAGGCTGTGGGATGGAGATTCCCTGTAAATCGTAGTGCTTTTGGAACCGCTCGGCGGTGAGGTCTGCCATGACCATCGTGATGATGTAGCAGACGATGGCTGCAAAGTAGCCCCATCCGAGACTCTCGCCAGTCACGAAATAAGCCACGGCACCGATGAAGGCGAAGTGCCAATAGTTCCACAGGTCTATATTGATGGTACGAGTGGTCTTGGTGAGCAGCATGAGCACGTTCACGCCCAGGCAAATGGGGATGATGAGCGCTCCCACCGCTGTGCCGTAGGCCACGGCAGCGGCAGCAGGCCACCCCATATCAAAAACCTTCAGTTGCAAATGATAGAGATCGGAGATGGCCTTCAGGGGACTGTCGAAGTTGTTCGTCAGGAGGGCAGTCACAATGCCCAGCCCCACGAATCCCACGCCGACATAAAGACCGCTTCTCAGAGCCTTGCCGAATTTCATGCCAATACACAGGCCGATGATGGTGAACAGGATAGGCATCATAACCGATGCCCCCAACGAGATGATGTAAGAAAATACTGCTTCCATCTTTTAAGTTTAAAGTTTATAGTTTAAAGTTTAATGAGATATCCTTTTATAGTTTAAAGCTTTATGTTTAAAGTTTAATTAGGCTTGTTGGTAAATAACCAGCTTCCGATACGAAAAATGTTCACTGCTGAAATACATTCCACATTAAACTTTAAACCTTAAACTTTAAACTTCTTTCTTTTACTTCTCAAAGCTGATACTGCCTCCGCCGATATTCTTGCCGTCGGCAAAGATTTGTATATGGTATTTCCCGGCAATGAGCATCTCATCTACGTCCCAGTAGACCGTGACGGGTGTTTCCTCGCCGTTGTACTCTATATCCTTTCGGATGGAATATTCCAGTTTACGGTTCTCGTAATTGAAGGAACCGATGCCGCCCGCCACTTCACCCGTAGGTTTGACGATACGAACGAAAAGACTGCGATTGCCTGAGGCGGTGGTAACATTACGAGCAATATTGAAACTGATCTGGAACTTCTTGATGTCTTTCGTCTTCTTTGCCTCCTTGCCACGCTTGTTAAGGCCCATGATGCGCAAGCCCGTGGCATCCAACTGGCTGGCAATGGCCACCTTGTCAGAAAGTGATTCCTTTTCTTCGCTGAGGGCTGATATCTGCATGGCCTGTTCGGCTTGTTGCTGTCGCAGGTCCGCGTTCTCGTTCGAGAGCTGTTCGTTCAGGCGGTTCAGGGAGTCTATTTCTGCCACAAAGCTCTTCAGCACCTCTCGCATCGTCGCCAGTTCCTTCTTCAGGCGTGTAATCTCCCGGGCATCATTTGCTTTCGTGCGTTGCAGTTCTTCCAGAAGTTCCTGCGTGCGCTGCTGCTCCCGTTCCAACTGAGACATCAACGAGTCGTTGTTGATTTGTGTCTTCATTTCGTTGTACTGAACGGCGAAACTCGCATATTCATTCTCCATCTCGCGCTTATCCATCTCGGCCAGTTCCAGCATCTGCTTGTTCTCCTCGTTGGATTTGTTTAGCGAGTAAATCAGATAGCCCATGACCGCCAACAAAAGCACTATCGCGGTCACGGCAACGGAAATAATTGTCTTTTTATTCATCTTTTTGCAGAATTTCGTGGCAAAGGTAGTAAAAACTTTAAACTTTAAACTTTAAACTTTAAACTTTTTACTACTTTTGCACGCAGAAAAGCTAAAAAAAACTAACGTAATTATGAAAAAACGATTCTCGCTCTTACTTCTCATCGTTCTCTCTGCAACTATTTTCCATGCTTCGGCCCAAATTACGGTGACCCGTTTGAATCCCACGACCGCAGAAGTGCGGCAACAAGCCAACGACCAAGTGTTGACGCTGGACTTCTACGGCCCCAACATCGTCCGCCTGTTCCTCGACCCAAACGGCGGTGCCGTCCGCGACCCCGAAGCCACACCTCCGGCCCAGATTCTCGTCAACCAGCCGCGTCGCAATCCCGGCGACTTGACGGTCGAGGACAAGGGAGCCAGCTTCCTCATCCAGACTCCCCAACTCTCCATCTCCGTTGACAAGGCCACCAGCCGCATGGCTTTCACCAATCGGCGCACGGGTCGCCAGGTCACCTCTTCCCTCGCCCCCTTCTCTTTCGACGCCAAGAGCACGACCCTTCTTCTCTCCGCCCAGCCGGATGAATATTTCTACGGCGGCGGCGTACAGAACGGGCGCTTCTCCCACAAAGGCCACATCATCGCCATCGAGAACACCAACAACTGGACCGACGGCGGAGTTGCCTCTCCCACGCCATTCTATTGGAGCACAGCAGGCTACGGCATCCTTTGGCACACCTTCCGTCCGGGCAAGTACGACTTCGGTGCCACGACTCCACAGGTCGTCACCCTACGCCACGAAGAACCCTACGCCGACCTCTTCCTGATGGTGGACGACGGCTGCGTGCCTCTCCTCAACGACTTCTACCAGCTCACAGGCCATCCCGTCCTCCTGCCCAAGTTCGGTTTCTACGAAGGGCACCTCAACGCCTACAACCGCGACTATTGGAGCCTCTCCCCCGACCCCTCCCCTATTAGGGAGGGGAGTATGGTAGGTTCCAATGGCTCGGTGCTTTTTGAAGATGGCAAGTATTACAAGGAGTCGCAGAAGCCCGTCGAGGGCGGCATCCGCGAGAGCCTGAACGGAGAACTCCCTGGCAACTACCAGTTCTCTGCCCGCGCCGTCATCGACCGCTACGAGAAGGCCGATATGCCCCTCGGCTGGGTGCTGCCCAACGACGGCTATGGGGCTGGCTATGGTCAGACCGAGACCCTCGATGGCAACATTGAGAACTTGCGGCAGTTCGGCGACTATGCCCGCTCCAAAGGTGTCGAAATCGGCCTCTGGACGCAGAGCGACCTGCACCCGAAAGAGGGTGTCGAAGCCTTGTTGCAGCGCGACATTGTTAAGGAAGTGCGCGACGCAGGAGTGCGCGTACTGAAGACCGACGTAGCATGGGTCGGTGCAGGCTACAGTTTCGGCCTCAACGGCGTTGCCGACGTAGGCGAGATCATGCCGAAGTACGGCGACGACGCCCGCCCGTTCATCATCTCCCTCGACGGATGGGCAGGCACCCAGCGCTATGCTGGCATCTGGACGGGCGACCAGACGGGCGGCGAGTGGGAGTACATCCGCTTCCATCTGCCCACCTACATCGGCTCCGGCCTCAGCGGTCAGCCCAACATCTGCTCCGACATGGACGGCATTTTCGGCGGCAAGAACATTCCCGTCAACGTCCGCGACTTCCAGTGGAAGACCTTCACGCCCATGCAGTTGAACATGGACGGATGGGGCAGCAACGCCAAATATCCCCAAGCCCTCGGCGAACCCGCCACCACCATCAACCGCCGCTACCTGAAACTGAAATCCGAACTGATGCCCTACACCTATACCATCGCCCACGAAGCTATCGACGGACTGCCGATGATACGACCCGTAGTGCCCCTCTACAGCTCCCCCCGTGGGGGGGAGGGATCTTTGGCCTCTGGTAATGATAGTAGCTTGGCAGCTCTCCCCTCCACCGGGGAAGCAGGGGTCGGGGCAATGTCCCCCACGGGGGAAGCAGGGAGCGGGGCAATGTCCCCCACCGGGGGACCACAGGGGGCCTATGAATTCCTCTACGGCCCCAGCATCCTCGTCGCTCCCGTTTACCAGAACACGGCGTCCGACGCTGAGGGCAACGACATCCGCAACAACATCCTCCTCCCCGAAGGACAATGGGTGGACTGGTTCTCTGGCGAGTGCTACGAGGGCGGCCGCATCATCAACCACTTCGCAGCCCCGCTGTGGAAACTGCCCGTCTTCGTGCGCCGTGGCGCCATCATCCCCATGACGGCTCCGCACAACAACCCCAACCAGATGAAGACCGATTCGCGCGCGTTCCTTATATATCCTTACGCCCACTCGGAGTTCACTGCCTACGACGACGATGGCCGCACCCAGGCCTATCTGCGCGGCGAGAGTGCCACGACACGCATCACCAGCGACCTCGACGCCAAGAACCGCGTTACCATCACCATCGCCCCCACCCAAGGCTCCTTCAAGGACATGCCACGTCAGCAGAAGACCGAGTTCCGCATCCCCGCCAGCGCCGACCTCAAGAAGATCAGCCTGCGCGCCAACGGCAAGAAGGCTCCCTACCTCCTCACAACCGAGTACAAGGCCGATCCTTCTGCCACCTCTTCCTCCGGTTCCGTGAACGGCGGTACGGCCGCCGTCTCCACCTCACGCATCCACCACATCCACACCCAGGAAGCCTACGACATCACCGCCACCACGCTCGAACTGACCATCGACGGCTACCGCTTCGACACCTCCGACCACCAGCTCAAACAGTCCGGCGCCCTGACCGCCCCCACGCTCCTCACCGACGACTTCGAGGATGGCTGCATCTCGCCCTCAGCCTACACCCTGCCCCTGCAGTGGACGGCCGTGCCGAATGCAGACTACTATGAGATTGAACACCTCGGCCAACTCTACTCCACTATCCCCGCCACCGCCTTCACCCTCGAAGACCTCCGGCCCGAGACGGACTATGAGGTTCGTGTGCGCGCCGTGAACCGCGACGGCAAAGGTCCGTGGACGCGCGAGAAGTTCCGTACCTCGCCCGACCCGCTGCGCTTCGCCATCCACGGCATCACCGCCGAGGCCACCGTTCCCGCACAGGGCGGACAACCCATCAAGCACCTCTTTGACTTCGACGAAGGCAGCACCTGGCACACCAACTGGAACCAGCCCAACGCCACGCCCTTCGACCTCATCATCGACCTCCACGTCATCGCCCAGCTCGACCAGCTGCAGTACGTTCCTCGTCCCGACGCCGGCAACGGCACCATCGCCAGCGGCACCGTCGCCGTAAGCCTCGACCGCCAGAACTGGTCCGAGCCCATCCCCTTCCAGTGGACTCCCGACGGCAGCCCGAAGGAGGTAAAGTTTAATGGACAATGGACAAAAACCGCCCGCTACCTCCGCCTCCACGTCGAATCTGCCCGCGGCGGTTTCGGCAGCGGCCAGCAGCTCTACATCTTCCACGTACCCGGCTCGGAGATGATGATTCCCGGCGATATCAACCACGACAACCGCATCGACGAGAATGACTTCACCTCCTACATGAACTACACCGGCCTGCGCCAGGGTGACGGCGACTTCGAGGGCTACATCAGCCGAGGCGACCTCAACCAGAACGGCCTCATCGACGCCTACGACATCAGCACCGTCGGCATCGAGCTCGAGAGCGGCGTCAGCAGCCGACAGGTCGAACCCGTGGCCGGTGAGATCACCGTCACCGCCGACAAGAAACAGGCCAATGCCGGCGACATCGTCACCCTGACCGTGCGCGGCCGAGGCCTCCAGAGCGTCAACGCCCTCAGCTTCGCCCTACCCTACGACGCCACCCGCTGGGAGTACGTCAGCGTGGACGCCGCTGGCATGAAAGAGATGCGCAACCTCACCTACGACCGCCTGCACACCAACGGACAGAAAGCGCTCTATCCCACCTTCGTCAACTGCGGCGAACACCCGTACCTCGAAGGCGATGCCGACCTCCTCACCATCCGCTTCCGCGCCAAGCAGAAGACCGCCGTCGGCCTCACCCCGCAGGATGGCATGATTCTCGACAAGTACCTCAACGTCATCAACTGGTAAGGCTATGGCTAAAGACAAGCTGATGTACGTCTGCGACAACTGCGGACAGGAAAGCGCGAAGTGGATGGGCAAGTGCCCGAACTGCGGACAATGGAACACCTTCAAGGAGTTCCGTGTAGCCGCCAAACCCTCCACCGGTTCCTCACAAGGTTGGAAGCCGTCTTCCTCAGAAGGAGGACGGGAGGGTACGGCTTCCCGTCCCATCCCGCTGAGTGAAATCCAAGCCGACGCCGAGCCTCGTATGGATATGCTCGACCCCGAGCTCAACCGCGTCCTCGGCGGCGGCCTCGTACCCGGCAGCCTTATCCTCCTCGGCGGCGAACCGGGCATCGGCAAGAGCACCCTCGTCCTCCAAACCATCCTCCACCTCACCGACAAGAAGGTGCTGTATGTCAGCGGCGAAGAGAGCGCACGCCAGTTGAAGCTCCGCGCAGACCGATTATTGAAAGTTCAAGGTTCAAAGTTCAAGGTTCAAGATGCAGAGTTTAAGGTTCAAGGTTCAAGCAAGGACAGCAACAACGACTCAGAATCGCGCAGCCAACTTTCAACTTTAAACTTTAAACTTTCAACTCTCGTCCTCTGCGACACCTCCCTCGAAAACATCTTCCAGCACATCGAAACCGAGAAGCCCGACCTCGTCATCATCGACTCCATCCAGACCATCGCCACCGAGACCGTCGAGTCCTCCCCCGGCAGCCTGAGCCAGATACGCGAGTGCGCCGCCGCCTTGCTCAAGTACACCAAGAGCGGCGGACCGAGCATCATCCTCATCGGACACATCACCAAGGAAGGCAGTCTCGCCGGACCGAAGGTGCTGGAGCACATTGTGGACACCGTCCTCCAGTTCGAGGGCGACCAGCACTACCTCTACCGCATCCTCCGCGCCCAGAAGAACCGCTTCGGCAGCACCTCCGAGCTGGGCATCTACGAAATGCGGCAGGACGGCCTGCGACCCGTCACCAACCCCAGCGAGCTCCTCCTCACCGACCATCAGGACGACCTCAGCGGCATCGCCATCGCCGCCGCCGTGGAAGGCGTGCGCCCGTTCCTCATCGAGGTGCAGGCCCTGGTCTCCACGGCCGCCTACGGCACCGCCCAACGCTCTGCCACGGGCTTCGACTACCGCCGTCTGAACATGCTGCTGGCCGTCCTAGAAAAACGTGTAGGCTTCAAGCTCGCACAGAAGGACGTCTTCCTGAACATCGCCGGAGGACTGCGCGTGACAGACCCCGCCACCGACCTCGCCGTCATCGCCGCCATCCTCTCCAGCAACACCGACACGCCTCTCGACCACGACACCGCCCTCTGCGGCGAGGTGGGTCTTTCCGGCGAGCTACGTCCTGTCAGCCGCATCGAACAGCGAATCGCTGAGGCGCAGAAACTCGGCTTCCGCCGCATCATCATCCCGGCCGCCAACCTCAAGGCCGTCAATCCCCACGACTACACCCTACAGCTCGTTCCCTGCCGCAAAGTCGAGGACGCCTTCCGCGCCCTCTTCGGCTGAGGAACCGCGACGGCAAAAGACAGATGAAAAAAGATTGACGATACATACACCACAGATTTCACAGATTTCACAGATTTCTAAGCAACCACCTCGGCCCTGACGGGGCCAAAGATTACAGGCAGGGGTGTAACCCCTGCTAAGTCAGTTGGTTATATCATCCCCGACGGTGCGGCAGAGTGTTCTGCCGCACCGTCGGGGTATATATTGGGAAAACCCCTTTGCAGGGGTTGTCACCCCTGCCTGTAGTCTTACCAGCCCTTTGGGCTTACCTAGAGTAATCACGCGGATTCCTTACAGTTAGGCCGATGCCATAGGCATCAGATAGGGGTAGCCAGCCATTTCAATGGCTGGTAGGCAACCGGGAAGAGAAAATGCGTGCCTTTAGGTACGCGACATCAAACCCCTATCGCGTACCTACGGCACGCCATCCATCTACGATCCCATTACTGAGGGCTTTTTCATGTATTTTCGCCTAATATATATTAAAATTATGGATACAGGCGACGGGGCTTCAAAGAAAAGTCGTATATTTGCCCCCGCAATCAAATAGGAGGACACAATTATGTTACTGACAGTTACAGATGTAGAGTACTTGGGTGACTATACGTTGCTATGTACTTTCAGCACAGGGGAACGCCGTAAGGTGGATCTCACGCCATTGCTCTCATACCCTGCTTTCGAAGAGCTGCGCGACAAGGAGCAATTCATTCAGTTCGGCCTCGAAGACACTATTTTCTGGAAGAACGGTGCCGACATCGCCCCCGAAAGGCTCTATGAGCTTGGGCAAGCCGCATAATGTTTATTACATGAAACACAACGTGGAGATTGCCAGTCGTATGTAAACAGAGGACTGCCCACCCACTACAACATAAACCACGGATTTCACGGATTACACGGATTTCTAAGCAACCACCTCGGCCCTGAAGGGGCCAAAGATTACAGGCAGGGGTATAACCCTTGCTAAGTCAGTTAGTTATATCACCCCCCGACGGTGCGGCAGAGTGTTCTGCCACACCGTCGGGGTATATATTGGGAACCCCCCTTTGCAGGGGTTGTCCCCCCTGCCTGTAGTCTTACCAGCCCTTCGGGCTTCTTGGGTGGCATATTTATCAGACAGTAATAAATTTAAAAGACTATCCGCAATCATATCACCAGATAAGCCCGAAGGGCTGGTAAGACCACAGACGGGGGTGAAACCCCGGTTCAACGGCGTGAGGCTATACGAGCGCCGAAGGTGCGGCAGAATGTCTTTCACCCCGTCGGGGTTCATATCGGGTAGCCACCTTTCTTATATCTTCGCACGCAGATAATTCATTGTTCATGTTCTGCAACCCCTTGACCCTCCCGCCCGAACCCTTAAGGGTTCAGGCTGCAACCCTTAAGGGTTCAGGCTCTAACCCTTAAGGGTTCTCCATCCTACACCTCAGCCATCACCATCCTACACCTACAATTACTACATGAAATTTATTTTTTGAAAAAGGTCACTTATCTACAAAATACCACTTAACAAACATATTTACAAATAATAACCTTGGTAGACCTTTTTCAGAAAACCTCTACCAAATCATCTACTAAACCTCCCTTTTACACGAAAAAAACGTCAAAAATGCACGCCACGCCCTCACTTTTTCGCCCAATCATCCCCTTTTCTCACACAAATTTAAACCACAAATACGAGAAATAGATCACAATACACCACAGATTTCACGGATTAAACGGATTTACAATTGCAGATTAGGAGGTGTAGGGAATCCGCGTAATAAATCTAGGTAAGCCCGAAGGGCTGGTAAGACTACAGGCAGGGGTGATAACCCTGCAAAGGGGGTACCCAGTATAAACCCCGACGTGGCGGCAGAACACACTGCCGCCACGTCGGGGATGATATAACCAACTGACTTAGCAGGGGTTGCACCCCTGCCTGTAATCTTTGGCCCCGTCAGGGCCTGCTGTTGGCAAAGAAATCCGTGTAATCCGTGAAATCCGTGGTTCTTTTAAGATATTTTTGTGCTTATTTGTGGTCTAAATTTGTGCTTATTCGTGCCAATTTGTTTCTTTATTCTTGCCCATTCTTGCGCATTCTTTTCCCCTCCCCTCGAATCAAATTGGGACAAATTAGGTCCAATTTGTTCCCCAAACACCCCTTTTAACATTCTTTAATGCCCTTCTCCTCCTTCATCCTCCCCTTTTTCCGTACCTTTGGCGCGCAAATTATAATCGCGTGTTTATATATATCGAATAGAAGTTAAACCTAATAACAAAAAAAAACAATCAAATGAAAAAACTTTTACTTTTAATGATTGCTCTGCTGGCAGGAGTCAGTGGGGCGTGGGCTGAATCTTCCACATGGGAATCTAAGGAAGGCTGGACACAGGCTAGTGGTGGTATGGGTTCATATACATGGTTTGGTGTTCATACTCCTGGAGATGCATCTACAAAGTATTCCTTGACAGCTATTCAACTTATGCAGCAAACAGGTAATGGTAATAATGATAACTATTTGGCCATTGCACGTGTGTCTGCAACCTCTACTCTTAATGCAAGCCACGTAGTTGCTATTTCTGATAACCATTTAGCAGCATCTCAGTCAACTGGTACTCTCGAAACCTATAACTTCAGTGCTGGTGTAGAGTTGTTGGGTGGAACTACGTATTACTTTGTGTTCCTTTCTTCCAACACACCGACAGATGGTGCTTATCCTGTACAGGCTGGACGTCTTTCTTTGAACCATACTGATTATGGTACCTATACTTACGGTAACAGCTATAGCATGACTAGTACCCACTGGCTTTACTACAAGGCTACTGTAGAGTCCTCTCCTGCTACAGGTTTCTGCACAGGTGACATTTTGGGTGGAAGCATGGCTTCTGGTAATTGGAAAAACTTGTGGACTTCCGGAACGACTCCATCCTTTACAATAACCAGTAACGCCAACAATATTAATAATTCTTCATCTAAACCCGCAGGTGGCTTGGATATCCGAAGTGGTTCAGCAGAATCTGCTACTTACACCATTACAGCTCCTGCGGGTTATATGATTTCGGGGTACAAGTTGTTCGGTAATGCTATCACAGCTGCAAATACTCAGACAGTAACCCCTGCCGAAGGTGGTTCTGCTGTAGGATTTACAGGTGTGGGTAACAGCCTCTGTGTTTCGGGTTTCCGTAAACCTTCTACCAGTTTCACGCTGACAGGAGCGAATTCAGGTCTGTTCCTGCACGCTTTGGAGGTGTCACTTACTCCTTATAGCAGTATAACCTCACTTCCCACAGCTAACAATAAGGCATACGTGATTGCAAATGCACGTGCTACATTTAATTTTGCAGATGACGCTACTGGCATGAGTGTGGTAACCCCTGCTAATACGAATTTTGACAACACTCAACAGCAAATAGCTCTCATCTATAAAAATGAGAATTATTATCTCTTCAGTGTCAATGCAGGCAAGTATCTGAAAGCCAACAATACGCTGACTTCAATGCCGACGGATGCCGAGCAGGTTAGTATCACAGCTACTGATAATGCCACTTATCCCTGGTTCTTTAGTTTCAAGAACGTTGCGGACAAAAACATAAATGTTACTACAGCTCCAGCCCTCAGTATTGATTATTGGTCAGATATTGATGCAGGAAATAGCAATGCAATCATTGAGGTTGCCGACTTCGATGCTACGCTTGCGCTGGAGATGTTCGATGTCCGCACTGTGCCCTACAACCTCAGCTATGGTGGTAATAGCACATTCCGTACGGTAAGTGATGTTACGGTTACAGTTGGTGGTGACCCTGCAGACTTCCTTCCTTCAAGCTTTGCAAATCCATTTGTCAGCTTGAGTTATAGTCCTGCTACTATCGCTGCCGAAACTACAGAGGTGACAGTGACCGCCACCTGGAACGGCCCGTTCCAGATTTCTGCCGATTATGCTTCAGCTATTTGGCAGGTAGTTCAGATGCACACCTATCCAGGCTATCCTGCAGAAAAGTGGTCGTGGTCATACAAGAGTGACGATTCCGACAAGGTTAAGCCTGAGCAGGTATTAGCGTACGATGCAGTTACCACAAATCGTCTCTTCTGCTTCGTAGGTAATCCATACGAAGGCTTCAAGATTTACAATGCTGCAGCAGGTTCTGGTTATACACTTACTCGTTCAGAAGAGACTGATGAAATATCTATGGCTTCTGGTGACCATATCTTCACTTTGCACGCATCGTCCGCAAGTCCAGATGTATCAAAATACTTCAGCTTGAAGCCATTTGGTGCAACCAATTATGTTAATTACGACTATAGCAATAAAAAGATTGCAGGTTGGTCGGATGCAGATAATGGCAGCACATGTTGGGTTGTAGCGCCTGGTCAGTACTATCTTGACTTCATTGACGGTCTCTACCTCGATGCACCTGTAGGTGCTGTGGGCACACGTGCCTATTTCCAAACTGTAGCAAATGCAGAAACAGCAAAGACCAATATTCGAGGTTATCGCACGACAGTGGCAGGCAATATGTATAGCAATGGGTTGAGTTCTCTGAATACCTATTTGGATCCTGTAAAGGCTACTGATGTGATTACCCTTTCTGATGGCTACTACCGCATTGTGAATGCATTCCCGTCATGGCAGACAAATGCTCCCACTATTTTCTACAATAGCGCAAATGCTCGTATAGAATGGTCCAAAGCCTCGAACAGCAGTGACAATGTGAACTCCATCTTCAAGATTGATGCAACAACGCCATCCATCTACTCGCCCAATGCACAGAAGTATATGTCGGTCATCAACTCCACAGTGAGTGGCTCTCTGGCTGCTGAAGCTGGAACGACAGTCTTTACGTCTTTGGGTAGTGCTCAGTATAATGTTGTTGTTGGTGGTGGTACGATGCATACAGCTGGTCATAGCAGTGGTGCTGGTAATTCTGGCAATCTGACCTCATGGGGTGGTGGCGTAAATGAAGCTTCTGCTTGGTATTTTGTGAAAGCAGAAAATGTAGCTCTCACCCTCAACGAGGCTGGCGATGGCAAGTTCTATGCAACCCTATGTCTGCCGTTTGACGTTACCATCGACGGAGCAACCGCTTACACTCTGACCCTGGGTGCATCCAAGACCTATTTGCACATGGAGGAAGTAGAAGATGGCGTTGTAGCCGCAGGAACGCCTGTACTGCTTCGCGGTGAGAGTGCTTCGGCCACTGCACATATTGCAGCTGATGCCGCTACGGGGGCACCGCTTACCACCACGGCTCTCACAGGCGTATATGTCAACACCACCGACATTGATGGTGACAGGGACTACTTCCTCGGTCTGGGTGAGGGCGATGCCATCGGATTCTACCACTGGGAAGGTACAACCCTGAATGCCAACCGCGCATATCTGGTGAGCGACGGCAGTTTTGTCAAGGGCTTTACTCTGAACTTCAACCTGGAAACCGCCATCGATGCACTGAACGCTCAGGAAGCAGCTCAGGGCAGCATCTTCAACCTCGCTGGCCAGCGCATGAACAAGCTGCAACGCGGTGTGAACATCCTGAACGGCAAGAAAGTGATTGTGAAATAAGAACTAAACAGTTATAACCAATAATGCATACGATTATGAAAAAGAGATATGTTATTCCCGAAGTACAGATCGTGAGAATGGAGGCATCAGCCATCATCGCGGAGTCTATCGTCGTAGACGGGACTCAAAAGGTCTCAACAGAAAAAGGCGGCTTTGTCAAAGGGGACACCCAAACCCGCCAGGACTACAACGTCTGGGACGAAGACTGGAGCGCCAACAAGTAAATCTCTCACGTTTCGTGAATCTCACGTTTCCATTTGGGGGCTGTGCCGTATTTCGGCACAGCCCCTGTTTTTTTATATTGAAAACAATGCGCAAGAATGCGGATCAATTTTACAGTGGTTCTTGTATTTCGGACTTTTCTCAGTGAAAAATTTGGGAGATATTGTTTTTGTCTTTATCTTTGCCCCGTTTTCCAATGAAAACATATTAACTTGAACGATTATTAAACTCAAATTAGAAAGAAATGAAAAAGACTATTCTCTTAGCACTCATCAGTGCTTTCGTGTTTACCATCGGTGCCAGCGCACAAGCCAACGAGAAGCAAGTCCTGAAGGACGCGAAGAAAGAAGCCAAGTCCCTGAAGAAAGAGGGTTGGCAAGTCTCTCCCGGTGCACTGCCCCTGGAACGCCAGCTCGAAGATGCCTACCGCAAGCTCTATGACCGCGACGAACTCGGTTTCCCGAAATATTTTGTCGGTTCGGCACAGCCCACCAGCGAGTTCTACGATGCAGCCAAGATTCAGGCACAGAGCTTGGCAAAGGTTGACATTGCCGGACAGAGCCAGTCGCAGTTGAAGGGTATCGTGGAGAATGCCGTGGCCAACAAGATGTTGAGCAAGGAGGAGGCTGCCTCCATCGAGCAGATTACGATGAAGAGCACGGAAATGATTTCCGGCAGTCTGGGCCGCACGGTTCCCTTGGTGGAATGCTACCGCAAGCTGCCCAACGGTAACACACAGGTGATGATCCGTCTGGCCTACCCCACTTCGCAGGCTCTGGAACAGTCGAAGCAAGTGGTTCGCGATCAGTTGGAGAAAGAATTGAAGGGTCTGGGCGAGAAGCTGGACAAGGCCGTACAGAACTTTAAATAACAAAAAGAAGCATGACTTCCTTCCGTAATCTTTTGGCAGTCCTCGTACTGCTGTCTGTTGCTTCGACGACTCGCGCCCAGGACTTCGGCGACTTCGGCAAGGAGTTCGACAAGTTCCGAGATGAGGCCGAGGCAGCATACGAGTCTTTTCGCGAGCAATGCAACGCGGAGTATGCGCAATTCCTGAAGGAGGCCTGGGAGGCTTTCAACAGTATGCCGGGAGCACCCCGCCCCAAGGATCAGGAACGCCTGCCCCAGACGATTGTGAACAAGCTGAAGGACGCCGGACACAACGCCACCGAGGCCTCCACGACGCCGAGGAAGGATGCTCAGGTGCCTGTCAGCGAGGTCATTGCTGCCCCGAAGACGGCTTCGGCAGGACGACGTCCACAGCCCATCGGCGACTTGCAGATAACGGACAATCCGATGAACGACCCCGAAGCGGAAAAACCCGTTTCGGAACAGGTCAAAGGCTTCCACTCGTTCCAGTTCTACGGCACGCAGATGACCGTCCGCACGCCGAAGAAGAAGCTGATGCTGCCCGACACCAACGGAGAGACGATAGCCGAGGCATGGAAGACGTGCTCCACGGCCAAGAAGACCAAGAGGCAGTACAACGAGCTGCTGTCGGACTGTCTGTGGCTGCGCGACAAATACCACCTCTGCGACTGGGCCTACCTGCAGATGCTCCAGACGATGACGGAGAGCTATCTGGGCGAAGGCAATGCCGCCGTCTTCCTGATGGCCTACCTCTATTGCCAGTCGGGCTATCAGATGCGCATGGCCGAGGCCAAGGGCCGACTCGTGATGCTCTACGCTTCGGAGCATGGTATCTACGAACACTCGTTCTTCAACATCGACGGGCAGCACTTCTACCCCTATGGGCAGAAGGAGTCACTGGGTCGCATCAGCATCTGCAACCACGGTTTCCCGAAGGAGCAGGCGATGTCGCTGTTGGTTCCCGAGGAACCGCTCTTCGACAGCCAGAAGCCGCAGATTCGCAAGATTCAGTCGCAGGAGTTCCCGGATGTGGCCATTCAGGTGTCGGTGAACAGGAACCTGTTGGACTTCTTCGACACTTATCCCTCGTCGAACCTGAACAACAACTTCCTCACGCGCTGGGCCATGTACGCCAACACGCCTCTTGACGAGGATGTGAAGGAACAGATCTACCCGATGCTGCGCAAATCCCTCCAAGGACTCTCGGAGCGCGATGCCGTCTGCCGGTTGCTCAGTCTGATCCAGTCGGGCATCGTCTACCAGTACGACGAGGACATCTGGGGCTACGACCGTCCCTTCTTCGCCGAAGAGACCCTCTTCTATCCATACGCCGACTGCGAAGACCGCAGCATCCTCTTCTCGCGTCTGGTGCGCGACTTGCTGGGACTGAAGGCTGTGCTCATCTATTATCCCAACCACTTGGCTTCGGCCGTCTGCTTCAACGAAGTAGTCACGGGCGACTACGTGCAGTTAGGCAAGGACCGCTACATGATCTGCGACCCAACGAACTACGTGGCTGCTCCCGGCGTGACGATGGAAGGCATGGACAACAGTCTGGCCAAGGTAATCATGCTGGAGAACTAAATTCAGACAGGAACCATGAAGCATCCTCTGCTCCATAAGCTCTTTGACAAGGGTCGCGTGGCCATCGTGACCGTGTTCTCCTTCATGCTGCTCGGCATCATGGCGTTCTTCACCTACAACCTCTCGTTCCTGAACCCCATCCAGAAGGCTGTCAAGGATTTCTCGATGACCGACCTGTTCTATCAGATTCTGGAAGGTTCCGGCCATGTGGAGTCGAGTCCGCTGATTACGATTGTGGACATGACGGAACTCATCAGCCGCAGGGACCTGGCACAGGCACTGGAGAACATCGAGGCTTGCAAGCCGAAGGTCATCGGCGTCGATATGGTGTTTGAAGGCCGGAAGGAGGATGAGTTAGGCGACGAAATGATGCAGATGGTGGCAGCTCGCTACGACAACATCGTCTGGTCGATGAAGCTCTACGACTGGGTCAACCCCGAACTGGAGCATACTACGGCCACCCGCTCGTACTTCACGGAGAACGTCGAAGTGAAGGAAGGGGTCACGAATATGCAGCGGGAACTCTATGGCGGCGTCAAGCGCATGATCAGCCTCGGCTGGCGCCTGAACGGCGACCTACGGCAATCGTTCTTAGGAGCGGTGGTCAACGAGTATGCGGACAAGGAAGTAGTTCCGATGGCGTCTGAACAAGTGGAGATTAACTTCACCCCGACGGTCTTTGCGATTATTCCGGCCGATTCCGTGCTGGAGCATCCCGAGCTGATAGCCGACCACATCGTCCTCTTCGGCGCCATGAACGAAGAAGTGGACATGCACTACACTCCACTCGGAAAGATGGCCGGCATCCAACTTCTGGCCTACGGCATTCAGACCCTGATGAACAAGAAGAATGTCATGGAGGTGAAGGGGTTCCTGTTCTGGGTAATCACCTTTGTGCTGGTAGCCATCACCTATTATTTCCGACGCCGACGCAAGGACTGGATAGCCCGCCGACGCCATGCCATCGACCGCTTGCTCTTCGGCTTCCCCATCGTAGGCTCTGCCATTGCTTTCCTGTGGATGGCGTTGCTGATGTGGGTGGCTTTCATCCTATTCTGCGGATACAATATCAGCTTTAACCTCGGCTTCGTTTTCGCGTCCATTGCGTTCTTAGGCACGGCCGAGGATTCGTACACTTCTTTATTGAACTTCTCAAAAGACTATGAAAAAGAAAAGCAATAATCTCTGCCTCCTGGCTTTCGCCCTGCTCAGCGTCGCGGTTCTCCCCGCCAAGGCTCAGAAGCTGGTGGTCTTTGCGGTCTCCGGCGGTCCCCAACTGGTGACGGCCAACGGCAGTTCCGCCATCAAGGCGTATGACAAGCTGGAGATGGCCTCGACGGTCAACATTCCATACGACGCCTCGCTGGAACTCTTGGATGAGGCCAACAAGAAGCACTACATCCTCAAGACTCCCGGACGCGGCAAGGTCAGCGTCTTCGTAGGCAACGGGAAGAATGGTGTCATGAACCTGACCGAGCGCTACCTCGAGTATATGCAGAAGCAGATGCAGGGAGGTGAGAAGCTGGCTACACGCAGACACAGCGACCCCGCTACCGTGACGCGTGAGAACCAGACCTTCGAAGAGGAGGACGACTGGGCAAAGCAGTTTGAGGATTTTACGAAACAGGCACGTGAGGAGTATGAGGAATTCCGCTCCATGGCCAACAAGGAATATGCCGAGTTCATGGCACTGGCGTGGGAGAACTTCCGCAGCCAGCCTCCTCTCCCGAAGCCGAAGGACGAGGAGATTCAGCCGCTGACCCTCCCGAAGAATGAACGTGGAAGGGGTCTCCAGAGCCGTCCCATCAAGATTGACGAACTGCTGCCCCCGTATATCGTTACGCCCCAGCCCAATCCCATCGAGCCTATCATGCCGACCATCCCCGATGAGGTGGTCGTCGTAGACCCGAAGCTCCCGACGATTCCCATGAAGATCAAAGATCCGGGCATCTCGGTAGTTCCCATCGAGAAGCTGAAGATCGACTCCGTGAAGCAGATGACGCCGGTTGGCAAGGAGATTATACTCTATGGCACGAAAGTCTATGTCCGCTTCGAGGATGAAGCCCGGTTCAAACTTCCGAGCACGAGTGAGCAGAGCATCGCACAGATGTGGAGCACGCTGTCCTCCGAGACCTACAACAATACGATTGTGGACTGCCTGAATATCCGCAAGCAACTCCGCCTGAACGACTGGGCTTATCTCCAGTTGTTGCAGGAAGTGGGAAACGTATGTCTGGGCAAGGGAACGAACGAGGCCACCCTGCTGACGGCCTACATCTTCTGCCAGTCGGGCTATAAGATGCGCATCGGTAAAGCCAGCTCCAAACTGGTGCTGCTCTTTGCCAGCCGTCATGCCATCTTCAACTTATCCTACTTCACACTCGGCGGCGAGTCGTTCTATCCGTTCAACTGCGACGAGGATCAGATGATGATTTGTACCCTTCCCTACCCCGAGGAACAGGGTCTCTCGCTGGCGATAGCACAGGAACCTATCTTTGCAGACGTGCGGACGGATGCCAGGCAGTTGTACTCCCTGAACAACCCGGATGTGAAGGCGCAGGTGAGCGTCAACAAGAATATGCTGGACTTCTACAGCACCTATCCTTCTTCCGAAATCGGAGGAAACATGATGACGCGCTGGGCCATGTATGCCAACACCCCGCTGGACTATAAGGTCAAGGAACAGCTCTACCCGGCCTTGAAAAAGAAGATTGACGGACTGGGCGAACGCGAGGCCGTGGGCAAGCTGCTGGATTTCGTGCAGTATGCCTTGGTCTACAAGTACGACGAGGACATCTGGGGCTATGACCGCGCCTTCTTTGCCGAGGAGACGCTCTTCTATCCATACGCCGACTGCGAAGACCGCAGCATCCTCTTCTCCCGCCTGGTGCGCGACTTGGTAGGACTGAAGGTTGTGCTCGTCTACTATCCCGGCCACCTGGCCACGGCTGTCCACTTCAACCAGTCCGTACAGGGCGATTACCTGGAACTGGACGGTGAACGCTACACCATCTGCGACGCCACCTACTTCGGAGCGCCCGTCGGCATGACGATGAAGGGCATGGACAACAAGACGGCAAAAGCCATCCTGCTGAACTAAGATTCACGACAAATTATGATAACGGGGCTGTGTCAAGACGAACGACACAGCCCCGTTTCTTTATAAGAACCACAGATTACACAGATTAAACAGATTCTTTCCAGCTAAACATGCCACCACGAAAGCCCGAAGGGCTGCTAAGATTACAGGCAGGGGTGATAACCCCTGCAAAGGGGGCTACCCGATATGAACCCCGATGGGGTGAAAGTCATTCTGCCGCACCTTCGGTGCTCGTATAGCCTCGTGCCTTTGAACCGGGGGTTGCACCCCCGTCTATGGTCTTACCAGCCCTTCGGGCTTCTTTGGTGGAATGAAAAGTCGTCTAATTCAACTTCGCAAGTTCCGTTAAGCCGATGCCATAGGCATCAGATAAGGGTAGCCAGCCATTTCAATGGCTGGTAACGTAATCGCCAATGGATGGCGTGCCGTAGGTACGCGATAGGGGTTTGATGTCGCGTACCTAAAGGCACGCATTTTTATTGCCATCTGGTACCAGCCATTGAAATGGCTGGCCGCTCGAGCTTGCTCGCTTGACACTTCAAGAACCCCTATTAAGCCACGCTGTGGCTTTGTCTTACAAGACCTTAGCATACTTGCGAAAATTGACAAGACTGCTGGAAGAGAAATCTGTTTAATCTGTGTAATCTGTGGTTCTTCTATACTTATCTCTCCTCCCAGCGCAGAACTGCTCCGTTGACTCGTGCGGGGTCTGCTCCGACGAAGTCCATGGAATAGGGACTGCCCGTGGTGGGCGACTTGCCGATATAGCGGTGGTTGCGCAGCGAGAGAAGCATGAAATCGTGGTCGAGGTAGTCCTGCCAGAGGAAGACTTCGGCCTCATTCTCGTCCGTCGTGAAGCGGACATCGCCAGCCAGACCGTCGCCGTAGACTTTGATGTAGCGGCCGTCGAGGCATTTCAGAGAAACCATGCCTGCACCACGGTCGATGAGTTGGAACTGGGTACGCTGGCTGACATCATCGGCACGGGTATCGTAGAGCACACCATGAGGAAGGGCGATGGCGGGACGCCCCGTAGCCTTATTGATGATGCGGAAGGTCTTGCCGTAAGGGATGTTGGACGAACGGTCGGCACAGGGTTCCTCGACGGTGAAGTTATCGAACTCGGCATAGCCACCGTTCTTACCTTTTATATTATACGCGAAGAGGGCGTGGCGCGAGCCTTGGAAGGTGATGAGCTGGTAAGAGAGGGGCATCATGCGGCCAAGTGTCTGGAAGTGGTTGCCGTCGGTGCTGTAGGCATACTGCGCCTGGTTGTCGTCGTACTCGCCGATGCAGCGAAGCCATATTTTCCCTTCGGGCAGTTCGACGGCTACATCGACGGTATCGTTGGTCAACTGTTCAAAGCAGCGGAGGGTGTAGGTCGGATTGCTCTTTTCGTTATTCTCCTTTACGATTCCTATCCACGAACAAGGCACGTTGATATTGCCGAGTCCGCAGACATCGCCCTCCTTCATGCCCTTCACGAAAAGCTCCACGGTGGTCGTGCTCTTCGGGCCAATGACGCGCTGGGTCAGCGTGTTGCGTGCCCACATCAGTTGCTCGGCCGGTTGGGCATTCAGGCGCAGCCGTCCGCCCTTCAGGCTCCACAGCTTCTCTTCGGGGTTATGGTTCCACTGCCACACACGACCCAGTTGCTTGCCGTCGAAGTTGTCCGAGCGGTCGTAGGGGGCATGGGGCTTGTCGGCCGGTACCTGACCAGCTTCATAGCGTCCCATCGTGGTGCCAGGAATGAACCAGGTACGGGGTGCTCGGCCCAGATTGCCTTCCAGTCCCACCATCGGCCAGCCATCGACCCACGTCATCGGCATCAAGCAGACCGTGCGGCCTATGGAGTGGAAGTCCTGCATGAACAGCGCCCACCACGAGCCGTCCTTCGCCTGCACGATGCCGCCTTGGTGGGCGTTGGTGCAAGCCGTAGCGTTCTTGTCCATCGGGCCGAGACCGAATTTCGTGCCGTCACTGCCGATGCGGTATTTCTCGCCACGCGGCACCTGAGTCAGCGATGCGGCATGGTAGCCGTAGGTCTCGTCGGCGGTGATGACGCGCGTCTCGTAAGGTCCCCAAATGCTCTTGGAACGGGAACAGAGCGTGCGGCCGTTAGGCATATAATCCGTGGAGATGAGGTAGTACATACCATCAATTTTATACATGTGGTGTCCTTCGCCCACGCCGTTGCCTTCGGGGATGATGACGCGGTCAGAGCCTTCCACGGGCCCGCTCATGTCGGGCTTCAGCTCTGTGCAGTGCACCTCGCCGTATTTGTGGATGGCGTAAATCTTGCCATCGTCATCGAAGAGGACGCCGAGGTCGTAGATGTTGCCTTTCATGTTATGGTGCTCCCATGGCCCACGGATGTCCTTAGCGGTATAACACTGCAGCCCTTTCCCGTTGATGTTCGAGAAGACGTAGAACTGACCGTTGGCGTAGCGGATGCAAGGTGCCCAGATGCCCTGACCGTAGATTTCCTTGTGGTTCTTCAACGCGAAGGCATCGTCGTCGAAATCGAAACGGTCGAAACAGTAGCTGACATTCTCCCAGTTGACGAGGTCTTTGGAGTGCAGGATGACCAGTCCCGGTACGGCGTGCATGGTGGTACCTGCGAGGTAGTAGTCATCGCCTACGCGCAGAATGTCCGGGTCAGAGAACTCGTCGTAGAAGAGCGGATTGGTGAAGGTGCCGTTGCCGTTGTCGGCAGTCCAGGAGGTTTGTGCTGTGGCCGTCCAGGCGTAGCACAGGATGGCGAGGAAGGAAAAGAACTTTTTCATACTGAGTTGAATAATGAAAGGTAAACGCTGAAAAACGTGAAAGTTGAAAGTTGACTCCTCAACTTCCAACTTTCCCAAGTGACTCCGCTGGGATTCTAACCCAGGACCTTCAGAACCGGAATCTGACGCTCTATACAGCTAAGCTACGGAGCCAAAAGCGGCGCAAAGATAGTGGTTTCCTCCGAAATGACCAAATTTTCATCCAAGGAAACACCCGAGGGCGACAAAAAAGGTTCTTTAGGGACTACTAATAGAAGGATGAGGACATGCCCTGCGACGTATTATCCCCGACATAGCCGTATTGAAATGAAGTCCCCACCCAACCCGAAGACAAAGATTCAGGGCTTTTTCTTGTCAATATGAAAGAAAATCCCTACCTTTGCCGCGCAAAATGAAATAAAAGGTAAGAACTCCATGAGTAAACTTCTCAAACCAGAGGGCTACCGCCCGCTACTCGACCTGCAACAGACTGAGCTGGCCATCAAGAAAATCAAGGACTTTTTCCTCAGTTCATTAAGCTCGGAACTCCGGCTACGCCGTGTCACGGCTCCCCTGTTCGTGCTGAAGGGACTCGGACTCAACGACGACCTCAACGGCGTGGAGCGTGCCGTCACGTTTCCCGTCAAGGACATGGGCGATGCGCCTGCCGAGATTGTCCACTCGCTGGCTAAGTGGAAGCGCAACACCCTGGCAGAATATCAGGTGAAACCGGGGTTCGGCGTCGTAACGGACATGAATGCCGTGCGCGCCGACGAAGAACTGGACAACATCCACTCCATCTACGTGGACCAGTGGGACTGGGAACGCACGATGACCCGCGAGGAACGCACGCTGAAGTTCCTGCGCCTGATTGTTGAACGCATCTATGGTTGCATTCTCCGCACGGAGTACTACCTCAGCGAGATGTACCCCCAGTTGACTCCCTTCCTGCCCCAAGAGATACACTTCGTCCACAGCGAGGAACTTCGCCGCCAATACCCTGACCTTACGCCGAAGCAGCGTGAGGACGCTATCTGCAAAGCTTACGGCGCCGTGTTCATCATCGGCATCGGCGGTAAGCTCGGCGACGGCAAGGAGCACGACCTGCGCGCCCCCGACTACGACGACTGGTCAACGCCGAACGAAGATGGCTTCTGCGGCCTCAACGGTGACCTGCTTATCTGGTATCCGTTGCTCAACCGCAGCATCGAACTTTCGTCCATGGGCATCCGCGTGGACAAAGAAGCCCTCGAACGCCAGTTGGCCTTGCAAGGCAAGGAGGAACGCAAGCAGCTCTACTTCCACCAGCGTCTGCTCCACGACGAACTGCCCCTGAGCATCGGCGGCGGACTCGGCCAGAGCCGTCTCTGCATGATTCTCCTCCACAAGGCACATATCGGCGAGACCCAATCCAGCATCTGGCCCGAGGCCATGCGTCAGGAATGCCGCGAAGCAGGTATTCCTCTGATTTGACCTCTCCGTCTCTGACCCTTCTCATCACTCATACAGGGCTGTATCATAGTCCACAAACTTTCACAGGGGGCTGTGTCGTTCATCTCGACACAGCCCCCTTACTTCTCTTTCCTTTGGACAAATCAGAAGAGGACGGCTGCGCACTGGGGCTGCAGGGTCAGGTTGATGCGTCCCTTCTTGTCGGGCTTCGCGGTGGTCTGCTGCGGAGTCTGGCCGTCGTCGCCGTCGATGAGTAGGGTGGCGTTCTCAGCCGAGAAACCGTTGAGTGCGCTGAGGTCGAGAGAGAGGGACTTGGCGGCGGGCTCGGCATTCATGGCGGCGACGTACCACCGAGTGCCGTGGCGACGGGCGAGGACGATGTACTTACCCGGATAGCCGTCGATGTAGCGAGTCTCGTCCCACGTGGTGGGCACTTGCTTCATAAAGTCAATCTCGAACTGGGGCTGTTCGGTGAGGTTGCGGGGAGTGAGGGCGAAGTTCTGGGCGCTCGACTGGAAGGCGATGGCGGTAGCCAGCTCGAAGATGTCGCTGGTGCGGCGGGTGTTGCCCTTGTTCGGCTCCTTGTGGAGGCGCTTCTGGAGGGCGGTGCCACCATATTCCATGGAGCCTACCGTGTTGCGGACAAAGGGATGGAGGGTAGCGTGGCGGGCCTCCATGTCGCAGAAGCCTTGGCTGAAGTAAAGGTTCTCGCTGGCGAGAACGGCCTCGGAGCTACAATAATTGGGATACATACGTTCCCAGCCGCGCGGCAGGGTGCAGCCATGACAGATGACCTGAATGCCGTAGTCGTTGGCGTCGGAGAGCAGGCCTTCGTAGACACGCATCGTCTCCTGCTTGTCGCCGGGAAAGAAATCGACTTTGATGCCGGCCACTCCGTGCTTCTGCAACCATTTCATCTCCTGCTTGCGGACGATGGAGTTGTGCATACACTGGCGGGCACATTGCGGAGCATCGTTCCAACCGCCATTGGAGTTGTACCACACCCAGGGACGGACACCCTTCTGCTTGCAGTAGGCAAAGAGACGCTCCATGCCTTCGTGACCGATGTTCTCATACCAGCCGCCATCAATGAGGCAGCCTTCCCAACCGAGCTCGGCGGCAAGGTCGATGAACTTCACCTGATCCTCATAGTTGATGCTGGCGTCCTGCCAGAGAATCCATGACCACGTATTGCGCGAGCCCTGGTAGTCGATGCTGGGTTCATAGAGCGGCTCAACGACATCCCACGTGATGGTAGTCTCGACGATGGGCTTCAGCGAGGAGCCGAAGGTGATGGTGCGCCAAGGGGTGTAGCCTGTCTGAGCACTGTTGGGAGAGATGCGGTTGTCGGCGAGGCCCATCTGTGCGCCAGTGCTGCCGAAGCCGTTGTTCTCGCCTTCCATGGGGAAAGCGATGGTGAAGAGGCCGTCGGGGGTGGCATCGGAAAGGTGACTGCCGCAGTAGTTGCTGGTGACACCGGTCTCGGAAATGAGGAGCCAGGAGTCAGCTGCGGCGGACATACCGCCGCCCACACGACCTTTGGCAGAAGAAGAAGTGGTGACGGGGGAAGAGGCGGGGATACGGAAGAGGCAGGGGAAGGTCCAACCGTGGCCGTAGCCGCTGCGCTTGGTGGCGGGTTCATCCCAGATGTAGCCTTCCTCGTAGCTGGGCTTGGTGCGTTTCCAACCAATCATGGGGCCGCTCTGCGGGCAGATGAAGGCGGTGGCGGTAGTGGGCAGCCGGAAGCCGGATGCCTCGCCCGTGACCACGATGGCCGAGGTCTCGCCGGTCTGGTGGAAACCATAGCAGAAGGCGATGTTGTTGTTGAAGACGCGGAAGTGGACGGTCATCTGCACACCACTCTTCTCGGCGGCGGGGGTGGAGACAAGGACGTTGTAGTCGTTGTTCACGCAGGTGATTTCACTCTGCTTGCCTTGGCGCAGGTGGTAGGTCTGGCGGATGGGTTCGTCGGACTGGCTGTCGTGGATAAAGGTGAGGTCCTTGCTGAAGTCAGCTACGTTGGTGTAGACGCCGAGAGGCGAGTCGAGCAGTACGGGAACGTCGAGCGTATCGGCCTTCGCACCCTTCTTCTTGGCTTTCACGACGGTACGGTAGCCTGCCGAATAGCTGAGGCGACCGTCTTCGAGCTTCACGTCGAGATAAGTGAGGCCGTCGGGAGAGAGGACGCGATGAGTCTGCGCACTGAGCGGAGAAAGGATAAACAATAGAGAATAAAGAATAAGTGAATTCCTAAGCGATGCTGTCATAAGTCGTTTGCTTTTGATGTTTTTATAGTTGCTGTTTTGTAAAAGAAAGTTTCTGGAGTCAATCGTCGTCATTCTTCACGTCGTAAGACACCGAACTGGGACCCGAGAAGGTGATGTACAGGTTGATCAGGAATCTCAACACCATGCATACATACACAATGACGCTGGTGAGAAAGAACAAAACCAGCATCATGAAAGAGCCGAGAAGTGCCAAAATAAAGACTATAGGCAACAAGGCGGCAATGCTCGCAAAGAACATTCCTGCACCTGCGCTGACGTAGGTGATGGTGGTGGAGGTCACGCTGATGATGGGGTAAGCCGCAGCCATAAGGAACGACCAAACCATGCCCAGGCCTGATACGGCAGCCGAACCGGCAGCCGCCGTAGCTGTGCCTGCGGCCTTGGCCATATTCATCACCAGTCCTTTGGCCGATTTAGCTTTTGCTGCCTGTTCGGCATTCAGTTCGCGGAAACTCACGAGGAAGTAACAGATGAAGCAATAGAGCGTGAAGCCATGAATTAAGAAATTCAGCCCATCTGTTCTGCCTACAGTGGGTATATACTGATTGGGAAAATTATTAACCGCAGGAGCCACCCACTCGTTGAGAATCACCATCAACACCCAAAGCAGGAAAAGCCATTTCAACCATTTATTGCCATTGCAGCCGAAGGCCACGGTCTCAGGTTTGCGGAACTTCACTTTCAGCGACCATCCGATGATAACCATCAACAGAGGTAACAAGCCCAACAGGACCAAGATGGGGTCGGGCACATTGATTGAGAAAAGTACATGTATCATACCTAATTTGTTTATGGAGTGAATTATCTTGCTATTTATCTACGCTGAACTGCCAGCCACGGAAGAGGCGGCCGCTGCCTTCCAGCTCGGCGCCGAAGTAGAAGCCGACGTTGGTGGGCTGGTTGTAGCCCACGTTCTGCATGGTGACCGAGTGACGGTAAACGGGCTCGGAGAGGAAGGTGTGGAAGCGGTATTTCGTGGGCAAGGGGCTGATGTAGAGGCGCAGGTGGCGGTTGTCGGCTGTGCGCGTCAGCACTTCCTCGCGCCAGTCGCCGATGACGTCGGCACAGAGGGCGGGATTGGACTTGGTGCCGTTGTTGAAGGCGCAGTCGTCGAAGTGAGCGATGACAGTGTGGGATGAGGTGCCGGTGAAGTCGAAGGCTTCCCTTGCTCCTTCGGTGGAGGGCAATTTGTCCAGAGGGCTTTCATCCCCCGCTGTGGGATTGTAGGGAGCGTTATACTTGCTGACGGTTTCGTGGTCGAGGAGTTCGCGGAGAAGATCACCGTCCCACCAGATGCCGAAGTTAATGGGTATGCGGGCTGTGCTGTCGATGACCTCGCCGCGGACATTGCAGATGCCGCCCGAAGCAGAGAACCACATCTCAAGACCAGGATTGTTGGGGTCGATGTCGGCGGCCATGCAGCGGCCGACATCCTTGTTGGAAAGGAGCTGGAAAAGGACTTTTCCCGTGCGGGCATCGCGGAAGTCGCTGCCGTCGCGCTTGTTCTCGTGGCAGTCCCAGACTTGGAGAGAAGACTCTCCCCCCGCCCTCCCTGTTAGGGAGGGAGCAGAATGTGTTTGAGTGGATGAATTATCAGAGTCACAGGTGACCGCTCCCTCCCTAACAGGGAGGGCGGGGGGAGAGTCCATAAAGAAGGCGGTGAGGTGGAGGGCGTCGCCGTGGCCGAAGCCGGTGTTATAGAGGCCGCGGCCATCGTGGTCGAGGGCCATGGAGCCGTAGGTGATTTCGTCACAGCCGTCGCCATCCACGTCGGCGATGCGAAGGTTGTGGTTGCCCTGTCCGGCGTAGGACGCCCATTCAGGCGTGTTGGTGTCGAAAGCCCAGCGAACTTTGAGGTCTTTGCCGTCGAAGTCGTAGGCGGTGATGCCCGTGCGGGTGTAGTAGCCCCGGCAGAAGATGGCGCTCAGGTGCTCGCCGTCGAGGTAGCCACAGGCGGCAAGGAAGCGGTCGGAACGGTTGGCGTAGTTGTCGCCCCAACCTTTCAGTTCACCACGTTCGGGAAGGTAGTCCACGGTGCTGATGGCGCGGCCCGTGCGGCCGTCGAAGCAAGTGACCCATTCGGGACCTTTGTAGATGAAGCCGCCGCGTGCAGCCTTCTTGTCCATATTGTTTGGCCAGCCGGGGCCTCGGAACTGCTCGCCGGGGTTGTTGTTGGCCTGGTAGGGAGTGGTATCGGGATGGCGGACATGGTCAGCCTTGGGGTCGCCAAGAACGTTGCCCAGACCATCGATGGTGCCGTCAGAAGTGCGGACAAGGAGTTCAGCACGGCCGTCGCCGTCGAGGTCTGCGACGATGAAGGGGGTATAGTGAGCACCGCTGCGGATGTTTGGGCCGAGGTTCACGCGCCAGAGGGAGGTACCGTCGAGGCGCAGGGCTTCGAGGATGGTGGGCGAGGTGATGCCGCTCTGGCTGTTGTCGCGGGAGTTGGAGGGATCCCATTTGAGAACGATCTCCAGTTGGCCATCACCGTCGAGGTCGGCCATGGTGGCGTCGTTGGCATTGTAGGTGACGGGGGAGCTTTCGGCGCGAGTACGCGCCGCACCCGACAAGGAGGATGGGACGGAATTGTTGCTCGCAGAGGGGGAGTCTTTGGGAACGGGGGGAGTGAGGGGAATGTCGAGGTAGCCAGTGGGGGCGTTGGCGGGAAGCGTCCAGGAGGAGGTGAGGAAGGCGAGGTCGGAGGTTCGGAGACCTTCGGGCAGGCTGCCATTGGGATAGACGGGGCGCACGGTGTAGGTGGCTTCCGTGTTCTCGGGATTGTAGTCTACGAAAGTCGTGGACTGATCTTTAGCCCGGTGACCGACGACGCGGCCGTTGCGAAGCACTTCAAAAGCGACGTCGATTGGGTCGCCTTCGAGGTAGCGCCAGGAGACGAGGACGGAATCGGAAGAAAGGCGCACGGCCACGGTGCCTCGGTTCAGGCATTCGCGCCGAAGGCGGGCATAATCATAATTGGTCTGAGCTACCGCTAAGAGGGCGAAGCCCAGCAAAGGCAGCAGGAGCAGCCATCGCAGGAGCAGATGTCGCGGATGTTGTGTTTGTTTCATCTTGTTGAATGTTTAAATGGAGGTTTAGGTCAACGACTCTTTGGATGGCATTCCGAACCAACTGGAAAGGAGGAGCATCCTTGAAGTGCGTATTCTTCTTCAGCACGACGTCGATGGGCATAACGGCGTGCTGGTAGGCCGAAAGCTCGCATTGGCGTTGCTGGTTGTGAAGGGCCAACTGCTTGATTTCGCGTTCCCGCTCTTTGCGCAGCATGGTACAGATGGGTTCGAGCAGCGGCATCACGACGTTGTCGAAGAGCGTGTGGCCTTGTATATATAAATAGGTAGTTTCGGGAGTCACTCCGAGGTCGCGCATCTTCTGTTTCGTGGAAGCATAGGATTTCTTGGCTTCGGGGTGGTGGTGCTGCATCCAGGCCATTTTCTGATTGACCCGCCGACGAACCTGTGCCAAGGCTTCCTCTGGTCGTGTTGGACTGATGTCGCGAAACGAGATGAAGCCACAGAAGTCCAACATCGTGAAAGACTTGTAGTTGTCGTGGAGATACCCCCAGACGTTCCAAATGAAAAGCGGCCAGATTATCTGGCTGTATTCCCGCATGAAAGCCTCGAAGTCGATGGTGGGACGGTCGTTGAGCGTAGCGGTGACGACAGCTTGGTGCAACGAAGGCGCATAGCACTGGTAGCTCTCGATGGCATAGACGACCGTATGGATGACGTAGGGCGAAGCATTGAATGTATGCGTGCTCTCGTTGGCGTCTTGGAGCAAGTAGTCGTAATCGGCATCCACACAGGCTATCATCGCCGTCCCCAATTGCTTGGGAGAAAGGATGTTGGCCAACGCCTGCCGCTTGCCTTTCTGGAGAGAGTCACGTCCAGGGAGCTTGACCTCGAAGTAAAGTTCGGACGTTTCGAAGTCGTCGAGGATGCTGCGCCAGAAAGCCACGTCGTCATAGCTCTCGACGTAGGCAACGACACGCCGACGTGCCCTGGAAGGACGCAGGCGGTTGGCCGCTTCGAGGTAGGCCGAACTGAGGTTCTGGTTCAGACGCTTGGACATGACTCTACACCTAAACTATAATATCCTCCACGTCCGTCACGCGGTCCATCCATCCGTCCATAATGAGGGCGGGCGAGTGGGTGGTGATGATGACCTGCAACTGAGGGTTCAAGTCCATAATCAGGTCCAGCAACCGCTGCTGCCACTCGATGTGGAGGCTGATTTCCGGCTCGTCCATGAGCAGGACGTATGGCTGACGGTTCTCTACGAGCACGGTGAGCAGGATGATGAGTATCTGCTTCTCGCCGCTAGAGAGTAAGTAAGGAGTGAGTCGCTCACCAAGGTGATGGAAGTAAAGTTCATTGGCCGAGCGGTCAATGGTCTTGCCTGTAGACTTGAAAAGCTCGTCGACGAGATCCTGGAAATGGGCCTTCTCCTGCGCGATGGCAGAAGCTTTCTGCTGGGCTTCGGGATCGGCCTGCGTGAAGAGGCTGACGATGCGGTTCGATTGGTTCACCTGATAGTCCAGGAAGCGGCGTTGAAGCTGGTACAATTCCCAATCGAGTTCCGTCGAGAGGTGTGCATCGGCCACCCTGGTGACGATGTCGGCACTGACGAGCGGGCGGTCGGTACTGCGGATGACATCGTAGCGCACGGTGTCGGCCTCTTCCGGTTCAAAGGTGAGAAAGACACCACTCATGGGTGTTCGTTCCAAAGACTCATGAGTCTGAACCAACTGCCGGATGGTTCTCCGCAGGATGGTACTCTTGCCCACGCCATTGATACCACTGAGAACGTTCACGCCCGGACGCAGGTTCCAAAGGATATGTCGTGTTCCTTTCCACAGGGATTCTATTTCTATGCGTTTGATATAAAGACCGGTCATGATGGAATACGTTTTTGTTCTTTTCAGGGGCAAAGATAGAATAAAATGCTTGCCCGTACAAAAAAAGAGTCGCTTTTTTTGCCTTTGCAGTGCTTTTGCGCTATATTTGCAGCCAGATTTATGAGAGCAAGAATTTATAAGGAGTTTGTTATGGTCGCGTCGATGACGTTGACCTTGTTTTTATCAGCCCTCTCCACGCCTATTTACGCCAAATCGTCTGCTGCCAAAGCGAAAGAAGCATTCACCCTCGTGCTTGATGCCGGACATGGCGGAAAAGACCCCGGAGCCCTTGGACGCGGAAAGGGTAAGGAGAAAGCAATCAACCTCGCAGTCACGCTGGCTGTAGGAAAGCTGGTGGAAGAGAACCTGAAGGACGTGAAAGTCGTCTATACGCGCAAGACCGACGTCTTCGTAGAACTGGACGAACGTGCCCGGATTGCCAACAGGGCAAAGGCCGACCTCTTCATCAGCATCCACACCAATGCACTTCCCGGCAGGAAACAGGGACAAGGCTCGGAAACCTACACCCTCGGTATGCACCGCGCAGCGGACAACCTGGAAGTCGCTAAGCGCGAGAACTCGGCCATCATGCTGGAGAACGACTACGAGAACCGCTACGAAGGCTTCGACCCCAAAAGTGCCGAATCGTACATCATCTTTGAACTGATGCAAGACCAGAACATGGAGAAGAGTGTTCGCCTGGCCACGCTCGTCCAGCGGCAATTCCGCTCTGCCGGACGTCCCGACAAAGGGGTTCACCAGGCCGGTTTCCTGGTGTTGCGGGCCACCTCCATGCCTTCCTGCCTGATAGAGCTGGGCTATATCACTACTGCCTCCGAGGAGAGCTACCTCACCAGCCAGCGAGGGGTTCAGGAGCTGGCCAACAGCATCTACCAAGCCATCAAGAAGTATAAAGAAACTCAGAAATAGAAAATATGACTATTACTCGCGAAGTGAAGATCGGGCTGGCAGGAGCCATCGCTCTGGCAACCCTCTTTTTCATCATCAACTTCCTGCAAGGTGTCAGCCTATTCACCACCCAAGACACCTATTACATCAATTTTCGCAACGCCAAGGCGCTGGCCAAGTCCAGCCCCGTCTATGCCGACGGCTATAACGTCGGAATCGTGTCGAACATCCGCTACGACTATGACCATCCCGGCACAGGAGTCATCGTCGAAATTTCCGTGGAGCACGGAATGCGTGTCCCGGCTGGAACCGTTGCCGTACTCGACGAGGCGATGCTGGGAGGCTGCACCCTCAACCTGCTGATGGGCAACAGCCCGGTCGAACGCTTTGCTCCTGGCGACACGCTGCCCTCCGAGGCCAACAACGGCCTGATGGCGCGTGCCGGTGAGCTTATCCCTCAGCTGGAGACGACGCTGGCAAAGGTTGACACCTTGCTGACCACCCTGAACAGAGTCGTCGGCGACCCCAATATCCAACAGATTCTGCAAAATGCGAACCAACTGACGGCCAGCCTCGGTCAGACCTCACAGAATCTGAATCACCTCCTGGAGAAGGACCTCCCGGCCATGACAAGTACCTTCCAAAAGGCAGGCGACAACGTCGTGGCCCTCACCGACAGCCTGAAGCAACTGAACCTTGCGGCAACGCTGGAGAAGGTCGATGGAACTATGGCCGAAGTGCAGCAGATGACCACCCGCCTGAACTCTACGGACAACAATGTCGGTCTCCTGTTGAACGACACCCAACTGTATGAGAACCTCAACCGTACCACCCTCGGCGCCGCCACCCTCCTGGAAGACCTGCAAGCCCACCCGAAACGCTATGTCCACTTCTCCATTTTCGGGAGAAAAGACAAGACCACAGACCCGAAAGATGAAAAAAAGTGAAAGAGCAGCCCTTGCCCGTAAAAAAGAAATTTTCCAAATAACGAGAAAAAAGAGCAGCCCTTTCAGGCACTCCTTATAAACATCTTAATCTGTGTTCTTTATACAATAAACCCTCGATTGGGAGAGAAATTTTCTGTTCTCTTCCAATCGTTTGTTTTACAGAATATTGATTCCTCACAATAGGACGGAAAGAGATTTTCCGAGGCGTTTTTGGCACGCGACTGAAAACGTGTAATTTAAGACCACTTTCCCTTTTACTTAACTGAGGAGGTCATTTTGCCGTATGAAAAAAATGTCCTACCTTTGCACCGCGTTTCGGCCTAAAGTCAACGCCTCTACCAAAAAGAATGGAAACCCAACAACCCATAGACTCCCGATGGAACCAGTGTCTGCAGGTGATTCGTCACAACGTGCAGCCACAGGCCTACGATACTTGGTTCCGCCACATCAACCCCGTCGTGTTCGACGAGGCTGAGCGGAAAGTCTATATGGGTGTGCCTACGCACTATTTCCGCGAACATCTGGAGAAGCATTATCTGGATCTCCTGCGCAAGGTGCTCCATCACGTGTACGGGCCGAACATCTCCTTATATTATCGCGTACACACGGACTCCACCAACGGTGAAGACATGGTGGTCGAGGGAACGCAGCGAACCACAGCCGTGGTACCGCAAGTGGTTTCGACTCCGGCGAACAAGAGTCCTCGTGTACTGCAGGAACTGGATTCACAACTGAATCCCAACTATACCTTCGATAACTTTGTCGAAGGTCTCTCCAACAAACTGCCGCGAACGGTGGGTATGGCCATCGCACAGAATCCCAGGCAGATGACCTTCAACCCCTTGTTCATCTACGGTCCCTCGGGCGTCGGCAAGACCCACCTGGTCAACGCCATCGGTACTCGCCTGAAGGAACTGCATCCGTCCAAGCGCGTCCTCTACGTGTCGGCTCATCTTTTCCAGGTGCAGTACACCGACAGCGTACGCCAGAACACGGTGAACGACTTCATTTCATTCTACCAGAGTATCGACGTCCTCATCATCGACGATGTCCAGGAGTTCGTAACCAAGGGCACACAACAGACCTTCTTCCACATCTTCAACCACCTGCACCAGAATGGCCGTCAGCTCATCCTTACTTCCGACCGCCCGCCCATGGCCTTGCAGGGAATGGAAGAGCGCCTGCTGACCCGCTTCAAGTGGGGACTTCTGGCAGAGCTCGAGCGTCCCGACGAGGGACTGCGCTGCGACATCCTCCGCAGCAAAATCCGCCAGAGCGGCCTCCGTATCCCCGAGAGCGTCATCAGCTACATTTCGAAGACCGTAGACACCAGCGTCCGCGACCTGGAGGGAGTGGTACATTCCCTGATGGCCTACTCCGTCGTCCTGAACAGCGAAATCGACGTTCCTTTGGCCGAAAGGGTCATCGCCCACACCATCGGGGCTTCGCAGAAGAAGCAGCAACTGACCCCGCAGGATGTTCTGAACCAGACGTGCGCCTACTTCTGTACCGACCCCTCCGACGTCCTCTCCAAGAGCCGCAAGGCCAACATCGTCGCCGTGCGTCAGTTGACCATGTACCTCGTCCAGAAGTTCACCCCTTTAAGTACGACGAAGATAGGCATGGCCATCGGCGGTCGCAACCACGCCACCGTGCTCCACTCCTGCCAATGCATCGAGGAGCGTCTGCGCACCGACAAGTCCTTCTGCGCCCAGGTCGAGGAACTGGAGGCACAACTCACACAAGCTTGAGTTTTCTTATCACCCTAGCTATGCCATCTTTCTTGAAGCCATAGGGGTATACGCCAGAACCCTTAAGGGTTAGAGCGGGAACCCTTAAGGGTTGGAGCCTGAACCCTTAAGGGTTCGGACGCTTCCCGCCAAGGGGATGCAGAAACGTCTTTTGCCATCACTACCATCACCCTACCGTCACCTTACCATCACCTCTTAATTCACTAAACAACAATTGATTGAAAGGAAAAGGTGACGGGTGACGGTAATTTTTTCAAAAAACATTTTTTGTTCTTTCACCACCCCAATTTATGCAGAACTAACCTGAACCAACGAGGGTCCCTCTACTTGAGGAACCCTTGATGGCGCAAGGCGTTTGTGAAAATGATGCTCATGGCTTCGTTGTCCCGCTTGGTATAGCGAAGGTCAGTGAAGACTTGCGCCAGCGTCTCCTTGTTGTTGATGCGCACGAACTCCTGATTCTCCTTGAGTGCTTCCTTCGCGGCATAGAAGTCGTCGATGTCCTCCGGCGTTGGATCGTGATATTGTTCTTCATGCACAAAACTCCTGAGTGGCAGGCGGTCGGACTGCGGCGGTTCCTCGGCAGGCCATCCTACCGTCAGGGTTGCAACGGGAAAGACCAGCTTCGGAAGCTTCAAGGTGTCGATGATGGTACGGGGCTGATAGATGGTCGTTCCCAAGAAGCACAATCCCAGACCGGCCTCTTCGGCCAGCACGCTGAAGGTTTGCGTGAAGAGCAGGGCATCCGTCGCCGCGTTCATGAAGCTCAACATGTTGTCGTAGCCGGGAGTCGCCTTGCGACATTCAGCCCATGTCGTCGTTCTGCGGAAATCCGCACAGATGGTCAGCACCACGGGGGCGTTCTTCACCATAGGCTGGTTGAAATGGGCGGGTGCCAGGGCAGCCTTACCCTCGGCCGAGCGTGTGACAACGACACTATAGAGTTGCAGGTTACCCATGGTCTGCGTGCGGGCAGCCTCGTTCAATAATTTATCCAGCAATTCCGGTTCCACGTCCCTGCCGCTGTATTGTCGGATGGTACGTCTCAATTCGATACTTCTCATTGTTGTAGCTTGTTTCTTTCTTTTCGATAAATTGTTTGGCAAAAGTACAAAAAAGTAACGAATAATTTGGCAGCCTCGCAGATAAAAAGTAATTTTGTGCCGAATATTCACTTTAAAATGTTCATTTGATAATGAAAAAAGTCTTTCTAACCTTCCTCTGCGTGTTTTTCTCCCAACTTCTCTGCGCTCAGGAAGCCGCTCCCGCAGAGCATCTTCTTTTCGAGGGAACCGAAATGAAAGGCGACATCTATGCTTTCTCCAAAGCTCTTCAGAAGTTGGGCTACAAACAGAAACAACGCGACCTCAACCAGCACTTCTTCGTCTTCCAAGGCAACGTCCTTGGCCACTCAGAACTCTTCAGGGTCAATTTCTCCAAAAAGACAAAAACCGTCTGGCGAATCATGGCCCAGCCGCATAATGTCCCCTTCGACGTGCTTGTCGATTCCCTGAAAGCACGCTATGGCGAGCCTTACGAAGCCTACGCCACCTCCTGCAAATGGCAGTTGCCGGTGGGGTTCATCCTCCTGGAGGCTCATGAGGGCTATGACCCGAACCTCGTGCTGATGGATGCGGCTGGCGTGACTGCATACAAAGAGGAAGACGGACGCAACTAATCGAATAATAAAACTTTACCATTAGAAATACTATTGTGAAACAAACTTACACGTATGACGAAGCCTTCGCGGCTTCACTGGATTATTTTTCAGGCGACGAACTCGCTGCCCGTGTGTGGGTGAACAAATATGCCATGAAGGACTCTTTCGGCAATATCTTCGAGAAGAGTCCCGCAGACATGCACTGGCGTATTGCCAACGAAGTGGCACGCATCGAGCAGAAGTACCCCAACCCCATGTCGGCACAGGAAATCTTCGACCTGTTAGACCACTTCCGCTATATCATTCCTGCGGGTTCTCCCATGACAGGTATCGGCAATCACCATCAAGTCGCCTCTCTCAGTAACTGCTTTGTCATCGGCCTCGATGGCGATTCCGACAGCTATGGAGCCATCATCCGTATCGACGAGGAACAGGTGCAGCTGATGAAGCGTCGCGGCGGTGTCGGCCATGACCTTTCCCACTTGCGGCCAGCCGGTTCGCCGGTGAAGAACTCCGCACTGACCTCCACAGGTCTCGTCCCCTTCATGGAACGCTACAGCAACAGCACGCGCGAAGTGGCTCAGGACGGACGTCGCGGTGCCCTGATGCTTTCCGTTTCCATCAAACATCCCGATGCCGAAGCCTTCATCGATGCCAAGATGGTAGAAGGGAAGGTCACGGGTGCCAACGTGAGCGTGAAGATCGATGATGCTTTCATGCAGGCTGCCTGCGAGGAGAAGCCCTATACACAACAGTTCCCCATCGACAGCCCAAATCCCACCGTGTCGAAAGAAATCGACGCCTCTGCCTTGTGGAAGAAGATTGTCCACAATGCCTGGAAGAGCGCCGAGCCGGGTGTCCTTTTCTGGGATACCATCCTGCGCGAGAGCGTACCCGACTGCTATGCCGACCTCGGTTTCCGCACCGTCTCCACCAATCCCTGTGGCGAGATTCCCCTCTGTCCCTACGACAGTTGCCGCCTGCTGGCCGTTAACCTCTATGAATACGTGGAGAATCCCTTCACACGGAACGCCAAGTTCAACTTCGATCTCTTCCGCGAGCATCTGCGCAAGGCACAGCGCATCATGGACGACATCATCGACCTCGAGCTGGAGAAGATTGAACTCATCCTTCAGAAGATTGACTCCGATCCTCAAAACGAGGAAGTGAAGTCGGCCGAGCGCAACCTGTGGAAAAAAATACAGCGCAAGAGTTCCATGGGACGTCGCACGGGTGTCGGCATCACGGCTGAAGGCGACATGCTGGCTGCCCTTGGTCTGCGCTATGGTACGCAGGAGGCCACGGACTTCGCCGTCGAGGTGCAGAAGAACGTCTGCCTCAGTGCCTACGCCAGCAGCGTAGAGATGGCTCGCGAACGCGGTGCCTTCGAGATGTTCGATGCCAAGCGCGAGGAGAACAATCCCTTCATCCAGCGCATCAAGGCCGCCGACCCGAAGCTCTACGAGGACATGGTGAAATATGGCCGACGCAACGTCGCCTGCCTCACCATCGCTCCCACTGGCACCACCTCCCTCATGACCCAGACCACCAGCGGCATCGAACCCGTGTTCATGCCCGTCTACAAGCGTCGCCGCAAGGTGAACCCCAACGACCCCGAAGTGCACGTGGACTTCGTCGATGAGACGGGCGATGCCTTCGAGGAATACATCGTCTACCATCACCATTTCCTCACGTGGATGAAGACCTGCGGACTCGACACCGAGCGTCGCTACACACAGGAGGAAATCGACGAACTGGTGGAACAGTCACCTTATTATAAGGCCACGGCCAACGACGTAGACTGGTTGATGAAGGTTCGGATGCAAGGTGCCATTCAGAAGTGGGTGGACCACAGCATCAGCGTCACCGTGAACCTGCCCAACAACGTCGACGAGCAGCTCGTCAACGACCTCTACATGGAGGCTTGGCGCAGCGGCTGCAAGGGCTGTACCATCTACCGCGACGGCTCGCGCAGCGGCGTCATGATCAGCGTAAGCAAGAAGAAGGAGAAGAAAGCCGGCGATAGTCAGGAAACTCCAGCCCTGGAAACCGGGCACGAACGTTCCGTACCCGAATGCCGTCCGCCTGAAGTCGTGGAGAAGCGTCCCGACGTGCTCGACTGCGATGTCGTCCGCTTCCAGAACAACAAGGAGAAGTGGGTGGCTTTCGTCGGCTTGCTCGACGGAAGACCCTACGAGATCTTCACGGGTCTGCAGGACGACGAAGAAGGTATCGTCCTGCCAAAGAGCGTGACGAAGGGTCGCATCATCAAGCAAATGAACCCCGACGGCACCAAGCGCTATGACTTCCAGTTCGAGAACAAACGCGGCTACAAGACTACCGTCGAAGGCCTCTCCGAGAAGTTCAACCCCGAATACTGGAATTATGCCAAGCTCCTCTCCAGCGTCCTGCGCTACCGTATGCCGCTCGACCACGTCATCCGTCTCGTGGACCAGTTGCAACTCAACAGCGAGAGCATCAACACGTGGAAGAACGGTGTAGAACGCGCGCTGAAGAAGTACATCGTTGATGGCACTGCGGCCAAAGGACAAGTCTGCCCCAACTGCGGACAGGAGACCTTGGTCTATCAGGAAGGATGCCTCATCTGTACCAACTGCGGTGCCAGTCGGTGCGGGTAGGAGGAGTTGAGAGTTGAAAAGTCGAAAGTTGAGAATTGAAATTTGAAAGTTGAAACGTCCCATATCATCATCCGGGAGATGAAGCTCTTCGCCCACCACGGTGTGCTCCCCCAGGAGCGCTCCGTGGGAGCCTGTTTCATTCTCAACCTCTGCATAGAGACCGACTTCTCCAGGGCAATGGAATCCGACGAACTCGACGGAACCCTTTCCTATGCTTCCGTCTACGATGTCGTGAAAGAGGAGATGGCGCAGCCCTCCAACCTTCTTGAGCATGTGGCCGGACGCATCTGCCGCTCCCTCTTCCTCCACTTTCCCCAAGCCGAAGCCATCCAACTGGAACTACTCAAGGAGAATCCCCCCATGGGTGCCGACTGCAAGGGTGCAGGAGTCTCGCTGAACGTGAGACGGGCCGAAGGCGCTGACACCCAATAATCCCTAACGGAATCATCACAAACAAACTCATTAAAACCTAAATTACTATGAACATGAAACATTTTACGCTCGCACTTGTGGCTCTCGCCACCATCTGCACAGCTGCATCTGCTCAGAAGCTAAAGAATGTCTATGCCAGCAACAGCAGAATCAACATTGAACAGTTGCAGCAGGCCGACCAGCCCGTTCAGCTCAACCGTATCCTCTTCGCAGGCTACAACACTATCTGCCTGCCGATGACCCTCTCCGCCGACCAACTGCAGAAAGCAGCACCCGACGTTCAGGTCGAACGCTTCGTAGGCATTCGTCAGGAGGGTGCCGTCCTGAACCTCATCTTCCAGGACTGCACGGCAGAAGGCATTCAGGCCGGTACGCCCTACCTCATCTACTCGCCCACCCTTCAGTATCTGCGTGCCCGCAACAACGAATCGATGGCGATTGACAACCAGCTCCAGCCCGTTGTCATGACCGACCAGCTGGGCAATCGCGTAACCTTCACCAGCAGTTGGGAACAGTTCTCCGGCGACGGACGCTATGGCATCCCAGCCAAGCAGGAGACCGACATGCTCCAGAGCATCTTGGTTCGTACACAATCCGAACAGCGCTTCCTGCCCACTCGCTGCGGCTTCGTATGGAACCAGTCGGCATCGGCCACGGAACTGAAAATCAAGCACGTCACCGAATTCAACGATGTCCAGACAGACATCCAGTCCCTGAAGGAACAGAACGCCCTCGTCGATGTCTATGACCTGACAGGCAACCTCGTCCGCGCCCAAGTGCGCATCAATGCAGCCCTTTCCAGCCTGCCCGCAGGCATCTATGTCATCGGCGGCGAAAAAGTTGCGGTGAAGTAAGGACGTCCCTCTGACCTCAAACGAAGTCAAAGGTTCTAATCAGACAAGAGGCTGCGTCATTATACTGCCAACATGAAAGCCCGAAGGGCTGTTCAGACTACAGGCAGGGGTGATACCCCCTGCAAACGTAGACGTTGTACATGAGCCCCAGAAGGGGCGGCAGAGTGTTCTGCCGCCCCTTCTAGGTTGATATAACCCACTGCCATAGCAGGGGTTAGCACCCCTGCCTGTAATCTGTGACCCCTTCAGGGTCAAGGTGTTATCTTTGTGAACGATGGACAAAACGCTCCTCCAGCGTCTGGAAGACAACGAAGAGGGAGGGGACGAGGAGGATGAGGGCGATGGTGCCAATGAGCATACCGCCGACAGTTCCCACACCGAGGGAGATGTTTCCGTTGGCACCGGCTCCCGTGGCAAACATCATCGGCAGCAGGCCGAAGACCATCGTCAGCGACGTCATCAGAATGGGACGCAAACGAACCCGTGCGGCAGAGAGAGCGGCCATCGGAATGGACATCCCGGCCCGTCGGCGTTCGCTGGCATACTCCGTCAGTAGGATGGCAGTCTTCGAGAGCAGACCGATGAGCATGATGACACCCGTCTGCATATAAATATTGTTTTCCAAGCCGAAGAACTGCGCAAAGATGAAGCTGCCCAAGAGGCCGAAGGGCACACTGAGGATGACGGCCAACGGTATCAGCAGACTCTCGTACAACGCACAAAGGATGAGGTAGATGAAGATGACGCAGGCAGCAAAGACATACACCGTATGCTGACCAGCCGTCGCCTCCTCGCGGCTCATTCCGGCGAACTCATAGCCATAGCCTTCGGGCAGGGTGCGTGCAGCCTCCTCGCGTACCGCATTCAGAGCCTGTCCCGAACTGTAGCCTTTCTCGGGCATACCACTGACCTGAATGGCGGGAAAGAGGTTGAAGCGGTTGAGGGTGGCCGTACCCATGATGGGGGTCAGCTTGACGAAGCCCGAAAGAGGAGCCATCGAGCCGTCCTTCGCGCGCACGTACATATTATTTAATGCTTGCACGTCAAGGCGGTCGGTGACCTCGGCCTGCACCATGACGCGGTAGAGCTTGGAGAACTTGTTCATGTTCGAGGAATAGCTGCCGCCGACATAGCCAGACAAGCACTGAAGGACGTCGGAGGGCGAGACACCCGCCCGTTTACAGCGGGCTGCATCAACCTCCAGCCGATACTGCGGATAGCGGTTGTTGAAGGAGGTCTGCGAACGGGAAATCTCTGGCCTTGCTTGCAGGGCGGCGATGAGGCGGTTGGTGACGGCCATGAGGGAATCCACGCCGCGGTCCTGGTGGTCTTGCACCTGTAGCTCAAATCCGTTGGTAGCTCCATAGCCACTGATCATCGGCTGGGTGAAAGCCATGATTTTCGCCTCGCTGATGTCTTCCATGCGGCGGTTGACCTCGGCCATGACACTGTGAAGGTCGTCGCCCTTCTGCGTGCGCTCGTCCCAGTTCTTCAGTCGCAGGAGGAACATTCCGTTGTTGGAACTCTGACCAGCCATGCGGCTGACACCTACGGTCTTGCTGTAAGCCTTCACCTGTGGCAAATCCTTCAGCCGCTCTTCTACGCGGTTCATCATCGCCCGTGTCTGGGCCTTGGTGCTACCGGGCTGAGTCTGCACGGTGACATAGATGACCCCCATATCCTCGTCAGGCACGAGGGCGGTCTTGGTGGTCGTGAGAAGGTAGAAGAAGGCGGCGAGGGCAGCGACGACGAGACCGAAGGTCAGCCAACGCTTTCTCTCGAATAGTAGGACACCTTTCTGATACCCCCGGAAGAAACGGGAAGAGAAGTTCTTCATCCATTGCAGGGACATCCCCTTGTGTGGGCCTGTCTCTTTGTATTTCAGCAGTCTGGCACACAACGCCGGACTGAGTGTCAAAGCGTTAATCATCGAGATAAGCACGGCGACAGCCATCGTGAGGCCGAACTGCGTATAGAAAATGCCGCTCGTTCCACCCATGAAGCTGACGGGGATGAAGACGGCCATGAAGACGAGGGTGGAGGTAATGAGGGCCGTGGTAATCTCGCGCATGGCAGAGAGGGTTAGGCCCCTCTCTAACTCCCCCCGTGGGGGGGAGGACAGCTTTCCTGTTTGAGAGTCGGCAGTTAAGGGATTCTCTCCCACACGGGTGGAGAACAGCTTTCCTGTTTGAGAGTCGGCTGTTAAGGGATTCTGCCCCCCACGGGGGGAGTTAAAGAAGGGCTTTTCCATCTTCGCCTGCACCGCTTCCGCCACCACGATGGCATCGTCCACCACCGTACCGATGACCAAAACCAAGGCGAAGAGGGTCAGCGTATTCAGCGAGAAGTGTGCGATATAGAGGAAGGCAAAAGTACCTACGAGCGAGACGACAATGGCCACCAGCGGCACCAGCGTGGCCCGCCACGAGCGAAGGAACAGCAGCACGACCAGCACCACAAGCACCACTGCCTCCAGAAGCGTCCTTCGCACGCTGTGAATCGAAGCATCGAGGAAGTCCTTGGTGGACATGAGGTCGATGAGTTCCATATCGGCGGGCAGGTCGTGGCGAATCTCCTCGACCAGCTTGTCGATGGCTATGATGATTTCGTTGGCATTGGAGCCGGGTGTCTGCGAAATCATACAGGTCGCACCCGGATGGCCATTGATCTGGCTCTCAATGGCGTAGGCTTGCAAGCCCATCTCCACCCGCGCCACGTCCTTCAATCGGAGCACGCTGCCGTCGGCCTCGCTGCGAATGACCAGGTTCTCGTAATCGGTCTCCTCCTCATAGCGTCCGCGGTACTTCAGCACATACTGAAACGTATTCTCGCTCTCCTCGCCCAACGTTCCCGCCGGACTCTCAATGTTTTGCTCGGCCAAGACGGCGGTGATGTCCGAGGGCATCAGCCCATGCTGCGCCATCTTCGCCGGGTCGAGCCAGATACGCATGGAATAGTTGGCTCCCCAGACATCCACTTCGCCCACACCCGGAACGCGGCTGAGTCGCGGTTCGATGTTGATTTTGAAGTAGTTGTTCAGGAAGGCAAGGTCATAGGTATCATTCGGGCTGTAGAGTCCCAAGGACTTCAGCGTGGAGGTCTGGCGGCGCATGACGGTGACGCCCGTTCGAGTGACTTCGGCTGGCAACAGTCCCTGTGCCTGCGCCACGCGATTCTGCACGTTGACGGTGGCCATATCGGGGTCGGTTCCCTGCTTGAAGAAAACATTGATGCGGGCAGAACCGTTGTTCGAAGCACTGGAGGTCATGTAGAGCATATTCTCCACGCCGTTGATGGCTTCCTCCAACGGAACCACAACGGACTTCTGCAACGTCTCGGCGTTGGCACCCGTATAGTTGGCAGCCACCGACACCGTGGGCGGCGCAATGTCCGGGAACTGCTCAATAGGCAACTGCGTGAGGCCGATGGCTCCCACGATGATAATCATCACGGAAATAACTCCCGCCAGGATGGGGCGGTCTATGAAGGTCTTAACACTCAGCATAAAATAAAATAGGAGGGCGAGGTAGTAAACGCTCTGCGTTTAAGACACCCCTCACCATCCAAGGTTTAACTTTGAAACGAGAAAATCAGGCTACAATAAGATAATAGGACGTTTGACCATAGACCGCTTGATACTTCAAGAACTTAAATCCGACTTAAATCCAAACATAAATCTTTCTCAAGGCACAGCCTATTTATGTTTGATTTTAGCAAGATTTAGGTTCCCCTCCGAACCCTTAAGGGTTCAGGCCATAACCCTTAAGGGTTCACGCTCCAACCCTTAAGGGTTCGGGCATGAACCCCTACGGCTTCAAAACGATATAGCCAAAGGAATGCCTCAACTGGGGTAGAACCATATTACTTCTTTGGTTAGGATTTGGGAGATTGAAACGGAAAAAGCCCTCTCAAATAAAAAATCTTTCGAAAGGAGTAGGTTTCTCAGATTTTATATTTACCTTTGCCATGTCATTGATGATTCTTTTGCTTGTTTTGAATTGCAGCACGAAGGCACGTGAATAATCTGACATGGCAAAGCCCGAGGCAACATCTTGTTGCTCAGGAGCTTCTAAAGAATTTAAATAAATTGAAGTGCTGCCGAATCCAAGGTATATTAAATACAATAGCCTATGACCTGACGATACAAGGGGGAGACAGCCGCACGGAAGGGCGACACTCCCAAGGGACAAACAACAAAGCAAACAGACTCTAATTATTCACCTAAACGGAGAAGTGCGCTGATGTCCCGTTCGCTGTCTTATTGATAACTTGAGCTTTCTGCTCTTGTTCTCTTCGTCTTGAATACCGCCAAACATTCACACGAGAACAAGTCAGCTGAGGTTCATGCTTAGGCGTGAACTATATCTGTACTTGTTGTGTGAAAGGCCACTTGGCGGTAGCCTAAGACGAAATCAAGTCACGAATGGTTTCACGCCTTTTTCGTTTCTTAACAAGAAACGTATGAAAGCAAAACATTTACTCAAGATTTGCATACTGTTCGCCATCTTTTCTGTTTTTGCAACTCAGTCGGTGAGAGCAGATTTGTATTATGAACTCGACCATACTGAATATGTTACGATAGAATGTGGCGAGATAAAAACGTTGGATCCGACAACAATAAGTGGTGATGTCGGTTCTACTTTCAGATGGTATAGAAA
>Ga0310696_10000440_pt1 | contig 66374 bp, 49 predicted proteins | sample AusTroGonzalo_MG_4_FD_203885 | JGI IMG/M metagenome (GOLD analysis project Ga0310696, IMG submission 203885) | Bovine rumen microbial communities from tropical cattle in Woodstock, Queensland, Australia - Gonzalo_02 (v2) (version 2) | ecosystem: Host-associated > Mammals > Digestive system >...
CCCCCGCCCTCCCTGTTAGGGAGGGAGCAAAATGTATTTGACTGGCAGAAATCCCCTCAGAGTCATTGGTGACCGCTCCCTCCCTAACAGGGAGGGCGGGGGGAGAGTCTAAGCGTTCTCCATATTCCAGCACTCCTATCACAGGCGCCGTCCCAGCCTTCTGCGTACAACCAAGCGCTTTCTCTTCGAGGGTTGAAATGCCGCCTGCCTTATTGCCGGGAGACGGATTCTCGCCCACAGGCTGTCCGTGGCTGAGGAAGTAGTTTTTGAAGTTGTTGATGAGGGCGATGGTTTGCTGCAGGACCTCGTTCGACACAGCACGCCGCATGAGAATGGTCTCGGCACCGAACATCTCGGGAACCTCGGTGAGAATAGCCGTGCCGCCCTGTTCCTTGCAGAGCCAGTCGGTGAAGGCACCCAGCAGAGGGTTGGCGGTGATGCCGGAGAAGCCGTCGGAACCGCCACACTTGAGGCCTACACGCAGTCGGGAAAGGGGTACTGGCACACGACGGTCATTCCGTGCCTGTTCATAGAGTTCCTTGACGATAGCTACGCCAGCCTCCACCTCGTCACCCTCGACTTCCTGAGCGACAAGGAAGCGGACGCGGGAGTGGTCGTAGTCGCCCAGCATCTTCTCGAAGTCGCGTGGCTGGTTGTTCTCGCAGCCGAGGCCCACGACAAGGACGCCGCCGGAGTTGGGATGCAGCACCATGTCGCGCAGAATCTTCCGCGTGTTCTCATGGTCGTCGCCGAGCTGGGAGCAGCCGTAGTTGTGGGGAAAGGACAAAATGGTAGACTCGCCCCCAAAAGACTCTTCTTTTGCCCGCTCCACGATTTGTCGGCAGATGCCATTGACACAACCGACAGTTGGGATGACCCAGATATCGTTGCGGATGCCTACCTGGCCGTCAAGACGGGGGTAGCCAAGGAAGAAGGAAGACTCTCCCCCCGCACTGGGGGCAGAGTCTGTTAATGCGATGCCACTATAGTCCATCGTCCCGCTGAGGTTGGTTTTGATGTTGTGGTGGTCCACCAACTCACCCTTGCGGATGGTGCGAGTTGCGTGGCCGATTGGATAGCCGTATTTGATGACATCCTCACCTTCTGCGATATCTCGAAGAGCGAACTTGTGACCCGCAGGAACACCAGGCATAGCTTGCAAAGCCACGGCCACGGTGTCGGCAGGGTGAATTTGAAGGAATTTTTTCATCAATTTACAATTCTCAATTCTCAAAATTCAATTGCTCGACGGTTTTCATCATGCCACACTGGAGGATGCTGTCGATACTCTCGGCGAGGAAGTCGGTGAGGCCGGGGATGGCGTTGAGATCGCCGTGCTCGTGCCAGATGAGGTCGGCAGCAGAGAGGACACCAGTGGCCACACGCTTTGAGACAGGCACGTTCTCATCTTTCATCTTCTCCGGGTTCCACAGGTCAGTAAGCAGTTGCATGATACGCGGGTCGTCGTTGGGCTGGATTGCGATGCCGTCGGCACGCTGTCCGCCACGGTAATAGACGCAGATGGCAGCAAGACCAAGCACCAAGCCGCGAGGCAACTGGCCGCGACGGTCGAGATAGCGTTTCAGGGCAGGCAGGTCGCGAGTGGCAAACTTGGGGAAGCTGTTGAGCATGATGCTCGTCAACTGATGGTCCACGAAAGGATTGCAGAAGCGTTCCAGCACATCATTGGCAAAGCCACGCAGTTCGTCTTCGGGAAGGTCAAGTGTGGGCAGTAGTTCGTCGAACATCACTCTACGCACAAAGGCACCAATGACCTTGTGTTGGCAGGCGTCGCGCACGATGTCTAAACTAGCGAGGAAGGCAACTGGCGAGAGCACGGTGTGCGGACCATTGAGCAAGGTAACCTTGCGTTCGTGGTAAGGCGACTCGTCGGTAGTGAAGACTACGTTCAGCCCTGCCTTGTCGGCAGGCAGCTCGGCGGAGAGCTGTCCGGTAGAGAGGTTTTCCGGCACCTCGATAACCCAAAGGTGGTAGGGTTCGGCTTGCACCAGAAGCGGGTCGGGTTGCGGCAGACGTGCCTGCAACAGCTCGACATTCTTCTTCGGATAGCCTGGCACGATGCGGTCTACGAGCGTGGTGCAGAAGTAGCAGGCGGTCTCGACCCAGCTCTGGAACGACTCGAAGTCGTTGCCCAGCTCAGCCTGCCACAGTCCAATATACTGCTGCACACAGGTCTTGAGAGCACTGCCGTTATGGAAGATGAGTTCGCAAGGAAGGATAATGAAGCCCTTAGAAGCGTCGCCAGAAAAGGTACGAAAGCGGCGGTAAAGGAGTTGCGTCAGCTTGGCTGGATAGGAGGTCGGCGGCGTGTCGGTCAAACGGCAGGAAGGGTCGAAGACGATGCCTGCCTCGGTCGTGTTGGAGACGACGAAGCGTGCCTCGGGGTCGTCGGCCAGGGCGAGGAAGGCGGCGTGGTCGTCGTAGGGGTTGACGGCTGTGGTCACGCAAGTAATCTCCTCCATCGAATCCACGGTCTTGCCGCCAAGCAAACCCTGAAGATTCACATGGTAGCGGTAGTGCTGTACCTTGAGTTGCTCCAGGGAATTACCGGGACGTGGTTTGACGATAGCCACGGTAAAGTCCAGTTGCTGGGCAATCCATTCTATAAAGGCGCGAAGGAAGTTGCCTTCGCCGAATTGGATGATGTTCATGGGTCTTTCGAGTCTTCTGTTTAGAACTCCACCAATATGCGGAACACCTTGCCGGGAGCGACGTCCCAAGCTGCCATTGCCTGTGCAGCCTCCTCGGGAGCAAAGATGCCGGAAATGAGGCGGTCGGTGGGGCAAAGGCCGCGACGCAGGTAGCGGATGACGGCACAGAAATCGTCAGGAAGGGCGTTGCGCGACCCCCGGATGTCAAGTTCCTTCTGCACAAAAAAGCGGGTGGGCAGGGGGACGTCTCCAGGAGCATAGCCGATGCAGACGATGCGACCCGTGAAGGCGACCTCGTTGACGGCGCAATTATAAGTAGGCGTTGCGCCTACGGCTTCTATGACCACATCTGGGCCTGCACCACCTGTCAGTTCCTGTAGGCGGGCGTGAACATCGTCGGTGCCGCTGTTGATGGTGGCAGAGGCTCCGAGTTCGCGGGCAAGGGCAAGCTTCTCGTCGTCAAGATCCATGGCGATGACGGTTGCTCCACGCAAGCTGGCACGTACGATGGCACCGACGCCTATCATGCCGCAACCGATGACGAGCACGGTGTCGGCATCCGTCACCTGACCGCGATCAACGGCGTGGAAACCTACGCTCATCGGCTCAATGAGGGCAATATCCTTCGGTGCAAGGCCCTCGGCGGGAATGACTTTCTGCCAAGGGACGCTGATGTATTCACGCATGGCGCCATGACGCTGCACGCCCAGCGTCTCGTTGTGCTGGCAGGCGTTGAAGCGACGACGGCGGCAACTGGGGCAGTCGCCACAGGCAGTGTAGGGATTAACGGTCACGAGCTGTCCAGGTCGGAGGTCAGCAGGGACGTTTTCTCCCACCTTCTCGACGACGGCACTGATTTCGTGGCCGGGAATGACGGGATGCAGTGCCAAAGCATTGCGGCCGCGATAGGTGTTGAGGTCAGAACCGCAGAAGCCGACGTAGCTGATGCGCAGCAGTACCTCGTCGGCAGCGGGTTCGGGCGCGGGCAATTCAATCACCTCTAAGAGGTGTGGATCGGTAATTTGTAATGCTTTCACGATTGTATTTGACAGTTTGATAGTTTCTGGTTGATAATTTATTTAGTCACCCTCATACGGAATGTCCGATAGCCGTAGAGCGTGATGAATAGGAAGCAGATGAAGGGCAGGATGAAGGAGAAGTTGACGGCAGGCCAGCCGAAGATGACTTGCTGGTCGATGAGGTGACCCTGCAAAGGAGGCATCAAGGCTCCACCCACGATGGCCATGACGAGGAAGGCTGCACCGAGTGAGGTGTCCTCACTCTTGACATTTTCGAGGGCGATACCGTAGATGCTGGGGAACATGATGGACATGAAGAGGCTGATGCACACCAAGCTGTAGAGACCCATCATGCCTTCGATGCAGATGGCACCGAGCGTGCAGATGGAAGCGCCAATGCCGAAAATCATCAACAGGCGCCGCTGGTTGACCCACTTCATGATGTAGGTTCCGACGAAACGTCCTGTCAACGACAGCGACATGGCCAGGATGTTCCATCGTTGAGCTGTGGCCTTGTCGATACCCAGATGGTCGGCATACTGGATGATGAAAGTCCACACCATAATCTGGGCGGCAACGTAGAGCACTTGGGCAAACACACCATTGCGGTAGATGCGGTTGTGCCACAGGCGGGAGAGCGTAGTGCGGGCACTGGTCTTCCCGTCCTGTTCGCCTTTCAGGGAGGGCATCTTTGTGAGGGCGATGACAGTAAACATCACAAGGACGACCAGACCGATGGCCACGTAGGGGTCGCGGATGACGGCGAGGTCGTGCAGACGGATGTCGACTTTCTCGGCTTCGCTCAGTCCATGATAGAGAATCTGTCCGGCAGCATCGCGTTTGTCGGAGAGGAGGTTGGGCAGTACGATGAACGAGGCGACAGCCATACCAGAGAGCGAGCCTACGGGATTGAAAGCCTGCGCCAGGTTGAGTCGGCGTGTGCTGTTGCTCTTGTCACCCAGCGAGAGGATGAACGGGTTGGCACTGGTTTCGAGGAAAGCAAGGCCGAAAGTGAGGATGTAGAGAGAGACACAGAAGAAAGTGAACTCCTGGAACTGTGCGGCAGGGATGAACAGGAAGGCTCCCACGGCGTAGAGGCCGAGACCGATGAGTACGCCCACTTTGTACGAGTACTTGCGAATGAACAAGGCGGCAGGCACTGCCATCGTGGCGTAGCCGCCGTAGAAGGCAAACTGAACCATCGAGGCTTTTGCGGCCGAAATCTCCATCAAGGTCTGGAAGGCTGCCACCATCGGATTCGTGATGTCGTTGGCGAAGCCCCAGAGCGCGAACAGCGTGGTGATGAGGATAAAGGTGAGGAGGTACTTCTTAGGGACTAAGGGAGACTCTCCCCCCGCCCTCCCTGTTAGGGAGGGAGCAGAATGTGTCTGACTGGATGTATTCATATATAATAGGGTAATGCTTTCAATTGCTAAAGGTGATCGCCACAAAGTTCCCTTCTCACTTAGGAGAGGGGTTAGGGGTGAGGCCCAGTCCTAATATAATGGTCCGAAGTTCTGGCAGGCGCGGTAGTCGGCTCCTTCCTTGTCCATGCCGAAGGCATTCCAAGCGGCAGGACGGAAGATGTCCTTGTCGGCGACGTTGTGCATGCAGACGGGGATGCGGAGGATGGAGCAAAGGGTGATGAGGTCGGCACCGATGTGTCCGTAGGCGATGGCACCGTGGTTTGCTCCCCAGCAGTTCATGACGCTGTAGACATCCTTAAAGCAGTCCTTCGACGGGTCGAGACGCGGCACGAACCACGTGGTCGGCCATGTGGGGTCGGTTCGTCGGTCGAGGATGTCGTGGGTCTTCGGGTCGAGTTCCACCGTCCATCCTTCGGCCAGTTGCAGCACGGGACCGAGACCCGCCACCATGTTCACGCGCATCATCGTCATCGGCATTCCGCCCTTGGTGACAAAGTGCGAGCTATAGCCACCACCACGGAAATAGTCGCGGTCGGCAGGCATCCACGAGGTAGCCTTCAGGCAGGCTTCGGCATCTTCAGGAGTGATTTCCCAGAAAGGTTTCATCGTAGGCTGTCCGTCGGCGTCGGTCATGGCACCTGTGGCGTCGAGGGTGGTGGCACCGCTGTTGATGAGGTGGATGAAGCCGCCAGCGGCCTGTCCTTCGGGTTTCTTGCCTGCCACGCGCTCCACGGCTTCGGGACTCCAGTAGGTTCGGATGTCGGAGAACATCACACCGCGATTCGTCAGCAGGTGGCCAAAAAGCATGGAAAGGCCGTTGAGGAAGTCGTTCTCGGTGGCCAGTACGTCGGCTTCGCGCACGCCGTTCCAGTCGAACGAGGTGCAGAGCATGGATTCCGGGAAGTCGAAGTTGGGGCGGTAGTCCGTCCATTGGCGCTGTCCCTGTACACCACCGAAGAGGGCGTTGTGGCCAAGGGCTTCTTCCTTGTAGCCCAGTTCGAGGAGGCGCGGATTGCCATGCATCAGGTCGCGGATAATCATCATTGTCTTCACGGTGAACTCCCAGTCGGCATCCTTCTCCTCGCGGTTCTTGCCTTTTCCCTTGCCGTTGAAGGTGGTCATGGGCGTGCCAGGGAAGAGCGGACGGTCCTCGTTGTAGTCGTGACCTTCTTGTGGCTTGCAGTACTGCTCCACCCACGCCATGGCCTTCTGGAACTCTTCGGGGTCGAAGATGTTGAAGTCCACGCGACGGAGGATTTCGACGAGCGACACGTACTCCGTGCGCATTCCAAGGTAGTGTTGCAGGAAGTCGGCATCGACGATGGAACCGGCAATGCCCATGCAAGTGTTGCCCAAGGACAGGTAGCTTTTGCCGCGCATCGTGGCCACGGCCTGTGCGGCACGGGCGAAGCGCAGAATCTTCTCTGCCACGTCGGCAGGAATGGTGTTGTCGTCGAGGTCTTGTACGTCGTGTCCGTAGATGCCGAAGGCAGGCAACCCCTTCTGGGCATGGGCGGCAAGGACGGCGGCAAGATAGACAGCTCCCGGACGCTCGGTGCCGTTGAAGCCCCAGACAGCCTTGGGATAATGCGGGTTCATGTCCATGGTCTCAGAACCGTAGCACCAGCAGGAGGTGACGGTGATGGTGGAGCCTACGCCCTCGCGCTCGAACTTCTGGGCACAGGCCGCACTCTCGGCCACACGGCCGATGGTCGTGTCTGCTATGACACATTCGACAGGCGAGCCGTCGCCATTGCGCAAGTTCGTGGTTATCAATTCGGCAACGGCCTTGGCAAGGCACATGGTTTTCTCTTCGAGGCTTTCGCGGACACCGCCTTGGCGACCGTCGATGGTCGGGCGGATGCCGATTTTGGGATAGAGGGCGGACTCTCCCCCCGCCCTCCCTGTTAGGGAGGGAGCGGAATGTAATTGACTGGTTGTATTCATGTTATTAGTTAATTATGTGAATTGGCAAATAATATTGTTTTGTTTTCAAATCTTGAAAGGTGACCACCCTCCCCCTTTAGGGGGAGTGAGGAGGGGGTCTACTCACTCATATTCTTAATATAAGGCAGTTCCGGCAGGTTCTTAAATCCATAGAAGCGGATTGCGTTCTTGCCGAGGAAGGCGGATTGTTCTTCGGGAGTGAGGAGGTTGCTGCGGAAGAGGAAGTCGTAGGACATGCGGTAGGTGATGGCGGTGATGGTGCGCGGATAGTCGCTGCCCCACATGAGTTTCCCAATGCCCACGAGGTCGGCTGCTTCGCGGATGGCACGGACGGCAGAGGGGAAGGGGTAGAACTCGGAGTTGTAGAGCCATGTGATACCGCCGCTCTCGACCATCACGTTTTCATGGCGGGCCAAGAGAATCTGCCGCTTCCAGCTCTCGTTTTCCCAAGGCGGAGTCTGCGGCTGGTCGGCCATGCCGAGGTGTCCGATGGCGATTTTCAAGTCCGGACATTCCTGGATGACCTCACGAAGTTCTTCCACCTGTTCGTCGCCGTCCTTCAGGGTGATGCTCAGATAGTGGTTGTTGGCCTCCATGAACTTGAACATCTTCATCATTTCGGGGTCGGTCAGCTTGCGTCCCAACAGGCGGTGTCCGGGAATCGCCATGCCTGGGAAGTGGTCAACGGCCAGCAGATGCTGGGCCTGCTCGTAGAAGCCGTCGCGGTTGTAGTCCACCATCGCATAGCAGAAGAAGCGGTCGGGATAGCGTTGCTGCACGGTTCTGAGGTAATTGTTCTGGAGGCCATCGATGAACTCCTGTACGACGACAGCGGCGCCCACCTGCGCATAGTCCATATTCGAGAGGAACACTTCGGCCGTGTTCTTTCCATCGACCATGAAAGGTGGCAGCATCTGGCGTTCCTCGCCAAGGAATTCCGAGCGACTGCCGTTGCCGTCCTTGGTGCGGATGGCGAGGCCGTTCCAGCAGGTGTCCTGACGGAGCCAGAGGTGGGAGTGGGCGTCTATTACGAATTGCACCATGTGACTCTCTTTTGGTCGCCAATAATATCCTGTACCTCCTTGACCAACTGCCAGTCGATGGGTTCGCTGATGTATTCGAGATTGCGGCGCACATTGTCGGGGTTGGCCGAGGAGAAGAGGGTGGAGGGCACGCGGGGATTGCTGACGGAGAACTGCATGGCCAGCTTCTCGATGGGATAGCCCTTGGCGGCGCAGTGCTCGGCAGCACGGTGGCAGGCTTCCACCAACGGCTTCGGAGCGGGATGCCAGTCGGGAACGCCACGCATGGAGAGGAGTCCCATCGACAGCGGAGAGGCGTTGATGAGTCCGATGCCGTGGGCCTCGAAGTAGTCGAGGTTATCGGCCAGGGCGTCGTCGCAGAGGCAGTAGTGGCAGAAGTTCAGCACGGTCTCCACCGTGCCTTCGGGGCTGTGGTCGATGACCCAGCGGAGGTTCGCTATCTGGAGGTCGGTGATACCAACGTGGCTCACCAGTCCCTTCTCCTTCAGCTCCACCAGCGCAGGCAACGTCTCGTCAACCACCAGTTGCAGGCCTCCGGGCAGCGATGCCTGGAACTCGATGTCGTGGACGTGAATCAGGTCAATATGCTCCACGCCAAGGCGTTCCATGCTCTCGTAGACGCTCTCCTGAGCCCGCTTGCCGCTGTAGTCCCAGGTGTTCTTGCCGTCCTTGCCATAGCGCCCCACCTTCGTGGAGAGGATGTATTTCTCGCGCGGCAGGCGGCGCAAGGCACGACCGAGCACGGTCTCGGCACGGTAGTGGCCGTAATAGGGCGACACGTCGATGAGGTTCATGCCGCCTTCGAGGGCCACGGCCACGGTGTCCACGGCGCGTCCTTCGTCGATGGTGTGGAAGACTCCGCCGAGGGAGGAGGCTCCGAAACTGAGGGCTGACACCTGCAAGCCCGTCTTTCCAAGATTCCGATATTCCATATTCTTTCTGGGGGATTTAGTTACGATGTTTTTGCGGCACAAAGATACGTTTTTTTTGGAACGTGGTGCAAGAAAGTAGGAAAAAAGAAGCGGATTGTCAGGAATAATGTATACTTTTGCGGGCAAAATCCTTTGATATGCGTGCCTTGAGATACTTTTTCGGCAAACGGAAGCTGACCGTGTGGTGGCGGGCATTCCGCCTGTGGCAGCGCAGGCCCTACGAGGTGGCGGCGATGTCGGCGGAGACCCACGTCTGCGCCTCATGCAAGACCCGTTTCCAGGGCAACTATTGTCCGCGTTGCGGCCAGTCGGCCAGCGTGGGACGTTTCTCGTTCGTGAACGCCTTCCTGATGCTGCTGGAGGTGTGGAGCGTGGGCAACCGCAGCATCCTCCGCTGTATGCTCGACCTGATGCTGCGTCCGGGCTACATGATTCGCGACTACCTGAGCGGTATGCGCTCGGCCTATTTCTCGCCCTTCAACATGTTCTTCCTGCTGGCTACCTTCTCGCTCATCGTGGAGCAGGGCATCAGCTTCCACATCGACGAAGAGCCGCAGGACGGCGGACAACGGACAGAGCTGACAGAGGCCGGGCTGACAAAGGCAGAAGCCGACAGCCTTCGGACAGCGACGACAGCCGACCTAGACGACCTTGACCTCGACGACGAAGACGATGAAGACGATGAAGAGGATGACATCGGAGGGTTCACCAGCGACCAGACAGCCATGTACCGGCAGGGGATGCGCATGGCCCGCATCATCGACATGCTGCGCGAGCAGAACCCCGCCCTCTTCTCCCTCTTCACGCTGGTGCTGTTCTCCCTGCCGCTCTACTTCTTCTGGCGCCGTTCGCCCTCCCTGCCCGGCCTGCGTTTCTCGGAGTTCATCGTGGCGCTCATCTGCATTTCCAACGCCTACAGCATCTACACCATCATGGGCAAGCTCCTGGGCCTTGTGGTCTTCGAGTGGATCGCCCTGCTTACCGTCTTCCTGGCCATGAAGCAGTTGACGGGTTTCTCCACACGCCGCATCCTCGCCAGCATCATCCTGACCAGCCTCATCTCCGTCCTCATGCTGGCAGCCCTCGTCTCCGCCTACGTTTTCGTGCTCTACGTGTACATGAACACTTTTCCACACTCATGAAAATGAACAGAATGATACCTGTCACACCACGAATACCAGCCCAGTCTCATTGACTTTGAACTTTTGACTATCCTACATCGTGCCACCATGGAAGCCCGAAGGGCTGATGAGACCACAGAAGGGGGGGCAACCCCCGGTTAACGGCATGGGTTTAAACGAGCGCCGAAGGTGCGGCAGAACACTCTTTCACACCCTTCAGGGTTGGTGTACCTTTGCCCACGGTAGCAGGGGTTTTCACCCCTGCCTGTAGTCTTATCAGCCCTTCGGGCTTCCCTGACTGCACTCTTTCTGAATGTGACTTAAATATGTGCGTATTTGTGGTCATAATTTGCAACTTATTTGCGCCAATTTGTTTCTATTTCTTAAATTTATCCTTGCTTATTGTTGACCGAAATTCTTGCGTATTCTTCCGCATACTTTTCTTCTTTTAGTTTCCGCAGGCCTCGCGCAGGCCGCTTCCGCGTCTCTGCCTTGCCCCTCCTATAAGACTGCGCGTGGTCTTTTAGGAGGGTCAGGCAGGTCTCTTATGTCCCCCTTCGCGCTGCAAAGATATGGCGTCGCCGTTGCGCTACACGAATCCCCGCCGCAAATTCTCGCATTGCCATCGTTATCCGTCATTTCCTCTTCGCCATCCCCTCATCCGTCATCCACACCCCTCGTCCCTGTTACACCGTTACAGCGTTACAGTGTTACAGTTCAAAATCCCCTATTCCAAACCCTCGAAAATACTTCTATATTTATATATATATATATATATAAATATAGAGTTAATTTTTGACCCTCAGACAACCCTTTTTCGAACTGTAACACTGTAACGGTGTAACAGGGGACAGTGTGTCTTTACATCGCCACGAAGTTCGAGAAGCTCATGGTGCAGTGCGCGGTGGAGTGAAAGAAACAAATTAGCATGAACATGAATAAGAAGGTCAGAGTCAGTTGACGACGTTCACGGGGTTGCCTGCGGCGAAGGCCAGTAGGTTGGAGGTCGCTGTCTGGATGAGGCGGGTGCGGGCTTCGCGGGTTGCCCAGGCGATGTGGGGCGTGAGATAGCAGCGGGGCGCCGAGAGCAGGGGATTGGTGGGGGCTGGCGGCTCGCTGCTGAGGACGTCGGCGCAGTAGGCCGTGAGGCGGTTGGCGGCCAGAGCATCGGCCACAGCCTTTTCATCGACCAGTGGACCTCGGCCGGTATTGATGAGGACGGCGGTGGCCTTCATGCGTGCCAGTGAGTCGGCGTTGATGAGCCGCTGTGTGGCGGGAGTGAGGGGACAATGGAGGGAGAGGACGTCGGCGTTTCGCAGCAGGGTGTCCCAGTCGGCTTTCTCCACGCCTGCTGGCAGTTCTTCGGGCTGCTTGCTGGTGGTGGCGAGCACCTTCATCCCGAAGGCCGTGGCGATGCGGGCCACGGCGCTGCCGATGGCTCCGAGGCCGTAGATGCCGAAGGACTTGCCAGCAAGCTCCGTCAGCGGGGTGTCCGACCACGTGAAGTCGGGGGCTGCGGGCCAGCGGTCGCGGGCGGCGGCATAGTGGGCCACGGCGTTGGTGACGTTCAGCAGGTGGGCGAAGACAAGCTGGGCCACGGAGTCGGTGCTGTAGGCCGGGATATTGGTGACGGCGATGCCGCGCCGACGTGCCGCCTCGCAGTCGACGACGTTGTAGCCCGTGGCCAGTACGCCGATATAGCGCAGGCGGGACAGGGCGGCGATGACGTCGGCGGTCATCAACACCTTATTCGTCAGTACAGCCTCCGCATCGCGGCAACGGTCGATGGTCTCGTCCGGTCGTGTACGGTCGTAGACGATGAGCTGCATATCGGGGAGTTCGGGCCATTGCAAGTCCTTTTGGGTGACGGAATATCCGTCGAGAATTACGGTTTTCATAGTGCGAGTATCTCTTTATTAGCAATTTTCGTAGTCGTTTGTTCCGCCGGCCTTCATCCAATAAAGCCGTTCCTCCGCCGTCATCTTCTCAATGGCATAGCGCAGGGCGGTACGTGGCATCTCGTGGGCGTGCTGGCGCAGGAAGTCGCGCAGGAGGTCTGTCGAGACGCGTTTGCCCATCTCGCGCAGCATCCAGCCGACAGCCTTGTGCATCAGGTCGTGAGGATGGTGCAGATGTACTTCGGCATAGCGCAGGCACCACGACGGGTCGCCCTGCTGCGACGTCTTCCACGTGCAGACCATGCTCATGCGCTGCCGCCACAGGTTGTCGCCCCGTGCCAGTTCGTCGAGGACTTTCAGCTTGTAGTCCCTGTCGCCGAGGAAGGTGGGCAACAGGAGCCAGTGGCCGAGAATCTTGTGGGCGGAAAGATCCACGAGATCCCAGTTGTTTGCCCTCTCCGCATGGCGCAGATACATCGTCAGAATCTCGTCGCGGCCGCGGATGGCAGCCTCGTCGTGCTCCAGGCGCCTGGTGGCCAGCGCCTCGAACTTCGCCACGAGCACCAATAATCCACAGAGGCGTACCTCGTGCCAGCGGCTCCGCAACAGCTCGGGGACTGCGGCCAGCGGCAAATCCTTCCACACCGCCTTCACCACTTCCCGCGTCTGCGGCACTTTCAGCCCCAGGAACTCATCGCCCTCGCCGTACTCGCCCGGTCCCGTCCTGAAGAACCGCATGAGCACGCGCCGCTGCTGCTCGTTGCGTAGCGACTCCATGTATTCGATGATCTCCCGCGCCTCTGCTGCCCGGGGCGACGATGGATAGTCAGTCATATCGTTCTGGTGTTGGATGTTGCGGCAAAAGTACAGAGTTTTTGTTGAACGAAATGGCCAGTTCGCCGATTTTTTTTTGCGGACTGGCCTTTTTCCGCCATCTTTGCACCATCAAATCTATAATTTCACTTAAAAGACAAGCTTTATGAAGAAATATTTGGCTTTTGGGATGCTCATGGCATCGGTAGTGGTAATGACGTGCTGCACGTCAGAAGACCCCATGGAGGAATACTATAACAACTGGGGGAACAACAGCGGCAATACCAACAGCGGCAATTCCGCCACGACGGGTGAACTGGCCACATTTGACGTAGTTCTAAATACAGAGGGCACAGAGCCGACAGAGAGCGCAGAGGCATACTACCCCGACGAGGAGGACGTGATGAACGAGAGCAAGTTCACGACGGAGGTGGTGATAGACCTTTCGAACCCCGTGACGAAGACTGAGAACGGCGTAGAGGTGTCGGCAAGCGGCGGTCACGTGACGGCGAACCACGGCGAGACAAAGAATGTGTGCTACGTGGTGAGCGGCACGACGGCCAACGGCTCGCTGACCATCGTGGGCGATAAGAAGTACGCCGTGAAGCTCAACGGAGCAAACATCACCAATCCCGACTCGGCTGCGCTGAACCTGCTCAGTGGCAAGCGCGCCTTCGTCATCTTAGCCGACGGCACCACGAATACACTGGCCGACGGCACGGGTGGATCACACAAAGGTGCGCTCTACTGCAAAGGCAAGCTGCTCTTCAACGGCACGGGTACACTCAGCGTGACGGGCAACTCGAACAACGGCATTCACTGCGCCGATTACATCGTGTTCAACCCGGGCAACAACATCTACGTGAAATCGACCGCCAATCATGGCATCAAGGCCAACGACGGCGTGTTCGTCAACGGCGGCATCCTGAACATTGAGGTGACGGCGGCTGCGGCGAAGGGCATCAACTGCGAAAGCAACATCATCGTGAACGGCGGCCGTACTACGGTACTGACCACCGGCAACGGTACCTACGACAGTACAGAAGGCGAGGCAAAGGGCGCGGCAGGCATCAAGGCCGACTCCACGCTGACAGTCAATGGCGGTGAACTGTGGTTGAAGAGCTCCGGCTCGGGAGGAAAAGGCATCAATGTTGACGGAGATGCGCATTTCAACGGCGGCAGCATTTATGTGGTCACGACGGGCAGTCAGTACCGGAGCAATAACGACACCTCGTCGCCCAAGGGCATCAAGACTGATGGCAACATCAGCGTCGACGGAGGCCGTATCTGGGTGCGCACCAGCGGCACCAACGGCGAGGGCATCGAGACGAAGAAGGAACTGAGCATCACGGGCGGCGAGATGGCCTCGTATGCCTACGACGATGCCATCAACTCCAAGAGCACAATGACCATCAGCGGCGGCTATGTCTATGCCCACGGCCGCAACAACGACGGCCTGGATGCCAACGGCAACTGCTACATCAAAGGCGGTACGGTCTATGCCATCTGCTCCGGACAGCCGGAGGTGGCCATTGATGCCAACACAGAAGGCGGTTACAAGCTCTACGTCACGGGCGGCACCATCGTCGCCGTGGGCGGCTTGGAGAGTGGTAGCAGCCTGTCGCAGTCGTGCTATCAGGCCTCATCGTGGTCTCCCAGCACGTGGTATGCGCTGACTGTCGGCACAAGCTCTTTCAGCTTCCAGACCCCGTCGAGCGGCGGTTCCGGACTTGTCGTTTCCACGGCCTCACAGCCCACCCTCATGTCGGATGTCAGCGTGAGCGGCGGCACGACGTATTTCGGCGGGCTCGGCATTTCCAACGGCACCGTCAGCGGCGGCACCTCCACCAGCCTCTCGTCCTACACAGGTGGCAACAGTATGGGTGGCACCCCTGGCGGTGGCGGTCCAGGCGGCTGGCGCTGATAAGTTGGTTTATTCTATATGAACCACGGATTACACGGATTTCTCAGTAAACAGCCTCGTAAATCTGCAATTTCGATTACAATTTCACAGATTAAGAGTTAGAAGGTATCTGTTTAATCTGAGAAATCTGAGTGGTGTGTATTGTTAAATAATTTCGCATACTTATTGAAATTCCCCTCGGCAGACACTTTTTCGGTCTTGCCGAGGCCTTTTTTGTGGGACTTTATGTAACTTCGCGACTCGAAAAGACAAAATACAATAGAAAAATGAAGGATTTTTGAAAAAAGTTATCGTTTTGCTTAGTTTTTCGGTTTGCTGAACCGTCCTTGTCGTGTACGACTGATTAAAAAGTCTGTTTATGACTAAAGAAGAATTTGAAAACATATACCGTCAGCATTATGCCAAGATGTACCGTCTGGCAAGGACGATGCTCTATGATGCCGACGAAAGCAAGGACGTGGTGAGCGACATCTTCGCCCGATTATTGCGGGAGAGCAGTCAGCCACAAAAGGATAAGATGGAGGGCTACCTGATGACTGCCGTGCGCAACCGTTGTCGCGATGTACTCAGTCACAAGTCGATGCGGGAACGGGTGGAAAAGCTCTTCTTGGAGGAGTCTATGCAGAGCCCCATCATCTCTATGAATGATGATGACCGTCTGGAACGGCTGATGCAATTCATCGAAGCGGAACTGCCACCGCTCAGCCAGCAAATCTTCCGACTGCGGTTCCTCCTTGAGATGAGTTATGAGGAAGTGGCACAGGCTACAGGCGTGAGCAAAGTGACGGTGTACAACCATCTGTCACAGTCATTACAGCGAATCAAGGATCATTTTCAGCAACAATCAGCAAAACGATAAACGTTATGGAAAAGCAAGACAAAATCTGTCTCCTGCTTTCGATGCAGGAACATCCAGAACAGTACACAGACGAGCAACTTCAACAGATGATTGCCGATGACCCGGAATTGGCCGAACAGTTAGAACAACTCGCGCTGACGAAGCAAGCATTTGTCAAGCATGAGGCAGACGAAGAAGCCGTCCCCGTGGAAGAGGAATGGCAGAAGTTCGCAGCGGAACACGTTGAAGAATTAGAAGCCCTTGAAAAAGACCAACCACATACAGCCACCATCAAGGCTTCGATTAAGCGAGAGCAAAATGATGCTTGCATCAATTATGCCGAGCGTGAGAAGGCTCGCCCGAAGGGCAAGAAACTGATGGGCATACTCCCTTATAAAGTGGCAGCAAGCATCGTCGGCATCCTCTTTACGACAGGAGTGGCTTTCGCCGCCATCCATATTGTTCGTATGGTTAGTAATTCCGAACCACGGGCTTTGCAGGCAGAACAAACCATTTCTGCCAATCCTGTTACAGCATTGCCAACAGATACCATCAAGACGGACACGATAACCAATAAACCCATTGTTTTCGACAATGTAGCATTGGACAAGATGCTGCCGCAGATAGCTACCAATTATCATAAAGAGGTGGATTTCCAGAATGCCGATGCCCGCAAGCTCCGTTTCTATTTCGTGTGGAAGCAGGACGAGACGCTTGATGTTGTACTCCATCGGCTCAACCTCTTCGAGCGTATCACCATAGAACTGAAAGATAACAAGATAGTAGTAGAATAAGCCATGAAGAGAATCATATCACTGCTTGTCTGCTGCCTTGTATTTGCTGGAGTGCAAGCCCAGCGTATCACGCACGAATACAATAATGTCTCACTCAGCGAGGCCCTACGCCAACTGAATGAGCAGAGCGAAGAATACACCATCAGTTTCCTTTACAACGAACTTGAGGACTTCCGCATCACCACCTCTGTTCATCGCAAGACCATTCCCGATGCCATCCGACAGATGATAGGTTTCTATCCCATCCGCATGAGCATCGACGGCACAGAAATCATCGTGGAGTGTTCGCAGAAAACCGCCAATCGCTACAAGGGCACCATCATCGACGAACAGGGCCAGCCCGTTGCCTACGCCAATATTTACCTGCTTCATCCATCTGATTCTTCAATAATCAGTGGAGGCGTGAGTAACGAGGCTGGTCTCTTCGTCATCCCAGCCCCCACCAACCTCCCCCGGTTAGGGGAGGCTCCTGTCCTCGCCCGTATTTCCTTTGTTGGTTACAAGACTGTATTTATACAATGTGTTAGCACAGAACTTGGAACAATACGTATGCAACCCGAGACGATGACCATCAAAGGCATCGTTGTAACTGGCGAGCGTCCCAAGGTGCAACTGCAGGGCAATTCTCTCGTGATGAATGTAGAGGGTACGGTTATGGAACGAATGGGCACCGCTGAAGATGTGCTCTCACGAGTACCGACCATTTCAAAGAAAGGAGATATTTTTGAAATCCTGGGAAAAGGCGAGCCTTTGATTTATCTGAACAACCGTAAGCTGACCGACTTACAGGAACTGAAGAACATACAGTCGGACAACATCAAGAGCATCGAGGTGATTCAGAATCCTGGTGCCCGCTATGACGCATCGGTGAATGCTGTCATCATCATCCACACCAAACGTGCCGCTGGAGAAGGTTTGGGTATGGAGTTGACATCTTGGAGTCGCAAAGGACATGGTTTTGCGAACAATGAGCGCGTGAACCTGACCTATCGCGTAGGAGGGCTGGAGCTATTCGCAAATTTCTTTGGTGCCTACAATAAACGATTTGAGAAAGGCGATTTTGAACAGACCGTCTTTGCCGACACGCTGTGGGTAATTACCAACAAGCAGAAAGACAAGTATCACAATCCATTCCTTGAAGGCCGCTTTGGCTTCAACTACCAGCTTAACGATAACAATTCTTTTGGCGGTTTCTATCAGAATACTTACGATTACGTGAAGAATTGGGGCGACTATGACGATGACCTGCAAGCCAACGGCTCCATGTATGACCGCTTGCAGAACAGCAGTGTCAACACAGCCAAAGGTGCACCCAAACACCAGGCGAATCTCTACTATACGGGTAAAATAGGAAAGCTCGCTATCGACTTCAATGCAGACTACACCTATCGCAACCAGTGCAACCGCAACCAACAACAGGAACTGAGCGACGAGTATGATGACCGCGACGTGAACACCTACGCCCTGACGCGTAGCCGACTGATGGCTGAGAAACTCTTCGTGACGCATCCGTTGGGAAAAGGACAGATAGAAGTGGGCGAGGAATACACCAATACCCGCTGGAACAGCAGTTTCGAGAATGCTGAGGGGTATATCGCCAACAGCAACAACGAACAGCATGAGCAAGCTATCGCCCCCTTCATGGAACTACGTCAACAGATTGGCCGCCTACAGTTGTCTGCTGGTTTGCGCTATGAGCATGTGACATCGGAATACTTTATTGGTGGCATCCGTCGTGACGACCAAAGCCGTACCTACGATGACTTCTTTCCATCGGTTTCCTTATCAACATCCCTCCCCCTTTCGGAGGGAGCCGGAGGGGGGCTGCAACTATCCTTCAGTTATGCCAAGCGCACTAAACGCCCGTCCTACTGGCAGTTGAGCAGTGATGTATTCTATGAGAACCGTCTGAACATGCAAATGGGTAATCCCTACCTGAAGCCCGTCAAGTATCATAATGTGAATGCTATGGTCATGTGGAAGTGGCTTTATCTGAATACAAATTTCTCCCATTGTATAGACCCCATCCTCTACACAGCAGAAAGTTTAGAGAACGACAGCAAGGTGAACCTTGTGACCCACAAGAACTACGACCATGCCGACTGGCTCACCATTACGCTGGGAGCACAGAAAAATATCAAATTAGGGTACGTGGTCACTTGGACACCCCAGTACAATATCTCATTAATGAAGCCGTGGCTCAAAGCGGACTTCCTGGGTCAACAGAAAAGTTTCAATCATCCTATGCTGTCCTTGCAATTAGGCAACATCGTTACATTCCCATACGACTGGCTGGTGCAGGCCGACTTCAACATGCACACTCGCGGAAACACTGGCGCAATTGCCTATTTCGACTGCACCAACCCCATTCTCACACTCAGCGTAAGCAAGGACTTCTTCAAGCGTCGCCTAAACATCAAACTCTCAGGCAATGACCTTTTCAATGGTGGCATCAACCACTTCACGCTCTACAGCAATCGCTTCATGTTTAGCAAGATGAAGGACAGCGATTCCCGCTGTGTCGCCCTCTCCCTGCGCTACCGCTTCAACGTCACTCCATCGAAGTATAAAGGTACTGGTGCCGGTAATGCAGAAAAGAACCGACTATAAAAAAGTTTGTTGTAGAATTTGCCATCATCCGTCACCTTTTCCGCTCAATCAAATGATATTTAGCAGATTATCGGGTGACGGTAAGGTGACGGCAAACCTGTTTTCGGGCAAAAGGAAATCCGATGTATCTGATAATGAGGACGAAAGATTTTATTTACCATCACCTTTTCGGGTTGAAGGGGAAAAGGCTTGCAGGAACGGAAAGAAATGATATGGAACGGGTAAGGAAAGGAAACAAATTGAAAGCAAATAAGCACAAATTTAGACCACAAAGAAATAGAGAAAGAAAAGAATGCGCAAGAATACGCAAGAATTTAATTCAAAAAATAAGAAACAAATAGATTTTTCATGAACCACGGATTTCACGGATTAAACGGATTTCGCTGCCAGCAGCCTTGTAAATCTGCGTTCGGTGCTTTGCGACGCTTGACACTTCAAGAGTTTTCGATTGCAATTACACAGATTAGGAGCTGGAAGGAATCCGTGTAATCCGTGAAATCCGTGGTGTATATTGTAGGATGTCGGCGCAGCCTATTTATGTCTGATTTCCGTAAGATTTAGGTTCCCTCGTTTGTCCCACTAATGAGTAAGGCAAAGCCACAGAGTGGCTTGATAGGGGTAGCCAGCCAATTCATTGGCTGGTTCCAAATGGCAATGAAAATGCGTGCCTTTAGGTACGCGACATCAAACCCCTATCGCGTACCTACGGCACGCCATCCATCTACGATCCCATTATCAGCCAATGAATTGGCTGGCTACCATTATCTGATACCTACGGCATCGGCCTAACGGAGCTTGCGAATTAAAAATTACAGATTAGGAGCAGGAAGGAATCCGTGTAATCCGTGAAATCTGTGGTGTATATTGTAGGAGGTCGGCGCAGCCTATTTATGTCTGATTTCTGTAAGATTTGGGTTCCCTTGTTTGTCCCATTAGTGGGACACGCCCGAACCCTTAAGGGTTCAGGGTCCAACCCTTAAGGGTTCACGCTCTAACCCTTAAGGGTTCTGACGTACACCCCAAGGGATTCAAGAGGATATAGCGAGGGTGACGGTAACTCAACGAGTCTATCTGACTCATACACAGACGTTTGAAGGGTGATTTTAGGCAAAAGAATCGGGGAATGCCGTTTACCGTCACCTTACCGTCACCCGATAGCAGGCTGACTATCTGGCTATTACACGGAAAAGGTGACGGGTGATGGTAAATTTTACAACAAACTTTTTTTATGATTATCCTCATGGATTCCCCCCTCGGCCCCGACGGGCCCACAGATTACAGGCAGGGGTGAAACCCCCAGTTCCACGGCATACATATATACAAGCACCGACGGTGCGGCAGACGGTTCTGTCAGCCCTTCGGGCTTTCTGATATCGGGCAGTCACGTTAGCAGGGGTTATCACCCCTGCCTGTAGTCTTATCAGCCCTTCGGGCTTTCGTGGTGGCATCTTCGCGGATCCTCTTGAACTCTTCGTCTGACTGCTTTATCCACTCCTGCTTCTTGTGGATGGACTCTCGGACTGCGGCGATAATCTCGTCGCGTGTACGGTTCTTGAATGCTACAGATACCATAATTATGTTTCCTTAAAATGTTAACGGGCGCAAAGGTAAGAAATAATCTGCACATTCGTTACAATTCTTCGGAAAAAACGCAAGTTTTAATGTTATACCACCATGGAATCAAAGATTGACGTAAAACCTAAAACGGCTTTTCGGAAATAGGTTGTATCTTTGCCACCGCAATCCGTCAAAAGAAAGATTATGGTAGACACACAAGCACTGAAGGACTTTTTCGTCCACGACGAATTTGCCCGCATCAACGGCATCAGAATCGTAGATGTTCGCGAGGGCTACGCCCGCACTCAGGTAGAGATAGAACCGCGCCACCTCAATGCTGGCGGCAGCGTTCAGGGCGGAGTCCTGTTCACGCTGGCCGACCTGGCCTTTGCCGTGGCCACCAACTGCCACGGCACCCTCACCGTGACCACAAGCGCCAATATCACCTTTGTCCGAGGGTGCAACAAAGGCATCATCACCGCCGAGGCACGCGAACTGGTGGACCATCGCCGCCTGCCCTTCTGCGAAGTACGCATCACGGACGAGACCAATCAACTTCTGGCAATCTTCACGGCCAGCGGCTACCGCAAGGAAGGCGTCCCCACCATCCAAGGGTAGCAGCCAAAGGCTGAAAGGCGGCTCTCAATTCAACAGGTCAAGAAGCAAGGGAAGGTGGTCGCTGACACCACCGTGATAAGTCGGACCGCGAAACGTCCGTCGGGGCATGTCGCCGCCGTAGGTCTTGTTCGGCTCCAGCAACCAAGGCAGGCGAACGGGGCGGGCAAGCCCCTTCGTGGAAAGGGAGGAGGAAACAAGGATATGGTCCAGCCACTGCCAATAGCCTCGGAAGCAATAGGTTCCTGAATAGGCGGCATCGTCGGTCAGGCGCAAGGGAACGCGGCGGAAGACAGCATCGCGACGACTCGCATTGAAGTCCCCCATCACCACGACCTTCTTCCCCTGCAAGCTATCCACGGCACGCCACAAAGTCGCCGCGGCCAGACTCCGGTTCCTGTCGCCTTCGCGTCCGCCAGCACGACTGGGCAAGTGTACGACAAAGACATGCAGGGTGTCGATGCCAGAGGCGGCAGGCGTCAAGCCCTTGACATAGAGGATGTCGCGCGTCGGCCGTAAGCCTTGCTCGCGACTGGGAACACGAATACCACGACTCTCCAAGAGGCGGAAATGCACAGGTTGATAGAGCAAGGCAACATTGATGCCGCGCCGGTCCTCGCAGGAAGACATCACATAGTCGTAGTTCAGGAACCGGAGCAAGCTCCGTCGGGTCAACATTGTCATGACGGAATCGTTCTCGACCTCGCACAACCCAATAAGGTCGGGCACCCCACCCTCCTCCGCCACAGCCGCCACGACCTTTGCCACGTCCGTAAGCTTCTGCCAATAGCGATGAGAAGTCCAACGACGTTCGCTCTCGGGCAGGAACTCCTCATCGTCCACGCCCTCGGCGTGTACCGTGTCGAAGAGGTTTTCCACATTCCATTCCATCAACCGCAAGACGTGCTGAGGACGAACGTCCGTAGCAGACAGCATCCCCAGAAACAGGAAGACCAGCACACATCGTCGCGCAACAGTCTCTATGAAAAGCATCAGCCTCCTCATACCCCACTCCTAAAGAAAAGCACGTTCAAGGATAGCCTGCACGAAATCTGCCGGGAAGCCTTCGTAGAGCTTGCGGACGCTCTGGTTCCTATGGTTTATCAGCCTGCCGAGGTAGTCGCCGAACCGGGTCAGCGTGGAGGCATTGTCCTTCGGTTCGTTGGCAAACACTCCTAAGCAACGCCCTTTCTTCACGTCGTGATAAGCCTCCTGGTGATTATTGACAAACCACCAATAGGCATCGGAGAAGAGTTTCTGCTGCTTGGCCGTCAGCACAGGTTCCACCAGATACATGACACGGAGGTTGCCGAGGAAGGTCTCGGGCATCCGGCCTTCTTCCCGCAGGCCACAGACATTCGGGTACGTAGACCGATAATGAGCAGGCGAGGCCACAATCTCGCCCACGAAACGGTACAGACGGGAACGGCGAGCCACGCCAAAGTTCTCTAAGGCCGTCATGTAACCTATGGAATCTCCGCCCGTCCGTGCAGCCGCTATCATCGCCACCTTCTCCTCCTCGTGGCGAATCCGTCCGAGGCGATAGGCAAGCAGGAGGGCGTCTATGTACACGAGATTAAGCGCAGAGGGCATAAAGAAACAGGGCTTTCGCTGTCAGATTCATGACTGCAAAGTAACAACAAAAAACCGAGACAGCCCAGAAAAGTGAGGATAAAAGCGTCTGCCGACAAGCTTTCCTCCACTTTTTCAGCCTGGAGAGGATATTTTTGCCTCGGCCTTCCTCGATTTACAAAACCTTTTCCTATCTTTGCGGCACAAATCTATTATTGAACCATCCTTTATGCTACACCTTCGCCCAATCTTTGCAGGCTTGTTCCTGCTCCTCTCCCTCAGTGTCAACGCACGTCCCGGCGTGAATCCACGTCCCTTCACCATCCCGGCCATCCACCAGTGGAAGGGCGGCACAGGACACCTGGAAGTGACCGCCCAGGGCCGTATCCTCTACGACGACGCCCGACTGAAGACGGCTGCGGAGACCCTATCCGACAAATTGTTAACAGCCAATGGCCTACGCCTAAGCGTAGCCCAAGGAAAGAAAGCTGCCGACGGCGATATTCTCTTCTCCTTCCGCCCACAGAAACAGCTTGGAGAAGAAGGCTATACCTTATCTATCGCACGTAACGCATGCGTAGAAGCCACAGAGCGCGGAGCCATGCACGCCGTACATACCTTGCTGCAACTCTCGGCACTCAACTCCCAACCGTCCTCTTCCAGCGTCTCCCTCCCCTGCGGCCTCATCACCGACCGTCCCGACTACCCCATTCGCGGCTTGGTGATGGACTGCGGGCGCAAGTTTATACCCCTGAGCTACATGCGCCGACTGGTGAACACGATGGCATACTACAAAATGAACACCCTGAACGTTCACCTCAACGACAATGGTTTCAATTGGTATTACCATGAGAACTGGGACGAGACCTACTCTGCCTTCCGCATGGAGAGCGAACGCTTTCCGGGTCTTACGGCCGAAGACGGCAGCTATGGCAAGGCCGAGTTCCGACAGTTCGTGCTCGACGCCGCAGCCTTAGGAGTAGAAATCATCCCCGAAATCGACGTACCCGCCCACAGCCTGGCCTTCGCCCACTACCGTCCCAGCCTCGGAAGCCAGGAGTTCGGCATGGACCATCTGGAACTGACCAACCCCGAAGTCATCCCCTTCGTGGACAGCCTCTTCGCCGAATACCTCGAAGGACCGGAGCCTGTCTTCGCCGGACCGCGCGTGCATATCGGCACGGACGAGTACAGCAACACCCGGCAGGACATCGTGGAACGCTTCCGTGGACTTACCGACCACCTCATCCGAACCGTAGAAAGCCACGGCAAACAGGCTGCCCTCTGGGGAGCACTGACCCACGCCCGGGGAGAGACACCCGTGAAGGTGGACAACGTGCTGATGTACTGCTGGTACAACGGCTATGCCGAACCCGACTCCATGCGCCAGTTGGGCTACCACCTCATCTCCATCCCCGACGGCATGACCTACATCGTTCCTGCCGCCGGATACTACTACGACTACCTGAACGTACCTTATCTCTATCAGCACTGGACACCCGCCCAAATCGGCAATAAGCATTTCGAAGAACGCGACCCGCAGATTGAAGGTGGCATGTTTGCCGTGTGGAACGACATCGTGGGCAACGGCATCTCGGTAGCCGATATCCACCACCGCGTGTTTCCAGCCCTACAGGTCATTGCCGAAAAGACTTGGGCAGCAGACACCGTGCGCACTTGCCGCGAGTGGCAACAACTGGCCTCCAGCTTAGGCGAGGCACCGGGCATCAACGACCTCGGCCGCTATCCCAAAGGCACCATACTCACCGCAGAGGCTGTCCGCCCGTCCTCCGTCCGCCCGATTGAGCACATCGGCTGGCCCTACCGCGTCAGCTTCGACATTGAGGCAGAAGAAGAACTCCGAGGCACGGCCCTCTTCCGCAGCAACGATGCGGAGTTCTATCTGGCCGACCCCGTGAGCGGACGCATGGGCTTCATTCGCGACGGCTACCTCTTCACCTTCCGTCATGCCCTACGGCCAGGCACGAAGGAACACATCACCATCGAAGGAGACCACCGCGAGACCCGCCTCTATATCAACAACAAACTCGTCGAGACGTTGGGTCCCGACGAGCGTATGTATCCGAAGAACAAACCTTTCAAGATAATCCGCACCCTCAGCTTTCCGCTTCAGAGAACCGATACCGCCCTACGCAGCAGGGTAACGGCTCTGAAGGTGGAAAGTCTATAGCTTGGAAGAATATAGTTTGGCCACGAGGGCACCGCTGATGTTGTGCCAAACACTGAAGACTGCGCCTGGGATAGTGGCCAGCGGATAGGCTGCAAAATGCAGCACGGCCAGCGACGAGGCAAGTCCGGAATTCTGCATACCTACCTCGATGCTGAGAGCCACGTACTTGGGCTTCGTCAAGCGCAACAGGCGACCTACGGCAAAGCCGACCATCAGACCGAGCAGATTGTGAATCACAACGACTGCCACCACAAGCATACCTGCGGTCAGTAGCCGGTCGGCATTGTGCGCCACGATGATACCCACCACCAGCGCTATCACCACCGACGAGAACGCAGGCAGATAGGGTGTTACGCGTTGAGTCTGCCGGGGCAGCAAGCGCTGGCAGAGCAGTCCGCACACGATGGGTGCAATGACCACATAGACGATACTCAAGAGCATACCCATTGCATCGACATCGACCATCGTACCGGCCAGTGCCCACACCAGCAGCGGCGTCAGCAGCGGTGCCAGCAGCGTCGATGCGGCGGTCATGCCCACCGACAGAGCCAAATCTCCCTTGGCCAGATAGGTGATGACGTTCGACGCTGTGCCGCCCGGACAACAGCCCACCAGGATGACACCGATGGCCAGCTCTTTCGGAAGCGAGAAGGCAAAAGTCAGTCCCAAGGCCAACAGCGGCATGACGGTGAACTGCGTGAAGCAGCCGATAAGGATATCCGTGGGGCGGCTCAACACAATCTTGAAGTCCTGGGGTGAGAGCGTCAGTCCCATTCCAAACATGATAACTCCCAACATGGGATTGATGACCCACGTTTCCATCCAAGCAAACGATGCCGGCACCACCAGTGCCAATGCTGCCACCAGCAGCACCATTGCCCCCATCCATCGGGCTATATAATCACATATTATTCTCATGGATAGTGTATAGGTGAACTATTCTACATGACGCGGGGCGCAGTCCACACGTGGAGTGCGCCCCGCAGGGTTATGGATGGAAGGTTATTCTTCTTCGTCTTCGTCGAAGTCTTCCCAAGCGCCGTCTTTGACGAGGGCCTGACTACCATCTACTGTAGTATTATGATTAACCGGCAGACTCGTTGCCAGCATCATTTGTTCGGCTACAGTCTCTTCTACCATCATGGCAGGAATGATATATGTCTTTTTCATTGTCGTATAGAAACTTTAATTAATAATGTTTACTTACTTCACGACCTTCTTGCCGTTCACGATGTAGATGCCCTTCCGGGCCTTGTTCACACGCTGACCGGCGATGTTGTAGATAGCACCGTTCTCCACGGTCTTCTCCACGTTGGCAATACCTGTTGCGACGCCATTGGTGAAGAAGAATGCTTTCACATCAGAAGGCTGTTCTAATTCTAAGTAAGCCTTACCAGCTGCAATGGTACCGCTTTCTGCCAGATAGAAGCCAACTTTATCTTCGGGCTTAGCCAAAACATACTTGTCAGCAGCCTCGATAGGCTCGAAGGTACCCTTCAGGTCGTTATCAACGATAGCGTCAACGTCGTCTGCGATAGCTAATGTATAGGTTCCAGCTTTAGCCTCTAAGATGACAGGAGTGGCTGAAGGGATAGTGCCATTTATCTGTAACAGCTTCAGCCAATAAGAATCGGCCATCTTACCAGTATAAGCATTTATGGTATCAGGAATAGCAACGGGGCAGGGCAGATAAGCGGTTGCATAGCCTGCCTCGCCAATCGTGAATTCAATGCTGGTAGCATCTTCTACAGCCCACTGAGAGCCCTTTGAGGCAGTTTCCCAACCTACAATATCACCTTGAGCATCACGGTGAAGTGCTGCGTACTGTTCACTTGGATCAGCGCTAAAGGCGCCATAACCAACAGCAGGAACAGAAACGGTATAAGTGCCAGCTTCAGCAGTAGCAGTAACCTGTCCGCTCTTTGTTATGGTAGCAGGAGCGAACTTGCCCATCAGACCGATAGTATAGGTGGCTTCGCCTGTTTTGGTCAGCTTCACAATCTGCTTGGCTGCGGATGCGGCGGCATAGTTGCCGTACATGTTGGCATCGCTCGGGTCAATGCCCATGTAATTGTTCGTCTCATAGTTCCTGTTCTTCAAGGTGTAGTAACCTGTTTCGGGAAGAACGAACTGAGAGAGGTCGGTCATATCTATAGCTGCCAGTGTCTCCTTCAGGCTCTTATAAGTCTCGAAGGGGCAATCAGTCTTGTATGCAGGATCCCAACCGAGGGTAGTCTTGGCAGCATCGGTAAATGCGAAGTAGCCTGTACCTTCGAATGCAGCAGCAATTCCATCCTCAACGAGGTAGCTTGCGAAGTTTGTGGGAACGTCAAAGATGGTGAAAGCAGAACCTGGATCACCAACATTGTTACCACTGTTCCAGAACTTCAGGGAACCACCTGCGCCACCATATTGGTTAATGTAGAGGTTGGTTCCAGGAACATTCAGACAGAACGAACCTGCGGGAACGTCTTTATTGGTGGAAGCAACAATCTTCCAAAGATGAGAACCTTCTCTGTAATCCATCACGGTAGGAATACCGGCATCTGTTTTGGCTGCATCGGTGTAAGCGAATGACTTGAGTTCACCTTCAGCCTTGTTGATAATCCTGAAGCCATTGTAGCCGTCACCGAGGAATGCCCACTGGTAAGAATCCTCAACGAGACCCATCGTGTTAGCGTTCTGTGTCTTGTATGCACCGTCGCCGTCCTTGATAGCACTTGTCACATACCATGTTCCGCGTATTGCCATGTTCTGCCACTGTGCGTTAGCAAAGTTCTCTGAGAGCTTGAACGGGCCATTCCATGTGGCCGTGAACTCAATGTTAGTTTCCTCCTCGCTGATAGTCACATCCACCTCATTATAGGTATAGTAGCTGCGCTGGAACTCAGCGGGCAGAGCTGTAATCTTAGTGTTTAGTTTAGTTGGTTGCGGATCAGAGGCGAAGATTGTGTTGCCCAACTCATCCTTCACAACGTAGGTCACAAAATATGAGGGATGGAAGTAAGCTTCCAGTTCATCCAAGGCAGCTGTCGGGTCGAAGTCAGCGGCTTCAACCATGTAGTACTGATCACCCGCATCAGGAGTTACCCAACTGTTGATGACACATCCATTGAGCGCACCTGTTCCATTGGTGTTAAGACCGTAAGTTGTGCTATAATCAATTTTGAAAGTGAACAGGAAATAGGGAACTGTCTGGGGAGTCATCTGGATGGCGTCAAAGATACCATGAGAAGGCATCTCGGCCAGAGATCCGTCATTTAGCACGAACTTCTTGTCTGCAATACTATATATATAATTTTCATCCTCATATGAGAGTATAGCGAAGTTAGCGGGTGCGGCATCGTGTAGTGTGGAATGAGACGTGGAAGCAATCGTTCCGTCCTTTGTGAGTAGGGCACCACGGTCGCAGCCGATGTAGTATGCCTTGATGTTGCTCAGGTCATCCAGTGATTTAACGACACCTGATTTTTCAGTGCGGGTGATTGTGATAGTGCAATCAGTGTCGCCAATAGTGCCAGTCGGGGTGTAGTCATAGTAGAACTTCTCCTGGAAGTGGCCATTGAAGTCCATACCTGTGCCAGGCAGAGGGCTGATAAGTGCGCTGTTAGCCTCTTGCTTTACGGTTGTTGAGCTTACCACTGTCGTACCGTCAGACTCCACGAGTTTGTAGGTAACATTAATAATCACTGGAGGAACGTCCAACTCCCAAACGTATGCGGGATCGTAGGAATAGCAGGGCGTGACAGGATCCACTTCCCATGTCCAGAATGTTCTTCCTGCATCTCCCCAACTGCTGGTAGCATGAGGTGTATTGCAGGAACGGATGGCATATTTACCATCCTTTAAGAAGAATACTTGTCTTTCCCAATAGCCATCGCCGTTAGTAGGACGATCGCTTGTTGAAGTTGCAAATGCACCTGGATGTAAATTAGCGACACTGCCGCTCAACGGAGGATTGGTGAATCTTTTGTTACCACTGCTGATACGAATGCTCGTTGATTTGAAGTCACCACCTTCAGTTTTTGAGATTTCGAAAAAACCGGCATTGTCTTTGACTTTTGTCAATCCGCCATCTGTGGTCACGTAATAATAAATACCATTCACATCGGTCTTAATGCGGTAAGTCCCGTTTGTAATGGCAGCAAGAGCAGCTTCATACTCTGAGTCTGTCTGTGCCATCACGCCGTTCCATGCCATCATAGATAGCATAGCGGCCATTAGAAGTTTGATTTTTTTCATTTGGGTAATTGATTTAGTTAATTATAAAGCGTTAGTTAATTGTTTTGTTCTCTCAGTTTATTTCTTGAGGATTGAGCGAAAACGCGTCCAAGCAGCTTTGTTGGCTCTATCCTTGATAGGTTGGTAGATAATTTGGTGTCAAAGGTAGTGGAAATTCATGGAAAGTGAACAAATGGAGTGGGAAAAATTATGAAGCATGGTAGTAAAAACGCAACTTTTTCGTATCTTTGCCGCCGAAATTCACCAAAAACATCAAATCCAGACAAAGAAACATGAGCTCACAACCACAAACAGGTAGCAAAGCCTACCTCTTTTCCATTGTTCTCGTGGCCGTCCTCGGCGGCCTGCTTTTCGGTTATGACACGGCCGTCATTTCAGGTGCCGAGAAAGGCTTGCAGGCATTCTTCAAGGATGCCCAGGACTTCTCCTACACCGACGGCTGGCATGGCTTCACCTCCGCCTCTGCACTGATCGGCTGCATCATCGGCTCGGCCCTCAGCGGCCTGCTTGCCACCCGGCTGGGTCGCAAGAAGTCGCTCATCATTGCCGGCCTGCTCTTCTTCATCTCCGCACTCGGGAGCATGGATCCCGAGTTCCTGTTTTTTGAGTATGGCACCGCCACCTACTCCCTGCTCCTGACCTTCAACGTCTATCGCGTCATCGGTGGCATCGGCGTGGGTCTGGCTTCCGCCATCTGTCCCATGTACATCGGCGAGGTGGCTCCCTCGAACATCCGTGGAATGCTTGTCAGTTGGAACCAGTTCGCCATCATCTTCGGCCAGCTCGTCGTCTACTTCGTCAACTTCTTCATCTTGGGTGACCACATCCAGCCGCTTGTCGAGGAAATGGGCAAGGGGCTCGCGGCCATCAACCCCGACGCCCAGTGGACGGTGACCACTGGCTGGCGCTATATGTTCGGTTCCGAGGCTGTACCTGCCGGACTCTTTGCCTTGCTCATTTGCTTCGTGCCTGAGACGCCACGTTATCTGGTTTCCATCGGACAGGATCAGAAAGCCCTCGGCATCCTCACGAAAATCAACGGACAGAACAAGGCCGCAGAGATCCTGCAGAACATCAAGGACACGATGGTCGTCAAGACCGAGCGCCTGATGACCTACGGTGCCATGTGCATCTTCATCGGTGTCATGCTTTCCGTCTTCCAGCAGGCTGTGGGCATCAATGCCGTCCTCTACTACGCTCCCCGCATCTTCGGCGACATGGGCATGGAGAACCCCATGGTCATCACCGTTTTCATGGGCGTCATCAACATCCTCTTCACCCTCGTGGCCATCTTCACGGTCGAGAAATGGGGTCGTAAGCCCCTGCTCATCAGCGGTTCTCTGGGTATGGCACTCGGTGCCTTGGGCGTGGCACTCACCTTCGGACACGCAGGTCTCGAACTGCTCACAGCAGCCAGCCTGCTCGTCTACTCGGCTTCGTTCATGTTCTCATGGGGTCCCATCTGCTGGGTGCTGATCGCCGAGATTTTCCCGAACACCATCCGTGGTGCCGCCGTGGCCATCGCCGTGGCTTTCCAATGGATCTTCAACTTCATTGTCAGCTCCACCTTCGTGCCCATGTTCAACATGCACCTGACCGAAGGCGATGACTTCGGCCACTGGTTCACCTACGGCCTCTACGGCGTCATCTGCCTGCTCGCCGCCCTCTTCGTCTGGCGTCTGGTACCTGAGACCAAGGGTAAGACACTGGAGGACATGACTGCTCTCTGGCGCAAACAAAAGTAAAGACACACATACTTTCACAACGAATTTCACGAATTAAACGAATTCTTCCTACACTTAGTTTTCAGGCAGGAATGAAATTCGTTTAATTCGTGAATATCGTTGTAAAAATAAACAAGGGCTCTGTCGTTCATCTTGACACAGCCCCCAAGCTATCTTATCGTATCACGACTTTCTTGTCGTTGATAATGTACATACCAGCGGAAAGTGCTCCGTCTGCAACGGGACGGCCGCTGAAGTCATAGCAGGTGGCTTTGGTCGTGGAGGAAGCCGAGGGAGTCAGGACTGGAGTGTTGTCACCGGCAAAAGGAGCCAGCGCAGCACCGGGACGTCCCTGCGAGGTAAAGGCACCTTTGTCGTAGGCATTCCATCCAAGGCTCGTGTAGTATGCTGGCTTCCACCAGCCATAGAGTTCCGGTTCCCAGTAGAAGACTCCGGCACAGGCGTCCACGGCCTTCATCTTTGTCATGAAGTCCTCCATGACCTGACCGGCCAGCGTCTCGTTGGAGGCGTAGTAGCCCGTCTCTACAATCATCACCGGCACACCGAACTGCGTGCCCAATGTCTGCGTGTTGGAGGCCGTCTTGGTGTTCTCATTCTGCCACGCCGATGTGGGATAATGCGAGAGTCCTATCATGTCGAACTTGCCGCCATATTGCTTGAAAGACCGGAAGAACCAGGCATTGTCTTCGGGGCCTTTGTCGATGTGAACGATGACTTTGGCCGCAGGCAGCACAGCCTTCACGGCATCGTAGCCCGCATTGCTCAACGCCACATACCCCACCCAGGCTGCACTTCCCGACTTCGACCAGTCTATCTTGCCGCTGTTCCAGATCATGCCGCTGCGCGTCTCGTTGCCCACCTGCACCCATCGGGGTTCTATGCCCTCGTCCTTCAGTGCCTGCAGGATATCGCTCGTATGGCTGGCCACGTCGGTCTTCAACTGCTCCAGCGAATGTCCGGCCCATGCAGAGGGCATAGTCTGGCGACTGGGGTCAGCGAAGAAGTCGCTGTAGTGGAAGTCTATCATCAGTGCCAGTCCTTGAGCCTGCACGCGACGGGCCTTGGCCTGCACGTCGGCCTTGTCTGACCATGCACCGTAGACGTTCTCCGGGTTCACCCACACACGCAGGCGAATGGCGTTCATGCCTATTTCCTTCATCAATGCCATCAATTCCGTCTCAGTGCCATTGGCGTTGTAGAAGCGTTTGCCCATGGACTCCATCTCGGAGCACCAACTGACGTCGGCCCCCCGTGCGAAGTCTGTGCCTTGCGCCCGCAATCCATAAATACCTGTGCCTGTCAGCAGCATCAGGCCAAAAAGAATCTTTTTCATAATCCGTCTGTTTCTTACTGTTGTTAAAATTCTACATCGACCTCCACGGGGCAGTGGTCGCTGCCGAGGATTTCGGTATGGATGCGTGCATCGGTGACGTTGGGGAAGAGGCGGTTGCTGACAAGCCAGTAATCGATGCGCCAGCCGGTGTTCTTCTGGCGGGCCTGGAAACGGTAGCTCCACCACGAATAGACATCACGGACGTCGGGATTCCGGGCGCGCCACGTATCGGTGAAGCCCGCTTCGAGCAAGGTCGTGAACTTGGCCCGCTCCTCGTCGGTGAAGCCTGCGTTCATGTGGTTGGTTTTCGGATTCTTCAGGTCGATTTCCTCGTGGGCAACGTTCATGTCGCCGCAGACGAGTACCAGCTTGCGGCTATCCAACGCCATCAGATATTCGCGGAAGGCATCGTCCCACGTCATGCGGTAGTCCAGCCTTCTCAATCCGTCCTGTGAATTGGGCGTGTAGACGGTGACGACGTAGAAGTCGGCATACTCCAAAGTGATGACACGTCCCTCGCTGTCGTGCTCTTCCATGCCCATACCGTAGGTGACGGCGAGCGGTGTGTGGCGCGTGAAGATAGCCGTGCCGGAATAACCCTTCTTCTCGGCATAGTTCCAGTAGCTCTCGTAGCCCTCGAAGGCAATGTCCAGTTGTCCAGCCTGCATCTTGGTCTCTTGCAGGCAAAAGAAGTCGGCGTCCAGTTCGCGGAAAATATCGCGGAAACCTTTGCCATCGCAGGCACGAAGCCCGTTGACGTTCCAGGAAATGAATTTCATAAGGTTGCTGTTCTTATCGTAATTGCTGTATTCATGCCGCAAAGGTAATGGTTTTTGAGTTTCATGCCGCACTTTCACCCCCTTTTTCTTTGCCAAGTCACGACTAATTCCAACTTTTGTCGCATGATATAATATGATTTATGATAAATTCGTGAACCAATTCATGGTAATTCATGTGAAATTATATGGAACGGGCAAGGTAAGATTTAGGTTCCATTGTTTGTCTCACTAATGGGACAACGCTTTCCCACTAATGGGACACGGCTAAACCCTTAAGGGTTCAGGCTCTAACTCTTAAGGGTTCTTGTTCTAACCCTTAAGGCTTCTGACGCATACCTTTTCTCCCGACCTACACCAAAACCTACACCCATAGAACAAACAGATTACAGTGCCTTATACGACACGGGCGTAGGTTTTGTAGTTATTTCGGTGAAATATCGGTGTTGGGCTACAGGTTGGTTCCCTGAAACAATTGGGAAAGGAATTCGTTGCGAGTGACGGGGTCATTGAAGGCTCCGATGTGGTGCATGGTGGTCGTGTTGGCGTTCTGCTTGGCGACGCCACGCATCTGCATACAAAGGTGACGTGCCTCGACGACGACCATGACGCCGAGAGGATTGAGTGCTTCCTGAATGCAATGGGCAATTTGTTCGGTCATGCGTTCCTGCACTTGCAGGCGATGGCTGAAGGTATCGACGATACGTGCGAGCTTGCTAAGACCAGTAATCTCGCCATTGGGGATGTAGGCGATGTGCACGTGGCCGAAAAACGGGAGGAGGTGGTGTTCACAGAGGGAATAGAACTCGATGTCGCGAACGACGACCATGTTGTGGTAGCTCTCCTTGAAGAGGGCCGAGCGCAGGATGGCGATGGGGTCTTCGTCGTAGCCTCGTGTGAGTTCCATCCATGCCCGTGCCACCCGACGTGGTGTCTTCACGAGGCCCTCGCGCTGCGGGTCTTCGCCCAAGAGAGGCAGGATTTCGGAATAATGTACTGCGAGTTGTTGCTCGCGTTCCTGACGGGAAGTAGAAGAGGGATTCTCTGTCATGGGCCTGTTCAGTAGATGAGAATAATCTGGCTCTTGACGATGGAAGCCTCGGGGAATTTGCGTGTCTCGCGCATACGACGGAGCAGTTCGACGGCTTCCTCACGCGTCTTGAAATCGCCTACGCGGCAGGTCCAACGAGGACTGATGAAGCGGGTGTAGACGTTGACGTCTTCGAAGGTCGAACGGACGAGGCTGGCCATGCGGTTGGCCTCAGACTTGGACTGACGGGTGTTGCTGCCTGCATAGACCTGAATGCGGAAACCAGTGGAACGGACCCGTCGGCCGAACGTCGGAATCACTACCGAAGAACCGCTATCGGCCGGGATGGTGTCCGGCAGGAGGATGGCTGAGACGGGTTTATGGGCGCGGGGGGACGCGATGGAGGCGTAGGAGACCTGTCCATTGACCAGTGCGTCGAGTTCCGCGTCGTGGTGCAGCACCACCGTTCCCTCGCCTGCCACACGGCGGGCGAGGTAATCGGTGAATGTCTGTTGTGCCGAAACCGACAAGGACGGATGAAATAACAAACAGATAAACAATAAATAATAGGAAGGCTGTCGCCGACCGCCATGGAGAGGTAATGCTTTCATACAGTTCATATCATTTATCATCTATCATTTCCTATTTGTCAGTCCTTCGTTTCTTCAATCTTAGTTCCAAGCATCGATGATGCCCTTGAAGTCGGCGCACTTGAGAGCAGCGCCACCGATGAGGCCACCGTCTACGTCGGGCTTGGAGAAGATTTCCTTGGCGTTGCTGGGCTTGCAGCTTCCGCCATAGAGGATGCTGATGTTCTCGGCAGCAGCCTCGCCGAAGCGACCTGCGATGACGCCACGGATGAAGGCGTGCATGTCCTCAGCCTGTTCAGCGGTAGCGGTCTTGCCGGTGCCGATGGCCCACACGGGCTCGTAGGCGAGGATGATGTTGGCGAGCTGCTCCTCGGTGAGGTCGAAGAGGCTGTCGGCGAGCTGGGCACCAACGACCTCGTTCTGCTTGCCTGCTTCGCGCTCCTCGAGCACTTCGCCGATGCAGAAGATGACCTTCAGGCCATTGGCCAGGGCGAGGTTCACCTTCTCTTTCAGGATTTCAGCGGTCTCGCCATAGTAGGCACGACGCTCGCTGTGACCAAGGATGACGTACTGGGCACCGGTGCTCTTGACCTGAGCAGCGCTGACTTCGCCCGTGTAGGCTCCCTTTTCCTTGTCGGCACAGTTCTCGGCACCGAGTCCGATAACGGTACCTTCGACCACGTCGGCCACCTTTGCCAGGTGAATGAAGGGTGTGCAGATGACGACGTCGCAGTTGGGCTTCTCGGCTGCGAGAGCTCCCTTAAGTTCGTTGGCCAGGGCAAGACCTTCCTGCAGGTTGAGATTCATTTTCCAGTTGCCTGCTACAATTTTCTTTCTCATGATGTGTATTTGTTTATAAAGTGAGGATAATATATTGCGACTGCAAAAATACGGCAATTCGGTCGCAAGACCAAAGCTTTTTCCTATTTTTTATTGTTTTTAGCCGTTTGGTGCCTTCTTCTCCACCATTTGAGGCTGAAAACGGACCTGTCTATGAAGGTCAGACAGAAAAGTGGCAGCAGATACCACAGCAATAGCTTCGTAACATCGTGATGACGCGAAGCTACGGAGGCATGCAATCTGGAGGGGTCGCCCAGTGCTTTCTCCAATTGCTTCTCGGAGGGAATTTCGCCGGCCGGCCATTTGCCGACGATAGTTCCGTCGTGGAGCAACAACAAAGCCGGGTTGGAGCGTGCCATGGTCTTCAGCGTCAGTTCGTCCATGAAGGCGAAGGGGTACTCTGCTCCCGTCAGGTCCTGCCATCGGTGGATAGCTTCCGGGGCAGAAGCGGTCAGACCGAGGAAGGTGTAGTTGTGCTTGTGGGAATAGTCGTAGGCGACGTTGATGCGATCCATATTGCCGTCGTCGGCCAGCTCCAGATGAGGCGCCACGAGGAGGAAGCTGTAGGAGGTGTCGGCCAGCAGGGCCTCAGCATCAGGCAGGGAGTGGGAAGCATCGTCAACGGGCATGAAACTGAAGTCCAGGATCTCTGGCATCTGGTTCGGGTCATCGGGCCACTCCATGGCCGTAGGGATGTGCTGGCCGATGCGGTAGGGGCGGAAGTCGATGATAGGTTCTCCCACAAGGCAGAGCATAGTGACAAAGAGTCCATAGAAAATGCTGTAGAGCGAGACTATCCATTGAGCAGACTCGCTGATGAAACGCGTCAGCAGTTGTCCTCGCCACCAGACGACCAACGATGCAACCAGCAGGACGGCATTCTTGCCGAACGTCTGCCAGTTGGTCAGGTGTACGGCGTCGCCGAAACAGCCGCAATCCGCTACGGCATTTGTCTGTGCCAGCCACAGGGTCAGCGGCGTATACAGGAGGAGGAAGATACAGATGGAATAGGAAGTCAGGCGTCGGCGGATGCCGAAGAAGAGGTAGATACCCAGAAGGAACTCAACGAACGGGATGGCGATAGCCAGCGGCAGGATCCAGAAGGAAGCGGCCAGCTCGGTGAAGTCAAGAGCCGTAAGATAGTCCTCGACCTTGTACTGCATCCCGACGGGGTCAATAAGTTTTACGACGCCAGAGAAAATGAAAGTGGTGGACACGAGTAAGCGACACGTGTTCACCACTATCCAAAGCAGTTTCCTATTCATTTGCGAAGCTTAGGCGAAGGTCAGCTTGATGAGTCCGAAAACGGCGTAGTTCATCATGTCCATGTAATTGGCATCGATGCCCTCACTGACGAGCGTTGCGCCATCAAGCTCCTCGATTTGCTTGGTGCGGAAGATTTTCTGGAGAATGAGGTCGGTGTAGCTGCTGACACGCATTCCACGCCATGCCTCGTCGTAGTCGTGGTTCTTGCGCAACATGAGCTGCAATGATTCTTCGGCCAGCCGGTCGTACTCCGCCAAGGCCGTCTCAACGCTCATGTCGTCGGGCTTTTCGGCGAATCCATATTGCAACTGGATAAGGCCGATGATGGCGTAGTTCACAATCCCTATGAACTCAGGGCGGATGCCCTCGTTGACCCGCGCCTCGCGTTTCAGTTCCAGCGAGCGGATGCGATTGGCCTTGATGTAAAGCTGATCGGTCAAGGAAGGAATGCGCAGGATACGCCAGGCAGCACCATAGTCATGGAGTTTCTTGGCAAATACCTCACGACATTCGCCGAGTACAGCCCGGAATTGTTCTTCGGTGGTCATAGCAGATACACCTTGGAGGCTCATTACTTACGAATACTTGAGGATTTGGCCTACACGCAACTTCGTGCGGGTAGAGATACCATTGGCGCGGCACAGTTTGGCAACGGTGGTTCCCCGCTTTTTGGCGATGCTGGAGAGTGTTTCGCCCGCGCGCACTTTATGGATGCGGGTGTTGCGGGCTGCACGGGTGGCTCTCTGCTGCTGAGGAGTCTCGGAAGATACGTAGCTGATTTCCTCCTGCAATGCGGTATTCTCAGTCACTGCCAAGTCGCTTTCTTCGACGGAGGACGTCTCAATGCTGTGTTTGCCCAACAATGTACCGCGGCCACGACCACGGAAAACATAGAAATCGCCCGTTACGTCCTGATGCTCAAAGTCGAAGAGCTTGGCAGGGTCGATATATTCACCCAGCAGACGTGTCTCGAAGTGGAGGTGTACACCCGTGGAGCGGCCTGTGCGTCCGGCAAGGCCAATGGGTGTTCCAGCCTTCACCACATCGCCCACCTTCACGAGGTTCTTGCTGTGGTGGCCATAGACGGTTTCCAGACCATTGGGATGACGGATGACGACGACGTTGCCGTAGCCACCGCGCTGGAACTCAACAATACGTACTTTACCATCAAAGGCGGCGCGAATGGTGTCGCCACGATTGGCATTGATGTCGATACCCTTGTGCTGACGACGGAAACGACGGCGATAGCCATAGTTGGAGGTGACGATGCGGTTGGTCGTCGGCATGCAGAAATGCCTCAAGTCGATCTTAAGCTCTTGCGGCAACTCCACATTTCCATAGGCGTTGATGAAGCGGTCTTCCCAGTCGGGATACAATTCTGCGGCGGGGTCTTCGAGATTTTCTTGCTCGAAGAGGCGCTGGATGGCCACGCTGTCCATCGCGCGCAACTTAATGTCCACCGGTGCCTGACGGGCTATCATGTCCTGTCCCATGGAGGGCAAGGCAAAGAATGACAGCATTGCGGCAACGGCGGTGTGCTTTACAAGTTCTTTTATCATTGGAGTTAATTAGTGGTCGGGTAAGAATCGGAATGTTCAGCTTAAGCTTCGCCCACACCATAGAGGAAGTCAAAGACTCCACTCTTGTAGTCGAAGATTTCCTCAGGACGGAAAAAGCGGTTCAGCTCGATGGCTGCATTCTCTACAGAATCGGAGGCATGAACGATATTCTGCTGGTTGCTCATAGCATAGTCGCCACGAATCGTACCGGGATCTGCGCGACGGCCGTTGGTAAATCCCGTCATGGCACGCACAACGCCCACGGCCTCGATGCCTGTAAGCGCCAAAGCCACCACGGGGGAGGTCATCATAGAAGCTGCTAAGGTGGGGAAGAAGGAACGGTCTACCAGGTGGGCATAATGCTCACGAAGAATAGCTTCGTCCAATTGCATCATTTTCATTCCGGAAATGCGGAGTCCGCGACGCTCAAAACGGTGTACGATTTCGCCTATCAACTGGCGCTGCACGCAACTGGGTTTGAGCAATACGAGTGTCGTTTCCATTTATTCAAATAAGATATAGCATGGCTCCTTTTGAGAGCCCATTACACTTTTCGCGTACAAAGGTAGTGAAAAAGAATGGAATCCGCCTAATCTATTAACTTTTTTTTGAATAATAATAAAAATGTAGCACGTTTGAGCAAATTATTTGTCATTTTCCTTCGGGATTTGGAGTTCCAAATCGTTGCGATGGGCAAAGATGTGGGGCGACATGATTTCGACGCCAGCTTTGTGGAATCCGTCGAGAATATTCTGGTGCAAGGCAGAATAGACAATGGTCAGTTGCTGGTAGTTGGAAGTGTAGGCATTGATTTCGTACTCGACGTAGAAGTCGTCGAGGGATGTCACGACGACAAACGGTTCGGGCGTTTCCTCGATGCTAGGTGTTGCCTTGGCCGCCTCGATGAGCAAGCGTCGGATGAGCTGCCACGACATGTCGTAACCGATGGTAACCTTGGTGTGGACGATGATACCATAGTCCTCGGCAGAGCGGGTGTAGTTGCAGGTCTGCGAAGTCATCAGGTTGGAGTTTGGAATGGTGACTACGTCGTTCTTGCGCGTCCGAATTCGAGTCACAAGCATCGATTTCTCTATCACGAAGCCCTCCATGTCGCCATAGCGGATAAAGTCCCCCACATGGAACGGTCGCATGTAGGTCATGACCATTCCGGCCATCACGTTGCCGATGATGGACGAAGAACCAAGGGAGATAATGACACCTATGAAGACAGAGACTCCCTGGAAGACTTCGGAATTGCTGTTGGGCAACAGGGGCCATATCATGACGAACATGAACGAATAGCAGAGAATGCGCAAGACAAGGAAGGTCGGTTGCGCCCAGTCGGCATAGAAGCCGTTGATTTTCAGTCGGCCTGATTCTATCTCATTCATCATGAAGCGCAACCCCATCACGAGATAGCGGAAGCAGAAGATGATGACGATAATCTTGAACAGGTCGGGAAGGAAAGCCACGAAAGAGCCAAAGATGTCAGTCAATGGATTCCATAGGTAGCCGAAAAAGGTAAAGGCAATGTCTTTTGTCTCTGGGAAAGCGGAGAAGAGAAGCGGAATGCTGATGAGCAGTTGCAAGAGGATGGCAAGGTAGTAGAACCACTTGAAGACAACGAGAAAGACGATTCCTTGACGATGGACATTCAGCACCTCGTAGTCGCCGATGCGCAGCGGTTTTCCTTTGTGCACAAGTCGGAACAGGCGCAGACGCCAGTTCCTGTAGAACCATCGTGTGCCCATGATGAGCAAGACCTGTATGGCAATAATCAGGAAAACGTAGAAGACGCCTAACAGCTTCTGCTTGAGGCCGTACTCTGCATGAATATCCTGAATAGCCCCTTGAATGACTTTGCTATATTGCTGTGCCAGTGCTTGTCGCGTCGTCCCCAGCCAAAGTCCGTCGAGATCTGTCAGGCTTAGGACGACCTCATCCCCAACCATTATGTCGGTAGAGATTTCTCCTTCATAGGCATAACACGAGTCCGAGAAGAACGTAAGCTTCCGACCCAAAGACTCTATCTTTTTGCGTGCATCCTCCACACGAGCTTCGGCCAGCACACCACCTTTGCGGGCATACAGAGTAAGCAGAGTATCCCCCTTAATTATAAGAGGTGCTCCTGGTGTGATAGCCCTCAGCGAGTCGATACGCGCACTGCGCATAGCACGTTGCAGAGAATCTTCACGGGCAGAACGTCCACTCTTCTCCAGTCTTTCACGCATAAGGATACTTTGCAGCTTCAGTTCATGAATCTGGCTTTCCAAATGTTTGATGATGGAGTCGCTGTCAGCTCGTTCCTGTGCCACAGGGAAAAGAGGCAACAGACACGAAACGAAGACAACAAGCAGTCTCTGAATCACTTTTTTCATTATAATAGGCAAATTGATTGTTTATCACATACCTGAGAAGAACTTGTAGAGGGCAGCAAGCATGGATGCCTGCATGAACTCGCCACGGAGGAGCATGGCTTTAACTTCCTCCTGAGAGAAGGTATAGACTTCGATGTCCTCGGTGGCGTCGAGGTGCTGTACCCCGGTCTTTTCGACGCCGACGGCGACGTAGCTGTGGACGAGGTTGTTCATGGCACTAGCGTTGCATGTGAATTGCAAAGCCTCGCGCCACTCGCCGCCGCTGTAGCCCGTCTCCTCGAAGAGTTCGCGCTTGGCGGCAACCAGCGGGTCTTCGCCTTCCTCGACACAGCCTGCCACGATTTCGAAGCAAGTGCGGCCAAGACCATGGCGGTACTGGCGGATGATAACCATTTCACCTTCCTTGGTAATGGCTACGACGTGCACCCAGGTGGGGTACTCCAGCACGTAGTATTCGTCGTTGATACGGCCGTCGGGAAGCTGGCAAACGTCGCGGCGGGCAGTGAGCCAGGGACGGCGGAAGAGGTATTCGCTCTTGAGGGTTTTCCAGTCCAAATCTTTCATTTCGGTAAATAGGTTTTGAGTTCAATACTCCTTTTGATGATGGCACGTGATTCGGAGAGAGAACTGACGAGGCCAGCAGCGTGCACTTGGACGAGGGCATTGCCGAGAGCGGTGCCTTCTTGCGGACCGGCGATGACGGGGAGTCCGAGAGCATCGGCGGTGAACTGCATGAGGAATTGGTTACGGGAACCGCCACCGATGACGTGCAGCCGCTGAATGTCTACGGAAGTAAGGCGGCGCAGGGTCTCGACAATTTCCTTGTAACGGGCTGCGAGAGAGCGGAAGATAACACGGACGTAGTCAGCAGGAGTCTCTGGCAGAGGCTGGCCGCTCTCGGTGAGGAAGTCGCGAATGGCGGCGGTCATCGAGGCGGGATGGGCGAAACGCGGGTCATCGGGGTTGATAAGGCTCTGGCAGGTGGAAGTAAGGCAGAGGGCGTTCAGGGCATTGACGTCGGAGGGGACGGTGGAGGGAGAGGCGGCGAATACGCCGCCCACACAACCGGGGCTACTATTCTCTTTACCCTCCTCTTTCCATTCTTTGCGGCACTGCTCAAAGATCCAGAGGCCGGTGATGTTCTTAAGGAAGCGGGTGGTGTGGTCGAGGCCGCCTTCGTTGGTGAGGTTTTCGGCAAAGCTGTCGGAGGTGATGATGGGGGTCGGCGACTCTACGCCGAGCAGCGACCACGTGCCGCAACTGAGGTATGCGAAGTTTGCATCCTCGGCGGGAACAGCGGCAACGGCAGAGGCAGTGTCGTGGCTGCCAACAGCAACGACGGGGATAGCCCCAAGGCCTGTGGCGGCCTGCACCTGTGGCGAGAGAACGCCCACGTGCTCACCGGGCTGGACGAGGCGACCGAAACGCTCGCGCGAAAGACCTATGGACTGCAAGAGTTCGGGGTCGAGGTCACCCGTGCGGGGATTCAGCATCTGAGAGGTCGAGGCGACGGTGTACTCGCAGACTGCCTCACCAGTAAGCATATAAATCAATGCATCGGGGATGAAAAGAATCTTATCGGCGTTCTGCATGGCAACACTCCCCTCTCGACGCAGGGTGAAGAGTTGGAAGAGAGAGTTGAAGGGCATGAACTGAATGCCCGTTCGGTCATAGACTTCCTGTTGCGGGAGAACGGTATCGAAGTACTGCTCCATGGAGCCGTCGGTGTGCGGATCGCGGTAGCAATAAGGCAGTCCGAGGAGCTGGCCTTCCTTGTCGAAGAAGGCGAAGTCGCAGCCCCAAGTGTCGATGCCGATGCTTTGAAGCTCGATGTCTTCGGTCTTTGCCTGACGCAAAGCACGCAGTATTTCGTTATAAAGGTGAGGCAAATCCCAATAGATGTGGCCGCCAATCGGCAACTGCGGATTCTCAAAACGGGTGAACTCGCGCATCTCAACGCGCTGTCCATCAAAAGATGCCAGCACCGTTCTTCCGCTGGTGGCACCGAGGTCTATGGAAAGGAACATTTGAATTTAGTTTTTAGTTAGAGTTTAAAGGTAAGAACCGCCACTCACTCCAGTACGGTTCGTCCTACAGCCTTACGGATTTCATACATATAAAGCGAGCAGGAGAGGAGGAAATAGATGGCGGCAAGAATCCAGAGGTTCATAATCTCGCGATGGCAATCACCCAGCGAAGCACCCATGCTCTGGATGCGGACGTAGGCGTTGGCGCCCCACGTAGAAGGGAAGATGGTGCTGACGGCTTTCCAGAACGGAGGAATCGAGGCTCCCGGCCAACTGACGCCCGTGAGGAAAAGCAAGGGAATAGACATAAAAACGAAGAGCAGGATGCAGTCCTCACGACGGAAGATGAAGTGGGACCAAAACATCGCCATATAGGTGCAAGCCAGCAGATAAGGGACGAGGAAACCGAGCAGTTCGGCGAAGTGGCCAAGCTGCGGCAGGCCGAACCAACGCGTCACACAAATGGTCATATAGAATCCCATCAGCAGGAAGAGCAGGAAATGGACAAGACCTTTGCCGAGGACGATGGCAAGGGTATTCTTATAGTGCTTGGTGGGCGGGATGACGAGGCCACGGAAACGCTCGCGACTCCGACCCATCGACATTCCGACGCCAAGACACAAGGCCTGCTGCAAAATCAGCATCAGTACTGGCGGGATAAGGAACGCTGCAAAACCTCCGGCTGAATTGTACAGCTTCACCTCCTCGAAGCGAATGGGCCAACGTGCCAGTTCTTCCTCGCGGGCGGTAGTGTTGTGCTGGTGCTCCTGGACTTTGATATTTCGGTTCAGTTCCTGTACGACGTTGATGACGGCAAGATACTCCACCTTATAATATAACATAGAGGTCAGGTCGCTGTAGAGGCCAACCACGGCCTGTTCGCCACGCCATAAGCGCAGGTCGAACTCGCGCGGAATGCGAAGGATGCCGAAGACCTCGCGCTGGCGCATGAGTTCCTGAGCCTCGGCCATGCTGACGCAATGGGCAAGCACCTTCACTTCCTGCGTGGCATCGACGCGCCGGATGAGGTCTCGGCTGCGGTCGGTCATACAGTCGTCCACGACACAGATGGGCAGTTGGCGTTGTGTCTCTGTGTTGTAGATCATTGCGTAGAGCAAGGGATAGGCCAAAGGCAGAAGGATGATAAAGATAAGGATGCCCTCGTCCTTGACCAGCTCCAGGAGCTCGTCCCACCACACATGTAGTATCGGAAACTTTGGTCTGATCATGCCTTGTATTCTTTATTCAGGAATGCGTCCTTCAGGCGGAACGAGAAAATCTGCGGTAAGAGGGAGATGGCCACGAGTGCCACAACACTCTGCCATGCGTAGCTGATGCTGTAACCGTTCAGGCACTGATTGACATAGATGAAGAAATAGTGGTGCAAAGGGAATATGTTCGCCAGCCACTGAAAAGGAGTCTCCATAGCCGAGACAGGGAACGAGAAGCCCGCCAGCGAGAACTGCATGACACCCAACAGCGAACAGGCAGACATAGCCATACGCATCTGTCCAGGGAAGGCTTCGAATAGCAACAGACCGAACCCTTGAGAGGCGAGCACTGCAACGAAGCCCCAAAGCATCATACGAGGAATGCCGCACTGGCAGGGGAACTGCAAGTAGCTGTAGAAGACAAGGTCTATAAGCCAAAAGAGGATGGTGTATAGTACCGTCTGCGGCAACAGTTTACCAACGACGATGACGCCGATATTGCCTTTGCCCAGCTCGTAGAGGTGCTTCTGGCGATCACGCTTCCACTCATTGCCGAAGGAATAGCTGGTGGTGAGCATGATAACCAACATCAGCAGTCCCGGCACAATAAGATTCGAGAGGACGACAGAGTAGTTCAGGTGCGGGTTGCCGAGTGGATGGCTCTCAACAACAATGGGTTGCAGGGTGCCCATAATCTGGTCATCGCGGGAGCCCTGAGCTCGCATGGTGGCCCGTGTCATGGCCAGTCCGGCAATCTCGCTCATCTTGCGCATGTCTTTCATCAGCAGCGAAGCCGCCACGTAGTAGGTGTCGTTGGTGTAGAAGGAGATAACGGGCTGCCGCTGCGTCAGTGCCGCCTCGGTGGTTCCCCGTGGAATGAAGAAGATGCCATAGATTTCACCGCGCTGCATGGCTTGTCGTGCCTCGGTGAAGCTCTTCGTCTGCATGACGAAGTTGGTCTCCTCCATCGTCCCGAGGATGCGCGTCAACTGTCGCGTGACGTGGGTATCGTCCTCATCGACGAGAGCCGCCGGCAGCTTCGTCGGCAGACCCGCCTGCATCAGGCTCGTGAACATCCACAGAAAACCCAGCGGTGCCAGAAACATGATGACAAGGAAGATAGGCCGATGGCTGAAGGCTATCAGTTCGCGGCGTGTGATAATCCAAGTATCCTTTAAGGCACTCATATCATCTTATTATCGCTGTCATTCCTGCAAGGACGTCCTTGATGTCGGTCTGATTCACAGGATAAGCGGTGACTTCGAAAGTCTTGAGGTCGTACTGGTCCAGTGCCTTCGTGGCCTTCCAGGTAGCGTAGCTGCCCATGACATTGATACTCGTCACCTTCACCTTCAGCTCACGGTCTACGGCGGGAACGTAGACGTTCAGCTCCGTGTCGAGCGTCATGCCGGGGAGATAATCCTCGCGGACGTTGAAGATGAAGCGGACATCGTCCGTGCGAGCAATGTTCATGATGGGGGCTCCCGTGCCGACGAGTTCTCCAACCTTGGGGAAGACCTCAGTGACAGTGCCGTCGGCAGTTGCCAGCAGCACGGTTTCCTTCTGGTAGCCCTGCACTTCGGTGACGGCTCCCTGAGCACGTGCCACCTGAGCGGCAGCGGCAGCCTTGTCCTCGCGACGTGCTCCCTCGCGAGCCATTTCATACTGGCTGCGGGCAGCTTTCTCCGTAGCCTGCATGGCCTTCAACTGCGCCTCGGCTTCATCACGCTTCTGTGCGGGGATAACGCCTTCGTCGTAGAGACGACTCACACGGGCGTAGGTTTTCTCGGCGACCTCCAATCCGGCCTGTGCCTTCTGCCAAAGCTCGAAAGCGCCCTGTATCTCCTGTTGGCGAGCTCCGTTCTGAGCCTTCTGCTCGATAGCCTTGGCGGCAGCTTCAGCAGCCTCGGCCTGCATCATCTTGGCCTCCACTTCGGGGGAGTCCATGATGACCAGCGTGTCGCCAGCCTTCACTTTGTCGCCGGTCTTCACACGGAGTTCCTTCACGCGGCTGGGCACTTTGCTCGATATGCGGTAGTCGCTGGTCTCGGCCTGCCCTTGCAGCACCTCCTGGGGCTTGGGAAGGAAAATGCCGACCAGTATTACCAATGCCATCACGCCCACGAGCACGAGGGCGATGATGAGCAAGTTGTTCAGTTTTGTTTTCTTTGCCATATTTTTACGCGGCTATGCCGCTGTTTGGTTTAAAGAGTTTAAAGAGTTTAAGGTGTTTAAGAAGTTTAAAGAGTTTAAGGTTTACCTCAGCGTACCCAGAGCACGCAACATATATAGGTGTGCAAGCCGCGTGTCGATTTCGGCTTCCACGAGCGTGGAGTGTGCCGACAGCCAGGCGGTCTGTGCCTGCAACACGTTGGAGACGGGGATGACGCCCTCCTTTATACCGAGGTTGGCGATGCGCAGGTTCTCGTCGGCATGTTCCTGGGAACGCTTGGCGGTGGCCAGACGCTCACGAGCCTCCTGCAATTTCTGTTGGTTCTGGTTTACTTGCAGAGTAATTTTCTCGCGCACTTCCTCAGCACGGGTCTCGGCTATGGCGGCTTCGGCCTTGGCCTGACGCACCTTGTAGACGCGGTCTCCCCACGTGAGGATGGGCACCTTCATCATGACGCCGATGCTCCATGTGCCTCCGAATTTGTTCTGGAAGCCATTGTAGACATTCGGGTTCGATATCAGGTAACCTGCCGTAAGGGCCAGGTTTGGCATATACTCAGAGCGGGCAACCTTCACCTGCTCGCGCTTCACCTGTGCGGCAATATCCAGAGCCTGCAGCTCGGCGCGGTGAGCCATGGCAGTCTCCACGGCACCCTCGGCATCCGCATTAGTTGCCACCCACGCCGTGGTGTTCTCACGGGTGAAGTCGCGGGACTCATCCTCCAGCGTGAAATCGCTGTCGAGGGGCAAGCCACAGATTTGCGCCAACGCCATGCGGGAGAGGGCCAGTCCGTTGTTCACCTGAATCATGGCGACCTCGGCTTCGTTCACTTTCACCTTCACGGAGAGGCCGTCGGCCTTCGTGGCCATGCCCTCGGCAATGATTTTCTCGACGTCGCCGTCCAACTGCCTGACCGTCGCGAGGAAACTCTCGGCCAGTTGCTTCTTGCTCTGTAGGGCGACGATGCGCCAATAGGCCTCATCCACGCTTACCAGCAAGTCCTGTTCCTCCATTGTATACTGAGCGCCAGCGGCCTCCTCGGCCAGCCGCGTAATGCGGTCATAAGCGCGTATCTTCCCACCCATATAGAGCGGTTGAGTCAGCATGATGGCCGCCCCGGTCATGTTTCGGTTGTCGGTGCGGAAGGCATCGACGATGTTCTGTCCGGCGGCATCGACCATCGAGGCCATGTTCGCCAACATACCATTGAAGGAGGCCGAAGCCTGTTGCAGAATGGGGGCTGCCAACTGCTGCGCCAACGTCGGGTTAGCCATCAGTTGCATCAGATTCGGGTGTTGTGCCAGGATGGCCTGCACCTGCGGGTTCTGCAACAGAGCCTGTATCTCGGGCGAGGTCATCCGCTGCTGGAAATCTGCTATTCCCTGTTGCACACCCTGACCAACGGCTCCCGCCAGGGTCGTTCCCATGTGTGAGAGCTTGTCTTTCTGGTCGTCGTTCAGCAAGGACAGCTCACGAAAAGTGTGCTGATAGGTGCCCACGGCCGAAATCTTCGGCAGGTAGTTCGTCAGCGCCGACTTACGCTGCCAGTGAGCTGCCTCTTGCTTGAGCGAACTCATCTGCAGCTCCTTATTGTTCTTAATGGCCAATATGCGGCAACTATCGAGGCTCAACGGCTGTCCTGCGACCTCCGTCAGCCCTGCCAGCACAAACATACCAGCCATGAAAAAACTTCGTATCATTTTCTATTCGCGCTCGCGCGCTGTTTAAAGATTAAAGTGTAAAGTCCGCAGACCGTCCCTTCACTGCGGCAATGAGTTCCTCTGTCGTCACAGCCTGCTGCTCGCCCGTCTGCATATTCTTCAGGGTGAAGGTGCCTGCGGCCATTTCGCTCTCGCCCGCCAGTGCCACGAAGGGGATGGTGCGGGCGTTGGCATACTGCATCTGCTTCTTCATCTTCGCCGCGTCGGGATAGATTTCCGTTCGGATGCCGGCACGGCGACAAGCAGCCACAGCCGGCATGGCGTAGGCAGCCTCGGCCTCGCCGAAGTTCACGAAGAGCAGTTGCGTGGCGGTGGTGATTTCCTGCGGATAGAGGTCCAGTTGGTTCAGCACGTCGTAGATACGGTCGGCACCGAAGGAGATACCCACGCCCGAGAGTCCGGGCAATCCGAAGATGCCCGTCAGGTTGTCGTAGCGGCCACCACCCGTGATACTGCCGATTTCCACGTCCAGCGCCTTCACCTCGAAGATGCAGCCCGTGTAGTAGTTCAGGCCACGGGCCAGGGTGAGGTCGAAGGAGATTTCGGCGGACAAACCGCCAACCACAGAACCCAGGGTGTTTAGCACAAACTCCACTTCATCAATACCTTTGAGCCCGGTTTCGCTGTCTTTCAGAACCTCGCGCATCGTGGCCAGCTTCTCCTCGTTGCTACCGTTGAGCTCGATGATAGGTTGCAGCTTCTCGATGGCCTCGGCGGGGATGCCGTCCTCGGCCAGTTCGGCGTTTACGGCGTCGAGGCCGATTTTGTCCAGCTTGTCGATGGCCACCGTGATGTCCACGATTTTGTCGGCCTGCCCAATCATTTCGGCGATGCCGGTCAGAATCTTGCGGTTATTTATCTTGATACAGACGCGGATGCCGAAGCGGCGGAACACCTCGTCGACAATCTGCATCAGCTCCACCTCGTTCAGCAGCGAGTCGCTGCCCACCACGTCGGCATCGCACTGATAGAACTCGCGGTACCGGCCTTTCTGCGGACGGTCGGCGCGCCACACGGGCTGAATCTGGAAACGGCGGAAGGGGAGCGTCAACTCCTCGCGGTGCTGCACCACATAGCGGGCAAAGGGAACGGTGAGGTCATAGCGAAGGCCTTTCTCGCAGATCTGAGCGGCCAAACGAGCAGCCCCCTGTGGACCTCCAGTGAGGGACAATCCGCAAGGCTGATGAGAGGATGCATCGCCCCCCACCGGGGGGCAAAGGGGGGCCAGGAAATCACCACTATTCAGAATCTTGAACAGCAGTTTGTCGCCTTCCTCGCCGTACTTGCCCATCAGCGTGGAGAGGTTCTCCATCGCGGGAGTCTCAATCTGGCGGAAGCCGTAGAGGGCGTAGACGCTGCGAATGGTGTCGAAGATATAATTGCGACGCGCCATTTCGGCAGGGCCGAAGTCGCGCGTTCCTTTGGGAATACCAGGTTTCTGTGCCATTGAAAATCTGATTCTTTGCTTGTTATCTTTCGTCTTTTTTTACTTTTCGGCCGCAAAAGTACAACTAATTCCTGAATTATCTGTACAGAAGAGCCTTTTTTCTTCCAAACCCCAACAGAAAAACTGATTCTGCGCCAATTTCGGCAGTAAAAAAGCATAAAAATGAAAAATTTTTATCAGCAAAAGGCGCTGATTTGGGATTGCGTTACAGCGTTACAGTGTTACAGTTCGAAAAACGATTGTCTGAAGGTCAAAAATTAACTCTATATTTATATATATTGATATATATATATAAATATAGAAGTATTTTCGGGGGTATGGAATAGGGGATTTTGAACTGTAACACTGTAACGGTGTAACAGGGACGAGCGGATTGGCGATGAAGGAAATGACGGACGAGAGGGCGAGGATGACGAATAATGATGGCGATGCAAAAAAAATGCGGCGGGGATTCGTGGAGCGCAACGGCGGCGCCGTATCTTTGCAGCGCGAAAGGGGACATAAGAGACCTGTCTGACCCTCGTAAAAGACCTCGCGCAGTCTTTTAGGAGGGGCACGGAGGCGGCGGAAACTAACTTTTGTTTAACCTGAAAATCGAGAAAATGCAACATTAAGGTACTATGGAACTGATATTAAAACGCATAGCAAAGAAGAAGAGCTACACCATCGGACGACTCTATGTAATAGAGGAGCAGACCCCCTCTCCGCTCCCCCTCAAGGGGGAGAACGGTCACCAACAGGGATTGACACCCAGTCAAATACATTCCACCTCCCCCCTTGAGGGGGGACGGGAGGGGGGTCTTTGCGACACCCTGGAACCCACCTGGCGCGACTACAAGCACGGAGCCCGCAAAATCAAGGGTTGCTCCGCCATCCCCGAAGGACGCTACCCCGTCGTCATCACCTGGAGCCCCAAATTCCAGAAATGGCTGCCCCTGCTGCTCCACGTACCCCTCTTTGACGGCATACGCATCCACGCCGGCAACACCTCCTGCGACACCGAAGGCTGCATACTCGTGGGCGAGAACCGCAAAGTAGGCATGGTACTGAACTCCAACACGTGGGTGAAAAGGCTGAAGGACAAAATCGTAGAGGCCAAGGAACGCGGCGAAGGCGTATGGATTACCATCCAATAGACCGCCACCCAGCCCTCAGCCACGGACTCCTACCCCCCAGAACAAGAAAGAAGCCGTGCCGTCCGTCGGCACAGCTTCTTTTTTTGTAAATGCTTGGTTTTCAAACCACGAAAGCGGAAGGAGAGGGATTCGAACCCCCGGTGCCTTGCGGCACGTCGGTTTTCAAGACCGATGTAATCGACCACTCTACCATCCTTCCTTGATGCGCAAATCGCGTCGATGATGTAGCAAATCGGCTGCAAAAGTACGCCATTCTTTTCATATAGCAAAGAAACTAACCGATTTTTTAATAACAAATAACATTTTCCCAGGGCTTTCCACCCTACTCTCCCACCCTCTCAGCGATGCTTGCAGCTCGCGGCCAATGGACAGCCCTCGCACTGCACGTGGCAGTGGTCGCAGGAGGGAGGAGTGTGCAGGCGACGCCAGAGACGGCGGGCTGTGTAGGCCGCACAGGCGACGAGGATGAGGGCAACGAGGAGGGTCTGGAACATGAGGGAAGGGAAATATAAAATATAAAATAATAAATATAAAATATAAAAAGGGGCAGTGAATGAATGAAAGGGTTAGATGAGTGGAAGAGGTAAATCAGAGAAAGAGCTGGCCAAGCTGCACGACGAGGGCAGAGACCAGCCAGGCAACAAGCGTGGTGTAGACGGCGGCGGCTGTGGCCCAGCGCCACGAACCCGTCTCGTTCTTGATGGCCACGATGGTGGCCAGGCAGGGGAAGTAGAGGAGGACGAAGAGGAGGTAGGCGTAGGCCGTCAGCGGCGTGACGCCGTCGGCCACCATGAACTGGCGCAGGCGGGTGTACTTCTCGCTGTCCTCGGAGAAGGAGTCGTCGTCGCCGAAGCTGTCGTCGCCGGAGTAGAGGACGCCCATCGTGGAGGCCACGATTTCCTTGGCACCGACGCCTGCAATGAGGCTCACGTCCAGCTTCCAGTTGAAGCCCTGGGGAGCAAACAGCGGCTCGATGCCCTTGCCCATGCAGCCGAGGTAGCTCTGTTCCATGAGGCTCCCTTCCGGCTCGCCTTCGAGGGGAGTATCCGGGCGTGGGAAGTAGCTCAACGCCCACACGATGATGCTGGCTACGAGGATGATGCCGCCCATCTTCTTCAGGTATTCCTTGCCCTTCTCCCAGGTGTGGCGTCCGATGGCTTTCGGCGTCGGCCAGCGGTAGGGAGGAAGCTCCATGACGAAAGGCGTGTCCTCGCCCTTGATGACGAAGGTGGAGAGGATGCGCGAGACGATGATGGACACGAGGATGCCGATGGCATAGAGCGACACCAGTACCGTGCTGCGCCATTGCGACGCAAAGAAGGTGCCAACGACCATGATGTAGATGGGCAGACGGGCAGAGCACGACATGAACGGAATAATCATCATTGTGATGAGTCGCGAACGGCGGCTCTCCACCGTGCGCGTGGCCATGATGGCCGGGACATTGCATCCGAAGCCCATCACCAGCGGAATGAACGACTTGCCGTGGAGTCCCATGCGGTGCATGAGCTTGTCCATGATGAAGGCAGCGCGCGCCATATAGCCGGAGTCCTCCATGAAGGAAATGAAGAAGTAGAGAATCAGGATTTGAGGCAGGAAGACGATGACGGAACCGACACCGCCGATGACACCATCGACGAGCATCGAGCGCAGTGGGCCTTCGCTCATGCTGCTGCCTATCCACTCGCCCAGCCAGGCCACACCGGCATCTATCCAGTCCATGGGGTACTGACCGAGGGTGAAGGTCGTCTGGAACATCACGTAAAGGATGAGGAAAAAGATGGGGAAGCCGAAGTACTTGTGGGACAGCAGGCGGTCGATGCGGTGGGTGGTCTTGTAGGTATCCTTCTTCGTTCCAGTGCGGAAGCCCGCCTCTGCCAGGGCACCGTGGATGAATCCGTACTTGGCATCCATGATGGCAGTCTCGGAGTCCACACCTGTCTCTTCCAGCACGCGTGCACCGGCATAGTCGCGCGTGGCCATGAGGCGTTTGCGGTCTTCGCTGCGATGCTCGCTCTCCACGTGGCTCTCCACGTAGTGAATCACCTCGGCATCGTGCTCCAGCAGCTTGATGGCCAGATAGCGCGTGGAGAACTGCGTGCGCAGGTGCTCGTCGGCTTTCAGGAACTTCTGGATGTGTGCGATGCCGTCCTCAATCTCGTGGCCGTAGTTGATGTGGATGTGGCGCGTCTGGGCGTTATGGTCCTCGAAGACCTCGACGACGGTCTGGAACAACTCCTTCACGCCGCGACCCGTCTTGAACGAGGTCGGCACCATCGGCACACCGAAGAGCGTCGAGAGTGTGTTGATATTCAGGCTGTCGCCACGCTTCTCGAACTCGTCGAACATATTCAGCGCACACACCACGCGCAGGTTCATGTCCACCAGTTGCGTGGTCAGGTAGAGGTTGCGTTCCAGGTTGGAGGCGTCTACGACATTGATGACGATGTCGGGATGCTCGTTGGCCAGGTGCTGACGCACATAGAGTTCCTCGGGCGAGTAGCAGGAGAGGCTATAGGTGCCGGGCAGGTCGGTGAGGTTGAAGGTATAGCCCTCGAACTCAGCCGTCGCCGTGGTGGCGTCTACGGTGACTCCCGAATAGTTGCCTACGCGGGCATGGGCGCCACTGGCATAGTTGAAGAGCGACGTCTTGCCGCAATTGGGGTTGCCGATGAGGGCGATGGAAATGAGGCCAGAACCAAGACCAGAACCCAGACCCCCTCCCCGCTCAAGTCCCCCCTCAGGGGGGGAGGTGGTATGTATTTGACTGGATGTCGGGGGCTGCTGCGATGTCAATTTCTGTTGGTGACCACTCTCCCCCTTGAGGGGGAGCGGGGAGGGAGTCTGGGTCTTGGGGGTCTCCACCTCTATCAACCTTGCCTCGTCATGACGGAGGCTGACCTCGTAGCCCATCAGCTTATATTTCACAGGGTCTTGCAGTGGAGCGTTTAGCAATGCCTCCACGGGTTGGCCCTTGATGAATCCCATCTCTATGATGCGCTTGCGGAAACCGCCGTGACCGCTCACCTTGACGATGACGGCACGCTCGCCTGTTCTCAATTCGGATAACTTCATGCGTCTGTTGTCTTCGTTTTTGCTGCGCAAAAATACCGATTCCTGGCCGTTTTTGCAAACAGACAGCCGTTTTTTGCTTCAGGAATACCTGCTGCGAAGTGAAAAATCATCAAAAGTGGTGAGCCGCAAGGCATCGTCAGGAGATATTACTCCAGTCGATGTCGTTCTTGGTCAGTTCGTGCAGGCGATTCCACATCCTCGCATTTTCGGGCTTCGACTGGGTGGGATCGTCGTCCAGAATCTGATTGGCGGTGTCGCGTGCCAGTTGCACGAGCTGTCCGTCGCGTGCCAGGTTGGCGATGTGGAGGTCGAAGGCCATGCCGCTCTGCTGCGTGCCTTCGAGGTCGCCAGGGCCACGGAACTTCAGGTCGGCTTCGGCAATCTCGAAACCGTCGTTCGTCTCGCACATGATGTCAATGCGCCGTTTCGTGTCCTGCGAGAGCTCGTATTTGGTCACGAGGATGCAGTAGCTCTGTTCGGCACCACGACCTACGCGACCACGCAGTTGGTGGAGCTGTGCCAACCCGAAGCGTTCAGCGTTCTGAATCACCATCACGGAGGCATTCGGCACGTTCACGCCGACTTCGATGACCGTAGTAGCCACAAGCATCTGAGTCTCGCCTCGCACGAAGCGTTCCATCTCGGCATCCTTCTCGGCAGGTTTCATCTGGCCGTGTACCTTCGAGATGCGCAGGTCGGGAAAGACCTTGCAGAGGTGGGCATAGCCGTTTTCGAGGTCTTGCATGTCCATCTTCTCGCTCTCTTTGATGAGTGGGTAGACGACGTAAACCTGTCGGCCTTTCTGGATTTCAGTGCGGATGCCTCGGTAGAGGGCTTCGGGCTTCTCGGTCCAGAAGTGTCGCGTCTCGATGGGTTTGCGACCAGGAGGCAGTTCGTCGATGACACTGACGTCGAGGTCGCCGTAGAGGGTCATGGCTAACGTGCGAGGTATGGGAGTGGCGGTCATGACGAGGACATGGGGAGGAGCACCGGCAGAAAGGCCTCCGGGCACGAAGCCTGACTTCTTCCAGAGGCGTGCACGCTGGGCGACGCCGAAGCGATGCTGTTCGTCGATGATGGCAAGGCCAAGACGGCGGAACTCCACGTTGTCTTCCAGCACGGCGTGTGTGCCTATGAGTATCTGTACCTCGCCTGTTCGCGTACCTTCCAGGATCGGGTTGCGTCGCTTCTTGCCCTTGACGTTGCCGGTGAGCAATTCCACACGCACAGGCATGTCCTTCAGGAAAGCTTGGAAGGTTGCCAGGTGCTGTTCGGCCAGAATCTCCGTGGGTGCCATGAGGCAAGCCTGAAAGCCGTTGTCCAAAGCAATGAGGCAGAGCAGCAGAGCCACCAGCGTCTTGCCCGAACCTACGTCGCCTTGCAGCAGACGGTTCATCTGCTTGCCGGACTTCATATCGTTCCACATCTCGCGGATGACACGCTTCTGTGCTCCAGTCAGCCGGAAGGGTAGGTAGTTGGCGTAGAACGTGTTGAAGTACGTGCCAACGGTGGTGAACACGTGGCCGTGAATCTCCTGCTGGCGTTGGCGGGTGTAGCGCACCAGATTGAGTTGGATGAAGAACAGTTCCTCAAACTTCTGGCGGTAGGTGGCACGCCGAAGGGCTTCGCCGCTTTCGGGATAGTGCAGGTCGTGGAGCGACTGGCCGAGCGGCACGAGGCAGAGGCGTTGGATGAGGGCGTCGGGCAGGGTTTCGCCGATGTAGTCCGTCTTGTTTCCCGGGAAGACCTTAGCCATCAGCGTCGTCGTGAAGCGTTCGATGCTACGGCTGTTCAGGCCTGCCTTCTTCATCTTCTCCGTCGTATTGTAGTAGGGTTGCAGCCCCATCTTGTTCAGTTGCAGGGTGTCGGCCTCGTCGATGTCGGGATGGGCGATGTTGATGCGTCCGTTGAAGATACCAGGACGGCCAAAGACGATGTACTTCTTGCCAATCTGGTAGTTCTTCTTAATCCACTTGAACGAACCCGCCTGAAACCAGACAAGGTCTACGATGCCGCGACCGTCGGTGAAGTGGGCGATGAGGTGCCGCTTCCTGCCTGCTCCGTCCTCCTCGAAACTCAGGATTTCGCCCAGCACCTGTACAAACGGCATATCGGCCGCAAGCTCATGTACGTAGTACAGCCGCGTGCGGTCGATATGCTTGTAGGGGAAGTAGTACAGGAGGTCGCGGAACGTCGTGATGCCGAGTTCCGCTTCCAGTACTTTAGCCCGCTGTGGGCCTACTCCTGGCAGATAGGTTATGGGAGTCGAAAGGTCTATAGGATGCTACAGGTTTCTGTCTGCCTGCCATAAATCTGCCGCAAAGGTACAAATTCTTCAGAGATAGGACGAAGGATTTCCGGAAAAAGTTAATGTCCGAACGTCAAATGCTCGCCTTCGGGGTCTGCGTCCACGCGAATGTCGTGGTCGCGACTGACGCTTCCTGACAGAATGGCCTTCGAGAGGTCGTTGAGGAGCAGACGCTGGATGGCACGCTTCACAGGACGTGCGCCGAACTCCGGGTCATAGCCCTCGCGCGTCAGCAGGTCGATGGCGGCATCGGTCAGCGAGAGGGTGATACCGTTCTGGCCAAGCATCTTTTGGACGGAAGCCACTTGCAGTTGTACGACTTGACGAATCTCTGTCTGCGTCAGCGGCTCGAACATGATGGTTTCGTCGATACGGTTCAGGAACTCTGGACGGATGGTGCGTTTCAGTTGTTCCATCACCGTCTTTTTCGTCTCTTCGATGACGGCCTCGCGATTGATGGCGGGCAGGCCAGCCTCCACGCTTCCATTGGACGGAGAGTTGAGCTTGGCGAATTGCTCGCGGATGTACTCGCTTCCGAGGTTGGACGTGAGGATGATGATGGTGTTCTTGAAGTTGACGGTTCGGCCTTTGTTATCGGTCAGGCGGCCGTCGTCCAGCACTTGCAACAGGGTGTTGAAGACGTCGGGGTGTGCCTTCTCTATCTCGTCGAAGAGGACGACGCTGTAGGGCTTGCGGCGCACGGCCTCAGTGAGCTGGCCACCCTCGTCGTAACCGACGTATCCCGGAGGGGCACCGATGAGTCGGCTGACGCTGTGCTTCTCCTGATACTCACTCATGTCGATGCGCGTCATCATCGTCTCGTCGTCGAAGAGGAACTCGGCGAGTGCCTTGGCCAACTCTGTCTTACCCACGCCCGTAGTACCGAGGAAGATGAAAGAGCCGATGGGTCGCTTCGGGTCTTGCAGGCCTGCACGACTACGACGCACGGCATCGCTGACGGCGCGGATGGCTTCGTCCTGACCAATGACTCGCTTGTGCAGCTCTTCTTCGAGGTGCAGGAGTTTCTCGCGTTCGCTCTGCAACATCTTCGAGACAGGGATGCCAGTCCAGCGGCTCACGACTTCGGCAATGTCGTCGGCAGTCACTTCTTCCTTGACCATCGCCTCTGCACCCTGAGCACTGCGCAACTGCTCCTGAATCTTCTGGATTTCAGCTTCGAGCGACTGCAACTGGCCATAGCGTATCTCGGCCACCCGGCCATAGTTGCCTTCGCGTTCGGCACGGTCGGCTTCGAACTTCAGTTGCTCTATCTGCTGCTTATTGGACTGAATCTTGGCCAACAGACCCTTCTCGCCTTCCCACTTGGCCTTCATGGATTGCTCCTGCTCTTGCAGGTCGGCGATTTGCTTGTTCAACTGGGCAAGTTTGGCGGAGACGGAATCTCCGCCCACGCTATCTGCCTCGCGACGGATGGCTTCGCGCTCGATTTCCAGTTGCTTCAGTCGACGGGAGATTTCGTCGAGCTCTTCCGGCACGCTGTCGCGTTCCATACGCAGTTTGGCAGCGGCTTCGTCCATCAGGTCGATGGCCTTGTCGGGCAGGAAGCGTTCGGTAATATAGCGGTTCGAGAGTTCCACGGCGGCAATGATGGCATCGTCCTGAATACGGACGCGGTGGTGGTTCTCATAGCGCTCTTTCAGGCCACGCAGGATGGAGATGCTGGAGAGCGTGTCCGGCTCATCGACCATCACGCTCTGGAAGCGCCGCTCCAAGGCTTTGTCCTTCTCGAAGTACTTCTGGTACTCGTCGAGCGTGGTGGCACCGATAGCACGCAGTTCACCACGAGCCAAGGCTGGCTTCAGGATGTTGGCGGCATCCATGGCACCTTCGCCCTTACCTGCACCTACGAGCGTGTGGATTTCATCGATGAAGAGGATGATGCGTCCATCGCTCTTCGTCACTTCGTTGATGACACTCTTCAGACGCTCTTCGAACTCGCCCTTGTACTTGGCACCGGCAATGAGGGCACCCATGTCGAGGGAGAAGAGCTGTTTCTCGCGCAGGTTCTCAGGCACGTCACCACGCAGGATGCGGTGGGCCAGGCCTTCGACGATGGCCGTCTTGCCCGTGCCGGGTTCGCCGATCAGGATAGGATTGTTCTTCGTGCGACGGCTGAGGATTTGCAGCACACGACGGATTTCATCGTCACGTCCGATGACGGGATCGAGCTTTCCTGCACGAGCTTCCTCTATCAGGTTGCGTGCGTACTTCGAGAGACTCTGGTAGGTGTCTTCGCTCGACTGCGACTTCACCTGTTGTCCGCCTCGCAGCTCACGGATGGCTGCGGTCAGGTCTTTCTCGTTGACACCGGCATCCTTCAGGATTTTGGCGGCTGTGCTGTTGCTGCCTACGAGAGCCTGCAAGATGAGTTCGATGCTCACGAACTCGTCGCCTTGCTTCGTGGCCAGCTCTTCGGCACGCGTGAGGATTGTATTGGTTTCGCGGGCGAGATATGGTTCTCCACCTTGTACGCGCGGCAGGCTCTGCATTTGTGCCTCCAGGGCTTGGCTGACGACCTGCTCGTTGAGCGACAGCTTGCGGAACAGGAACTGAACGACCTGCTGACCCGTCTTCATGAGGGCGGCGAGCAGGTGTTCCGGCTCGATGGCTTGCTGCTGGCGAGCCTGAGCCGTGCGGACGGCCTCCTGTATGGCCTCTTGTGCTTTGATGGTAAATTTCTCTAATGTCATAGCTGTGATTATTTTATGATTATACGTTTGCTCTTTTGCTGCACACGGCAGCATTCATCTTTCTGGCGGCAAAAGACGTGCAAGGCAAAAAGAAACGGCCAAAAAGTCTGATTGTCTGACTTTTTGGCCGCACAGGACAGGACGTTATCTGTCAATAGGACGTTACTTCTTCTTACCGTTCTTGTTGTAGTAGTCCAATCCCCGTCTCACGTTCTCGATGACGGCCTCGGAGGAATAGGTGGCACCCGTAACGACGTCCACCTGCTGCTGCCCGGCCTTCTTCACGGCCAAACCATTCCACTTCGGAAGCAGGTCGCGCTTGATGAGGGCGAAATACTTGGGAGTTTCCACATTTTTCAAAGCTTCGATGCGCTCGATTTTACTGCCTTTGATGTAGATTTTCAAGGGCGTAGTGCCAGCATAGCCCTCGACATCCTCGGCGAGGGAAGTGGTGTTGACGACGGTCATGCCGTCTTCTTTCGTGATGACTTCTTCGACGGGACGCAGGCTCATCAGACCTACAGCCAGCAACACAGCGGCTGCGCCCAAATAGAGTGTCTTATGTTTCATGCTCAAGTGACTTATGTTACTTCGCAAGGTCTCTTAGGTTACCTCGCCAAGTGACTTATGTTACAGTTTCAGGGTTGTTACGTAGCCTTAGACGCATCCCAACGGAGAAGGTTTAACGACCGGCTCAAAATTGAATCGCTACCTCTTTCTCCGAGTGAGTTCCACGAGGCGGCTCAGTTGGTTGGGAATGCGTATCTGTTGCGGGCACTTGCTGAGACATTCGCCGCAATCCTGACAGGCCGTGGCTCGCTTCAGCTCAGGAATAGCCTGACGGTAGGCATCGACGTAGGCACGCTGTTTCCCTGCATAGTCCTCGGCCGTAGGAGCAGGCAGGGGCAGCATCCCTTTCGTCACGGCATCATTGTAGAAGGCGAAGTTGCCGGGAATGTCCACGCCGTAGGGACAGGGCATACAATAGCCACACGTGGTACAGCCGATAGTGGGGAAGCCTGCCATCTGGTCGGCGATGCGTGCCAGCAGTTCGTCCTCAGCAGGCGTACAAGGTTGCAACGGCGAGAAAGTAGCCACGTTCTCCTCCAAGTGCTCCATGCGGTTCATGCCGCTGAGAACCGTGAGGACGTTCGGTCGCGAACCCACCCAACGGAAACCCCAGCGTGCAGGGCTGTCATCGGGTCGGACAGCCTGCAACTGCCCACGTATGTCGTCGGCCACGTTGGCCAGGCTGCCTCCTCGGATGGGCTCCATGATGACGGCCTGAATGCCCAGTTTCTCCAGACGCCCATAGAGGTATTCGGCATCGGCATCGCCACGTCGGCGTCCACGTCCGGCGTGGCGCCAGTCGAGGTAGTTCATCTGGATCTGCACGAAATCCCAGTGGTACTCATTATGGTGGTCGAGGAGATAGTCGAAGGCACTGACATCGCCGTGATAGCTGAAGCCGAGATGACGGATGCGTCCAGCTTCGCGTTCCTTCACGAGGAAGTCCAGCAGGCCGTTGTCGAGGAAGCGTTTCTTCAGGTTTTCCACGCCTCCGCCGCCTATGCTATGGAGCAGGTAGTAGTCGATGTACTCCACACGTAACTTGCGGAAGCTGTTCTCGTACATTTCCTTGGACTTCTCGAAGGACCATAGCTGCGGGTTCTGGTTGCTCATCTTCGTGGCGACGAAGTAACGGTCGCGCGGATAGCGGCTTAGAGTACGTCCCGTGACATCCTCGTTTTGGCCTCCGCCGTACATGGGAGCTGTGTCGAAGTAGTTGATTCCGTGGGCGATGGCATAGTCCACGAGGCGGTCAACCTCCTCCTGTTCGCGAGGCAGGCGCATCATGCCGAAGCCCAGCAGGGAGATGGCTTCACCCGAACCGTTTTGCAGACGATAGGTCATGGGAGCAGCCCCATCGTCGCTCGTTCGCAAAAGGGGAAGCCTGGGAGAGGATGGTGTACTGGCAATACTGCTCAATGGCCCCATGGCCATGAGGGCTGAACCGAAGCCGAGACGCCGGAGGAACTGGCGACGGCTGATTTCCTGAATTTCTTTCTGTGACATAGTCGTTGGGTTTATTGGGTTTGTGTTTAAGTAAATCCGTTAAAAGTCCGGGAATGCGACAGGAGCAAAGCCTCGGCGGATGCTCTCTTCTGAAAGCGGAATGACGGCACACCACGTGGCCAGGTCTGAGAGAGTGATGCCAAAAGACTCACCTCCCGTGAGGGATGCCACCAGGCGACGGTTCATCTCCAGGGTCATTTCTTCGTGCGAAGGCCTTCCCGTGTCGTGCAGTTCAATCCGACCTTTCGTGCCGATGAACAGCAGACGGCGGTCGTAGGGCTGTTCGGTCATCACGTCGTGTCGCAGCAGGACAGTACGTCCCCGGCGCGTGCGGATGAGGGTCGTCGTGTGGTCGCCGTTCTGGAAGTCCGAGGCTTCGGCGTCCATGCACTCCTTATATATAATGGGACCTGAGAAGGCTGCCGTATCCATGCACACCAGCGTCTCGAAGAAATCCGTCCGACCGATGTCCAAAGCCTGGCATATCGGTCCCAGTTCATGCGTCGGATAGAGGTCGCCACGCCTATGGCGGTTCACCTCCAGACGCCATTGCGACCAGCGGTCGTCCAGGCAATGGTAGTAGTTACCCTCGGCGTGCACCACCTCGCCGATGTCACCCCGTCGGATGGCGGCAACGGCATCTTCCAACTGCCGCTCGAAGCAGGCATTCTCCAGCAACAGGCACCGCCGTTGCGTGGTCGTGGCCGTCTGCACCAACAGGCGTATGTCCTCCAGCGTAGTGGCGGCAGGCACTTCGATGGCAACGTCCTTGCCCTGTCGCATAGCCTCCACGGCAATGAGCGGATGGGATTTCCAGTCGCTGCACACATAGACGAGGTCTACGTCCTCCAACCGACAGACCTCCCGATAGGCTTCGGCACCGTGGAAACAACGAACTCCTTCCATCTGAGGACATTGCTCCACCAAGAGCTGTCTGGCTGCCGCCACGCACGGCTCACTAAGATCGCACAACGCCACCACCGTTGCTCCCTCAACGGGCAACATCAGTCGTAAGGCCGTCCGACCACGCTCGCCCAACCCTACGAAGGCTATGCGAACGCGCTTGCAGGAAGTGGCATTTTCCATACCTTTCATAACCTGTTTAGCACACAATTGGATGATTCATGCCGCAAAAATAGTTCTTTTTGCAGAAATAATCTACTTAACCTTCGAAAAAGTAAGGATTTGACGAGCTTTTTTACCTTTCCGTATGCGCGCATTCATCTTTTATTCGTACCTTTGCGCCCAAAATTGCGCTATCATGCATACCAGAGAAGAAAAATTAGCCGCTTTCGGACGTCTGCTCGACATCATGGACGACCTTCGCCAGAAGTGTCCGTGGGATCGGAAACAGACCAATGAGAGTCTGAGGCCAAACACCATCGAGGAGACCTACGAACTGGCCGATGCCATCATCAAGAATGACAAAGCCGACATCTGCAAGGAGTTGGGCGACGTGCTGCTGCACATTGTCTTCTACGCCAAGATTGGTTCCGAGACAGGAGATTTCGACATCGCCGACGTCTGCAACAAGCTCTGCGACAAGCTTATCTATCGCCACCCTCATGTATTTGGTCCAGAAGCCGAACGCATCGAGAAGGGCGAGATTACCGTTGACCAGGTTCTCCAGAACTGGGAACAACTGAAAGTGAAAGAGAAGGGAGGCAACAAGCGCGTACTCAGCGGTGTGCCCGATGCCCTGCCCTCGCTCATCAAGGCCTATCGCATTCAGGACAAGGCACGCGGCGTGGGCTTCGACTGGGATCGGCGCGAACAGGTCTGGGACAAGGTACGCGAGGAACTCGGCGAACTGGAGACCGAACTGGAACGCGAGGACAAGCAGAAAAGCACGCAGGAACTCGGCGACTTCCTCTTCTCCGTCATCAACGCCGCCCGCCTCTATAAGCTCAATCCCGATACAGCCCTCGAAATCACCAACCGCAAGTTCATCCGCCGCTTCACCTACCTCGAAGAACACAGCATACGCATCGGCAAGCCTCTCACCGAGATGACCTTAGCGGAGATGGATGCCATCTGGGAGGAGGCGAAGAAACAGGAGGGAGCCCCCCTCCCCAGCCTCTCCAGCCAAAACACTTAATAGTTTTGTCTTCGAGCCACCCCTGAAGGGGGAGAGTAATTACCAGACAAGAATAGAAATCATCATAATATAACAATACATGAACGATAACAAACAACAAAACATTCCACTCTCCCCCTCTGAGGGGGAGCGGGGAGGGGGTCTTCCTCCCAAGTATTCCCCCTCCGACGTAGAGGGAAAATGGTACCAGTACTGGTTGGACAACAAGCTGTTCAGCTCTAAGCCCGACGGCCGCGAGCCTTACACCGTAGTCATCCCGCCACCCAACGTGACGGGTGTGCTCCACATGGGACACGTCCTCAACGAGACTATTCAGGACATCCTCGTGCGCCACGCACGCATGGAAGGTAAGAACGCTTGCTGGGTTCCAGGAACAGACCATGCCAGCATTGCCACCGAGGCCAAGGTGGTTAACCGCCTGGCCGAACAGGGCATCAAGAAGACCGACCTCACCCGCGAAGAGTTCCTGAAGCACGCCTGGGCATGGACCGAGGAGCACGGAGGCATCATCCTCAAGCAGTTGCGTAAGCTCGGTTGCTCCTGCGACTGGGACCGCACCGCCTTCACCATGGATGGCCCGCGCAGCGAGAGCGTCATCAAGGTCTTCGTGGACCTCTACCGCAAAGGACTTATCTACCGCGGCGTGCGCATGGTCAACTGGGACCCCAAAGCCCTCACCGCCCTCTCCGACGAGGAAGTCGTCTACAAGGAAGAGCACACCAAGCTCTACTACATGAAGTACTACCTGGCCGATGAGGTTTCCCTCCCCCTTGGGGGAGGCCAGGAGGGGGCTGTTGTCCACAAGGATGACCGCGGCTACTACGCCGTCGTGGCCACCACCCGCCCCGAAACCATCATGGGCGACGTCGCCATGTGCATCAATCCCAACGACCCGAAGAACCAGTGGCTGAAGGGCAAGAAGGTCATCGTGCCCGTCGTGGGTCGCGTCATTCCCGTCATCGAGGACGAATACGTCGATATCGAGTTCGGTACAGGCTGTCTGAAGGTCACTCCCGCCCACGACGTCAACGACTACATGCTCGGCGAAAAGTACAACCTCGAAGCCATCGACATCTTCAACGACGACGCCACCCTCTCCGACCGCATTGCCACCGCCCAGCAGGCAGCTCTCGCTGCCAACACTGTGCCCGATGATTATATCATCGGGTTAGAAAAGTACGTCGGCATGGAACGCTTCGCCTGCCGCAAGCAGATTGCCGAGGACATGGTGGCCGCAGGTCTCATGGAGAAAATCGAAGACTACGACAACAAGATCGGCTGCTCCGAACGTACCGGCGTACCCATCGAGCCGAAACTCTCCATGCAATGGTTCCTGAAGATGCAGCACATGGCTGACATCTCCCTTGCACCCGTCATGAACGACGACATCCAGTTCTACCCCGCCAAGTACAAGAACACCTACCGTCACTGGCTCGAGAACATCAAGGACTGGTGCATCAGCCGCCAGCTCTGGTGGGGTCACCGCATCCCAGCGTGGTATCTGCCTTCAGGTGGATTCGTCGTGGCTGAAAACGAGCAGGAAGCCCTGCAACTCGCCCGCGAGAAAAGCGGCAACAACGACCTCCAGATGAGCGATTTGAAACAGGACGAAGACGCCCTCGACACCTGGTTCTCCAGTTGGCTATGGCCCATCAGCCTCTTCGACGGCATCCGCAACCCCGGCAACGAGGAAATCAAATACTACTACCCCACTGCCGACCTTGTCACTGGCCCGGACATCATCTTCTTCTGGGTCGCACGCATGATTATGGCCGGCTACGAGTACGAACATCAGATGCCCTTCCGCCACGTTTACTTCACTGGTATCGTGCGCGACAAGCTCGGCCGCAAGATGTCCAAGTCCTTGGGCAACAGCCCCGATCCGCTCGACCTCATCGATCGCTTCGGCGCAGACGGTGTGCGTATGGGTATGATGCTCTCTGCCCCTGCCGGCAACGACATCCTCTTCGACGAATCCCTCTGCGAACAAGGCCGCAACTTCAACAACAAGATCTGGAACGCCTTCCGTCTCGTGAAGGGTTGGGAGGTAGCCGACGGCGAACAACCTGCTGCAGCCCAGCTTGCCACCCAATGGTTCGCCGCCAAGCTGCGCCTCGCTGCCGAGGAACTGGCCGACGACTTCTCGAAATATCGCCTCAGCGAAGCCCTGATGACCGTCTACAAGCTCTTCTGGGACGAGTTCTCCAGTTGGTACCTCGAGATGATCAAGCCCGCTTACATCGACGGCAAGCCCCAACCCATCGACCGCGCCACCTACGACGCCACCCTCCAGTTCTTCGAAGTCCTGCTGAAGATGCTGCATCCCTTCATGCCCTTCATCACCGAGGAGCTCTGGCAGGCTCTCTACGACCGCCAGCCCGGCGAGAGTATCATGCGCTCAGAACTCCACCTTGCCGCTGCCACTGATAACGACCGCCAGCTCTGCGCCGCCATTGACGAGCTCAAGGAAATCGTCACCTCCATCCGCGCCGTGCGTTCACAAAGGAACATCGCACCGCGCGAAGCCCTCAAGCTCGAAATCGTCTGTGCACAGCCTTCGAGCGATAGCGAGGCTCTCTCCCTCATGGGAGAGCGGGGAGAGGGTCTTTCTGCCGCCCTACAGAAGATGGCCAACCTGGAGGCTGTCAACGTCGTGGCAGAGAAGAGCAAGGGCAGTGCCAGCTTCCTCGTCGGCACCAGTGAGTATGCAGTGCCTCTGGGCAACCTCATCGACCTCGATGCCGAGCGCAAGAAGCTCGAAGCCGAACTCCAGCGCATCGAAAACTTCCTCGTCAGCGTGGAGAAGAAGCTCGCCAACGAGCGCTTCGTGCAGAACGCACCTGCCGCCGTCGTAGAGATGGAGCGCAAGAAACAGGCCGACGCCCAGCAGAAAATCGCCTCCATCCGCGAGAGCCTCGCCGCTCTCTAAACCCGTCTTCTTCTACAACAAAGTTTTAGTCGAAAAAGGGCGTTTACCGTCACCTTCCCTTCTACCCGTCCGATAGTCAGTCGGTTACGGGTGACGGTAAGGTGACGGTAAAGCTGTTTTTTGGGAAAAGAAAACCCGATGTGGCTGATAATGAGGACGAAAGATTCTGTTTACCGTCACCTTTTCGGTATGAAGGCCAAAACACTTGCAGGAACGGAAAGAAATGATATGGAACGGGGAAGGAAAGGAAACAAATTGGCACAAATAAGCACTCTCAGGCCACAAATAGGCACGAATAAAGAAAAGAATGCGCAAGAATATCCAAGAATTTAATTCAAAGAATACGCAATTCAGGTTTCACAAGTATGCTAAAATCTTGTAAGATAAAGCCACAGCGTGGCTTGATAGGGATAGCCAGCCAATGAATTGGCTGGCCGCTCGAGCTTGCTCGCTTGACACTTCAAGCGCTCGACCTTTGGTCGCTTCGATACTTCGAAGAACCCCTATCTGATGCCTATGGCATCGGCTTAACGGAGCTTGCGAATTAGGAATTGCAGATTAGGAGCTGGAAGGAATCCGTGTAATCCGTGAAATCCGTGGTGTATATTGTAGTGGGTGGCGCAGCCTATTTACGTCTGATTTCTGTAAGATTTAGGTTCCCTTGTTTGTCCCATTAGTGGGACACGCCCGAACCCTTAAGGGTTCAGGGTCCAACCCTTAAGGGTTCACG
>Ga0310696_10000441_pt1 | contig 66371 bp, 53 predicted proteins | sample AusTroGonzalo_MG_4_FD_203885 | JGI IMG/M metagenome (GOLD analysis project Ga0310696, IMG submission 203885) | Bovine rumen microbial communities from tropical cattle in Woodstock, Queensland, Australia - Gonzalo_02 (v2) (version 2) | ecosystem: Host-associated > Mammals > Digestive system >...
CTGGAACCTGAAACTCTAAACCCCCAAATTCCTCTTATCAAGTCCCCACAGCAACTTCTCGCTGATAATGCGATAGAAGTCGGTGTCCTCAAAGAGCACCGTTTTGATATGGAACATAGCCTTGGAAATCCTCAGTTCCACGGGGTTATCCACCACCACCCTATGCGAGTCCAACGCCAGCGAAAAGCTATTGTTGCGACTTTCCACCACCAGTCGAATCTCCTCGTCGGCAGAGATCACCATAGGACGTACTGCCAGCGTGTGCGAGGCAATAGGGGTCAACACGTTGACATTGGCAGCGGGCACAATAATAGGTCCACCGCAGCTGAGGGAATAGGCGGTAGAGCCTGTAGGTGTGGCAATAATCAGTCCGTCGCCCCAATAGGTATTCACCATCTTGCCTCCCACCCATACCTTGATGGCGTTGATGGAGTTTTCGTCGGAGGTGCGGACGGTGATGTCGTTGAGGGCAAAGTCAGACTCTAACGGCAGGGGCTGCGAGCTGCTCAGGTGCAGCAAGGCCCTGTTTTCTATAACATACTGCCCATCAAGCAGTTTTTGTATATACAACTCGTAATTGTGGCGGGTGATGGCAGTCAAGAAACCGATGCGGCCTGTGTTGACACCCAGCAGGGGTATGTTCAGGTCGCCCACCAAGTTGGCAGCATCAATATAAGTGCCGTCACCGCCAAACGACAGCATGAAATCCACCTTGCCCAGCTGTGCCAGCTCGTCGTGGCTGCCATAGTAGGCTACCACACACGGGAGGTCCATCTCGCGGCAGTGCTCATGCAGAAAGAGCTCGCAGCCTTCCTTAGGCAAGGTTGCGAGCACCTTCCGGATGAACAGGATATCATTCTCGTCGCCACGGCGACTGTAAACTGCCAGTCTCACTATGCGTATTCCTTCACTTGAATTTCGCCATCGAGAATCATGTTGGCATTCATAGCCAGCGCTTTCATCTCATCTTCGCCAGGATATACAGCCACAGGGGCAATCCATGAAATATATTTCTTGATGCGGTTGACCACTGGCACGCCGTATGCGATACCGCCAGTCAGGATGATAGCATCCACCTTGCCTTTCAGCACCACGGCTGCTTCGCCAATATACTTGGCCACCTGGTAAGCCATAGCCTCTTCCAGCAGATCGGCTTTCTTGTCGCCTTCCAAAGCAGCTTTTTCGATAGCGTAGGCGTCGTTGACTCCGAAATAAGCCACATAACCACCTTGTCCCACTATCATCTTCTTCACCTCCTCATAGGTATATTTGCCGCTGAAGCAGACATCGATAATCTGGTTCATCGGCAAGGTGCCAGAGCGTTCGGGAGAGAAGGGACCCTCGCCATCGAGTGCCTGGTTCACGTCAATCACGCGGCCTTCCTTGTGGGCGCCAACGCTGACACCACCACCCATGTGGGCCACAATCAAGTTCAGGTCTTCATACTTCTTGCCGTTGTCGTTGGCATACATTCTGGAGATGGCCTTCTGGTTCAAAGCATGGAAGATAGACAGTCTCTCGAATTTGGGGTGACCTGAGATGCGGGCCACTTCTTCAAACTCGTCCACCACCACTGGATCGGCAATGTAAGCCTCTTCCAAACCGATGGACTTGGCGATACTGTCGGCAATCAAGCCACCCAGGTTGCAGGCGTGCTGACCGTTATAGCCTTCGCGCAAGTGTTTTTTCATCAGCTCGTTCACCTTATATACACCGGAAGTAAGGGGTTTTACCAAACCGCCACGACCCATCACTACTGCAATCTCTTCCAAATTGATGTTGTTGTTTTTCAATTCGTCCAAGATAGTGTTTTTTCTGAAATCATACTGGTCGGCAATCGACGAGAAAGCGGAAAGTTGCTCGGTGGTATGCTTGATGTTTTTCAGAAATACCTGCTGCATTTGGTCAAAAACAGCAATTTTGGTAGAAGTAGAGCCGGGGTTGATAGCTAAAATCAAATGTTTCATATTTATATTTTTTAATTGATAATTCCGCTGGCAAAGTTACAAAAATAATTCCACAATACCAAAACGAAATATTTTTTTTGGAAGAGTAATTTCACAAAACGTCCCCATGCCCTATTTCAAGCGGGTACGCAGAAATTTAACATATTGACTATTAGGATATTTTACCTCCAACGAGTCGGTAATCATCTGCAGCAGCTCCGCATCCTCTTCCTCATCGAAGAAATGGCGGTAGTCGTAGCGCTGATAGAAAGCGATAATGGAACTGAAGGAGGAAGGATGCTTGCTGATAAAGCGACGCAGATACTGCTGGTGGAGATCCACGGCCCCCACATACCGCCGCTCCAGTTCACTTCTCACCGTATCGTTGTCCCTGTAATATTGGTAAATTTCAAGCAAGGTGTCGGTATAAGTGGCAAAAGAAGCCAGCGCACTGTCCAGCTCCCACATCAGCAGGGCATCTTGCGGTCCCTGCACCCGATAGCTGCCTACCAGGTTGTTGGCATCGGCCGTAAAATAGACGGTCTGACCTCGCTGTGCCAGCGTGGTGAAGCCGTTTTCGGGAGAAAACGACAGCTGAAAGAAGCCGGGCTCTCCTTCGCCTAAATAGTCGGCTACCTCTTCGGGTTTGATGTCAAACTGAAACGAATTGTGCACCACCTTGGCCGAGCTGAGCTCGTGCAGTCCATCGGCTGCCACTATCGACAGGTACAGCTCGCGCCCATTGCCGTTCTCCAACTCTCCACGAAGGCGAATATCTTGCTTGTGCGAGCACGACAGCAACAGCGCTAAACAAAGGAAACACCACAGTTTTTTCATTTCATCAACGAGATATTGGTCCATATCGGATAATGGTCGGAAACCTTGAGCGAATCGTAGGTGGTATAACCGAAGCTCTTGAAACGCTCGTCATGGAAGATGTAATCGATACGGTATGAGGGGAAAGCCTCGCCACAGTAAGTCTGTCCCCGTCCGCCACCGCTGGCCCGGAATGCGTCCTTCAGCCCGTGGCTCACTTTATGGTAGGCATACGACACTGGCGAGTCGTTGAAATCGCCACAGACAATCAGCGGATAGTGGCAACTGTCGATGTGGGCCCGCAACATTTGAGCCTGTTCCTGCCGCTCCAAGAAAGCCTTTTCCACCTTCTTAGACAGCAACCTGGCTTTCTTGTCCAGATTCGGATCGTCGATGCCTTTGGCAGAGATATCCCTGCCCATCGCATAGTCGTCAGCATTCATGTGCATCGAGGCCAAGTGTACATTGTAAATACGCAGCGTGTCGCCTTTATACTTGATATCCACATATATAGCTGCATTGGTTGAGCTGTCGCTTGCAAACACGCAGTCGCCATGCAAGATCCTATAGCGGCTAAAAATCACCAGACCGAAATGATAGTCCTTCGACTTGCTGTTGATTGGAAAATATTGGTAACAGTTGCGCTTGGGGTCGTCGTAGCGCAAGATTTTCATGATGGTGTCTGTAGTAGGGAATTTCAGTTTGCCGCTACCATCGAAGAAATATTCTTGAAGACACAAAATTTCAGGCCGCTCGCGCTCGAAAAGGGCATACACCTGGTTGCGCTTGATGTCGCGCATGGTCTTGGTTTCCTCGTCATACAAGCCAAACAGCTTGGTATTATAGCTCATCACCTTCACACAGTTGGCACACACCGACGGCTTTTCGGTGGGGCGCAACTGGAAGCTGCGGTCTATATTGTTGATGTTAATCAGTATGGCACAAAGCGAAATCAAGGCAAAGCGATAATCTATGATGAGCCACAGCACCACAAACACTGCATTAGCCATCAGCAGATACGGGAATGCCAGTCCGCAATAGCTGGCACTCATGCTAAAAGAGGGCGGCAGATAGGCCGAAGCAAAAGCCAGCAGCAGAGACAGTGCCAAAACTCCGTTGGCCACTATCAGCAGCAATTTCAGAAGTCGGCCCACCAAACTGACCTTCTGCTTCATTTTCGACTTTCCTTGCCTTCTTGCCATCGTAAATCTATTTTTTCGAAGCCTTGAAAAGCAGGTCTTTTTCCTCGCGACTCAGCGAGTCGTAGCCCGACTTGGAAATCTTGTCCAGAATGGTGTCAATGCGCTGTTGCTCGTTGAACTTGCGGGCATTGTATTCCTCATCGCTCATCGGCCGGCCATTCTCCTCCTCATCATCGTAAGAGGTGGCAAACTTCACCCTCCGGTGTTTCCTCTTGTTGTCATCAGGATAATACCACTGGCCGCCACCGTTGTAGTTGCTGTCGTGATGTCGCCAGGCCATGATGAGCAGGAAGCCGAAGAGCATACCACCCAAGTGGGCAAAATGGGCCACACCATCGGCAGAGCCTACCACTCCGTAGATTAATTCAAGTGCACCGTAGATGACCACAAACCACTTGGCCTTGATAGGCAGCAGGAAATAGACATAGATTTCGGCATTGGGATACATCATGCCGAAAGCCAGCAGCAAGCCAAATACCGAACCCGAGGCACCGATGATGTTGAACGAATTAAGGAAGGTTTCACGAAAAGCCTCTATCTGGGACACAAACTCAGTCACAGCCCCCGGATGGGCTTGCAGGTAAAGCATATTCTGTGCGATAGCATCCTGGTTGATACGATCCACATTCGATAGCTGGCTGAAAGTGTCGAGAGAAGGGTTAGCCAGGAAATTGTCAATCAGCACCAATGAAGGATGAATCTGGAAATGGATAATCAGGTAATGGATCATAGCAGCGCCAATGCCCGTCACCAGATAATAGCAAAGGAAGCGTCGCTCACCCCAGTCGTTCTCCACGGCCGCACCAAACATCCACAAGGCGAACATATTGAAGAACAAGTGACCGAAGTCGCCATGCATAAACATATAGGTGATAATTTGCCACACATGGAAGTCGGAGGCAGCAAAATAGTGCAGTCCGAAGATGGCGTCCAGGTCGTACTTGCCCGCAAGGACAATTTTGGCCAGGAAGAACAAGCCATTGATTATCAAAAGGTTTTTTACCACAGTCGGCAGGATATTGAACCCCCCGGCCCGAATTTCATTGCTCATTTTTCAGTATTACATTTAAAGATGCAAAGATACAAAAAAAATGGGATTTCTTATCATCAGCTATAGGATGCCATTTTCGCGGCAGGTTCGTCATGTGTTTCAGCGCAAGTGATTCCCGCGCCGCGAGGTGGATACCAAGATTTCCCTATCCCCCACACTGCGCTACGCTTGTGTGGGGTTAATAAGATTTGACCTCTTCGAGGTCTTGACCGCTATTGTAAACAATTGCATCATAGGTATATGTCCCGGAGGGACATCATCTTATTAACCCCTTACAAGGCCGTAGGCCGCAGTATGGGGTAGGTGACAGACGTATATGCTTGCCGCGGTGCGTTATACTCTTGCTACGAAGCACTAAATCTAAACACCGCGGAATTGATACACCTTTAATAGATGACAAATACTTATAGTGACTATGATTATCATCGAACTCACATTAAGATGTCAAACTGCCTGCAAAGTTTTTTACGTCAAAACCGATGGAGCATCTCCGCAACAACGCTTTCAGTGCTTCGGCATGGTGTCCAATTACGATAACATGGTGATTGCCAATAGGATTTGTCAAAAAATATTCGGTGTCAGACGGATTGGCGAGACGCACCACTAACTGCGTGCGGCAGAGATCCGGCTTTGCCTGACTGCGAACCAGTTTCCCTTCCGCAATGAACGCCCGTGACAGGTCTCCCGAAACTTTGCAAATCGTGACGGGTCCTTCCGGCACAAAACCGCGTATGCCGACCCCGATTCCCGATTCGAAATGCGTGTCCAATTCGTATCGTTGCACCATATCAAAGGGGATGGTGCAGTGGGCAAAGAGAATCTCGCCCGTTTCGGGATCAATGCTGGCAGGGTTCGCTTGAAAAGAGGAGGTGCCGCACAGCGCACGAAGCAGTGTCATCGTCAACATGGTAGGGACATCGCCCTCGCAACCTGCTATGTAACCTTCTGCGTTCAGCTTCGCCAACGCCAAGCAACCGGTATTGTGGACAGCATCCAACAAATCGAAGCAACGGATTGTAAAACCTTGTAAACCGCGTTTTTTCACTACGGTTTTCATTGCCTCATAGAGACGATGGGCACCGGGTAGCGCCTCATTAACCGTAGGCATATCACTATGCTCCGTTGGCGAGGGCTCCGAAGTTGCGGACAGCGTGCCCAGCAGTTCACTCATGGGAATCTCCAGCAGTTCAACACCCAGTCTCTGTCGAACGCATTCCGCATCTGCGTGACTGGCAATGAGCCAATCGGAAGGATTCCCGATGACTCCTAATCGGCAGTGGCGCAACCGTTTGACAGCCGATTCCACCCGACTTAGCAGCTGGATGCGCGAGGCAATATATTCGGGATTTCCGTGCAGAATCTCACCTTGCTTCCCTTGCTGTCGCAAGTAAGAGAGGATTTCTAATGAGGCGGCTAACGAGTTGCTCTTGTCGGAAGCTAAGAGATAGAACGGAGCGTCAGTTTTCCCGGCCAGCGCAGGCATCCGTTGCTGAAAGAGGCCTTCGGTGCCGCCTGTCCGCACGAAAATCAGGTTCAAGTCATGGGAACCGTAGTCCGAAAAATCGTCACCTTTCAGAATGTACGGGACGTTCAAGGAGGTTAGAAACTCTTTCGTGAGCGTATCCAGCGCCTGCGGATCGTGCAGGGCGGAAGTTAGGGTATAAACTGCAATATTCATTGTTCTCTTCTTTAGCATTTCAATCACCTCCCAGTCCGCTGGCAGCCACTGCACGCTGTCCAGTTCATCGGGGGCGAGCCAGCGAGCGGCTTCGTGTTCGAGAAGGGTCAGCGAGCCGCTCTCCACGGTGCAGAGAAAGCAATGCATGGTGAGGTGGAATTTGGGATAGTCCCACTCTATGGTGTGCAGCAGTTCCCCAACGGTGATGCGGGTTTCCAGTTCCTCCCAAATCTCACGTCGGACAGCCTCCTCAGGAGTCTCCCCTGGTTCGATTTTCCCGCCAGGAAACTCCCACCAGTCCTTCCAGTCGCCACTTCCCCGTTGGGTGGCGAAGATACGATTTTGGTCATCGTAAATAATAGCTGCTGCTACGGTAATGTGTTTCATAGGGCTACCAGATATAAGGGATTACTTGGTTAGGGCTTGGGAAAAGAGTTTGGCATCCATGAGATTATTTTTTAAAGGTTTCTAATGCCCGACAAAGTTGGTCGGGACATGAGGTAGGTTTGTCGCCGCAGCGGATGCCATCCAGTTTGCAAATGACATCATCAATTTTCTGACCTGTCACCAAACGACAGATTCCTTGCAGGTTACCGTGGCAACCGCCATAAAAAGAGACTTGCTGGATGACGCCATCGTCATCTACCGTCACATCGATAAACTGCGAGCAGGTGCCTTGGGTTTTGTAGAGGGTATGGGGCATAATTTTGGGTTTAATGTTTTCGGTCTAATTAATAATACAGTATTTATTAAAATGATTTTGCAAAGATACGAAGAAAAATCAACATGCCATTTCTTCTGACAGTAATATGCCTTTTCTCTTATGGCGACTGACGGATGAGGACACACTCATTCTTCCTCTTCCGAACCCGCACAATTGAAGGCATTCACATCATACATAACTTCATTCTCCGCTGCTATCGGCATGTCTTCCTCAACATGGATATAGGTTGCCGAGCGGTGGTCAAAAGTCTTCAGATAGTAATCATGTAGTTGAATCTCTACCTGGCGCATTGTATGCTCCATCTCAGCTGACTTCAGTTGGCACTCCCACACTACTATCACCTGCCAGCCGTTCTCTTGCAACACCCTATAGTTTTCTTGGTCGCGTTGTTGATTCCGTCTGATTTTGTTCACCCAAAACTCCCGATTTGTCTGTGGAATCTTGCAGCACTCCGAGTTCTCCACCACATCTTCCCTCTTACTTCTTCCATCACACCTCTGCGCGAAGCGCGCCCCGTGTCCATGCCAAAAACACCCATTCACAAAGATAGCTGTTTTATACTTCCTCATCACAATATCCGGCTTCCCCGGAACCCCCTTCACATTCAGCCTATACCTATACCCGTGACTCCACAACCATCTCCTCACCTTCAGCTCAGGCTTAGTGTCCTTACTGCGGATGTGGGACATGCAAGTATGCCTTTGTTGTGCTGAAAGTTTATCCATACCTCCTTAATGCATTATATTATAATTACCACCCACTCTTTATCACATTCTCTCATCGTTCACCGAGCAATTCTTCTATCTTAATCAACTGTCTCATATATTCTTACAAGTTTTTGTTTCAATATCTATTGTTTCCACATCTGCATACTCTCTATTTATTCTCTCTATTAATTCTCGATTCAAAGAGAAATGTGGACAGTCCGGCACTCCCGATTGAAGAGGATAATGAGGCGTTCCTTTAGTCTTATATCGCTTACAAATCTTTTCAGTTAGGCCATATCTGTTTACCTCCGTGAAGAAAAAACACAATTCGCAATAACAAGCCTTCTTCTTGAGATTGAAGCATTTATTAAGAGCATAGATTTTTGCGTCATACGGATTTAATGTTCTATTGGCATATATAATCTCATATTCTATGCTGGGTTTTCTTTTGCTCAGTTCAGAGCATGTAACAATATCCAGATAGTATTTCCCACTAAAATATAATTGAAACTTTTGTATAGACCGGTTAATCTCTGAACATGGGACGTTTCCCACCTTGCTCTTTTTGAAATTGATAAATTTCGAACGACCATTTCCTAACGGTTCTGTTCGTAATGTGTCCAGAGAGTAGTCGCTATCAACTCCTATTTCAATGATCCTATTATCCGTAGATGTATCATCCACAAAACAATCGCCTACATCAAAAGTAACCATTATTGCATCGTTTAAGGTCTCGGAACGTTTGAATAACAGGTCGCATTTGTAATTCTGACCAGGCAATATATAACTTTTAATGCACTCAACATATCCATGCTTCTTTATGTCATACGGGAAAGAATCTCCCTTGTAGCACTCCTCCACATTGAAGAATTTACACGATGTTTTTTCTGCGCAATTTTGATTCTGAGGAATAGATATAACGAATTCTTCAGAATGATAGAACTTGTCAAACACTATTTCTTTCGCCGCTTCGTACAAGTACAAATCATCCTTGCAATGGTCATTGTTCTCAGCATGAGAAAAAAAATAGGTACCATCCGCATTAACATCTATGGTTAGTTCCTTTCCACATGCCAGACAATAATAGGAATGCTCATTCATGTCACAATTGTCATCCTGTAAAGCTACAAGTCGTCCGTTCTCGTCCTTTGAATATGTACGGAGTATAGGATTGTATTCATCATAGTCATCGTATCTGTTACAATACGTTCCGCTGCTTGCATGGCCCAACATGCGTTTCTTGGAACTCGTATCTCTAATCCACGTCCTTCGCTCAGAGGAATTAATGAGAAACTCCTTTACTGCAATTGGATTAAGAGGACAACCATTCAAATCGATTTCAATGCAATCAATATGGGCCGAGATTATCTTTCCTTTTTTCTCTGTGTCTACGGCATGAGTCCTTTTGAACTCAACCCATAGGCTATCATCTCCATTGTAACCAATACCATCTGGGCGAAGACGCGTATCCTTATCATAGAATTCCACTTCGACACGGTCAAAATGGTGTAAAGAGCCCTTTCTACCGTCAAATCTATCAGGCAAATACACACACTTCGTTTCACGCAATATATCTTTGGCCATTTTATGTAATGCTGATTCAACGGCTCCCACACAATCAGCTCCACTTAGATGGGCGAAATGATGAATCATCTTTTCTCCATCACCACCATTCTTAGCACAAAGTTTGCTTTTGCAATGAGGACAAACACAGCCACAATCATTGCCATTTTTCACCTTGTCTACATGTACCAAATAGCCTTCTTGATTGAGAGCCCATGTCAGGTATGCTTTGTTACTCATTGCCCTCTATATTAAAGACTATAATAGTATTTCTTAATCTTAGCAGCCATCATTTTTCTACGCTTTTCAAGGAAGGTTTCGTAGGAATTGAAGTCCATGTCTATTGCTTCCTGCGGAACGCAGTTGGTTTCGAGATTGGCGTAGAACTTGTCTATGTTGTTAACCAGGCCTGTTTGTTCGGAATCCCCTTTCAGGCAACGCTCCTTCGCCTCATTCAGATAGATATTGGGAGCTTTCTTGCCGATGGAGATGTTCGCTGGACGGTCTAAGAATACGTAATTGGCTTCCTGATTATAGAGTGACTTGTCAAAATGGTTATCTATAAGATATTGCTTGGGGAAGATGTGATGAACGTCACCTCCTAAGGCTATCAATTCTCTCACTGGTACATTGTTCGACAAGAACGATACATCGTTGAAGAATATCTGAGCGGCAAGGAATACAAGGTATGTGGGATTATTTGTAGAAGTGTATGACAGGTTCTGCACCAAAGCCACATCCCAGAAGTTCTCAGACAACTGAGCATCTTCTATTTCCTTGAGAATTGCGACTACACCAGATTCTCTGATGCGCCTGATGTCTCTGGCAAAAGCTGATTCTGGCGAACTACTGTAACGACCTGTCAGCACAGAGAGCACATACCATTTCTGCACATAACGTTTAATATCTTCTACTGGCACTTCGTTAGACTCCTTCAAAAGCAGGTAGATGGTATAAGCAAAGTCAAGAGCCATGTTTGAATTGACAAGCCGCGAGGAAATAAATCCAGCTGACTTGATGGCAATCATAAACTGCTTGAAGTTGTATTCGTTTATCACATTTAACACGCCTTCAGTAAACTCGGCATACGTGCGTTCCACTATCTCCTCGTTGAACTCTCGTGTTTCAAAATTACGTCCCGAAAGCAAACTCACCAGATCTGACAACTTAGCTCGTTTCAACTTATGCATGAAAGCCACACGAATCACATCGTCACATTCCGGGTCATATACGGTCTCCGTATCGTCTTTAAGCCATTTCAGCTTTTGCAGATAAGGCGTAGCGGCAAAGGCTGTATCATGGGATGCTAGATAATCATAGAATGACGGAACAACTGCCAAGTGACTAAAGTAGTCGATAACCTTTCTGAGTGTATTTCCACCATGTTTCTCATCGGCAGCAATCTTCGACATCACGAAATCACCTTGGCTCAGTGCAGTTCCTTTAGAGTTGATGCGGATGAAGATGTCTGTCACGATGTCTATATCCAAATTTTCAGACAGCTCTATAACACCTATCATTCTGTTTGCGATGCGTTTTACCTTCGAGATAATCTTCTCCAATTGTTCTTGTTCAATCTCTGGGTTATCCTCGCAATACTTGGGTATAAACTTAAATGAAGAATAGGATGAAGAAAACAACTCTGCTATATCCGGAATCCATCTTTTGCTCTTTCTGATGGCAGGAGTTGCCACTGCAAAAATCTCTGCATCAGGCTCCTCGCTTAAAGCAGCAAACGGGTCAAATGCAATTGTGATTCGTTCCTCTTGATAATCGCTATTAAATACCGTCCTTCCGGCGATGGCCGTCATCAGCGCAGTAATACGCTGCTGACCGTCTATCAGCACTTTCTTGCCAGAGGAGATAGTTCCATCTTTCAACTTGACGTTGGGGTTCTTCCACAGGATAATATAGCCAGTAGGATAGCCCTTATACAATGAATCTATCAGGTCTCTCACTTGTGTCTTTCTCCAAACAAACGGACGTTGTATTTCTGGGATGGCAATATCATTAGCCTCTATTAGTCCCAAAATGGCACTGATAGAATGCGTGTAGTTAGAATATTTTTCGTTATCCATATCTACTTTTGTAATTGTTCTTTTACCACCCTTCCCAGCAGCGTATCCTTATACCAATACTTGTACAGTTTCACCATCTGATACTCGGACAGGCTCTCCAGATACTCCATTTCGAATACCAGACGAGGGGCTTCATCACCTGTTTCTGGGTGGATTTCTGCCTTGTTGCCAATACGGGCAATACGGATTAAGTACAGGTCACGAACGCCCTTGCCCTTTATGTAGGGCATGAAGTAATAGAGTTTGTTGAGAGCAATAGTAGAAGGAAATGATTTTGTCTTGCCAGTGTAATAAATCTTCGTGGGTTCCTCTTTCAAGAAATATTCTTCGTTGTCCTTCTTTACCAGACCTATCAGCAAGTGCTTTGCAGGGTCGAGTTCATATTGTTTCTTTGGTCGGTTCACTACCAACGGTTGCTCTTCTTCCTCAAACAATTTCAGGTCGAGCATCGGAGTAGCATCGCGAACTGTATATATTGGTCGAGTAGAGACGGGAGCCTCGTCAAAGATAAACTGATAGAGACTCTTACCTATCTGTTCTACGATGCCACAAACAAGAGCGTTCCCCATCAAGAATGCTCGTCTTCCATCAGAAACCTCGGGGTGCAACGTGTGATTGTCAGGAAACATATTCATACGTTCCAACTCAATAGGCAACAAACGACGATAGCGGCCTGACTTTGTCTTCACCACATGCTTAAAACGCGACGGAGCTGTACCACCTTCACCAGTAATAATCGTGCGTGAAGGCTGATCGAGATAGTCAGGGAAGGCCATTCCACCTTCTGAAAACACGTATTCATAGCCTTCTTTTGAAACACGGTTAATCTTTTTGGCTCCCTTCTCATACTGCCACTTAGGTAGTTCTTCTTCCGTAATAAAGAAGTCCTCTGGAACAATATTCTCATCAACAAGGTTGCCGCCTAGTGTCTGTCGTGGTCCATCATAAACCGGCTCTGCATCGACAGAATAAACATGGCGATCCATCATCATACCAGCATTACCGAATGGGCTTTCTTTCTTACCTTTATTGAAGTTGTCAGAAACCTCCTTTATGGAACCTTCGATATCAAACTCTGTTAAAGCTCCTGCTTTAGGTTTGAACTCGAAAGCTTTAGCCATCACTCCGTCATACTTCACCCAGTCTTCCATCTGTTCTACCTTCTGAGCTACAACAGAATTCTTCAAGTATCCAACGATATATGTTCTGCGTCTACGCTGTGGCATACCATAGTCAGCGGCGTTGATGATGCGCCACTCCACAACATATCCAAGATCTGCCAACGATGCCAAGATAATAGCAAAGTCGCGACCTCGCTGAGTAGCAGGGGAGTTCAACAGACGGTCGACGTTTTCAAAAAAGATATACTGAGGACGCTTATCTCCTTTCTCATTAAGAATGCGATGAATCTGCCACCAAAGCACACCTTTCTTACCCTCAATGCCCCCTGAACGACTCAGCGAAGCAGCAACAGAATAGTCCTGACAAGGAAAACCTCCGACCAAAAGGTCGTGGTCTGGGATGTCCTTTGTCAAAACAAGATTAATATCCTTGTTGGAATGGCCTTTCCTTCCAAATCGGGCTTGATATACTATTGAAGCGTCCTGATGCTGAGTTGAAGGTTCCCATTGGTTGTTCCAGATAGTATCATAAGCATCCGACGCACCTTCAAGTCCGATGCGGAAACCACCTACACCGGCAAATAGTTCTACTACGCGAATATTATGTTGTTTCTTAGCCATTGTTACGTTCCTTGTTTCTATTGTCAATTATTTCCCGTACATAATCATTGTTGAACCAATAACAGAATTTTTTTGCTCCTTTGCCGTCTGGAGTTGGCGCAAGGTCAGCAGCTTTTTGAGCTTTGGGGCGGACATGAAATTTCTTTCCATCCGCACCCTTCCACCAATACTCCTCAGAAATATGATTGGCTAGAATATTGTCTTTAATATGGTTCCAATATACTTCCGCCCACTCTAAATCCTTTTGAGGCATCGTCCAGAAGAACACATCGTCCAACACATAATCCTCTTTACCTGCATTTTGTTCTCTAAATACCACAAACATAAAACGGCTGGAATATAGTTCGTACAAACGCGACTCAATCCACTCCTCGCACTCAGCAACCTCGATATAGTCAATGTTTTCGAATGACATAGCCTCCTTTATGATGCCACTAGCTTGTACACGAATGGTTTTCATTGTGAGACCAGCTTTGAGGAATTCTTCCGAACGATTCACGTTGGCGCACTTAGCAGAAGCTGCAATAGCATTTGCTATCATCGCAAACTTATTCTTTGGGTTGTTCGAAATATCTACTTTCTTACGCTTCGCAATCTTTGCAAACGGCATGTTTATGTATGGCTTGAAGCGACTGAGCAGAATATCGTCAAAGGATTTCTTCAGTAGAGCGTTCGTGCTGACCAACTCCGATTTCGCTCCTGCAACATTTGAAACAGCGTTTTTGCCACTCTTAACGACATACTCCAAGACGGTGCGCATATAGGCCATCTTGAGGCTAAAAGCTCTGCGAGGAGCGCCAATATCGGAATTATTGGGCTGTTTCATCAAACTATCACCCTTCTGTCCCTTACGACAGGCACCAAGGTACATTGTATCACCCTCAGAGAGTTCGTGGGCCTTTCCTTGTTTTATTTTTTCGATGATGACTTCATAATCGTGGCGAATTATCAACAAGTCCTTCTTAGGCAGTTTCCATAGAACAGAGAAAATAAAATCTAGATCAAGGTTGTCGCAATTATTTTGGTGCAGATAGAAAAGCAACAGCATCAACTGGCATTTCAGATAAAAATGAGAGTGCTCAAAATCGTCTTTTACAACTTCGCAGTAATTAATCATATTGCACACAAGGCGCTCCTTAATGAGATAATCGTCCTGTTTGCTTTTCTTCAGAGGAGTGCATTTCAGCTCCATCCCAGCCTCTGAGAAGTCGGCTCCAGCATAGTTGTTTGTCTCAAGCAAAAAGAAGATGTTCTCCACCATCTGCCCAAGGCTACCTTTGCCCTTCTTCGGCTTATAGTTCTCCCAAACAAAATCACGCAAGGACTTTCCCAACAAACCCTTGCTGTATTCAAAGATGCTGGTAGCCTTGGTGATGTCGTAAGGCAATGTGGTATTTATGTTTGATGTCACAATGTCCAATGATTATCTGTCTTCTTTTCCAAAAATATTTTCCGTGAGGCCAATAAAAAAGCCCTCCTTTTGTTTCTAAAAGAGGGCGTGGAAGAGATTGCTTGGAAGCAGGGCTTAGGACGGCCCACATCAGACGACAATCAGTCCACGCCCATTTCTTTGAGCGCGAACATCCGTGCCTTGTCTGACTGATGTATTACAAGAGGTCCTAATTCTGCTTCCTCAGCCTAATCAAGGATGTTAATGACTCTATATTTTACATTATGTTTCTATCATTCCTTTCTTTTTCTCGTTATTTCTTATTCCAATATCCCAAACCATTCCCCTTCCCCAACTTCCAAACCCCTCAATTCATATACCATTGCAATGGGGAATGTTCCAATTTTTCTCCGTTGCAAATATAGTAAATATTTTGGTTCGTGGGCAGAATTTTTTGCTACGCCTTTGGCACACCCTTCCTTCGCCCTTCGCACACATCACTCTCGTACTTCATTCGCTTCAGGCAAGCTCTAGGCAAGCTCAAAGGGTTTGCTTGGGCTTGCTAAGGGCTTGCTATATGCTTGGAAGGGCTTGCCTAGGGTTTGCCTAGGGATATTCACACACTATTCCTACACTATTCCAACACTAGCCCTACACCTGCTCTACACCTGCCGTACACCTGCCGAATGCTCCCCTTTTCGTCACTCGTTGATGGAAGTTCACTGGAAGTTACTTGGAAGTTACTTGGAAGTTACTTGAAAAATGCCAATAGAAGGGGAAATACACGTACGTAAGACGGACTTTGGTAATGAAAATTTTTGTATTATTGCAGCAGCAAAACATTCACCAATAAAATTATAACATTATGGGTAAAATCAACGACTTAAAGGAACAAGCACTGGCTACCTTGCGTGGCAAATGGGGCTCGTTTGTGGGCATCACCTTCATTTATTTCCTGCTTGTGAGCATCGCTAGCGGCTTCTCAAGCTACGGAACTATCTTTCAGGGTACCAACTTCTCGACACTGGCCATTGTGTGTACCAGCACCGGTGTGATACTGACCCTTCTGATGATTCCCCTCGCCATGGGTTTCTCCGTTGCCCATCTGCACGCCTCTCGCCAAGACCTGCCGGCCGACCCAGCTGACCTGTTTTACGGTTACAAGAACTTCTGGCATGTGCTGGGCACCTATATTCTGGAATTACTGGCCGTCTTTGCAGGATTCATCCTCTTCGTTATCCCAGGTATCATCCTCTCCTTCGCTTACGCTATGGTTCCCTTTATCCTGCGTGACCATCCGGAACTTTCGGTCACCGAGACACTGTGGACCAGCCGCATGATGATGAAAGGCCACAAATGGGAGCTCTTCGTGTTGGAACTCAGCTTTATCGGCTGGGGACTGCTGTGTATTCTTACCTTAGGCATCGGCTACCTGTGGCTGATTCCTTACATGCAGATGACTATTACTAAATTCTACGAGAAAATACGCGCAGAATATGAGGGCAATGGCGAGATAGCTTAAGCTGATTAACTATTACCTCTTACAAACGACTGCTCAGATGGTGCTTCCCACTGGGCAGTTTTTGTTTTTCATAGCCCTTGGCGGTGGGGAGCCACACCTCAGCCGTGGTGTTGGCGGGGATAAGGATGTCCCATTCGAAACGCTTGCCCTTGCGCTGCCAGTTGCTTTGGATAAGGCCGCTGACAGAGCGATAGGAGCAGTTGACATAATCCAAGCCCTCGATAGGATAGGGTTTCAGCTGTATGGTACTGTAGCCAGGCTCCAAGGCACGGATACCACCCAGGTATTCGTAATACCAAATGATCAAGTCACCCAGCAGCATCACATGATTGCCCGAGTTCATGGCAGGGTCGGCCGTATTGCCGTTCCATAGCTCCCAAATAGTGGTGGCCCCGTTGCGCACCATATAGCCCCAGCTGGGATAGGTGTCGTTGGTAGCTAACCTCAGCGCCAGGTCGCCGCGACCATACTCGGTGAGGGTGCGCATCAATTGCTGGATGCCCACCACGCCCGTGGAAACATGTCCATCGAACTCGTTTTCGGTCTTATCGATAATGTTGGCAAAAACGCTCTGCTCCAATCCAGTCGGCACCATGCCAAAGGCAAGAGGTAGGATATTGGCCGTAACCGTATTATGGTCATAACGGCCAGTGGATGCATCAAGATATTTGGCATTATAGGCCGTGGTGACATAACTGATATCGTTCTGCCATAGAGCCACATCTTCATCATACCCTAACAGGCGAGCAAACTTAGCCATCTTGCCAGCATAGTAAACATAATAAGGGGTAGAGAGGTTGGCAGGCCAAGTCATGCGGTTGGTGTCTTTGGTGTGGATCAGTTCGGGACTTTCGGGCGGCACACACCAGTCGCCATAGGTGTCACGGATGAGGATGCCGTCTTTGAGGTAATATTTCTTCATGTGGAGCATCCAAAGTTTTATGGCATCGTAATGTTGCTGGATAGGCTGAATATCCCCGAAGCGGGTGTAAAGCATATCGGCCACGGTAATGAAAGCCCCAGGCCAGGTCATATTGTCTGTGTAATTGCGCCAGTAGGCAGGAACTACATCCGACAGCGAGCCATTCTCGAACTGGCAGTCTTCAAAGTCCTGCAGCCACTTGGCGTAGAGGCGATGGTTGTTGAAGATATAGCTTTCGCCATAGTTGCCGGTAGTGCGGTCGCCAGTCCAGCCCATGCGCTCATCGCGCTGGGGACAATCGGTAGGCATGCTGCGATAGTTGCCCCGGATACCCCACGTAGCATTGCGATAAACCGCATTCATAATCTCGTTGGAACACTCAAAACTGCCAGTCATCGGCATCTCGTCGTAGAGAACATACCCTAAAGTGAAAAAAACATATGTTTTAAAGTCAGCACGCAAACCTGTAATTTCAATATAACGAAAACCATGATACGTAAATGAAGGAATCCACCCCATACCATATCCTAATTTTATTTCGTCAACAATAAACCTGTCGGCAGCCTCGGCTTCACGCAAATTGTCAAAATATAAGGTGCTATCTGGATTAAGGCTTTCTGCGTAACGAATCGTGATAGTGTCCCCTTGCTGTTGTTTACCTACCATCACCCCAAAATAGCCAACCATATTCTGCCCCATATCGATAATCCATTTATCACCTTTCCTAAAAACCGCAACAGGTTTTATATACTCCTGCACTTTGATATTGGGATTAGGTTGAGGAGTAAGTAGGGACATCGGATCAGGCCTCTGATAATCATCAGGCAGGGGACTGCCGGTAACCACCGGATACTCACGTGCCACACGATGGCGGGGATTGTAAATATCCTCACGGTACATATTCTGCCGGTCATAGTCAACTACAGCATTTTGCCAATTATCGTCGTGATGATCAGGATACGTAATATAATCCATGTCAAATAGATCGTCAAACTCATTGGAATATTTATCGTAATAATTCGGATATCCCCATAATCCCAAATCATAACGGCTATCGAAAGTTTCCCCATCAAATTCATTGCTCTTGCGAATAGGCCCACGGTTAGTGATACGCCATCCCTCACCACTCACGATGGTATCTGTAGTGCCATCTTGATAAATCACCTCCAATTGCAGTATCAATTGCGGCAAACCGTAGTGGGCAGCATGCTTGATACCACACCATTCCAGGTAATTGGTATCGTGGCGCACCGTAGTAAAGCGGCCAGCTTCGAGGATGACCCTAACAACGTTATCACCTGTGTCAAGCATGTTGGTAACGTCGTAGGCATTAAAGTAGATACGCCGCGTGTAATCGCTGAGGGTAGGTTTCAACAACTCATCAGGAGCCACTTCCTCTCTATTGATATATGCTTTATAAACTCCAAGGCCGCTGATATAAAGTCTCGCCTTACTAATGTTCTCTTTCAAGTGAAATTCCTTGCGCAAATAGCGGGCAGCGATGGCAGTATGGCCATCCAACTTGTCATCATCAAAATCACAACCTATCCAATGGGCATGCCAGTCGTCACGAGAGAGAAGGCTGATTTCAAAATACTGGATGTCGCTTTCAAGGTGCTGACGCTTATTTTTCGAACCATAGGTAACAGTAGTATAAACCTTCCACCAGCAGCAATCACGGCTTTTGAGTTTTTGACCCTCGTAAGGGATATAAAGCATCCTATTGGAAGCCACCGTCTTGCTGTCCCACAGGTCGCCAATGCCCTTGCGGGCATTTTCCTCGCTACTGGCCACAATAATACGGTATTCCGTCTGAACCACATTACTTTCTTCCGTCTCGTACTGCCAACTGAAGCGAGGCTCGGCAGTGGCCAAAGGCTGGCTGCCGTCCTGCATCTCCACCGTGAGCGAGGTCAACTTAATTTCGTTGCCGTAAGCAGAGAAAAAGACTGCCAATAAAAGTATTGAAATCAAATGTCTCATATCACCGTATTTTTCTATTGCAAACATACATAAAAATCCTGAATTACACACAGACATATAAATTTTTATTGTAGGGACGCGATTCATCGCGTCCGCAAAAAATAGAGAGGAAGCTGATTTTTTTTGTATCTTTGCAAACTCAAAATTTTCAACCTTTGAAAAAGAAAGTCTGCTTATTAGGTTCTACCGGTTCGATGGGGGTTCAGTCACTGGAGGTGATTGACGAACTGTCTGATATGCTTGAAGTTGAAGTACTTGCTTGCTACTCCAATGCCGACCTGCTCATCCGCCAGGCCAAGAAATTCAAGCCTAATGCGGTGGTAATCATCAAAGAGGATCTATACACCTACGTGAAAGACGCCTTATGGGATGACGACATCAAGGTGTTTGCCGGTGAGGCGTCGCTATGCGACATTGTGGAGATGAGCAGCATCGACATCGTGCTGTCGTGCATTGTGGGCGTAGCTGGCCTGAAACCCGTATATCGCGCCATCGACTGTGGCAAACCCATCGCCCTGGCCAACAAAGAAACCTTGGTGGTGGCAGGCGAACTGATGACCCGACTGGCTGGCGAGAAACGCGTGCCGCTGTTGCCTGTCGATTCAGAGCACTCGGCCATATTCCAGTGTTTGGCTGGCGAGTGGCAAAATCCCGTGGAGAAAATCATCATCACCGCTTCGGGAGGACCATTCAGGGGCAAAAACTTAGAGTACCTGAAAAGTGTGACCAAAGAGCAGGCACTGAAACACCCCAACTGGAGCATGGGCAACAAAATCACCATCGACAGTGCCACCCTGATGAACAAGGGACTGGAGGTGATAGAAGCCAAATGGCTCTTTGAGGTAAGTCTCGACCAGATTGAGGTGGTGGTGCATCCGCAGTCCATCATCCATTCGATGGTACAGTTTGCCGATGGCTCGGTGAAAGCCCAGCTGGGACTGCCCAGCATGAAACTGCCCATCCAGTATGCCCTCACCTACCCTCATCGCGAACACAACCAGGCTCCGAGGCTGAACTTTGCCAACTATCCGTCGCTCACCTTTGAGCAACCCGATACGGCCACTTTCCGCTGTCTGGATATTGCCTACAAGGCCTCGCGCGAAGGAGGCAACCGTCCCTGTGTGATGAATGCTGCCAACGAAGTGGCAGTGGCACTATTTTTGCAGGACAAGATTGGCTTTACCGATATTCCAGACATCATCGAAAGCCAGCTGGCAGCAATACCTTTTGCCCGCCCCGAGAGCATTGAGGAATATCTGGAAACAGACAAAGAAGTGAGAAACCGACTACTTAAAAAATAGAAATTATAGAGATTATGGGAATTGGAATGCAGGTTTTAGGATTAATAGCAAGTTTGAGCTTGCTGGTATTTGTGCATGAGTTAGGACACTACTTTTTTGCCCGACTGTTTCACACACGGGTGGATAAGTTCTACCTCTTCTTCAACCCCGGTTTTTCGATTATGAGGATGAAAAAATGCGGCGACCAATACCAGTTTAGCTTTTTCTCCACAGAAGCACCGGAAGAATGGAAGAACTATCCCGAAAGCACCGAATGGGGCATCGGCTGGTTGCCCTTGGGCGGCTACTGCTCCATCAACGGCATGGTGGACGAGACCACCAAAGCCGATGAGCTTTCTGCCGAACCTCAACCCTGGGAATTCAGGGCTAAACCCGCTTGGCAACGCTTTTTCATCATCATCGGAGGAGTGTTAATGAACTTCCTCACCGCCCTCATCATTTATGTGGGCCTCATGTACCACTATGGCGAGGAATATGTACCCGTAACCGAAGCCACCTACGGTTTGCAGTTTACCGAGACCGCCCAAAACATCGGCTTCCAGAATGGCGACAAGATTATCTCTGTGGATGGAAAGGTTCCCGAAACCATGGGCGAATTCGCCACTGCCCTGCTGATTGACGATGTGAAGGAAGTGAAGGTGGACCGCAACGGCGAAATAGTGTGCATCACCATCCCCAAAGATTTCGGACAGCAGGTGCTGGCTGCCGGTGACAATGCAGGCTTCTGCCAGTTCAACTTCCCCTTTGTGGTGGATATGGTCATGGAAGACTATCCCGCTGCCGCTGCCGGCATGATGCATGGTGACTCGTTAGTGGCTATCAATGGCGAAGACTGCTTCTCTTTCTACGATTACAAAAGCGCTTTTGCCCAAAACAAAAACCAAGAGGTGGAAGTGAGTTTCTATCGTGGCGACTCCCTGTATCAGACCAGCCTTCATTTGACCGACGAAGGCACTATCGGGGTTTATCCCGTTGATCCCTCCTTTTATTTGACCAGCAAGGTGATCAAATACGGCTTCTTTGAGTCTATCCCCGTGGGCATCAAAAAGGGATTTGCAACCCTGGCCACCTACGTAAAACAGTTTAAGCTGGTGTTCACCAAAGAAGGAGCTCAACAGTTAGGCGGCTTTGGCACTATCGGCAGCATCTTCCCCAAGGTATGGGATTGGGAGCGCTTCTGGAGTATGACCGCCTTCTTGGGCATCATCCTGGCCTTCATGAACATCATCCCCATTCCCGCATTGGACGGTGGCTATCTGCTGTTTATCTTGGTGGAGATGATTACCGGCCGCAAGCCCAGCGACAAGTTCATCGGTGTGGCCAATACCATTGGTTTCACCCTGCTGATTATTCTTCTGATATATGCCAATGGCATGGATATAATACGAGCGTTCTTCAAGTAAAGTCATGCATTTCTTATTCTGGTTTGTACTCTACCCTCTCTCGCTGCTGCCGCTGTTTATTCTTTACGGCATCGGGGCCATTCTGTATTTCTTTCTGAATTATGTGGTGAGATACCGGAGAAAAGTCATCGACCAGAATCTGCAAAACTCTTTCCCGGAGAAAAGTCCGAAAGAACTGGCCAAAATCAGAAAACAATACTACTGGCACCTGGCACAACTGGCTGCCGAGATGCTGAAGATGCTCACCCTCAGCCGTCGTGGAGTGAAGAAACGATACTGGAGCAAGAATCCGGAAATTGTCAACCGCTTTTTTGACGAGGGTCGCAGTGTGGTACTGATGTCGAGCCACTACAACAACTGGGAATGGCTGGTGTTGAGTTTGGACCTGCAGTTCAAGCATCACGGAGTGGGCGTGGGCAAAGCCAACAGCAACAAGAACTTCGAGAAGCTTATCAACAGGGCACGCACCCGCTACGGCACGGAAGTGGTGTTTGCCGACACCGTACGTCAGGTGTTCGAAGGCTATGAATCCCACCATACTCCCTGCTGCTACATGATGCTCAGCGACCAGTCGCCCAGCAACCCCAAAAGCTGCTATGTGACTGACTTTCTGAACCAACGCTCAGGCATCATTTTCGGTGCCGAGCACTATGCCAAGAAATACGATATGCCCGTTATCTACTATCAGGTAATCAAAGACCGCATCGGGCACTATCATCTTGAATTTGAATTAATCACCGATAAACCCAACGAAATGGAGCATGGAGCCATAACCGACAAATATGTGCAGCTACTGGAACAGACCATTCGCAGACAGCCCGCCTACTGGCTATGGAGCCACCGCCGTTGGAAACATAAATTTAACTAGAAATCTATGAATCAGACTATCGAAACAATACTGCAACACCGAAGCATTAGAAAATTTACTGCAGAAGCCGTCAGCAAAGAAGACCTGGAACTGATACTGCGCAGCGCCTGCAATGGCTCCACTTTGGGCAACATGCAACTGTTTAGCATCATTGTGAGCACCGACAAGCAAATGATGGAAAAGGCAGCCCCCTTGCATTTCAACCAGCCTATCGCCACCAATGCCCCGCTGATGCTGACTTTCTGTGCCGACCTGCACCGCTTCAACCGCTACTGCGAGTTCAGAGGTGCCGCCACCGACTGCTACAGCAATTTGCAATCATATCAGTGGGCCGTTACCGATGCTATCATTGCCGCCCAGAATGCCTGCGTAGCTGCCGAATCGCTGGGTTTGGGAATCTGTTGGCTGGGCACCATCACCTATCAGATTGACAAGTTTATCGAACTGCTAAAGCTGCCCAAAAACGTCATCCCAGTAGCCTGCATCTCCATCGGTCATCCCGACGAACATCCCGAACTGACCGACAAGCTGCCCGTAGAAGCCCTAATTCACCAAGAGACCTACCAGGACTACTCAGAATACGATATCAACAAGCTATACAAAGAAAAGGAAGCCCATCCCAACACCCTCAAAATACTGGAAGAAAACCAGCTGGACAATCTTGCACAGGTCTTCACCCAAAGAAGATATACCAAGAAAGACAACGAGTTTTTTGCAGAGGTACTGAAGAAGGCCCTGCAAGACCAGGACTTTTTGGCTAAAGAATAATGGAAAAGCTGTTTGCACACGAGCTATCTCGCTATAACACCATCATTGTAGGCAATGGAGAAGCCCCACAAGGGGAAATACCAATGCTATTTCTACAACGTGCCCGCCTCATTGTGTGTTGCGATGGAGCTTTGGACAAACTGCTTTCAATCGGCATCAAGCCCAATGTAGTGATTGGCGACTGCGATTCCATCTCGGATGAGCAAAGACAACAGTTCAAAGAGATCATCATTGAAGACAAAGACGAGGAGTGTAACGACTTGCAGAAGGCCCTGAAATACTGCAGGGACCACAACCACGAGCATATTGCCGTATTAGGAGCATCCGGGCTGCGCGATGACCATCAACTGGCCAACCTGTCGATACTCAACATGTATGCCGAACAGATGGACCTCATCATGGTCAGCAACTACGGACTATTTTCATTTATTGCTGAGAGCACCACCTTCTCTTCTGTTCCCAAACAAGAAGTGTCGGTTTTCAGTTTTGACGGGAAAGCTGAATTTAGCTTTACAGACTTGCAATATCCAGTTCACAAACGCCGCTTCACCCAGCTATGGGAAGGCAGCCTGAACAAGGCTACAAGCAACCGTTTCACTGTAGAAATCAGTGGAGGAAGAGGATTGGTGTTCCGAGAGTTTTACTCGTAACGCAAAGCAGCAATAGGATCCATATTGGCCGCTTTCTTGGCAGGATACCAGCCAAAGAAGATACCTGTGGCAGCACACACAAAGAATGAGATGATGATGGAAGTCTGGCTCACCACAAAAGGCCATTTCAAGAAGTAAGACAGCGCATACGACAGTATCAATCCCAGAATGATACCAATCACACCGCCTATCAAGCTCAAAATCACACTCTCAGACAAGAACTGCAACATGATATCACGGTTTTGAGCCCCGATAGCCATACGCAAACCAATCTCTTTGGTACGCTCGGTAACGGTTACATACATAATGTTCATAATACCGATACCACCCACAATCAGTGAGATGGAGGCAATGGCAGCCAACAACATCGTCAGCATCTGGGTCACCGAACTCATGGTGCTCAACAATTCCTCCTGCGTACGAATATCAAAATCGTCTTCCTGTCCTTCTGCAATTTTATGATTGGCACGCAAGATATAGGTAATCTCTGTGGCGGCCAATTCCGACTCCTCTTCAGAGGTAGCGGAAGCAAATATCATATTGAAATGCGTGATGGCCATAAAACGCTTCTGCACCGTAGTATAAGGAGCCAACACAATATCATCTTGGTCTTGTCCCATCTGATTTTGGCCCTTGGATTCCAATACCCCAATAATCTTCATCGGGATGGAACCAAAACGCACCACCTGCCCTATCGGATTCTCACCGTTGGTAAACAGATTGTCCACCACCGTCTTTCCCACCACACACACTTTGTTGTAAGTCCGCACATCCTCTTCGGAAAACATGATGCCGCTGGCCAGCTTGTACATACGGATATCGAGATAACAAGGCGATACACCCTGAATCTGACCCGGATGGTTGTTAGAGCCATACACCAACTGTGCCCCCGTGCTCACCGAAGGAGACACATGCGCCACATAACGGGTATTCTGTTCCAATGCCCGCAGGTCTTTCATGTCCAATGATTTGGCACTGGAATTACCCATATTCACGCCACCTCTCATCTGACGGGCAGGCATAATCATAATCATGTTGGAACCCATACCCGACAACTGTTCGCGGACACTCAAGGTGGAACTCTGGCCCAAGCTGACCATTGCAATCACAGAGGCGATACCGATGATGATACCCAACATGGTGAGAAACGCCCTGCTTTTGTTACGCAGCAAGGCCTTGATGGCTATTTTGACAAGATTCAATACATTCATACCCTAAATCTTAAACTCTTTGTACTCTTGCAGGGCTTTGGCAGCCGACTGCGTTTCTACTGGCACATCCTCAATGATATTACCGTCGCGCAATTTGATAGTGCGAGAAGTGAACACCGCAATATCGGGTTCATGGGTCACAAAAGCAATGGTTTTTCCTCGGCCATGCAACTCCTGAAACAGACTCATAATCTCGTAGGAAGTGCGGGTATCGAGATTACCGGTAGCCTCGTCCGCCAGCAAAATCACCGGGTCGTTGACCAAGGCACGGGCAATGGCCACACGTTGTTGCTGACCACCCGACAGCTGATTGGGCAAGTGCATCATACGGTTTTCCAGCCCAACTGCTTTTAAGGCCTCCACTGCCCTCTCGCGACGCTCTTTGGCCGACACTTCCGAGTTGTACATCAACGGCAGCTCCACATTCTCGATGGCGGTGGTTCGAGCCAGCAAGTTGTAATTCTGGAAAACAAAACCTATCTTCCGATTACGCATAGTGGACAGTTCCTTTTTCGACAGCGTATTGACCGACACCCCGTCAATGCAATAATCACCGGAAGTGGGTCGGTCGAGGCAGCCCAAAATATTCAGCAAGGTGGATTTGCCCGAACCGCTGGTACCCATAATGCTCACAAACTCGCCTTCCATAATGGAAAAAGTAACCCCATTCAGCGCGTGCACATCCTCGTTGCCCACCCTAAAAATACGCTTCAGATTTGTTATCTTAAGAATTTCGTTGCTCATAACTTATCTCTGTTTACGTTGGGGAGGTCCCATCATAAAGGGGTTGTTACCATCTTTCTGGGGTTTACCCGGCATTTTCATCTCACTGATAGAAAGCACCACCTCATCACCATCTTGAACCCCTTCGCTAACCAGCGACTTGGCCCCGTCATTCAATCCGGCTTTCACTTTCACCTGTTCTACGATATTCGCACGTTTAACCCATACAGTCTTGCTGCCCACATCTTTCAGGCTCTGTGTCAACTCTTCCTGATTGGAATACAAGCCTTTGAATTCCAATCCTTGTTTCTTCATAGCTTCCATTTCAGTCATATCAGGTGTGAAATACAAAGCTTCCATCGGCACCGACACACCCACCTCTTTCTTCACGATAATGGATACGCTGGCCGTCATTCCCGGGAACAGTTTCTCTTCAGGGTTAGGTGCATCAATAATAACCGTATAAGTCACCACATTGGAGGTCACCGTGGGCTCTAGTCTCACCTGTTTTACCGTACCCGTGAAAACATCTTCAGGAAATGCATCCACGGTAAACGTCACAGGCTGACCTTCTTTAACCTGGCCTATGTCAGCCTCATCCACATTGGCTTCCACCTGCATCTCAGTCAGGTTGTTGGCAATGGTAAACAAAGTAGGGGTACTGAAAGAAGAAGCCACGGTCTGGCCTTCTTCTACTGCCTTGTTGAGCACCACTCCCGAAATAGGCGAATAAATCATGGCATAGCCCAAATCCACCTTAGCTTTCTGATAGTTTGACTTGGCGGTCACCAATTGGTTTTTAGCCCTAATCAAATCGTCTTCTGCAGCATCCAAGGTCTCTTGGGTAGCGGCTTTGTTGTCGAACAAAGCTTTGGTACGGTCGTAGGAACGCTGAGCCAGCGTCAAGTTACTCTGGGCATTCGACACCTGAGCCTCTGATTGCTGCACCTGTTCCAACAAAGTAGAGCGGTCTAACTCGGCCAGCAAATCGCCTTTCTTTACTTCAGAGTTAAAGTCTACGTAAAGTTTCTCAACTTTACCTGAAACCTGTGTACCCACATCCACCTTATACACGGGCTGAATCTCACCGGTGGCGGTCACCGTCACCTCAATACTGTCGATACGGGCACGTTCGATGTTCATCATCAGTTCATGCGACTTGCCTTTCTTCAAGACAGAAAGAGCCACCAAAACAATAATGACTACTGCGGCAATGATGCCCCAGATAATCCATTTTTTTCTTTTTTTCGCTTCCATTATGTTTTTGTTTTTACATTTATATTTTCATATTACTACCCTGCCCTTCGGAAAAGAAGGAGGATTTTATTTCGAATATATTACAACGTCACTGGCACGCCCATCACAATATCCAAAATCTTACGCTGCAAAACAAAAGAGTATTTATTCTGCATGTAGGTATTCAATGCCTGCAAATAATTGTTTTGTTGAGTCAACAAATCAGCAGCGGTGATGGAGCCATACATGAATTTCATATTATAAGCTGAAAAATTGGCAGCGTAGGCTTTTTCGCGAATAGCAGCCACCCTATAGTCATTCTCGGCCTCATTTACTGAAATATAGTACTTCTCCAGATCCTGCAAGATATTGATCTGTTTTTCCTGCAAGTCGTTCTCCGCCTGTTGCACTCCTATCTTGGCCATCTTCACCGATGCACGCGCACGATTTTGATTATAAATGGGAATATTGAGCGAAAGACCCACATTCTCTCCCAAGCGGTTGCCCAGCTGTGTGCCGAAATTCCCATTACCCGAAGCATATCCCGTGCTCACACCCGCATTCAGGTTGAGAGAAGGATAATAAGAAGATTGAGCAATCTTCACATCGTAATTGGCTCTTTCAATACGGTTTTGACTGTATTTCAACTCAGGCAAGTAATCGAAAGCCTTATCAACGACCTCCTGCAAACTCGGGATCATCAGGTTTTTCAGCATAGATGCTGTATCCGGCTTCTGAATATCTATATGGGTAGAAGGACTGATGGCCAACAAAGCTTTCAACGTGATGTAGTTGTTATTCAGATTCAGCATGGTGTTTTCATAGTTAGCTGAATCCGACACATATTGGGCTTCCAGCAACATATAGTCGCTTTCCAAAATTTGCCCCACTTTGTATCGCTGATAACCCTGCTGCATCTGCTCCCTGCTCTTGGTGATCACCTCCTTCTGATATACCGACAACTCCTCGTTCATCAATATATTCAAAAAGGCCTGCACAATCTGGATGTTCAACTGGTTTTTCTGTTGCTCAAAAAGCAACGAAGACTGGGTAATGTCCAACTTGCGCTGCTTGATGGTATTGAACGTATTCAAACCGTTGAACAAGGTAATACCTGCCGAAAGCCCGTAATTACCCGTCCAGTCAGCCCCACCATTCACAGAATTGTGCGAATAGGCGAAGCCCTGCGAGGCCGAAGCGGATACCGTAGGCGACATCTGCAACTTGGCTTGTTTGTAATTGATTTCCGATACCGACTGATCCAATTTGGCATTCTGCAAAGTGTAATTATGCTCTTCCGCATATTTCAAGCAATCTTCCAAACTGAAACGCATCGACTGCTCTTGGGCAAACGACATCAACGTTAGCCCCAAGATAGTGCATAATAATACTATTTTCTTACTCATATCTATAAATCTATATATATTCACGACACAAATCATAACAACAAGTTTAATACTTAGTTTTCTTTCTACAAATATATCAATCGTCCATGCACATTCTCATATCCCATTTGCTCCAACAAAGTGCAATATCCGTTCAACTGCGCCTGATAATCCTTATTTTCCTGCCCTGTCTTATAGTCAATCACCATTACCTCATCATCCATAAACACCACACGGTCGGGCCGACGCAAATCTCCGTTGGGGCAAAGTATGGAAGTTTCGTTCATCACCTTTACGCCTGGAGCAAAATACGGCTTCAAGGTGTCATCATTCATAATTTCACGCAAAACAGTTTCCAACAGTTTGTGGTCATCCTCACTCCCCACCGTCGACAAACATGCAGACAATTCATCCTCGTTTTGTGGGAAATGTTGTAGTGTGGATAGAAAATCGTGAACAAACACCCCCAACTCCTGCTTTTCGCTCATCCTTCTGCCACAAACCAACTGTTCAGACCTTAAAGTGAAATTAGAGCAATATAGTTGTCCCACAGGTTGCGATGATGTTTCACAAGATTCCTTTGTGTTTTGATTAGTATAATTCTTGTTACCAAACCAATATTCATGCGGTAGAGCCTCATCAGTTTCCGAGCTCGTTGAAAAACACGACTTGTAATCCTCCACAAATCCTTTCAAGAACTTGGCATAATTGCCTCTTTTATCAGGGTTCCCCGTAATGATATACAAAGCCTCTTTCGCACGGGTGTGAGCCACATATATTAGGTTTACATTGTCGATGTCGGTCATCACCGACTCCTCTTCCGAAATATAGGCAAAAGAAGTCCTCTCTAATGCTTTCTTGCTTGTTTTCACTAAAAAATAGGGCAAGCCATATCTTTCTTGTTCATCTTTCACCCATTCAGTATCTTTGCCATTCGACATCTTGTAGCTTTTCATGGGATAGATTACCACCGGGAACTGCAGTCCCTTCGACTTGTGGACCGACATCACCGTTACCGCATCAGTCTCTTTCGATGAGCTTATTGACAAAGACCGGCCTTTTTCATCCCACCATTTCACACACTGGGTTACATCACTGAATTGTGCATTGAAATTCTCGTACACAGCATCTATAAAAGCTACAACGTATGCATCTGCCTCCGACAAATGATAGGCTGACAACAATTCCTTAATGATGGTAAATACTGGGAATGAAAGCAAAGTGCCAACATCCAACAACAGATCAGCATTCACCCTATCGCCCAACGAGCGGATATATTGAGCAAATCCATCTTCCTGACTGATATAATGGATTGCATCCGTCAACTGTTCCTTACCAAAGTAGCCCGCAATGGCAAGCTGTACTAACTTGTCATTCGGATTCAGCAAATACTTCAGCGTATTTACCATCAGCACCACTTCCTCAGAAGAACCTAACAATAACGAATCTGAAGATATTACAGGAACATTGTTAGAGGACAGGTAATTGGCTATCTTACTGCAAGTATTGTTCGCTTTAGCCAGAATCGCGATATTCCCATAGCGATAACCCCTTCCCAGTGCATTGTTCACTGCCTTCAAACTCTCCTCCAACAGATAATCGACCCCATCTTCTTCTGTCATAAATCTGATAGAGACAAATCCCTCCTCATTTTTGGGATTCTTTTGTGCCACGTCAGTATAGTAGCTGTTCAGCAATTTATTCTCCCCAAAATGGTGCTCACACAAATACTTGAAAAAACGATTATTGAAATCAACCACCGCCTTTAACGAGCGATAGTTGACATCCAAAGATTCCAATTGGAAATCATCCTCGCCAATAATATCTGCACTCAGGTTTTCTCGTACCCCTTCTTTCGATGACAACTGATTCAGCAGTGATGAGTCACCATTGCGGAAACGGTAAATCGACTGCTTCACATCACCAAAAAGGATGGTGCTTCCCGCCTCGTTAAACTGATTAATCCCTGCAATGGCATTCTTTATCAAAGGTTTAAAATCCTCCCATTGCATTTTGGAAGTATCCTGAAACTCGTCAATAAAGAAATACGAGTACTTACTTCCTATTTTCTCGTAGATATAGGGAATATCCACATCCTTAATCTCATCATAGATGCGACCGTTCGACTCACTCAAGAAAAACAGATTGTCTCTCAACTTGATATCTTCCATGATATCCTTCAAGTCGAACAGCAACAATAAAGAAGATGAGCACTGCATGATAGCGCTTATATCACTGATAGCCTGCTGGGCCTCTTCCACCTTATGAAAGGCCTCCACTATCTTAGGCTGCATTTGCAGCACTTCCTGTGAAGGCTTTTTCAGCAACGAGTCGGCCTCAATAGCCTTATACACACTGGCCCCTGGTGCCTTCAGCAAAGAGGCAGAATCATGTGTTTCTATGCCTTGCTGCAGTGTTTTCATCCAGCCATAAAAGCCCGTCTTCCCACCCACAAATAAAGAGGGATCGTCACCCAATACATCCACCAACTTCTGCAATGCTTTAATAGCGTCTTTCAAGGCCTCCTCTCCAGCCGATTTCTTCTGATTCAACGACATCACCAGAGACTCCAACATATTGGATTCATGACCATCCCGCTGAATCTTCTGCTGATACAATGCATCCAACGCCTTTGAGGCCTCGTAAGCATCTTCATTGTAAATGGTGGACAACATATCCTTCAACTCCCCTTCTAGCTGCCACCGACCTTTTTCATTCATCTTTTTATCCACCATGAACATGAACCTGCCAAACAAACCTTTGTCGCTCTTCGACAACTTGTTCAACAGCATATCCACCGTTTGGTTATAACAATCTGTCAAATCAGTTTGCACATTATAATTCAGATTGATACCCAAATCGAAAGCAAAAGAACGTATAATACGCTGAAAGAAACTGTCAATGGTACTGATGGTAAAATCAGGATAATCGTATAATATCTCTTTCAGCAACTTCATGGAGCGCTGCTGAAACTCCTGCTCACCAATATGCTGAAATTCGGGCATTTCCTTCAGAATATCATAAACAACCTTTTCCGAGTCCCCGAATTTATCAGGTGAGGTAAAGGCAAAACTATGCAAAGTTTTGACTATACGATCCTTCATCTCGGCTGTCGCATTATTGGTAAAGGTGACAGCCAGTATATGCTTGAACTTTTTAGGATTCAGCAGGCATAGCGACAAATACTCCGCCACCAGACTGGTGGTTTTGCCAGAGCCTGCCGATGCCTTGTAAACCTTAAACATTTAGTTTAATCCAAAGTTGACTCCAACACTTTCTTTTCCATAGTGCGACGATAGTCTGCCAACTTGGCTGCAATGCTGTCGTCAAAAGCGCCCAGCATCTCAACGGCCAAGAGACCCCCGTTCTTTGCACCGTCAATAGCTACCGTAGCTACTGGAATGCCTCCTGGCATCTGCACGATAGACAGCAACGAGTCTAATCCATTAAGAGCTGCACTCTTGATAGGAATGCCTATCACGGGCAGTGTGGTTTTGGCAGCCGTAATGCCCGCCAAATGAGCAGCACCTCCCGCACCGGTAATGATGACCTTCAGTCCTCTTTCACGTGCTGTTGAGGCATATTCTATAGCCTTTTCAGGAGTACGATGTGCACTGATGACAAATTTCTCGTAAGGAACACCAAATTCTTCCAGCACATCACATGCTGCCTTCATGGTATTCCAATCGCTCTTCGAGCCCATAATTATTCCTACAAGGGGTTTCATTGCTTTTGTATTTTTAGTTTCTAGTTTTAGTTTATCAGTTTTGATAGAGATGAATCAGCTTGCGTCTCTATAATATTTTCTTCATACTTTTCCATAATTCCTGCAGGTTGGGATATGAATCCTTCAACAGATTTGAAACCTCTGAAATCTTCACCCAACGAGCTTCCACAATATCTTCTTCCGTTTGAGGTATCAATGGCTCTTCCGCTCCTACATTCATGATATACCAGGCAGTGGTCTTACCCACCCATTTTCCACCTAGTTTATAGGTATGGAAAGTCGAGGGAAGCGGTTCTTTAATCGACAATTTTGTCAGTCCGGTTTCTTCGCTCACCTCTCTTAGTGCCGCATCTTCTATGGTCTCACCCTCTTCCACTTTTCCTTTTGGGAAATCCCATTTGCCACGACGGTAAATCATCAACACTTCCTTCTCTGCATTCATCACCACACCACCAGCCGCATTAATCTCACAGTAATTGTCTTCCAATTGACGATAGAAATCCTCGCCATACTTTCTGATGATGGGGTTCTTCAAAAAACGGAAAACCGGTAATCCCAAACGATGCCCTAATTCACAAGCCTCCATACATACAAACCACCTGTGATAGTTTAAAGCTTCGTAATCTGGCAATTTCTTTACCCTAATGGGATACAAATGACAGGAGATGGGTTTTTGAAAATCAATCTCACCGTTTTCAAAGGCTTTTTCAATGGCACATTTGGCAATTCCTTCCTCATCATAATAGGCGTATGCACAACGTTCATCACTCAGCAGAGGGGTGACAAAAGAACCCTCCATGTCGTAATCAAAAGTTCCTTCTTCCTCCACCTTACGAATCCCCTCCTCAGACATATATTTTTTAAAAAGGGGATAATTATCTTCCAAATCGCCGACCTCTTCAGGTTCAATGGGAGCTCCAGTATCTCCTTCCACACAACACATACCTTTGCATTGAGTCAGATCGCAACAGAACTGGCTGTCAAACAAGTCGTCAGATACTAGAACATTGTTTATGATGATCATTTCTTGATGAACTTCTTTACGATATTGTTAGCTTTCACAAAATAGACACCTGCCTGCAAGCCACTAATGTTGATGGTAACATTCCCATCAACAACACTCTGTGACATTACTTTTCTTCCACAAACATCAATAATCTCAACTTCTTCCGGCAGATTACTTTCACTAAATACCAAGTTCAGTACATCACCAGCGGGATTGGGATATAGCTGCATATTCTCACTTTGCTGATCCTCAATCCCCGTTGAACTACCATTTAACGCGACAGTAGCAGTATTGGTCTGATTCATGATAGTCATAGTCCTGTTATAGGTACCTCCAAAGGGTGGTGCAAATACCACATACACCATACCTCCATTATAAGGAACAGTGGTCTGCAAGCCATAATCTTCCTGATTATTGGAAACCTTATACGGAGCTTCCACCTGCACGGTAACATCACTGGTATTCGTAAAATCACCCACCAATACATTGATTGACTTTGGTGCTGACACCTCTCCACCAGGGGTTGAGAAATACAAGGCAGCAGGTGTTGCACTCAAAGTAGGATTTGCCGTTCTGAAACTAGCCTCAATAGTATGTGATGCCACCACATCCTCAAAAGTATAAATCAGCGCCCTTGTTTGGCTTACGCCATCAACAATAAGTTCATTGACAGTATAACCCTGATCAGGGGTGAGGGTGAATGTCTGGTTTTCATGTAAAGAAACCTCTACATTGCCTGCAGGGGAAATCTGACCATGGTCGCCTGCGGAGGCCGTAATGGTAAAGCCTGTTACAGGGGTTCCCGTCACAGTGATATCATCCAACGCCAAGCCTGAACCGTTCATACCCATACCTTCAAAGGCAATTTGATAATTGGATGAAGGATTGGGCAAACTGAGTGTAGCTTGTGTCCACTCTGTTACATTTCCCGAAAAGTTCTGTAACAACGTCCACTCGTCTGAAGGAGATGATCTATAATATACATTCAGTGTATAATAATTATTTTTACCATACCAGAATGACAGTACCGGATTTTGTAAGAAAGTAAAGTCAAAATTCGGCATGACAAGTTTGGTAGTACTATTAGTGGTGGAATAGAACATCGCATTACTGTTGCCGGAATGGGCAGTAGTAATAGGGCCTGACTGATTTCCCGAATGAGTTACCCATGGTGTGTAGTTATTCACATATTCATTGTAGCAGTAGTATGGAATTTCTTCCGACTCGAAAGGTTCTACCCATGGGAAAGTGTCAATGGTGGTATAACCTTTGGTTAAACGGAATTGTAAACTATCACCAAAATTAGTAATATTAGTAATACGAAAGCCCTTCATAGGTGTATTGTTACAATAGAACGGAGCCGGATTGGTATATTCACTGAACTCCTTCATGTTATATCCGCCAAAACATGATTGGTTAAGATTATTATCTCCACTAGGACCCGTATAGGGATCTGCCCCAGGAAATCCACCTCTACGGAAGGTATAGATTTCCGGATAAGACCCAACACTGTAATCCGTACCATGATTTCCATTAAAATCGGTATTAACACGGTATATGTGAGCACCAGTTCCATAAACAGTACTATCAAAAATAGTGGAATTATTTCTAAACTCTATTACCACATATTGATTCGGATGGTTGATACGGTCAGGAATAATTTTATAGGCACAATTCATCGAAGTAGATACCGGATAAATGGTGTATATGCCATTGGCGTCAGCTTCGGGAATCTCTTCAATCCAATGCCCATACTTTTGTTTCATATAAGCCATCATGTTCTGTGGAGGATTAGAGGTACCTTCCATCAAATCCCAACGACCATTATACGATGCATTTCCACTAGATGAATATAAATCCGGAGCACTCAAAGAGTGGAACATTTCATGACACATAGTGCCAATGTCAAAATAGTAGCTATCCTTTGACAGAATAAGATTATAGTCATAAACTCTCTTGCCTTGAAGAAAGACTGAACGATCATAAAAACTCCATCGGTGAGGCCACAATAAATCACTCCAACCTGCTACCCCAGTGTTGACTATAAAAACAACATTATCCACTTGACCATCGTCATTGTAATCCAAATTCAAATCAGAAGGCACCATCGAGTTGATATACGAAATAGCATTAATAAGCAAAGTACACTCTCTTTCTCTTTTGCCTGCATCATCAGTATAACCCATTGTATTAGCAGCGGAATATGGCATATAATAATTCCTTGGATGACTATCATGATAGGATAAAATCACATCATTGGGACCTGCCTGAGGAAATTCGTACGATTGGATACTGAACTGATGATAGGATACATGTTGATAGAAATTCTTCAGAGATACAGAAGAAATGCTCGAAGTATCATTAAACATGGCATCTACCTGGCTGAATGTTTTCGGAAACACCGTATCCCCTGCCAAACTAATGAACACCACTATATTAGTCATTTGTCCATGATTCGTGAGAGGACGCATGGGGGTTGCCGTATTATAATCACGAATTTGCCGTTCTCTTTCTATCCGACGAGCCATAATAATCTCCTCGCTAATACGCGCTCCTGGCACCAATTCAGCGGTGGTAGCAGGATTTACACGTCCTACAATATACGCTGTGGGTTCCACTAAACCATTCGCTTCTATCCCGTAGGTATAATATCCTGTTTCGGGATTCATGATGATGGTATAACCCTCAGCATCATGATAGTAGTTAAAAAATTCATCGCCACTCACAAAACAGTGAATAACTTCCCCATTGGGTTGTGTAAGAGTGCATGGCACATTTTTCAGCGGAGCTGCTAAAATACAACTTATCCCAAATACGACAAGCAGTATGGTAAAAAGTACACGTTTCATATTTTCTCTTATTAATTTATTTTTTCAATTATATCGATTTTCATCATTTCTTGATGAACTTCTTTACAATATTGTTAGCTTTCACAAAATAGACACCTGCCTGCAAGCCACTAATATTGATGATAACATTTCCGTCAACAACATTTTGTGACATCACTTTTCTTCCACATACATCTACAATCTCAATGACTTCTGGAAGATTACTTTCACTAAATATCAGATTCAGTACATCACCGGCAGGATTGGGATACAGTTGCATCTCCTCACCGTGTATATCCTCAATACCCGTTGAAGTACCGTTAAGTGCAACAGTAGCCGTATTATATTGGTTCATGATAGTCATAGTCTTATTATAGGTACCTCCAAAGGGAGGTGCGAATATTACATACACCATACCTCCATTGTAAGGAACAGTGGTCTGCAAGCCATAATCTTCCATATTATTGGAAACCTGATACGGAGCCTCCACCTGCACGGTAACATCCTCTGTAGTGGTAAAATCACCCACCAACACATTGATAGATTTCGGGGTAGATATCTCTCCGCCAGGGGTTGAGAAATACAAGGCTGCTGGCGTAGCATTCAAGGTAGGATTAGCCACTCTGAAAGTCGCCTCAATAGTGTGTGCAGCCACCACATTTTCAAAAGTATAAACCAGTGTTCTTGTTTGGCTTTCACCATCAACAACAAGTTCATTGACAGTATAACCTTGCGCTGGTGTGAGGGTGAAGGTTTGGTCTTCATGTAAAGAAACCTCTACATTGCCAGCAGGAGAAATCTGACCATAATCGCCTGCGAAGGCCGTAATGGTAAAGCTTGTGATAGGAGTTCCCGTCACCGTAATATCATCCAACACCAGTCCCGAGCCATTCATGCCAACACCCTCAAAGGCAATCTGATAATTGGATGAAGGATTGGGCAAACTTAGTGTCGCCTGTGTCCATTCATTTACTGTTCCTGAATAGTTCTGCAACAGTGTCCACTCATCAGAAGGTGATGTTCTATAATATACATTCAATGTATCGTTATTACTTTTACCATACCAGAATGACAGTACCGGATTCTGCAAGAAGGTAAAGTCAAAATTAGGCATTACAAGTTTGGTAGTACTATTAGCAGAGGAATAGAACAACGCATTACTGTTGCCAGAATGGGCAGTAGTAATGGAACCGGATTGGCTTCCCGAATGAGTTATCCATGGCGTATAATTATCTACATATTCATTGTAACAGTAATAGGGAAGGTCTGCTGACTCAAAAGGTTCAATCCATGGGAAGGTGTCGATTAACACATCGCCCTTTACAAAAACGAACTGGAGACTGTCTCCATAGTCGTGAATATTGGTGATACGCAATCCCGTAATAGGGGTACCATTGGCATAAAACGGATAGGGATTTGTATAGGCACTGAACTCGATCAAATCACCATCACCGAAATACGACTGGTGCATATTTCCTGGAGACGGAATGGCCGTGCCATTCTGTGGATGCGAGTTCTTTCTAAAAGCATATATTTCGGGGTATTCATAGATATAATCTGCAGCAGAATTACCATGATAGTCTGTATTTACGCGGTATATCACTGCTCCCGTGCCATAAACGGTACCATCAAATAAAGTTTGTGTATTACGATATTCCACAACAAGGTACTGATTGGGGTGTTGGATACGGTCAGGGTAAATTTTGTATGCACAATTAGGAGAGGTGGATACAGGATAAATAGTATAAAGACCGGTTTCTGCCGCTTCTGGAATATCCTCAATCCATGTGCCATACTTCATCTTCATATAACTACTCATATTCTGCGGAACTTGGGTAGTACTCTCCATCAAATCCCATGCGCCTACAAAAGTATTCATACCATACCCGTTATATAAGTCCGGAGCACTTAAAGAGTGGAACATCTCGTGGCACAAAGTACCGATGTCGAAATAATAATTATCCTCTGCCAAAATAAGATTGTAATCATAAACTCTTTTCCCTTTAAGGAAAACCGATCGATCATAAATAACCCAACGGTGAGGCCACAATAAGTCACTCCAACCAGCCACACCAGTGTTAATAATGAAAACTACATTGTCCACTTGATTGTCTTCATCATAATCCAAAACCAAATCATTTGGCACCAAAGGGTTAATATATGAGATAGCTCGTTGTAGCAAAGAAAACTCTCTTTCTGTTCTACCAGCATCATCAGTATAACCTAATGCATTAGTAGGGGTATGCGGCATATAATAATCCCTCGGATGATTATCATGGTAGGATATAATCACATCATTCGGACCTACCTGTGGAAATTCGTACGTTTGGATACTGAACTGATTGTAGGACACATGCTGATAGTAATTTTTCAAAGAGACGGCAGAACTGCTTGAAGTATCATTAAACATTGCATCTACCTCGCTGAATGCTTTTGGAAACACCGTATCCCCTGCCAAACTAATGAACACCACTATATTGGTCATTTGTCCATGATTCGTAGTAGGACGCATGGGTATTGCCGTATTATAATCATGGATTTGTCGTGCTCTTTCTATCCGACGAGCCATAATAATCTCATCACTGATACGCGCTCCTGGTACCAACGCAGCTGTAGTAGCAGGATTCACTCGTCCTACAATATATTCGGAGGGTTCCACTTGACCATTCACCTCTATCCCGTAGGTATAATATCCTGTTTCGGGATTCATGATAATGGTATAACCTTCGGCATCATGATAATAATTAAAAAACTCATCACCACTCACATAACAGTGAATGACTTCACCATTAGGCTGTGTAATAGTACACGGCACATTTTTCAGGGGAGCTGCCAAAATACTGCTTATCGCCAAAGCGATAAGCAGTATGGTAGATAGCAAATATTTCATTTTCTATATTGTTATTGTAATCTCTTGAACTGGCAAGTGAAGTGACGCATCAGCTCAGCTTCCCAGGTAATTTCCAAGCCGCGCTTGATGGTGTCGCGACGGTCGTATACGTTCTTCAAGGCTGCAGCAATCACGTCCATGTGGTTGTTGGTATACACACGGCGAGGGATGCAGAGACGCACGAAGTCGTTGCCACCGAAGCGGTTTTCGCGAGTCACGGGGTCACGGTCAGCCAACACATAGCCAATTTCGCAGGCACGGATGCCAGCTTCGAGATAAAGCTCGCAAGTCAACGTCTGGGCGGGGAATTCTTCCTTCGGGATGTTGGTCAACACCTTGTCGGCATCTACGAAGATGGCGTGACCACCAGCAGGACGCTGGTAAGGAATACCGTATTCGTCGAGTTTGGAAGCGAGATAATGCACTTGCTTGATACGGGTTTCCACCATCTCGAACTCGAGGTTCTCTTTCAAACCAACGGCCAAGCAGTCCATATCACGACCGTTCATACCGCCATAGGTCAGGAAGCCTTCGAAAGGAATACAGAACATCTTGGCACCTTCGTACCATTCCTTTTTATTAGTGGCAATAAAACCACCCATGTTAACGAGGGCATCTTTCTTGGCGCTCATGGTCATGCTGTCGGCATAGCTAAACATTTCAAGGGCAATCTCGCGCAGGGTCTTGTTCTCATATCCCTTCTCGCGAGTCTTGATGAAATAGCAGTTTTCAATGAAACGGGCGCTGTCGATATTAACCGGCACACCATATTTGTGGCAGAGTTCGCAGGTCTCACGAATGTTCTTCATCGAGACGGGCTGTCCACCGACGGTGTTGTTGGTGACGGTGAGAACGAAGAATGGCACATTGCCTTTGTTCTCCTGCAGGATCTTCTCCAGCTTCTCGAGGTCCACATTACCTTTGAAAGGCACTTCCAATTGGGTGTCGTAAGCTTCTTTCACTGTCACGTCGATAGCGAAGGCTTTGCGGCTTTCGATGTGACCCTTGGTGGTATCGAAGTGGGCGTTGCCGGGGATAATCTGACCGGGCTTCACCAGATAGCTGAACAGCACATTCTCAGCTGCACGGCCTTGATGAGTAGGGATGACATACTCAAAACCTGTGACTTCGGTGATGGTATCCTTCATGTGGAAGAACGAGCGGGCTCCGCCGTAGCTTTCGTCGCCCATCATCATTGCGGCCCATTGGCGGTCGCTCAAGGCGCCTGTGCCACTATCGGTCAACAAGTCGATGTAAACATAGTCGCTTTTCAGCATAAAGACATTCTGGTGGGCTTCGTTGAGCCACTTTTCACGTTGTTCACGAGTGGATTTCTTAATGGGTTCAACCATTTTGATTTTCCACGCTTCTGCAAATGGTAATTCCATAATTATACTATTTTTTATTGTTATTATTATTTGGTTCTCTTGTTTCCTTTAATGTTCCATTCTCATATAATTGACTGTACATCAACCGACCCTGTTCATCATATAACTTCCACTCTCCTTCTTTCAAGCCGTTTTTGAAATTTCCACAGTAATACAGGTATCCATTGTCATGATACACCTTGTATTCGCCTTCTTCTCTGCCATTTACATAATGGGCTTCCGTACAGAGATTACCGTTTTTATGATAAGCATACCAGTCTCCATCACGTCGGCTTTGGTCCAAGTTGCCTTCAATATATTTATAATGGGTGCTGTCGTAATAATATACCTCCCGGTATTTTTCATCTGTCAGCTGGCCATTTTCATCCACCTTGTAAAAGGCTACCATCTTAGCTTGATTGTCACCATACTTTTCTACCACCGTTTTGCCTGGTAGTGTATCATTATTGTCAATCGTACCGGCTCCAAGGGCATCCTGATTCAATTCTACAGTTTCAACCACAGCATCATCCTTTGACTCTTGAGTTTTAGGTCTGCAAGATAGGATGGACAGGACTAGCACACAAGTCAGCAACAGCAATCCAAGCTTTCTCATTTCTTCTTGGTATTAAAGGGTTCGTTGAGGATTTCCAATAATTCATCGGTCACATCCTTGCTGGGATCGGCATCTATCATCTGACCGCCATACTGGTAAGAGAATACAAACGAGGCATTTCTTTCAGCATTGATACGTCTGGTTGCATTGATAACCGAGTCTGCTATTTGCTTTAAAGCGGCAGCCTGACGAGCTTCCAAATCGCCCATCACACGCTCATAGTCAGCCTTTAACGACTCGCTCTCCTGCATTAACTGCTGCTGGGCATTCTCTACCTGAATTTGGGTCAGAATACCAGCCTGATAGTTCTGCTGGAATTGTGCAGCCTTTCTTTCCAATGCAGCCTGTCGATTTTGGAAAACAGCCTCTTGCTTGGTCATCTCAGCCTCTATATCTTTGGTCAAGATGTCCACCAATTCATAATTGGCATTTACACTGTCAATGTTAATGTAGATAATCTCACCCGAACGTGGTTCAGTATTCACCACATTGGTAGGTGTTGACTTATGGCTTGTGGTCCTCGGAAAAAAGAAATATAGCACATACAGTACGATTACCGCTACCACAAGCACTGCTTCCACAATGTTGCGGCACAGATTACAATTACACTTTTTCTTTGTCTCACAAGTTTCCTGTGTTTTTTCTTCGTTGATAATTTCAGTTACTTTTTCTTCCATTTCTCCCATATTCTTAATGATTTACTTTTAGTTTCCTACTTCTGATAAATATTTGATTCTCATTATTCTAACTTCTTCCAGACTATATTCGTCTTCTCCCAGTTCTTCAAGGGCATCCAGTACCGAATCAGATTGAGCATTATTGAAATAATCCAAAATATCCTCTTGATGATAAGGATCGATAACCTCATCAATATAATAGTTGATATCCAGTTTCATACCAGAGGATACAATACTTTCAATTTCCGAAAGCAGCTCATCCATCTCCATACCCTTGGCAATAGCAATGTCTTCAAACGCAATTTTACGGTCTATATTCTGGATAATGTAAACCTTGTTGGCCGATTTGTTCACCACCGTCTTGACCACAAAATCCTGTGGACGTTCAATTTCATTGTCCTCCACATAATTCTTGATCAAATCCACAAAAGGCTTGCCATATTTTTGGGCCTTACCAGCACCCACACCTGTAATATGGGTCATTTCCTCAATATTAGTTGGGTATTGGATACACATATCCTCCAACGACGGATCCTGGAAAATGACGTATGGTGGCAGATTCTCTTTTTTGGACAATTCTTTTCTCAAATTCTTCAACAGTGAGAACAAAGTCTTGTCAAAGGCATCCCCTTTCGAAGCCATTGGCTCATCCATCATATCCCCTTCATCATCGGCATCCACCATATTCTTGGGTTTGACTACCATGACCGAATAAGGATTGACCAAATATTTCTCACCTTTCTTGGTTACCTTCAGCAGACCATAGTTTTCAATGTCCTTCACAATCAAACCCTCGAAAATAGCCACACGCAACACACTAGCCCAGAAATTCTGGTCGTAATCCATACCCTCGCCAAACTGTTTGAGTTTTTGATGTTTGAATTTCTCTACCGAAGTGGTTTTCTCTCCTCTGATGATGTCAATAATATGATCTTCCTTGAATTGCTGCTTTACTGTTTGTATCACCTCAATGGCCAGACATATCTGGTCGGAGGCATTCATCTTGGGTCTCGGATGATTACAATTGTCACAATTATGGCAATTTTCCTCATCAAACTCCTCCCCAAAATAATGCAACAGATGCTTGCGGCGACAGCAAGTTGATTCGGCATACGAGGCAGTTTCAGCCAACAACTGTTTCACAATCTCTTGTTCTGCCACTGATTTCTTGGTAGAGAATTTCTCCAGTTTGTTCAAATCCTTAGGATCATAGAAAGCGATACAAACTCCCTCTCCATCGTCACGGCCAGCACGACCTGTCTCTTGGTAATATCCTTCCAAACTCTTGGGCATATCGTAGTGGATAACATAACGTACATCGGGTTTGTCAATACCCATACCAAAGGCGATGGTAGCCACTATCACATCTGCTTTTTCCATCAAAAAAGCATCCTGATTCTCCACACGGGTGTGGGAATCCAAACCGGCATGATATGGAAGAGCCTTGATCTGGTTGGCCTGCAAAAATTCGGCCAGTTCCTCCACCTTTTTACGACTCAAGCAATAAATAATACCTGATTTACCGTGATTATTCTTGATGAATTTCACCAACTCTTTGTCCACATCCTTGGTTTTCTCGCGAATTTCATAGTACAAATTCGGACGATTGAACGAAGAAATGAACACTTCGGCCTTATCCATACCCAGGTTCTTCTGGATATCGCCCTGTACCTTGGGGGTAGCGGTAGCTGTCAGCGCAATCACTGGCACTTTCTTGCCAATGGTGTCAATAATATTTCTGATACGACGGTATTCCGGACGGAAATCGTGCCCCCACTCCGAAATACAATGCGCCTCATCAATAGCATAAAACGATATGTTGATATCTCTGAAAAAGTCTACATTTTCTTCTTTAGTCAGGGATTCTGGTGCCACATACAGCAGTTTAGTCTTGCCCGAGAGCAAATCCTCCTTCACATCTTTTATTTCCTGTTTGCTCAAAGAAGAGTTCAGAAAATGTGCAATACCTATTTCCGTACCAAAATTACGTATGGCATCCACCTGATTTTTCATCAAAGCTATCAGCGGAGAAATAACAATAGCTGTTCCCTCTTTCATCAAAGCAGGTAACTGATAACACAGGGATTTTCCGCCACCAGTTGGCATGATTACAAAACAATCCTTTCCCTTTAACAGAGACTTGATAATCTTAAGCTGATTGCCCTTAAAACTGTCAAAGCCGAAAAACTTTTTCAGCATTTTGGTAATCTCTTTATCCGTAATTGTTGCCATTCTTTGTCTATTTGAGATGTTTTTTTGTGTGCGATTTATGATGATTACAGAATCTTAATTGGAATAACAAAAATAAAAAAAATATCCACTCAAGGGATATTTTTTCTGCTTTTTTCTTTTATTTTTTATCAACTATCTGATTTTCAGTAGAATATTTTTCTACAAAGGATGCTTTTTCAAATACTGTTTCACCATAAAACGGACTCCTTTCTCCAATGGCGTGAAATTTTTTTTGTATCCAACAGCCCTCAAATTGCCCAAAGGCAACTCATTCTTATTCTGATAATTTTCTTTACCAATGAACGACAATGGGACATACGTTATCTTTTCTTCCATATTTAGTACAGAAAACACAGTCTTTGCCACTACACTCAACGGTCGGGGATATCCTGTTGCCAATCGATAAAAACCACTCACTGGCAAATGATTCATAAACCAGGTGAGAATGGTCACCACGTCTTTCACATAAATTCTGTCCACCAAGGGTTCTTGTATGGCTATCTCCGATATAGGAAGACATGGAATAGTTACATTTCCATTTTGATATATCTGCCGTAGCACCTGCATAACCGATGACACATGGTTATCTCCGTAATATTCACGAGCACCGTAAACTTCCGTCATACTGAACCCAGCCCATAATGGTGGTACCATTTTCTGCAATGTTACCCAATGGTCAAATTTATGTCTTACTTCCTCACACTTGTTGTCAACATTCCCCCACTCTATCGTTCCACTCCCTTGTATGGAAAACGAAACATAGTCTTCTACAGAAGAAGCCAAATATAGCAAGGGTATTCTATGCATCGCTGCCAAGCTCCACATACGCTGCGAGAACTCAAGCATATCTTCATGAAAACTCGTATCCAAATGGATCAAGAAACTGATATGTTGCCTGTTTTGCTCTGCCCAATCAAAAAATAAATCACGGGGTACTTTGTCTACGTATTGTATGTCCTCTATAGCCTCTAATGATTCCTCTCGGGTAAAATCATCCACCAATATCAAGTCACTATGTCCTGATTCATTAAGATGCAAAGCCATACTGCTGCCCATAAAACCGGCAGCACCCGTAATCACAATCATACATTAGTTTCTTTGATAATAAGAAGCCTTGAAAGAGTTCGTCTCTAACCTTATTTTCTAGCGCGAATCATCGCACCGGTTCTGTTCTTACCCACACGAATCATATCCAGAATCGGTCGATTGGAGGGACAACCAAAGGAACATGAGCCGCATTCAATACAGTTCATGATACCATATTTCTCACAATCCTCATAACGTTGAAGATCTGTCAACGCATGCAGCATATAAGGTTCCAGTCCCATTGGGCAGGCATGTACACACTTACCGCAACGCAGGCATTCGTACACCTCGCCACGTTTGCTTTCCTTCTCACTCATAATCAGCAAACTAGACATACCCTTCACAGTATAAGCATTGAGATTGGAAATGGCCTTACCCATCATCGGACCACCAGAGATAATTTTTCCTGTATCCTCAGGAACACCCACTGCGTTGAGAATGTCATTGATACAAGTTCCTATTCTCACCCTGAAATTTTTGGGGTTAGTCACCGACTTACCACTGACTGTGGTAAAGGTTTCTATAATGGGTTTGTTTTTCTGTACAGCCTCATAAATAGCAAATGCTGTTGCTATATTATTGACGATGCAACCCACCTCAATAGGCAGTTTGCCATTAGGCACATTGCGGTTGGTCAACGCCTTGATCAACTGTTTTTCAGCACCTTGTGGATATTTCGTCTTTAGTTTTACCACCTGAATATTCTTATAGTTGGCAGCCACTTTGGTGAGATGCTCGAAAGCATCCGGCTTGTTGGCTTCCACACCAATCAGTGCCACTGGTGCCTCCGAAGCTATCAACATGGCTTCTATACCCACCATCACCTCGTCAGCACGTTCCAGCATCATACGGTAGTCTACTGTAATATAGGGCTCACACTCGGCCGCATTAATCAACAGGTAATCCACTTTTTTATCAGGTGGAACCATATATTTCACGTGGGTTGGGAAACAAGCACCTCCCAAACCGACAATACCGCAGGCCTTCATTCTGTCGATAATTTCAGCCTTCGTCAGTGTGATTTCCTTTTTCAGTTCCGTAGAGGTATCTATACCTTCTGCCCATTCATCGCCTTCTACATCAATCACAATGGCATCTTTCTTATAACCCAAAAAGTCAGCAACGGGTTCAATCTTAGCCACTTTACCGGAAACTGGAGAGTGAATGTTAGCGCAGATAAAGGCCTCTGCTTTTCCAATAAGTTGTCCCACCTTCACTTGGTCACCCTTTTGAACCACAGGAGTGGCGGGGGCTCCCAAATGTTGTGTCAGGAATACAGTCACCTGCTTTGGAATCGGGAAAAGTTCAACAGGACTCTTTTTTGCCAATTTATTCTCTTCCGGGTGAATACCACCCAATTTAAAAGTCTTCATGTATTACAACTTATTGATTATTCTCTTTTTTTCTAAAGTTTCTTGTTTTGCAAAATTATTGCACATTGGCAGTCGTAGTTTCTGCTGCTGGGGCTGCGGCTTCGGCAGGAGCGGCAACAGGCTCTTTCTTAGGTGGGAAATTCACCGCATGAATGGCTCCTGTAGGACACTCGGCCACACACTTGCGACAACTCTTACACTTGGTGAAATCGATATAGGCCACATTATTCTCCACCTTGATAGCTTCGAAGGGGCAGGTTTTGGCACACTTGCCACAACCGATGCAAGCAGCGCTACAGTTTTTGCGTGCGGCAGCACCTTTTTCCTTATTGATACAAGAAACGAAAACTCTTCTGCCCAGTTTTCCTTTAGGACGGATTTCAATAACCTTTCTGGGGCATGCTTTTGAACAGGCACCACAACCCACACATTTAGATTCATCCACCACCGGCAAAGTAGTCACCTCATCTAAATGGATAGCATCAAACTTACATGCTTTCACACAATCACCGCAACCAAGACAGCCAAACGGACAGGCACTTTCGCCAGCATAAATTGAGGCGGCAAACTGACAAGACAATGCCGAATCATAGCTGACCTTTGCTGGGGCATTTTCACGGGTTCCATTACAGCGTACCACCGCTACCATAGGCTCTGCTTCTGCCGCTTCCAGACCCATCACTGCGGCAATAGCTTTCATATCACCACCAGCGGGACATTTATATCCCTCCAAAGTGTTGGCTTTTACAATGGCTTCGGCCAAAGCACGGCATCCGGCAAAACCGCAACCGCCACAGTTGGCCCCAGGAAGATGTTCCACCACCTCGTCAATGCGGGGATCTTCCACCACTTTGAAGGCTTTGGAAACAAAATATAGAATTACAGCCGCAATCAGACCGATGGCTCCGAGGATTAATGCAGCATATAAAATAGTAGTAAAAACAGGTGTCATAGCATTCGTTTTTTTTGAATTTGCAAAAATAACTTTTTTTTTGGAAAAATGCATTATTTTTGCACCCACTAAATTCAATTTAATATGAAAAAAATTTTTTTGCTGTTTTGTTTAGCGGTTTTATTGTACAGTTGTAGTGAAAAACCAACACCCCAAAAAATCGCTTTAGTACCTGAACCAGTGTCTATTGAGGTCGATTCAACCAAGAACTTCATCCTCGACAAGCGCACAAAATTGTCCTTTTTGAATCTCGGGGAAGACAATCTCACGCGAAAATACATTGTAAACAATTACAGTCACTATTTCGGATTCCAACCCAAAATACAGGATTCTCCCCTACGAAACATCATCCTTTTTGAAATTACCGACAAGGATAATGAATTTTTGGGGGACGAGGGCTATCAGCTGACGGTGGACAAGCACGTCATTCTCATCAGTGCCCGCACCGATGCCGGCTTATTCTATGGCTTCCAAACGCTGTTCCAACTGGCTCCCGCCAATGCCAATAACGAAATTCCGGTAGCGCTGGCTATTCCAGGGGTAAAAATCACCGACTATCCCCGTTTCGAATGGAGAGGAAGTCATTTGGACGTCTGTCGTCACTTTTTCGGTATCGACGAGGTGAAAAAACATCTGGATGTAATGGCCCTGTATAAACTCAACAAGTTCCACTTCCACCTGACCGACGACCATGGCTGGCGCATACAGATTGACAAATATCCCGAGCTGACCAATATTGGGGCATGGCGTGTGGACCGCAGCGATGTACCCTGGGGCGAGGCCGAACCCGCCCAAGAAGGCGAGCCCTGCACCTACGGTGGTTTCTTTACCAAAGACCAGATTCGCGAGATTGTTGCCTATGCTGCTGAGCGTCATATAGATGTGATTCCCGAAATTGAAATGCCTGGCCATAGCTCAGCTATCCTGGCCGCCTATCCGCAATTTGCCTGCGACGACTATCCCTACTGCGTGGCCATTGGACCCTACTGGCCTCCCAAAGCCATCCTCTGTGGCGGAAACGACTCGGTGATGGTCTTTTTAAAAGATGTTTTCAACGAAGTGATGGAACTGTTTCCTTACGAATATGTACATCTTGGTGGCGACGAAGCCTACAAGGACAACTGGAAGGTTTGTCCCAAATGTCAACAGAAAATCAAAGACCTTGGCTTGGCTAATGAAGAGGAACTACAAGCTTGGATGGTGGCCGAGATTGAGAAAGAGGTGAACCAACACGGAAAGAAAATCATTGGATGGGACGAAATCCTGGATGGAGGTGTAACCCCCACTGCCACTGTACAATCGTGGCGAGGTGCCGAAAGTGCCATCAAGGCTGCCCAACTGGGCAACGAGGTGGTGATGTCACCCACCGCCTTCTGCTATTTCGACTACTATCAAGACACTCCCGAAACCCAGCCCAAAGCCATCGGTGGCTATGTTCCCCTGGGCAAAGCATACGCCTTCGAGCCCATTCCCGACACGCTGACAGCCGAACAGGCCAAGTGCATCAAAGGGGCTCAGTGCAACCTATGGTCAGAGTTTATTTTCACCTACGACCATGCCGAATACATGCTGTTGCCCCGTTTGTGTGCACTGGCCGAAACCGTGTGGACGCCCAAAGAACGCAAGGACTGGACTCGTTTTGAGGCGGTTATTCCTGCCCATGTACACTTGCTACAACAATTGGGATACAATCCATGCACAACGATTGGAGAAATGAAAGAATAATAATATTAGCACATTAAAAAATTTTGTATTTTTGCATTTTGTTTAAAATCATATCTCGATGAAGATTTCTTATAATTGGCTAAAACAATACGTAAAATGCGACCTCAGCGCCGAAGAAGCTGGTAAATATTTGACCGATTGCGGTTTAGAGGTTGAAGGTTTAGAAGAGTTTGAAACGATAAAAGGCGGCTTGAAAGGGCTGGTGGTAGGAGAAGTACTTACCTGCGAACCGCATCCCGATTCAGATCATCTGCATGTAACCACCGTAAACGTGGGAGGCGAGACCCCCTTGAACATTGTTTGCGGAGCTCCTAATGTGGCGCAAGGACAGAAGGTGATTGTGGCCACCATCGGCACAGTATTGTATAATGGCGACGAGTCGTTTACCATCAAGAAATCCAAACTGAGAGGAGTGGTGTCTGAAGGCATGATCTGCGCTGAAGACGAAATTGGTGTAGGCACTTCCCACGATGGCATCATGGTGCTGCCTCCCGAAACTGTGGTGGGAACGCCTGCCGCTAAGCTTTTCAAAGTGGAGTCTGACTGGATTTTCGAGATTGGTCTTACCCCCAATCGTAGCGATGCTATCTCTCACTATGGAGTGGCTCGCGACCTGCATGCCGCTTTGGAAGTCAATCATGTGCCCTGCTCGGCATTGATGCTGCCCAATGACTTTGATTTTAACGTCAATTCTAGAAACTTCCCCATCGACATCTCTATCGAGAATCCCAAAGCTTGTCCCCGATACACAGGTCTTACCCTCGAGAATGTCACCGTAAAAGAATCTCCCGAATGGCTGCAAAACCGACTGAGATCCATCGGTGTTCGCCCCATCAACAATATTGTGGATGTGACCCAATACATCATGTTTGAGATTGGCCAGCCACTCCATGCTTTTGATGCCGACAAGATTCAGGGAGGTAAGATTATAGTAAAGAATCTGAAAGAAGGCACCCCCTTCACTACACTCGATGGTAACGAAATCAAGCTGAGTCAAGAAGACCTGATGATATGCGACACCAAGGGTGGTTTGTGTATCGGTGGTGTATATGGCGGACTTAACTCAGGTGTGTCCGACAATACCAAGCGTCTTTTCTTAGAGAGCGCCTACTTCAATCCCGTCAGCATCCGTAAGACGGCCAAGCGTCACGGTTTGAAGACCGACGCCTCCTTCCGTTTCGAACGTGGTGGCGACCCCGACATTTGCATCTACGCCTTGAAGCGTGCTGCCATTATGATTCGTGAGCTGTCAGGGGCCATTATCACTTCCGACATTGTGGATGTTTACCCCAATGAAATTGCCCATCCCAAAATTCCATTGCGTTACGATGCCATCAACAAAGTGGCCGGCAAAGTCATTGACAAGCATGTGGTCAACCAGATACTGATGCTCCTGGGTATGGAAGTGCAGGCTTCGGGCGACGAGCAATTGCTGGTAACCGTGCCTCTCTACCGTGTAGATGTAGTCCGTCCCATCGACTTGATTGAAGAGATCTTAAGAATCTATGGTTACAATAATATTGAAATACCCACAGTACTTCAATATCCGATGAACCATATAGAGACACACAATTTTGCAACGTTGCAAAAGAAGATATCTACTTATCTGGCCGACAACGGCTTTTTCGAAGTAATGAACAATTCGCTTACACGAGCCGAGTATGCCCAGAAGTTTGATTTCATCAACGAGCAGGAAACTATTAACCTGTTGAACCCCCTTAGCAGCGAGCTGGGAGTGTTGAGACAAACATTGCTGTTCTCCGGTTTGGAAAACATTGCCCGCAATCTCAACAACAAGCAGAACTCTCTGAGCCTGTTTGAGTTCGGCAAGACCTATCACCTCAATCCCGAAAGCAAGAAAGAAGATCCCGTTACCGAACGTTTTATAGAGAAAAATTTCCTCACCCTTTTTGCTACAGGAAAGACCTACGAGGATATCTGGAACTTCACTTCCAAGGATTTGGATTTGTTCTACCTTAAAAACATTGTCAACAATGTTTTGATTAAGGCCAATGTCGATTTTGCACAGTTGGACATCCGAACCGAAGAAAGCACCGATGTATTTAACCAGGTAGTATGCTACGCCAATGGCGAACGTCTGGGACGTATTGGTGAGGTGATGCCTCACGTGCTGAAATATTTCGGCATCAAGAAAGCAGTTTACTATGCTGAAATCGATACCCGCGTATTGTTTGATGTGTGCAGGGCTGAGGTCAACTACAAGCCTATTCCCGCCTTCCCCGAAGTGAAACGCGACTTGGCTTTGATTATCGACAAGAATGTGAACTACGAAACCTTGAAACAGATTGGTTTCAAATACGGCTCTAAACTGTTGAAGAACATCACATTGTTTGACGTGTATGAAGGCGACAAGATTGAAGAGGGCAAGAAATCGTATGCTTTGAACTTCGTGTTACAGCATCCCGAAAAGACCCTCACCGAAGAGGAAATCAATAAGGTGATGAACAAGTTGATTGCCGCTTACGAGCGTGAAGTAGGAGCAAAATTGAGATAAATGGAAATCATTACTGATTTAGATGCTGTACCTCCTCTGCAAAACCCGGTGGTAACCGTGGGTGCATTCGATGGTATCCATTTGGGACATCGTCAGATTTTCGAACGTGTTAAAGAGCATAGCCGTCAAATCAACGGAGTGAGTGTGGCTGTCACCTTTGACCCTCATCCACAACTTGTGTTGCATCCCAATTCCGATTTCTTTCAAATTTTCCCCCTGGAAGAGAAAATCAAGCTGATTGAGGAAGAAGGCATCGACTACCTGATCATCATCCCTTTCACCAAAGAGTTCTCCCAACTTTCTTCCGAGAAATTCCTGAAAGATATCATCATTGGCAAAATAGGAGCCAAAGCGGTGGTAATGGGTCCTGGCCACTCGTTTGGCCATCATCGAGAAGGCAACCATCAAACGATGGAAACCCTTTGTCAGGAATATGGGGTGGAGATTATTGAGATTCCTGAATTCACCATGAATGATGTGAAAGTGCGCTCCTCTCAAATCCGCAAACTCATCGCCAATAATAATTGGGATATTGCCGCAGAATTACTAGGAAGGGAGTAATATTACCTACTTAGAGCTTGCTCTCTCAGCGACTGGAATCCGTAACCCAAAGTTTCAGAAGCCTCTAATATCGACAAGAAGGCATTGGGGTCTATTTCGTGTACAAAATAGATTAGTTGGGGCAGTTCCTTACGGGAAATCGACAGGAAGATAATCTTCTTTTCCGCATTGTTATACATACCTTCGCCGTGCAGGAACGTACCTCCTCGGTCCAGGTCACTGAAAATGCGGTCGCGAATCTCGTTGTAGTGGTCGGAAATAATCAGCACTGCCTTGCCCGACTTGAAACCGGCAATCACCTTGTCCACCACATAGCCGCTCACATAGATTATCAGCCACGAATACAAGGGAATAGTCCAGTCTTTGAAAACAGCCAAAGCCAACAACACTACGCATGAATCTACACAAATCAGCAAAGTGCCAATGGGAACATGCTTCAGATATTTGCCAATCACCATTGCTACGATATCAGTACCGCCTGAGGTGGCACGGGTTTTGAAGACTATTCCCAAGCCAATACCAATGAGCACACCTCCACACAAAGCAACGATAAAGTTGGCAGCGGGATCTGGGATAGACGGATCGGAAGCAAGGCCAATCAGCGGGTCGTAACCATAAAAATACTCCAATATAGAAATGGAACCGGAAAGTGAAACTATGCCCACCACCGTCTTCAAACCAAACTTCGGGCCCAACCACAAGGTGCCGATAAGCAACAAGGGCAAGTCAAGGCAGATACCCGACAAACCTATCGGGAAATTAAACAGGTGGTGCAAAATAATAGCAATACCATATACCCCTCCAGGGGCCAGCTTCAATGGTGACACAAACACCACATAGCCTATGGCCATGATGAAAGTTCCCAACACTATCAGTCCACAGTCGCGAAGTATCTGCTTCGGACTCTGACTTTCTTTCTTGATTTCCTTAAACTTATCCCAAAATCCCATTGTTGTATTTTTTCTCTAAACTCTAAACCTTAAACTCTAAACTTTATTTCGGTGTTGACCTTAACAGTATGGCACATAAAATCAAACATATAATATTTGGTATCCAAGTGCCTAGACCCGGAGGGAAGTTACCCTGTACCGAGAAAACCGTTGAGATCTGCTGGAAGAACACAAAAGAGAAGGCCAGTCCCATACCGATAAAGATATGTACGCCCACCCCTCTTCTGGTTTTTCTGGACGACACACTCACCGCAAAAAACGTCATGATGATAATACCGAATGGATTGGCCAGACGACGTTGCTGTTCAATGACATACTGGTCAACAAACGTAGAGCCCCTGGCCTTTTCCTCCTTGATAAAGCGGTTTAGTTCGGGGGTAATCATCGTTTCGCTGATATACACATCCTGGTTCAGGTCGGCAGGAGTCATGTTGAACACCGTATCCAACTGTACATAAGTAGCATACTGTTCTTGTCCATCTACAATACGACGTTCTGTCACGCCATACAGCGACCAGTTTTGCGTATCTTCATTATACACAATCCGCTGGGCACTCAGCTTGTAGTCCATCATCTTTTCTCCCAACTCCTCGTAGGTAAACTGGTAGCCTACCTTCTCGGCCTTAGTCCATCTTTCAAGATAGATATAGCTATTAGACGAATTCTTGATATGAATATCGAGACGGGCCAATGCGCTGTGTTCCATATAGGTTTGCCTAAATTCATGTAAGCCCTTGTTGGTTCTTGGTACCACATAGTTGGCCAACACCAATGCACAAGCGGCCACGGTCAGTGCCCCCACACAATAAGGTACCAACATCCGGTAGAAACTCACCCCACCATTCAGAATGGCAACAATTTCGTTGTTGGCCGACAGTTTCGAGGTGAACCAAATCACACTGATAAAGGTGAACAGGGGGATGAACAGGTTGACAAAATAAGGGATGAAGTTGAAATAATAACCGGTAATCACGGCCGACATTGGAGCGTTGTTATCCAGAAAACGCTGTAGGTTCTCGGAAATGTCCACCACAATGATAATGGTCATCAGCAAGGCAATGGAATACACTACCGACCCCAAGAATTTCTTGAAGATGTAGCTGTCCAAAATATTCCAATGTAACTTGTCTTTTATCTTCTCAACCATTGATCTAATCATTCAAAAACACACTCTTCCGCCAACTATAATCTTATATTTTTATCCCTATTAAAAAAACGTGCAAAAATACGAAAAATTATTGGCACATTGATTAATTTCGTATTTTTGCTTTTTCGTATCAAACAGCACTAAAGGAAATGAATATCCGTGAAGAAAACATCCCCAAAGCTCTTATTATCTTATTGCTAGTCAGCATCGTGATCCGTGGATTTTTAGCAGCCTTCTTCGAATTGGGCAACGACGAGGTATATTACTGGACTTTTGCTCTTTACCCCGACTGGTCGCATTTCGACCATCCGGGTATGGTGGGTTGGATGATGCAGCTATTCAGTTGCAATCTTTTATTTGACAGCGAATTCTTCCTGCGTCTCTCTTCCGTGGTTTTGATGACCGTGGACACTTGGCTGATTTATCTCATTGGCAAGGAAATCAAAAACAAAATCACAGGCTTTTATACCGCTTTACTATACACCGCCTCACTCTATGCCTTCATCATCACAGGGGTTTTCATTATGCCCGACACTCCGCTAATGTTTTTCCTGCTACTTTCTGTCCTGTTTTTTATCAGGTATTTCAAGAACAAACAAAATGCATCCTCCAATTCTCACGGCTGTGCATACCTGCTGTTGGCAGCCTTGTGTGCGGGTCTGGCCATGCTGTCAAAATACTCCGCTGTCTTTATCTGGGTAGGTATAGGTTTGTATATTCTGATTTACGACAGGAAGGAACTGAAAAATGGCTATTTGTATCTTGCCATACTGATTTCCGCTATCTGCCTGTTGCCCATCCTCATTTGGAACTTGCAACACGATTTTGCAAGCTTCACCTTTCATGGCAACCGAGTCAGCCTGTTTGGCAAGCCCCGATTCGACTATTTTGGTGCCGAATTGGCGGGAGAGTTGATATACAACAATCCCATTGTCTATATACTGATCATCATTGCCTTAGTCAGTTTCTTCAAAACGAAAGCCAGTCGCGCCAACACGGTCAGCCGTCTATTGGTACTCACAGCCCTGCCCTGGGTGGGTCTCTTCCTCTATTTTTCACTCACCCGTCAAACCCTGCCCCATTGGAGTGCTCCGGCCCTGTGTTTGCTGATTCCAATGGCGGGTGCCTGGCTGGCCGAGCGACAGGAAAACATGACCGGTCTATACCGCATTCCAGCCGTCATCATTGCTGCTTTGCTGTTGATGCTGACAGCCGTAGGCATAGGCAGCTTTGAAATCAAAACCGGTCGCATCCAGTCGCTTTTTGCCTCCAACAAACCTACCCCAATATACACGATGGGCACGGGCGATATCACCCTCGACATGTATGGCTGGGAGCAAAAGCGCAAGGGCTTTGAGGCAGTACGCGACAGCCTGATAGCCCTGGGCGAAATGCGGGCCGACAATGGCATCATTGCCGTCAACTGGTTTCCCGCGGCCAATATCGACTACTACATTGCCCGCCCCTTAGGTCTCCAACTATATACCCTTGGAGATTTGGAAAACACCCACAAATATCAGTGGATTAACGAGCAGCGGGGTGGCATTCAGAAAGGGGAAAACTATTGGTTTCTCAACCAAAGCCACAACTATAGCGACCCCTGCTGGAGGCTGAAACCCAATTTCGAAAGCGTTACCCCGATTGATACCTTCCCCATCTATCGCTGCGGACGGGTGGTGGAGTATGTTTGTGTATATAAACTGGAGGGCAAAAAATAGTTTTTTTTACACAATGACGTATATTTCGAGAATTTCATGTAATTTTGCACTCTAATATATGACACCAATGCGCATCTTGAAATTCATCGGCAAACTTATCCTCAGTCTCTTGGGCTTGTTCATTGCCCTACTGCTCTGCCTCAGCCTTTTTGTTCCGATATACGACTTCGACGAGCCCACCCCCTTCAGCGGCAACTACCTGCACAATCCATACGAGGGAATGGACTCCACCGCCTGGCTGAAGTGCAACTTCCATGCTCATACCCGCACTGCGGGAGGCCTCACCAACGGACGACTCAACACTACCGAGCTGGTGGACAGTGTTTACCATCTTTTCGGTTTCGACCATGTGGGCATCTCCAACTACAACAGCATTTGCGATTACGACCACGACAACCCCAGCTATGTGCCTGGCTACGAACACGGCTACGGTATCTTCAAAATCCACCAGCTGGGACTGGGAGCCCGCAAGGTGCGCCGAATCGACTACCCCCTGTGGCAGACCCTCAGCATGAAACAGCACACCCTCAACAAGATAAGCCAACAGGCCGAGCTGGCTGTCCCTGCCCACCCCTCGTTTGTGGAAAAAGGCTATCTGGTGAGCGATTTCAAATACCTCAGCAACTACAAACTGATGGAGGTGCTCAACGGCTACCGCAAATCGCCTGCCCACTGGGATATGGCCCTGTCTAACGGCCATCTGGTCTATCTGATTGGTGGCGACGATGCCCATAATATGGCCAATATCAACGACCCGGCCAACCGCTTCACCCTCATCAACAGTCCCGTCAACGAGGGCAGTCGTTTGCTAGCCGCATTGGTGGCTGGAAAAGCAGTGGGGGTGGCCTTCCCTATGGACCCCACTTACACCGAATCTATTCCGCATAAGATTGAACGTCTGAACGAGCACCTACCCTATCTCACTAAAGCCGACCTGTGTGGCGACACCCTGCGGGTAGCTGCCACCAAGCCCATTAGCAAAGCCGAGTTTATTGGCCAGGGAGGAGAAGTACTGCTCACCGAGACCGATATCAACGAAGCCTCCTATATCATTCAGCCCGAGAACCAGTATGTGCGCACCGTGCTCACCTTTGCCGATGGTACCGAGCTGTGGCTCAACCCCATTACCCGCCACGAAAGTCCCGATGCCCTCTACCATCCCCGCCTCGACCATCTCAACTACTGGAAGACTGCCCTCCTCTGGACCGCCTATATCTTGCTTATCGGCCTGATAGTTTTTACATACAAAAAAATTTTGGGTGCCCGAAGAGCAGGGAAGTGACGTAAACATAACACCTTATTAAAATGAAACACATAAGTCTATTCTTATTCACCCTCACACTCGCTCTGAGTCTCAGTGCACAGGGTTTCGACAATATAGCCTACGACAATCGCACCTATGTTCCCGACCTGGCCAGCATCAAGCTTGCGCCAGCCACCGCTCCTATGGGATATCCCATCATCACCTTAGGTAGTAGTGAGCAACTGATGCTGAACTTCGACGACCTGTCCAGTAACGACAACCGCTACCTGAAATACACCGTTATCCACTGCACCCACGACTGGAAACCCTCCGACCTTACCCCTTTCGACTATATTGACGGTTATATCGAAGACGAGCTTACCGAACATTCCTACTCGTTCAACACCGTACAAAGCTATGTGCATTTCAAGTTGCTGTTCCCCAACAATATGCTCAATATCACCAAGTCGGGCAACTACCTGCTATTTGTCTATGACGACACCCCCGACAATCCCATTCTCACCCGTCGTTTTATGGTGAAAGAAAGCGGCAGCTGTACCATCAGTGGCCATGAACATCCCGCCACTGATGTGCGCTACAATAGAACCGCACAAGAGATAGACTTCACCGTCAACGTAGGCAACATGATTATCCATGACCCAGCCCGCAACCTCAGCGCCACCATCATGCAAAACAGCCGCTGGGACAACGCCATCATCGGCTTGCGCCATCGCTACAGCAAACCTGGCGAGTTTAACTTCGACTACGACAACAACGAAAATACTTTCTATGGCAGCTCTGAGTTCCGCACCTTCTCGCTCAAAAGCCTGCGCTATGACGGCGACCGCATTGCCTCCATACGCTATGATGGCAAAGGCTACTACGCCCTCGTGCTCGAAGACATTGCCAGACCCTACGGCGCTTATCAGGGCACTACTACCCTCAAGGGCAAATGCTACTACGAGAGTAGCGATTACCCGGGCGAAGAGCGCGAAGATTATGTGATGACCCGCTTCTCGCTAAAATGCGATTTCCCCGTCGACCAAGGCAACATCTATGTCTTCGGTGAGCTCACCGACTGGCAGACTCAAGACGATGCCAAACTCGAATACAACCCTACAACCAACTACTGGGAGGCCGAGCTGTATCTCAAACAGGGCATCTACAACTACCAATACGTTTATGTACCTTTCGGCAGCACCGACATCGATGCCACCTACATTGAAGGCAGCCACTGGCAAACTAACAACGACTACTGGGTGTTCGTCTATTTCACCGACGAAACCTCCCTCTACGACCGCCTCATCGGTGTCGAATACATCAACACCATCACCGGCTTCTGATTTTTCCCCTTCTTTTAGAAGGGGTGCCCGAAGGGCGGGGTAGTGACGCAAACATAATACAAATTGTCAATTATCAATTATCAACTATCAATTATCAAAAATGTACGCAATCGGAATAGACATTGGTGGAACAAACACCGACATCGGCTTGGTAAGCCCCGCGGGTGAAGTGGTGGCCCGCAAGAACCTCCCCACCGCACAATACAGTGACCCCAACCAGTATGCCGACGATTTGGCCGCGACCATCCGTCAGCTTATCGATGAGCAACAGGTGGAAGTGAAAGGCATCGGCATCGGTGCGCCCAACGGCAACTTCTACACGGGCTGCATCGAAAATGCCCCCAACCTCAACATGAAAGGCAACATCTATCTGGCCAAGATGATGGAAGAGCGCCTTCATCTGCCCTCGGTCATCACCAACGATGCCAACGCTGCCGCTTACGGCGAGATGGTCTATGGGGGTGCCAAAGGCATGAAGCACTTCATCATGTTCACCCTGGGCACCGGTGTAGGCAGTGGTATCATCGTCGATGGCAAACTGCTTTACGGCCACGATGGCTTTGCCGGAGAGCTGGGCCACACCATCGTCTTCCCCGATGGCCGTAGCTGCAAATGCGGACGCAAGGGCTGTCTCGAGCAATACACCTCAGCAGGTGGCATCCGCAAAACCTGCCTCGACATGATGGCTCAAGACCCCTATTACGATGGCATCCTGTCGAAAGTGCCGGCCGAAGAAATCGACTCCAAAATGATTGGCGACGCTGCCAACCAAGGCGACGAACTGGCCCTGCGGGTATTTGAATACACAGGCAATATTTTGGGACTGGCCATGGCCAATGCCGTAGCCTTCTCCTCTCCCGAAGCCGTCTTCCTGATGGGCGGTCCCGTAAAAGCCGGCAAGGTGCTGCTCGACCCCGTCATCAAGTCGTTCGACCGCAACATTCTTGAAAACTACCGTGGCAAGGTCAAAGTGATGGTCTCGCAGCTCAAGCAAAACGACGTTGCCATCCTCGGCGCCGCCGCGCTGGTCAGCTAGCTTACTTCTTTAATTCATTAAATAAAGCCAAACCCTTCACCGTCAGCAGATATTTCTGCCGAGGGTGGTGGGGTTTGTCCGGATAGAGCAGACGGACGTAGCCGTCGGCAATGGCGGGATTGAGATAAAGATTCAGAACATTTTTTCTGTCTTTTAGTCCTAGATTATCCATCATTTCTTTCACCGAAAGTTCCAGCTCACCTATAGCCTGCACTATCCTTATAATATCTGGATTGTCTGTATGCAACTTGTCCTGAGCTTGTAGGGTAGTTGTGGGGTGCTTGAGGGGTACTTGTCCTGTACTTATAGGGTTTGCCAGATTTGGTTGTATACTCCATTCCTTGGTAGGATGAATATGCAGATACCGGTTACGCAAATCCCATTGTTCTCCGAGCAACAAGTTGCGGAAGAAACGCTCCAGATAGATGGGAGACAGTTCAACGCCTTTTACAATACTCCTGTAATTAGCACGCACCAACGCATTACGGAAATACCATGAATGGCGGGCGAAGAGGTCGTTCTCTACATTAAAGCCCAGCGAGCGGAGGTAAAGGATGGTGAAGACGGCCGTAGTGCGGGTATTCCCCTCGCTGAAGGCGTGAATCTGCCATAGTCCCGACACAAAACGAGTCAGATGACTAATCATCTCGTCCTGACTCTTGCCCTTATAAACGAAAGCCCGTTCCTGCTCAATGTCGTAGTTCAAAGCCCGCCGCAGGTCTTCCCAGTTCAAGTAGCGCACCGTGTCGCCCTCCAGCACCCATTCCTTCTTGGTGATATCGTAGGTACGCAGTTCGCCCGCATGCTTCAACACCCCTTCAAAGATGCGGCGATGCAGGCTGATGAGCCCGTCAGCTGTAAAGTCGAGCGTATCCGAAGAGAGAATTCTCTTTATATTCTTCGAAGCCTTGTCGGCCTCCTCTTTATTGTCGTCATCGGCTTCACGCACGGTTTTGCGTTCGTAATAGCTTTTCAGGAGTTGATCCACCTCATCGATGGTAATCTCGCCTTCGATGTTCCTGCGGGCCAAGTCGTTCAGGTAGTCCGAAGTCTTCAGTCCATCTACCGCCTGAAGGCCGATAGCCGTACTCCAAGCATAGGCTGCTTCGCGTTTCGAAGGCTCTCCCTGCCGGATATACTCATCGAAGTTGATATATGTTTGCTCCTCGCTCATAAGTTCTTACATTCCTTTAATCACCCTGCAAAGATAACAAAATTTTCGCAATTTACCAAATTTATTTTACATAACATACACCCCTCGCCAGAGGCCCCAATGGGGCAAAGGCTGGCCCCATTGCCAATTTCCCTGGTTGGCAATAGTCTTCGCAAATGCTTTGCGGTCGGCCATGGGGATGTCATATATCGGATCAACCTTCTCAGCTATCGACCGGTTGAAGATAATCTCAACATCCACCCTTTCAATGGGGAAAGAAATATCAAAGGTATCATTTGATGTCACATAATTAAAGTACCCATGTACTCCGCCAGCTTCCTCCCCGCTGTAAGACACATAATACTCCCCTACTCCCGCCAAACCGCCAATAACCAGAAACTTCCTGTTATCAGGAAAATCTTTCAGATCAATGCTGGTATGATAGCTCCAAACTCCTTCCCGTATCCAGTCCTCATTCTGTCCCGCTGCAAGCAGGCCATTTCTTTTAAGGTCATCCTGAATAAATCCTGGCACTTTGGCCGGATATTGCTTCCCCTTATAACCTAATTGCCAACCCGTCACCTCTTGACGAAAAGGCTTTGCCAACACATAGTGATAGCCCCCTCCCGATGACTCATAAATAGACTTACTCGTACCCTTCGAAGAATATGCTTGTTTTATGGCATCATTCATCTTTGGGCAACTTTCCTCATTGACCTCTTCGCCATAGCGTGTGTCAACAACCTTACCGTTTATCGTGTAAACAAAATAAGCCGGATGGCCAGCTTCTCCCTCATGCCACACTGCTTCCGCACAAAGCAGCTCCTCAAACACCCCATCTTTCAGCCGGATGATTCGGTCACCATATATTCCAGAATGTGCATAGCCATCGTCTATCAAACCGCTTCGCTCAATATAATGGGGAGACCAGTTGCAGTCTCTGCGGGTAACAACACCGTTGTGTTGAGACAAAATGATAGCCCCATCCGCAAAGCAACAGCCAAACAGGCATAATTCAGGAATGGTATCATTATCGATATAACAGATACAGCACTTCTGATAAACCGAAGTATCGATATTCTCATTAATGTATGCCGCATAATTATCCTTAATGACAATCGTATCCCTCTTAACGTATGTCAACTCCTCTTCAAGTGCATCATCTCCTGCACTAACATTGTGATGATTGTTGCAGGCAGCAAGTAAAAGGGCACAAAATGCGATGATAATCAATTTCTTCATAGCAATCATGATTGAACTATTTTCTTCTACATTTCTCTACGAAACACAATGTTATCACCTCTCTCCGCTCTGTCTTTTATATCACGATAAAATTTTGCATATTCGTCCTCAATTCCATTTTGGGCATACTCGGCCAGTACCTCTTTGCATTTTTCCATCTCATTCGCTTCTCTATAGAACTCTGCTTTGAGCAACAGAAAGTCCTCCAAGTTGTAATAATTGATGATGTCATTGATTAAAATCCCAACAATAAAGCGATATTCCTCATCTGAAGGGATTGTAGTATTCTTGTTTCTGTGGTAATAGTCATTATAGGCTTGAACGAGCCTTATTTTCACACCAACCATATCTTCCCCGTCTATTCCTTCCTCCTTAAATTGAAAATAAGCTTCTTTCCACTCTTCATAGGTCAAATCGCCAGTCTCAGAAGAATATTTATCACTGGTTTGAACTTCTTGCCTGGATGTTACATAATATTTTCCACAATGCTTGCATTTCTGCACAAAAGACACTTCTGGAAGCGAGGGGGCTATCCTCTTGCCGTCAGACCAATACTCTGCACCAAAAGTGTTGCCGGACATCAAACTCATTAATATTTTCTCTTCACCGCAATAGGGGCATTTGATTAAATCACCAAAATCTGGAAGCATAATCGTTAGTTTTTATGTGTTGTTGTATTAATTTTCTTTTGCAAAAATACGAATTTTCAGTGTCCACTACTTTTCTGTTGTTTCCTGATCTTCTCCATTCTTGCAAGCAATCGTGGGCAGTCTCTTAGCTGCTCATAAAAGTAATAATTTGGCACACCAGCCAAAGAGACTGTGTCATGGCTGGTTTCGTAGGTAATACTCCAGGTGCTCGACAAGTTTATATATTTCATAAGTACATCCATAGGAAGAAGTATTTCCTTTACACCTTTGTCAGCATTGGTTGAATCAACAAAAAAATCTTTTTCAAAAAACACTCCCATTGGATTGCCTTCTTCATCATCAAAAGCTATCTTAATATTCTCCATTGCATAATCATAGAAATTGGTAATAACAATGCTGGCAATATTAATGGTATCATCATCGGTTGTTGAGAGTGTAATATTTGCCTTTCTTTCTATCGCCTCCCATGATTTGTCAAACAACGAAGTGTACATCATATCCATACTTTCTCCGCTATAGGTATGCCAAAGGAAGGAATCGGAGATGAGGTTGAAACCATATTCATATAACGAGGCTCTATTCTCATCGAAAATAATACAATAGCTTATATATTGTGCAGAGGCACGCATCATTTGAGTAAAACCATATAACGAATCGTTGACAAGCACCTCCTCTATCCGTTCCGTCATTCTGCATATCGGCCCCTCAAGAGTTTCTTCAGACACTGTGCTATCAATAATGAGATAATAAACCGAATCAACCAAATCAATCAACGCAAGCCGTTGTGGATCATCAATATTATACTCACCAGCCCATCTCTGCAACAAATCTGGCCATGTCTGGGTAGCTTCCTCCTCAACAGGTGCTTGTTTTGGGTTGTTGCAGGCCACCAAGGCCAGTACACACCATACAACATACAATATTTTCTTCATAACTTTTACTGTTCTTGTTCTATTTGTCTAGTGTTTCCTGATTCTCACGACTAAAAAGGAAGATAGTCTTCCTCATAAGCTTCTTTGGGATACAAATTTTCAAATAACTCCGGGTGTTCTTCATAGACAGATTTCTGTGACATCTTAAATGGAGAGAAAACAGGCATTCTTTCCAAGCGCTTTAATAAATCATGCAAGTCTTGCATGAAACATTGAGCCTCTTCACAACTGTCAGACATTCTAAAAGACAGTGGAATATTAAGAATATGACCATCCTGCGGTTCATCTCTATACAGCAACTCTCCTGTCTCATAAATCATATCATGTTGAAAGCAACTCAAAATAAAGAAAAAACCACGGGCTTTTTGTGCATCGTCAAAATGCTGATTGATGCAATCCCTATGCTTTTGCAATATCTTTGAATATCCCGATACCGTTTCTGCTATACTATACACATCCTTTTCTATTGTATCCAGTGAGATCAATGTAGTAAAATATTCCCATTTTACGGATTCTATTGATGGTTCTATCATTATACCCTTTTTTCTACACTCCTCATACGACTGCCTAAACTGATACCAAACGTGAGTATCAAACACTTCAGGAACCATAACTTCCATACAGTCATCCATGACGAGAACAGGACCAGAACCATTATTAAGAAAAATCCTTTCATACATAGGAGGATAGCATTTCCCAAAATCATACTTTGCAAAAACGCTATCAATAGTTTCAACTATCACAGCTTTCTCATCCTGAGTCCAGTGTGAATTCTTAGCGAAGATATTATATTTGTTTGGGGTATATTCTTTCATTTGATTCATGTTTTGTCCTTCTATGTGATTAAATACTCCAGCTTGCACTTAAGTCACCATCAAAAATAGCATCAATATCGTCGTCACTGTATCCCATTTTCATCTTTTCACTTTCTTCTATCAATTGTTTTTTCTCTTTCTCTAATAATTTGATTTTGTCCATAAGTTTCTTTTCTACATCATCTTTTCTCAATATGATATTGATGAGTTCTTTTCTTGTTTTATCTAAAAGTGACATATCTTGCTCGTTTTTTATTGTGCAATTTCTGTTTCTTTATAGTCAATCTCTATTTTCTCTTTGTATTTCATTCTTCTGCGAATAGCAAGTATGATCATTGGCCATGCGATGATAGTACACAGAATATCCATCACCCAACTGGCAGCACTTTCATTGAATTCTACTTTTGAATTGAATTCAGCAATTTCTTCGGTGGTCATTTTTTCTTTATCCATAGCGTTTGTTTTTTATCGTTTATTATTTTTCCTCATTTTCTTTTGATTTTTTACTGGCAAAATAAAGCAATGCTATACCTAAGCCTAACCAGAATATAGGTCCAAAAGCACTGTTACCTCCAATTATAGCACCTATCAATGCAAGTCCTCCAAAAACGATACAAATCCATCCAAAAAATTTCATAATCTAGTCCTCCATTTTTTTAGGTTCAACATTTTCAATTTTCTTTGAACAAAGCACTGCAATCAATCCGATGACAACATTGAGCAGCGAAATGGCGAATGCCAGTCCAAAACCTATTTTCCGAGTGCGACCCAAGCAGCCGACACCATACGCGAGACTTACCGCAATTACTAACAAAATAATCTTTTCCATTATTCGTTTATTTTATTTGTTACAACTCTTTATGACTAATAACTGCCAAAGGTTAACAAGCCGACAAATTTATTTTTCGTACCTTTCGTGAAAACACCCTAAATGTCAAGCTTGCCTTTTCTGTTTCGTTTAGTATTGCTTCAAAATCATCATTAGAGACAGTCGCATCATTAAAAGCTGATACCAACAAATTTTCTTCGTCGTCTTCGTCCATTTCTATGATCAAGTTGTTTGCGAGAGATTCTTTGCGCATCAATAAATATGCAGGAAGATAAGAAGGAACAAGTTTAACCAAGTGCTTACATGTTTCAATGTTTGGATTAGCTAGTTGGATATTGAGTTCCGATTCAAAGAGGTATTGTTTCTTGTCGATGAAGATTTTATCCTCTGATTCCTCACATGTTTTGCGAATCAGTTGAGCCACCTCCATAGCTTCTTCATAGCGATTCAATCCTTGTAAAGCTTTCCCTTTGATAAACATAGCTTCAAGGCAAGCACGACGGTCAAGAACCATGTCGGCATAGCCAATGGCTTCCTCTAAGCGTTCACCATACAAACAGACCACTGCATTGAGGAAATTACATGTCATACTGCAATCTTTCAGTAATGGAACATCTTTGGTCAGGCCTTCCAAACACCTGTCATCAAACATCACATCAAACATTTTCTTGGCGATAAGGGCTGCATTGCGGTAATCTCCTGCTTTCATCTTTTCCATTGAATGATACAAACATACCTTTGCCGCATTGTCATAGTCATTGCTGGCAAAGTACTTGTAATACTCCTGACCAAAAGTCAACTCATCGTCAATCATCTCCACATCATTAAACGAATTGGAGAAAGCCCGAATCTCAGCATTTTGCATAATATGAGATTGGCGAATCTTGTT
>Ga0310696_10000442_pt1 | contig 66303 bp, 52 predicted proteins | sample AusTroGonzalo_MG_4_FD_203885 | JGI IMG/M metagenome (GOLD analysis project Ga0310696, IMG submission 203885) | Bovine rumen microbial communities from tropical cattle in Woodstock, Queensland, Australia - Gonzalo_02 (v2) (version 2) | ecosystem: Host-associated > Mammals > Digestive system >...
ACAAATCAAACCCTTACAAGACATTCCTGAATTTCCGCAATAACCTGCTCATGCTCTATAAGAACCTTCCTGAGGATGAGCTGGACAAGGTTATGAGAGTGCGTTTCTGGCTTGACGGGCTGGCTGCGCTCATGTTCCTGCTTAAATTCCACTGGGGTGATTTCAAGGCAGTGTTCCGCGCACGCCGTGAATTCCGCCGTCTCAAACCCGAGTTCCGTGACAGCCGTGAGGAGAACCTCCAAGAGGCCTCTATCACCGATATCCCCGAGCGCGTAAATTTCAGCCTCCTGTGGCGCTACTACGCAAAACGCCAGAAAACCTACAGCCAGTTATTATAATAGGAACCGATCCTTCCGTGTGTTTTCGGGGGGGGTATAGGAAGCAAAAGTCTCCTCTTGCAGTAGCAGAACAATCATTTTTGAGAGCGTTAGTGCAGTGGCGTTAAGCGTAGGCCTTTGGAGGATCCCGTTAAGAACGGCGCTTCGTTTAACGACGGTTAGGCCCCGCAGGGGACTAAGACGGAGGCGTTCGACGTTTAGGGTCCGGAGATGGCCGGAGTAGCCACGGAACGTCGTCTCTCAAAAATGATAGTTCTGCGGTGTAGATACCTATACCCCCCCGAAAACACACGGAAGGATCGGTTCCTATTGTGAGCGCAAAATTTGGACTTCAACTAATAATTAACGTTAAAGTGTAAAACTTGCTTGGAATTTTGTAAAGTGTGCGTTACATTTGTTGCGTTAAACTTTACAATTATGAGAGATTATAAGAAACATCTTACGCTTTTGCCCCATAAGTGGCAGGCAGGAGCCTTGTTTGCAGCCGTTCTTTTGGCTGTGGTTTATTATGTAGGAGTGTTTTACAACATCAGAAACATGGCAGCGACTGTGAGTTCTTTATCCCGAATGTATCTGTGGGGGATGGTTAGTTGTCTGGTCACAATTGCTTTGATGATAGCATGTCTGTCCAAGGAGAAAGTGGAGGATGAGTATATTACATCGGTGCGTTATCGGGCCTTGACAATAACGATATTCCTTTTTTTTATGTTAAGCATCATATCAAATATGATGTACGGCTCATTTCACAATATCGTTTTTAATCCGTTATTTGTTGGTCATCCGTTTACAGATAAGTTGATTGTGATGGCGTCATTCAGAAAGATACTTGGTGTAATAAGAATACTGGGATCAACTCATTTCTTGATGTTATTCTATATAATCCTTCTTAAGGTGTTGATACATAAAGGTAGCGGAAATGGTTACAAGTCGATTCTGCTTCCCTATAGTTATAAGAAGATTGGTTGGTACATTTTTTTATCCTCATTGGTAATAGTACCTTTTCTTATTTACATGTTCTGCCATTTCTGGAATGGTAACTTATCGGTCCTTGAGGTATATGAGACGCATGTGATGTTGTTCAGATTGCTGATTCTGATTCCGTATATAGGATTGTTGTTCATATGCCTGAGCAAAGAGAAGCAGGAGGATGAGTTTATTCGCCATATCAGAGCTCGTATCCTGGTCTATTTTGCAATCTTCTCCCTGATTATTGGTATGATTAACTGTATTGCCGATAATGCATTGCAGATTTATTTAATTAATACTCCAAATAATCGCGCATATGTTCCTATGATAATGGTTGCTCCTTTGATATTGTTGTCTAGGTTTCCGTGGGTACCGGTGATATATGCGCTGGTGTTGAAGAAGGTATTGTCAAACTACTTAAAGGAGAGTAACGATGAAGAATAATATACGTGTAGAGAGGGCTATCCTTAGAATATCCCAGCAGGATCTGGCCAATGCCATAGGCGTGTCCCGCCAGACTATTTTCGCCATTGAGAATGAGAAATTCATCCCGTCAACAGAACTGGCTCTCAAATTGTCGGCTTATTTCGGCAAGAGTGTGAACGATCTGTTCCAGCTTGACTGATGTCATGATTTTTTATCGGCACTATGACGGACTAACGTCAGGGTGTGGTCGATGGTGTGGGGGAGTTCCTCGGGGTAATGGGTTACTATTATCAGGGTCTTTTGCGGATTGGAGCAGAAGGCCTTTATTATTTCCATTACCAGGGCGCGGCGCTGTCGGTCCAGGCCATGAAGGGGTTCATCCAGGATTAGTAGGGAGGGGTTCTTTACGAAGGCACGGGCCAGCAGTATCATGCGCTGCTCTCCGCTGGAGAGTTCCAGGAAATCACGGTTCTCAAGATCCGTTATTCCGAATATGTTCATCCAGACGCGGCAGCGGTCGCGTTCATCGGCAGTAATTTTTTTATACAAACCGATGGTATCGTGCAGGCCCGATGCCACTATGTCTATGGCGGGGTAGCGGCGGCAGTATGAGCGGTGCATCTCTGGTGATACGTAACCTATGTGCTTTTTTATCTCCCAGATGCTCTCACCGGTACCGCGCGGACGGCCAAACAAAGCTATGTCACAGGCATATGATTGCGGGTTATCGGCATAGACCATGCTCAGAAGGGCCGATTTGCCGCTTCCGTTGGGTCCCAGAAGTGCCCAGTGTTCACCTTTGCGCACTGTCCAGTCCAGTTCATTCAGGATGCGGCGGCTTTCATATTGCAGTATGACCTTGTTGCAGCATACAATCTCATCGCTGTCCATTCCGTTCTCGGGAAGACTGCGCATCATATCTATGAGATACTGGGCCAGGATGGGCTGGGGGAGCGGTTGCTCAGGCTCAGCCATATAATCCTCTACGGGTATGACGTTGCTGCATCGGCGGTCATTCACCTCTATTACATGGGTAATGAATGAGGGTATGTCCTCGCGGCGTGATACCACAAGTATAATCTGCATCTTCCACTCCGTAACAAGATTCTCAAGCAGGCGGCAGAGCATGTCGCGGGTCTGCGCGTCCAGGCCTATAAACGGGCTGTCTATTATGACCATGCGGGGGCGTACAGCCAGTGAACGGGCCAACTGGTACTTGCGCATTTCGCCGCTGGATAGTGTTACAAGCTGCTTGTTCCAGATGAACGGCAGGTCAAACAGGGTGTAGAGGCGCTCTTTCCATACAGGGTCTTTTATTTCCGGGAAAGCGTCACGTACAATAGCCGATTCACCCATCTCGGTCATGTTCCAGCGCTGCTGGTAGAAGTAGGTGGTATCAGCGCTGCCATAGCTGTCACGGAAGGTTATGTTACGGATGTCGGCCCCGCAGATACCGTCTCCGTACTCCACCTCGCGGTTGTCCATAAGGGGATACTGGCGCAGGAGCGTGTTTACCAAAAGGGTCTTGCCTGCTCCGTTGGGGCCTACAATGGCTGTCTGCCAACCTTTGCGGAGGCATATGTTTATTGGGGCTGCCATCCTGTACCTGGGGTCACAGGCTACGCCTTGAGTTATTTTGATTGTAAAATCCCTGCTTTCCACTTTATTGCGCTTATGGCTGCAAAGTTAGTGTAAAAAGCACTACCTTAGCACCATGATTCCCGCTTTATACCTTATTCCAAATCTGCTGGGCGAGACACCTGTAGAGCAGGTTCTGCCGCCCTATAACCGCGAGATTATACTGGGTATCCGCCATTTCATTGTGGAGGATGTACGCACCGCGCGCCGTTTCCTCAAACTTGTGGACCGTAGCATTGACATCGATCAGCTTACTTTCTACACGCTTAACAAGCACACCAATCCGGATGAGGTGGCAAGCATGCTCAAGCCGTTGGAGGAGGGGAGCCCCATGGGAGTGATATCTGAGGCTGGATGCCCTGCTGTGGCTGATCCCGGGGCTGATGTGGTAGCAATTGCGCAGCGCAAGGGCCTGCAGGTGGTTCCTCTGGTTGGCCCGTCAAGCATAATCCTTGCAGTGATGGGATCGGGATTCAACGGCCAGAGCTTTGCATTCAACGGCTATTTGCCAATAGAGCCCGATGAGCGCATCAAGACGCTTAAGAAGCTGGAGCAGCGGGCTTATACTGAGAACCAGACTCAGCTCTTTATTGAGACTCCTTACCGGAATGCTAAGATGATAGCGGATATTCTCAGGGCTTGCAGGCCTCAGACGCATCTATGTATTGCCGCGGGTCTGACCACCAAAGATGAGTACATCCGTACCCGCACCGTTAAAGAGTGGGGCGGCAAACTTCCGACGCTTGAAAAAATACCATGTATATTTCTTATTTATAAGTAGTTATTGCCTTCTCTCTTTGCTGTTCCGAGAAATCCTAATTCTCAATTTTCTGTTTTCAGATTCTCGTTGAAAAAGCGGAGCATGCGGGTAAAGAGGTGCTTGCGGGTGGCATAGCCGGATATGCTGTGCTCCTTGCCGGGATAAACCTGCATGTCAAAGTCCTTGCCTGCGTTTATAAGAGCGTCAATGTATGCTGCTGTGTTGCTGAAGAACACGTTGTCGTCATCCAGGCCGTGAATAATGAGCAGCTTGCCGCTAAGCCTGTTGATGCGGTCTATGGCCGATGCGTCATGGTAACCGTCGGCGTTCTGCTTGGGCTCCTGCATAAAGCGCTCGGTGTAGATGGCATCGTACAGACGCCAGTCAGTTACAGGAGCTACTGCAACTCCGCAACGGAATACGGGCGTGCCCTCGCTCATGGACATTAGGGTGGTGTAACCGCCGTAGCTCCAGCCCCAGATGGCTATACGGTCAGCGTCGATGTAGGGGAGTGAGCCCAGATACTTGGCTGCTGCCACCTGGTCATGTGCCTCCATTACGCCCAGATGCTTGTAGGTCTGTTTCTTGAAATCGGCTCCGCGACGGCCTGTGCCGCGTCCGTCAACCACTGCTACGGCATATCCCTGATACATAAGGAAGGTCTCAAGGCTGGCACCGGGATAGAAACCTGTGTTCCACTGGTTGAGTATCTTGTTTGAGCCGGGACCGTTGTACTGGAACATGATAAGCGGGCAAGGGTGTGATTCATCAGCACCGGAGGGCTTGATTATCCATCCGTAGAGGGTGGTGCCATCGGTGGTTTGAAATGAGAATGTCTCTTTCTTATGGAAACCATACTCGGCAATGTCCTGGCGGGTGTCGGTATTGTTTTCAATTACGCTGAGCTGCTTGCCCTGGGCATCCCTGCGCGTTACCACGTAGGGGGTGTTCATATCGGACCATGAGTTGATGAAATACTTGCAGCCTGTGCTGAAAACAGCGTGGTTGGTGCCCTGCTGCGGGGTCAGGTTGGTCCTTTTGCCCTTGGAATCAATCTTCCATACGGCGCAGTCATACATGCCGGATTCATTGCTCTCATAATAGACGGTACCGGACTTGGCATCATAGCCGTGCAGTGCCAGAACATCAAAGTCACCCTTGGTTATCTGGCGCTCCAGCCTGCCGTTAAGTCCGTACAGATAGAGGTGATTATGTCCGTCGCGCTCGCTCTGCATGATGAAACGGTTGCCGTAGAAGCGTGTTTCCATATACTCAGCCTCATCTATGTAACGCTCATCCTCTTGGCGCAGTGTAAGGGTGCAGAGAGTTGAGCGAGGGTTGGCGGAGTATATCTCAAGCCTGTTCTGGAGGCGGTTGAGAGTGAATATGAACAGGCTGTTGTCTTCATTCTGGGCAAACTGTATGCGCGGAATGTAACTGGTGCTGTCAAGCTTGAGGTCCATGTCACGTATTACGGAACTTTTTATGTCAAAGGAGTGGACCGATACCTTTGAACAGGTGCCTCCAGCGGTGGGGTACTTCTGATTGACGTATGAGAGCTGTTCCTGCGAATAGGCGTCACGGTTGATGCTGGTGTTGAAGTAGGGCAGGTCATAGCCGGCCACGTTTGACTCATCAAAACGGATCCATGCCAGCATACGGCTGTCGGCGCTGAACTCATATGCGCGGGTTACACCGAACTCCTCATCATAAACCCAGTCAGGGATGCCGTTGCGTACCTTGCCGGACTCACCGTCCTTGGTTACCTGTACTTCAGCATTGTTGAATAACAGCTTGATAAGAAATATGTTATTGTCACGTACAAATGCAATGTTGTGGCCGTCCGGTGAAAATGACGGAACCTGTATGTGGCCCTGAGTAAGAGGGTCAATCTTGTTGTTGCGTATGGTGAATATGTAGTACTGTGCGGAGTAAGAGTTGCGGAAGATCCTTTGTACATTCTGTTCCAGCAGGATGATATCCTCAGTGGGAGAGAGTATGAATCCCTCAAGGGAGGTAAGCCTCTCGCCGCGTGCCGTGCGCAGGTTAAGTACGGTGTCGGTCACTGCTCCTGTCTTGAATGAGTACTTGAGTATGCAGTTGTCCTGGGCCTGCAGGTAATGCTCGCCGTCGGCCATTGGTGTAATGGCGGTGGGATTCTCTGCGTAGAACCTGCCGGATACTACGTCTTCAATTGATATCTTTCTGTTCTGCGCAGTCAGTGACAGGGCTGTGAGCACTGCTGCGGCAAGTATGGTAAACTTCTTCATGATTCTATATCTAATCTGTTATACAAAAGTCAATTATCATTCGTCAAGAACGCCTTTTCCCTGGCGTATTATCTCCTGCTCGCCATCTACGCAATATACCACGGTGGAGTATTCAAATCCTCCGGCACCGCCGTTTATTACCAGGTCCACATCATCGCCCAGACGCTCGTCAATGAGCTCGGGATCGGTCAGGTAGCCTATGTCATCGCTCTCATCGTAGGGAACGGTGGTGGAGAGCAGGGGAGCACCCAGCTGGCGGCAGATTTCACGTGTTATGTCATTGTCAGGAACACGTATGCCTACCTCCTTGCGGTTGCTGAATATCTTGGGCAGACGGCTGCCTGCTCGCAGCACAAAGGTGAACGGGCCGGGCAGGTTGCGTTTCATTGTCTTGAATGTGGCGTTGTCAATCTGCACATACTGGCTAATGTCACTCAGGTCATAGCACACTATTGAGAAACGGTGTTTCTGCGGGTTCATGCCTTTTATCCTGCATATGCGCTCTATGGGGCGCTCCTTTAGAGCGTGACAGCCCAGGGCATAGGCTGTGTCTGTGGGGAACACAATCACGCCTCCTCCGTTCAGGATATCCAGTACGCGGTCTATGTCGCGCTGGCTGGGGTTCTTCTCATATAGTCTTATCAGCATGTCTTCTGCTTTATATAGTCTATTATAGCCGTGACGTCATCCGGGTTAAACCATCGGGTGTCCACATCACGCTTGAACCACGTCATCTGCTTGCGTGAGTAGATACGCGTGTTCTGTTTTATCTTTTCTATGGCAAACTCCAGTGTCCAGGGCTTGCCGTCAGGGGTAAGGGCTCCGTCCATCCAGCTGAACAGCTCCTTCATGCCCACTGTGTTGAGTGAGTTGAGCGAGCGCCTGGGGTACATGCGCCGTGCCTCATCAATGAGTCCCTCTTGTACCATCCTGTCAACGCGGCGGTTTATCCTGTCGTACAGCTCCTCACGCGGACGTGTAAGGCCGATGCGCACTATTTGGAACGGCCGATGCGCTTTCTCTCCCTTGCGCAGGTCAGAGTAGGGGTGTCCGGTCAGGTAGCAGACCTCAAGGGCGTGAAGCACACGCTTGGGATTGCGTCTGTCAACCTCCTTGTAGTACTGGGGATCAAGAACCTTGAGTTCCTGTACCAGATTATCCAGTCCCTCCTTCTGATAACGCTCCAAAAGAGGCTTCCTGATATCATCCGGAATGGTGGGAATCTGGTCTATACCATAGCAGAGGGCATCTATGTACATCATGGAGCCTCCTGTAACAAGAAGAATGTCGTGCTCTGCGAATAATTTGTTAGCCAGAATGAGAGCGTCCTCTTCGTATTTTGCGGCACTGTAATAGTCGTCAAGCGCCAGGTTGCCTACCAGGTAGTGTACGGCACGTCCTCTTTCTGCTGGAGTAGGGGCGGCTGTACATATGGGAATGTCGGCATACATCTGCCGGGAGTCGGCCGATATGATGGGGGAATGAAACAAATCGGCGAGGGTCAGGCATAAATCTGTCTTCCCCACGCCGGTAGGTCCTAGTATGACAACTAATGTCTTCACTTAGTAAAGGTCGTCAATGGAATCAAGGCTTACAGTGCCGCCACCGTCGCCGCCTTCCATGCCGAATCCTTCCTCATCAAGCTCATCGGACTCAAATCCCTCATCGCCGTAGAAGTTCTCATCAACGTCAATAACGGGGGCTGATTTGGCCATCTCGTCAAAATCAACGGTCTGTTTGGGCGGGTTGCCCTGGCTGGCGGTGCATACCGGTTCGGCAAGGGTCTTGCCTGTGATAATCTCCTTTAATTCAATGAAAAAACAACGCTCGGTTAAAGGGTCGAACACATAGATGAGACGCTGTTTCTCATCCTCAATAAGCTCATCAAGAGCGGTCTGGGCCATAACCCAGTTGTCAACCTCCGAGCTGGTGTTCATCTCCTCACGGGTAATCTCCTCACGTTTCTCCCAGTTGTCCTCGCAGATGAAGAATGATGTCATCTGGTCATCGGGATAACCTACAGACTTCAGTATAGCATTGCTGAAATCCAGGAATGACGCTGATGAACTGATCTGGATCTCACGATAAAAGTCATCGACCTCATCGGAAATGAAAATGAATCTGTAAATCATATCGTTATGTTTTTTAGTCTCTGATAATTCCTCTTTCGGAGCTCTCTATGAACCTTACTATGTACTGCACCTCGGGGGCGTTGTAGATGGGATCCTCCTTGATGGCAGCCATGGCCTGGCTTACGTTGAGTCCGTTCTGGTAAATGATGCGATAGGCGTTGTGGATGGCCTCAATGGTCTCATTGGTAAAACCGCGGCGGCGCAGACCTACAATGTTCAGGCCGGCGTAGATAACCGGATGGCGGCCGCCTATCACGTAGGGCGGGATGTCCTTGCTGCAGCCTGAACCGCCCTGTATCATTACGTGTCCGCCTATGTGGCAGAACTGGTGTACAAGAACGCAGGCGCTCAGTATGGCAAAGTCATCAACTACAACCTCGCCGGCTATCTTGGTGCTGTTACCCAGTATGCAGTTGCTGCCAATTACGCAGTCATGTGCCACGTGCATGTTCTCCATGAGCAGGTTGTTGCTGCCCACTACGGTCTTGCCCTTGGAGGCTGTACCGCGGTTGATGGTTACGTTCTCACGTATGCGGTTGTTGTCGCCTATCTCGGCTGTGGTATCCTCACCGCGGAACTTGAGATCCTGCGGTATGCCGCCTATGACCGCTCCCGGATGTATCTGGTTGCCGTTGCCTATGCGTGAACCATACATGATGTTCACGTGGGGCATGATAATGTTGTTGTCACCAATTACCACGTTCTTGTCAATGAAACAGAACGGGCCTATCTCAACGTTCTCACCTATCTGTGCGGAGGGGTCAACGTATGCTAAAGGGCTTATCATCAATTCTCTCTTTTTACTATTTGTACCATAAATTCAGACTCTGCAACCAGTTTGTCGGCTACAAAGGCGTATCCTTTGATTGACAGAATGTTATGACGCATGGGCGCAGTCCTTACAACACGCATCAGGAGTGTGTCGCCGGGAACTACGGCCTGACGGAAACGGGTATTGTCAATCTTGACGAACATGGCCTCAAACTCCTTGGGATTGTCAGTGTATTGGAGTGCCAGTGTTCCTCCCAGCTGTGCCATGGCCTCAATGATGAGTACGCCCGGCATGATGGGGTGCTCGGGGAAGTGTCCGGTAAAGTAGAACTCGTTGTTTGTTACGTTCTTTACACCCTCGGCATAGAGGTCGGTAAGAGCGATAACCTTGTCAAGCAGCTGCATGGGGAAACGGTGAGGCATTACGGCCTGAATTTGCTGCAGGTTCATTACCGGCGGCACTGACGGGTCATATGCAGGTGCCTGAACGTCGTTCAGTATTTTGTTCTTGCGCAGTATGCGTGCAAACTTGTTGTTGATGGTGTGACCGGGGCGGGTGGCAATGATGCGGCCCTTGATGGGTTTGCCTACCAGTGCAAGGTCACCTATTATGTCAAGCAGCTTGTGGCGTGCGGGCTCATTGTCCCACTGCAGGGGCTTGTGCATTATGTAACCCAGCTTGGTGGCATCCATGGTGGGTACGCCCATAACCTCACAGATCTTGTCATAGCGGTCCTGAGGCATCTCACGCTCGTATATCACTATGGCGTTGTCCAGATCGCCTCCCTTGATGAGTCCCAGTCCAAGAAGGGGCTCTATCTCGCGTACAAACACGAATGTGCGGCTCTTGGCTATCTCTGTGGGGAAATCATTCATATCATCCAGTGATGCGTACTGGTTGTACAGTATCTTGGATTCATATGATATGAGTACGTTCACGCTGAACTCATTGTCAGGAAGCAGTATGATTGATGAGCCTGTGCTCTCGTCCTTGACCTCAATCTTGTTCTTGACAACGTAGAAGTCCTTAAGGGCGTCAAGTTCCTTTATTCCAACCTTCTGAATGTTCTCCACGTAGTCAATGGCGCTTCCGTCCAGGATGGGGAACTCAGGACCGTTAACTTCAATGTGGCAGTTGTCAATTCCGGCGGCGTAAAGGGCGGCAAGACCGTGCTCAACTGTGCTCACCTTGACATTTCCCTTGAACAGTACGGTTCCGCGTTGGGTCTCGCGTACGTTCTCGGCTACGGCCTCAATGACGGGCTGGCTTTCCAGGTCGATTCTCTGTATCTTGTATCCGTAGTCTGCAGGTGCGGGGTTGAATGTCACTGTCAGGTCAAGACCCGTGTGAAGTCCCTTTCCGCTAAGTGAGAAACTACTCTTTAAAGTCTTCTGTTTGTACATGTTATGTTACTTGTCTTCAAGTTTTGCTTTTAATTCCTCAACCTCTTTCTTAAGCTGTCTTACGGTGCTGTCAATGTCCGGCAGATTCTTGAAAAGGATTGATGAACGCAGGTAGTTGCGGTGATTGATTGCGGGATAACCCATGATGGTCTGGCCGTTCTCAATGTTGGATATGGCACCCGTTTTGGCGCAGAAATTGACCTTGTCGCCTATGGAGAGGTGTCCTGAAATACCGCTTTGGCCACCAATCATGCACCATGAGCCTACCTTGCTGGATCCTGCCACGCCTGTCTGTGCTGAAATAACGGTGTTCTCACCTATCTCAACATTGTGTGCTATCTGGACCATATTGTCAAGCTTTACGCCCTTGCGTACGATGGTACGTCCCATTGTAGAGCGGTCAACGCAGCTGTTGGCTCCTATCTCCACGTCATCCTCAAGCTGGGCAATGCCTATCTGCGGTATCTTCTTGTAACCGCCCTCGGCCGGAGCGAATCCGAATCCGTCGGCACCAATCACGCATCCGGCGTGGAGTATGCAGCGGTTGCCTACCTTGCAGCCGTAGTATATGGTGACGTGGGGATAAAGCACGCAGTCTGAACCTACAGAGGCTCCTTGGCCTACTATGACATGGGGATAGATCTGTGTGTTGTCACCTATCACCGCTCCGTCTTCAATCACTGAGAAGGGTCCGATATAAACGTTCTGACCAATGGTAGCCTTATCGGATACCGATGCCAGCGAGCTGATACCGGTACGTCCCGGTTGCATTGATGCATAAAGTGACATCAGCTTGGCCAGGCTCTCGTATGCGTTATCAACTCTGACCAGAGTGGCGCTGACAGGCTGCTCGGCCTTGAATTCCTTGTTTACAAGAACTACGCTTGACTTGGTCGTATAGAGGTAATGGGTGTACTTGACATTTGAAAGGAAAGAGAGTGCACCCGGTGCACCCTCTTCAATCTTTGCAAAAGTATGGACGGCGGTATTCTCATTACCGTCAACGGTGCCGCCCAGAAACTCTGCTATCTGTTTTGCTGTAAATTCCATTTGCTTATTGTAAGTCTCCAAAAATCATATAGGGTGCAAATATATAATTTTATTTTAAGAATCCGGCCATTTCCTGCTGAACCTCATGTGCCTTTGATGCGGCTACCTGGGCAAAGTTTTCTGTTGAGTCAGCGTAAATGATTGCACGGCTGCTGTTTACAATAAGACCGCACTTGCTGTTCATTCCGAACTTGCAGACATCGGCCAATGATCCGCCCTGTGCGCCAATGCCGGGAACAAGCAGGAAACTGTCCGGAACGGTACGGCGTATGTCGGTGAGCATCTCGGCACGTGTGGCACCCACTACGTACATCATGTTGTCGGCGTTTCCGCCCCACTCAAGTGATTTGCTCAGTACGTTCTGATAGAGAGGCTTGCCCTCAGAGTCCTTTATGTACTGGAAATCATCGGCACCCTTGTTGCTGGTCAGAGCCAGCAGGATCACCCAGCGGCCGTCATGACCCAGGAACGGAGTGACGCTGTCCTGTCCCATGTAAGGCGCTACGGTGACAGAGTCCACGTTCATCTCGTTAAAGAAGCTCTCGGCGTACATCTTTGAGGTGTTGCCTATGTCACCGCGCTTGGCGTCGGCTATGATAAACTGGTCCGGGTAGTTGGTACGTATGTAATCTATGGTCTTGTAGAGGGCCTGCATGCCCTTGAGTCCGGTGCTCTCATAGAAAGCAAGGTTGGGCTTGTATGCGATGCAATACTGCGCGGTGGCATCAATGATGGCCTTGTTGAAGGCGAATATGGGATCCTCCTCACTGAGCAGATGCTGCGGTATCTTCTTGATGTCGGTATCAAGACCAACGCACAGGAATGACTTCTTGCGCATAATGTTCTGGTACAACTCTTCTCTTGTCATAACTTATAGGAATTTTCTTTACAATTCTGATTCTTTCATCCGCTCGGCGTTCTCGGCTATGGTAAGCTGGTCAATGCAATCCTGTATGTCTCCGTCCATAAAGGCCGGCAGGTTGTATGATGTCCAGTTGATGCGATGGTCGGTTATGCGGCCCTGCGGAAAGTTGTAGGTTCTGATCTTGGCCGATCGGTCACCGGTGGATACCATGGTCTTGCGGCGGGCAGCGATGTCATCCATGTACTTCTGATGCTCGCGGTCATAGATCATGGTGCGCAGACGTGACAGGGCGCGCTCCTTGTTCTTGGGCTGGTCACGGGTCTCGGTGCACTCAATGAGTATCTCCTCAACAACTCCGGTGTTGGGATTTTTCCAATTATATCGGAGTCTTACACCGCTCTCAACCTTGTTCACGTTCTGGCCTCCGGCACCGCCGCTGCGGAACGTATCCCATTTTATCTCACCCTCGTTTATTTCAACCTCAAAGGCGTCGGCCTCCGGCAGAACGGCAACCGTGGCTGCCGATGTGTGTATGCGGCCCTGTGTCTCGGTTACAGGGACACGCTGTACACGGTGTACGCCCGATTCATATTTGAGCGTACCATATACCTTATCACCGCTGACGGTGAATATTATCTCCTTGAAACCGCCTGCAGTACCCTCGGAGCATGATGAAACGGCGTATTTCCAGCCCTTCATCTCAAAATACTTGCAGTACATGCGGAACAGGTCGCCGGCAAACAGGGCAGCCTCATCGCCGCCTGTACCGCCGCGTATCTCCATCACAACATCCTTCTCATCCTGAGGATCGGCCGGTATGAGCAGCTGCTTTATCTCCTCCTCAAGGGGCTCAAGGCGGGCTGTGGCGCTATCCAGCTCCTCGCGTGCCATCTGGCGCATCTCCGGGTCATTCTCACTCAGGAGCTCCTTGGCCTGGCTTATGTTTGAGAGCAGGCTTACGTACTCTGCGCGGGCCTGCGATATGCGCTCCAGGTCACGATACTCACGGTTCAGCTTGACAAAGCGCTTCATGTCGGCTATTACAGCAGGGTCTGTTATGAGCAGACTGACCTCGCGGAAACGTGCCTCAAGGTCATCCAGTTTCTGTAGCAGACTCTCCGTAGCCATTATTTCCTTCTTTCTACTTTGTTTACGAATGCAACAGGACCGCCTTCATAGAAGTTGATGATGTTGCGTGATACAAACTCCGCCATCTCATTACGCACATCGTAAGTCTGTGTGCCTACGTGCGGGGTTATGACGGCGTTCTCACATGCCAGAATCTCAGGGCTCACCTTGTCACCGAACTCAAATACATCCAGACCTGCGCCCCATATACGCTTGTTCTTGAGGGCATCGGCCAGAGCCAGTTCATCAACAATAGGGCCGCGTGCGGTATTTACCAGTATGGCGGTGGGCTTCATGAGTTCAATCTGCTCCTTACCTATCATGTGCCAGGTATCTTTGGAGTAGGGGACATTCACTGATATAAAGTCCGATGTCTTGAGCAACTCCTCAAAACCAACGTATGTGGCATCGTACTGCTGCTCTATCTCAGGGCTTACGCGGTGACGGTTGTAGTAAATTACCTTCATGCAGCTGGCCTTGGCGCGTCGTGCCAGAGCCTGACCTATACGTCCCATGCCCAGAATACCCAGAGTTTTGCCGCCGAGTGAGTAGCCCAGGTTGGCCAGAAGCGTCCATTCAAGAGCTCCCGGTATGCGCAGACGGCGGTCAACATCGGTGATGCGGCGTGCAACGGCCAGCATGAGTCCGTATGCCAAATCGGCCGTGGGCTCGGTTACAGGGCCGGGCGTATTGGTAACGGCTATCCCAAGTTCTGTGGCTGTGGGTATATCTATATTGTCAAATCCTACGGCGTAGTTGCTTACCAGTTCCAGACGGGGCAGGCCGCGCTCCATGAGCTTGCGGTCAACCGGAAAGTTGAACATGGACTGCAGGACGTCATACTCGGGGAGCATCTCATATACCTCATTATATGTAAAGGTTTCACGTCCTTCAGGGGGGAATGTCACATCGTATTTTTCAATGAGTTCCGCATAACCGGTGCGGAACATATTGTATGTTACAAGAACTCTCTTTTTCATATTAATCCTTTGATTCGGGTGCAAAGATAATACAATAGGGACGCTGCATTTTGTGAAAAAATAAAAAAAGCGTTTCAGTTCAAATAAATAAGTTGAAAACAGGAGTGATATACCGTATCTAATTCGTAATTTTGAAAGTTATGAAACAATTACTTCCAATTATTGTCGCTTTATGTGCATTTGTTTCCTGTTCCACCAAGTCGGATTCAGGAACGTTAGAGATTAATGAAAGGGGCTATTACGAGGCCCCGGGTGTCAATGTTCTGGTATATTCCAATATCTATAACGGAGTGTTCTGTGATGAGAAAACTGCGGGTATTGAGATTATACAGCGTGGTGTGCGTATAGCTACCGGCGGCGGCGTCCGTCTTATGAACACTCCCGAGCAATGGGATATATATCCCACTATGACGGAGCGCTCCATAGATACGCTGCAGGGCATAATCAGTTGCAGGTTCAACTATCCTGATTACAATTTCCGATACGGAATAACCGCAAGGCGGGAGGGTAATGGCTTGCGCGTGTCTGTTGACTTGGAGGAACCCCTACCGTCCGAGCTTGAAGGAAAGGCTGGTCTTAACATGGAGTTTTTCCCTGCCAGCTACTACGGCAAGACATATCTTGTGGACGGCCAGTCCGAGATATTCCCCCGTTATCCGTCAAGTGAGACCGAGATGCGTCCCCTTGATGAAAAGATACCTCAATTCTGGGGTCTTTCCACTTTCGATGACCGAGGCAGGAAAGAGTTCATAGTTCCCAAACCTATATCAAAGGGACATACCATTGTTGTGGCTCCTGAGGACGAGTCTCTGCGTGTACTGTTCAGTTCAGAGGACGAACTCAATCTTTTTGACGGCCGGAACCTGTCACAGAACGGTACATTTGTGGTACGCTCGTTCCTTCCCGCAGGCAAGAGCGGTACGGTTCTGGAATGGTATCTGGAGCCTACACCCAATTCCGGCTGGATACGAGAGCCCAACATAGGAATATCACAGATAGGTTATACTCCGGCACAAAAGAAGATGGCTGTGATAGAACTTGACATTAATGACAGGGTGCTGCCGCAAGCCAAAGTGTTCCGTGTGAATGCAGACGGCAGCAGTACTATGGTTCTTGAGCCTGCAGTTAAGGAGTGGGGCGTATTCTATGACCGCTATAACTATGCACAGTGTGATTTCAGTGAGGTCCGTGAGCCGGGTACCTACTATATAGAGTACAATGGCGTCAGGACAAATCCGTTCCCTGTCAATGTGAACGTATATGACGGCAAGTGGCACAACACCATGGATGTGTGGCTGCCTGTCCAGATGGATCATATGCTTGTAAATGAGGCTTATCGCGTATGGCACGGCCGTTCACACATGGATGATGCCATTCAGGCTCCCACCAACTACCAGCAGCATGACGGTTACCGCATGGGCAACAGCACCAACACCAAGTACAAGCCTTATGAGCATATTCCGGGGCTGGCTGTAGGTGCATGGTATGATGCGGGTGACTTTGACATTCAGTCAGGTACGGTAATAGGCCTTACCAACCAGCTGGCCGATGTGTGGGACCTGCTGCGTCCTGAGCGTGACGAGACATTCATAGACCAGAAAACCCAGTTTGTGGACATTCACCGTCCCGACGGTCTGCCCGATATTATACAGCAGGTGGAGCACGGAGCGCTTAACCTTTGCGCCCAGATTGAGAACATAGGCTTTATAGCCGGCGGTATAGTTCAGGGTAACATGCACCAGTACCACCACCTGGGTGATGCGGTGACAATTACCGACGGATACATATATGATCCCACTCTCAAACCGTATGAGGTACGCGGAAACCGTTCCGGTACACTTGATGACCGCTTTGCATTCACCAACAACGCCGGTAACCCCATGAGCAACGCCAATGTTTGCGCTGCGCTGGCCCATGCCGCACGTGTGCTTGCGCCTTACATTCCTGAGACAGCCGAGCGTTGCCGCAGGAATGCCCTCAAGCTATGGAATGAGATGGATGATTACCAGGCACGTCAGCCGGCCCGAACCCAGCAGGCAAACAATAACAACCAGCGCGGCGGAAATCGCGGCTTCAACGGTGACCGTTCTGGTGCTGCCATCCAGATGTGGCTGCTTACAGGCGATGACAAGTACAAGGATCTTTTCCTGCCCGGCGTACTGCGTCAGATTGAGTCTGCCAAGAATGCTCCGCAAGGTGTCGAGGATAACCGTACCGGAGGCGGAAGTGCCATGCGGGCTCCGCGCGTGAACATTACCACAGCGTTGCAGCTGCTTCCATATATGGATGATGAATTCAAGGCAAAGGTGCGTGAGGTTATCCCTGTATTTGTAGAGGATGCCAAGCGCACGGCCAGTTCAACTCCTTACGGAGTGCCTGTGGCAGGCGGAACATGGGGCGGAAGCGAGCGTGTCATCAGCTGGGCACAGAACAACTATATGGTATGGCGTTATTTCCCCGATATGATAGATCCGGATATGGTATTGTCAGGCCTTGATTTCATCTATGGCTGCCATCCGTACTCAAACGTATCGTTCGTAACTGCAGTGGGTGTCAATACAAAGAAGGTCGCATACGGAAACAACCGTGCAGACTATACCTTCATACCGGGCGGCATCGCTCCCGGTCTGATACTGCTCAAGCCTGATTTCCTGGAGCATAAGGATGATTATCCGTTCTTATGGGGCGAGAACGAGTGCTGTACCCGTACCGTACCGTCATACGTGACCTTGTCTATCGGTGCCGAGGAGATAGCTGCCGCAATAAACAAATGATAAACAACAGAACTCGACTTAATCATGTCGATATCAATAAAAGGCTTAAGTCATTATTACCCAAACGGTAAGAGGGCGCTTACCGATATAAATCTGGAGATACCGTCCGGCATGTTCGGCCTTCTGGGCCCGAACGGTGCCGGTAAGTCCACGCTGATGCGTATTCTTGTAACCCTGATGGAACCGTCTGAAGGGACGGTCGATGTGTGCGGATATGATATACGTACCCAACGTAAGGAGGTGCGCCGCATATTGGGCTATCTGCCGCAGGATTTCCGTTTCTTTGCCAAGTACAAGGTGCGTGAGTTCCTGGAATATGCTGCGGCGCTTTCAGGAATGACCAACTCATCGGAACGTGGCAAGGCAGTTGACGCAATGCTTGAACAGGTGGGTCTGTATGAGGTGCGTGACCGTTATGCACAGAATCTGTCGGGCGGTATGAAGAGACGTCTGGGTATTGCTCAGGCGCTTATTCATCAGCCTAAGGTGCTGGTGGTGGATGAGCCTACCACCGGTCTTGACCCTGAGGAGCGCATCAGGTTCCGTAACCTGCTCAGCGAGGCCAGTTCAAAGGATACCACAATCATACTGTCAACACATATCGTAGGTGACATATCCAGTTCTTGTACCAACATGGCCATGCTCAATCAGGGACATGTGATGTTCAGGGGATCGCCAGCCGGTATGCTCAAGGAGACCGAGGGCAAGGTATGGCGCCTTAAGGTTAACAATGAGCAGTATGCCGAGATTAACCGGAAGTATGCGGTTATTTCAACCATACCTGACGGACTGGGTTGGGACATACAGGTAGTGGCCAAGAGTATTGAGGGTTATGACGCTGTGAGCTACCCGCCTAATCTGGAGCATGCTTACGTCTATTTTATGGAGATAAAGGATAAGGACTGATGGGACTGGGAATATATAACATACGCATTGTTTCCAAATACGAGACAAAACTGCTTGTCCGTGGCTGGTTCTTCAAGGTATTTGCCATTCTGGCACTGCTTGCCGCAGTGATCCTGGGTTCCATATACATACTGACGCCGTATCCGCAGCCTCAGATGGTCAACAGGTCGGTAATTCCCTATATGTTCATGCTGGTGATGAATGTGGGGCAGGCAGTAGTATCGGTATTCCTGGCATCGGAGTATCTTAAGCGTGACAAACAGCTTGACACGTCCGAGGTGTTCTACACCCGTCCGCTCAGCAATGCCGAGTACCTGTTGGGCAAGATGTGGGCTACGCTTAAGGTTTTCTTCATACTGGATGCGGCTGTGGCTCTGATTGCCCTGGTGATGAGTCTTGTCAAATACGGCTTTGCGCTGGACTATCTGAGTTACATCTGGTATTTCCTGTTGCTGAGTGTTCCTACACTGGTCTTTATAGTTGGCCTGTCAACTACTCTGATGCTGGTGCTCAACAATCAGGCCATCACGATGGTCATACTGTTGGCATATATCGGCGTTACGCTTTTCTATATAGACAACCTCTATTATTACCTTTTTGATTACATAGGTTTCAACCTGCCTATGCTCAAGTCTGTCATTACCGGAATAAGCGGACTGCCTAGGCTTATAAACCACAGGATGTGTTATCTGCTGTTGGGCATAGGTCTGATACTTACAGACGTGTCACTGTTCCATCGTCTTGCCAACTCCCGGTACAGCCTGTTGCCTTGGCGTATCGCCGCCGTGCTGTTTCTGGCCGGAGGTTTCTACGCAGGATACAGGCATGTACACTTCTATAAGTCAGATGACAGGTTCCGTGCCGATATGGTTGAACTGAACAACCGTTATGTGCATGAAGGTGGTGCTGTGGCGGACTCATGCTCCCTGACGGTGATACAGAACGGCGATTCGTTGAGTGTCAGGGCCGATATGACCGTGCGCCCCAGGCAGAATACGTCATTGCTGGTCTTTACGCTTAATCCGGGGTTCAGTCTGCAGAGTGTCAGTGCACCCGGCCATGAGATGGAATATGAGCGCAACATGCATCTGGTATTGCTTACATTTGCCAAAACACTGCCGGCTGATGAACCCGTAAGGCTGGTTATGGAGTATGACGGCCAGGCTGACGAGAGAATATGTTTCCTGGATATATCGGCCGACAAAATGCTGGAAAACAGCAAAGTTCTGTCCATGCTCAATGTAGGCAAACGCTATCTTTTCCAGGACAGGGATTTCATCATGTTCACGCCCGAGAGTTATTGGTATCCGCGTCCGGGTGTGGCCTACAGTGACGAGAGTCCGGAGTGGCAGATGTCATACTTTACAGATTTCAGCCTTGATGTAACTCCCAATCCGGGATTGAGACCTATATCGCAGGGTATGTGTACGGCCAGTGCCGACTCCACCCGATATACATTCACACCGGAATCTTCACTGCCGTCATTGTCACTTCTTATAGGTGATTATATCGCCAAGTCAATCACGGTTGATTCAATTGTTTATACGGTGTGGGAACTGGGCCGTTGGGATGACCAGTTTGAAGTTATGGACTCAATACGCGACACTATTCCGTATTTTATACGCAGCACACGCCGGTCAATGGAGTATGAGGCTGATATGACCTATCCGTTCAGGCGTTTCTCAATAGTGGAAGTGCCGCTTCAGTTCACCTCATACAAGCGTGTATGGACATCGGCCTATGAGCAGTTGCAGCCTGAGATGGCTCTGGTGCATGAACGGGGCTTTGACATGAATGTGTTCCAACTCAGGAACATGAAACGCCGGTATATGAACAACCGTGGCAGGCGAGGGGGGACAGAACTCTCCGAGAAGGAGATTCTGAGCAGTATCCTGAGTTCAAGCATCTACTTCATGATGCAGTCCGGCACATATACCGGTACCAGCAGGAACGGACAGTTCACGATGACCCAGTTGGATAATCCTTACTATTACCGTCCGCTGTTCTACAACTTCAGATACAATGTCTATTCGTCAAGCTGGCCCATGGCCAACAGGATGGTCGAGTCTGTAACGTCCCCGGGCAACAGTTCCGGAGGAAACTGGTTAAGGCGTATGAACGGTTTGTCTGAAGACGAGAAGGCACTTATACTTATGGGCAAATACGGATTTGACCGAATCATGTCCGACCCGGATTGGGAGGATCTGGCTGACAATGCCCTGAAACTCAAAACCACCGATTTCTTTGCTCCCGTATCGGTAAATATGGGCTATGAGGCTATGGTTGACTCCATATCGGCCAAGACCAGGGCAAGGGAGTTTGCCAATGTCTCATTTGATACCATACTGGAATGGGTACAGAGTTATTCGGGTGTAAACCTTAAGCGCAAGATTGACAGCTGGAACGAACCTGCCCGTCTGGCATGCTATAAGATAGGCTCACCGGTGCTGACAACGGTCACTACCGATACGGCCGATATATATCAGGCGGAGATAACGTTTGAGAACATATCGGATAATCCGGGTTATGTGAGTGTGGAGTTTGTATTCTATGAGACTGAGAATGCCGGCGATGAGGATAAGCCCAAGAGCATGATTGTGGGTGTGGGCGCACATGAGACACGCAGGGTGGTGACCCACTGGTTCAACACTCCCGGTGAAATAAGGATAAACACCATGCTGTCATCAAACCTGCCGCATGAGGTCAACCTGAACAGCTCAGACTGGACCACATACACCGGGACTCAACTTACTCCGGAAGGTGTTTATTTCATGCGCGGCGGAGTGGATAACACACCTGAGGGCGAGATCATAGTGGATAATGAGGACAGCCGCCTGTTCTCGCTGTCAAGGCCTCTGCGCACCGGTTATCTGTCAAAATGGATAGACAAGTCCAGGGAGAACAACAACGAATTCATCTATGAGGGCTTCTCTGATTGGCGTATGTACAGTCAGTGGACGCTGGTTACTGACCAGAACCTGTACGGTGACTTTATACGCTCGGCGTATATAATATCGCCGGGTGACGGATCGCAGTACGCCCGTTGGAACGTTCCGCTTAAGGAGGCAGGTGTGTATGACGTCTATTTCTACGCATCGCCTGAACTCTATAACAACAATAACCGCAACCGCAGGTGGAACAATAATAACAACAATAATAACGGCCGATGGACCCCCACCGACTATAACTTTGAGATTGGACAGTTTGACATGTGGGATCCCGTATCGCTTAACATGCGCCGTGCCGATGAGGGCTGGAATATGTTGGGTACGTTCCGTTTTGAGGCAGATACCGTAAATATCCGCCTTAACAACAAATCGGGCGTGAGCGTTGTAGTGGCCGATGCCGTGAAACTGGTAAAAAGAGAGAGATAAGAAAAACAGAATACAATATGAAAAGAATTCTTTTAATGACGGCAATCCTGACGCTTGGAACGTCACCGGTACTTGTAACCGGCGTCCGGGCACAGATTGTCATGACAATGGAACAGGCTCTTGAATACAGCGCCGAGCATAATCCGGACCTGATCAACTCACGTCTCAGTATGGAGAGGTATGAGCAGAACCTGATTGCCCAGAAGGCATCACTCAAATCAAGGTTCTCACTTAATCTTCAACCCCTTTCATACTCACAGTCACGTCAGTTTGACAGCCGTTATTCTGACTGGTACACCAACCGTTCGCTCTCATCGTCAGGTACGTTCAGCATATCTCAGCCCATTATCTGGACTGACGCAACGCTGTCACTCAACAACAACCTGTCATGGCAGAACAACGAGTCATCAATAGCCGGTAATACCAACAGCAACCGCGCATTCAGCAACAGTCTGTATCTGAGTCTGACGCAGCCCATTTTCACTTATAACAAGACCAAGATGAATCTGCGCCAGATTGAGATGAACTATGAGAACGCACGTATCAGTTACGCTCTGCAGTTGCTTAACGTAGAGCGTAACATCACAAGCCAGTTCTACAGTCTTTTCACGGCACAGCAGAACCTGGAAATCAGCGAGCTGGAACTGGAAAATGCCGAGAAGAACTTCAACATTATCAAGGATAAGGTAGAGGCAGACCTGATAACAAAGGATGAGTATTACCAGGCTGAGCTTAACCTGTCGCAGTCCCGCTCAAGCCTTGAGAACCAGAGGGTAAGTCTGGAGAATTCCAAGGACAATTTCAAACAGGCTCTGGGTATTCCTTTGGATCAGGACATCAGGGTTGTGTGTGAGATTGCAGCCGAACCGGTGATTGTCGATCCTTCAAAGGCTCTTGAGAGCGCCCTTACAACCAGACTGGAACTGAGGCAGCGTGAGATTTCACGTGAGCAGCAGGAGATGTCAATGATACAGGTCAAGGACAATGACAGTTTCAGCGGCAATATATCCCTTTCACTTGGTGTAACTGGCGATTCCAAGGAGTTTGCCGATATTTATGAGAGCCCTACCAACAATCCGCGCGTGGCTATTACGTTCAGCGTACCTATCTTTGACTGGGGTGCACGCAAGGCCCGTATCAAGGCTGCTGAGATTGAGCGCAAGATGTTTGAACTGAGTGCCGAGGAGGAACTCAAGAGCATTGAGATAAACGTTCGCAGCACATGCCGCAGTTTGGACAACCTGCTGGGACAGATATCCATTGCCGAGCAGAGCCAGAAAAACGCTCAGCTTACCTATGACCTGAATGAGGAGCGTTACCGCAACGGTGAACTTACCGGTATGCAGATGAACCAGTTCCAGACCCAGTTGTCAAACAGTAAGATGTCTTATACCCAGGCTATAATAAACTACAAGGTTCAGCTTCTTAACCTTAAGATCCTTACACTCTACGATTTTGAGAAGGATGAGGCCGTGGTACCCATAACGTATGACAGTAACAATGAAAAGAAATAAAAAATGAAACAGTATATGAAATCAGGAATCAGCGTATTTGGACTGACTGTACTCTCAGTTCTTATGGTAGGGTGCAGACAAGAGAACACAGTGAACCGTAATGAAATACCCACGCCTGTATCGGTATCGGACATCACATACGGATCAATAAGCAAGGTATTTTCCACCAACAGTACGGCGTTGTCAAATGCCGAGGCTGAACTGACAACCGAGATGGCCGGCATGTACCGACTCCAGACCAACCCTGCAACGGGTAAGCCCTATAAACTGGGCGATAAGGTCAAAAAAGGCGCTCTTATTGTACGCATTGAGGATAAGTCTTATGAGAACGGTATATCCATTGAAACCAAGCGTCTGAACCTGGAACTGGCCGAGCAGGAGCAGGTCAAGACAAAATCCCTTTATGACAAGGGCGGAGCCACTTTGACCGAGGTCAAGAACTCCGAGATCAAGATTATGAACTCCCGTCTGGATTACGAGAATGCCCAGATGAATCTTGAAAAGATGAACATTCGTGCTCCGTTTGACGGTGTGATAGTCAATCTTCCGCACTATTCAAATGAGGCCAAACTGGCCAACGGCTCATCGGTGGTAACCATAATGGACTACAGTTCCATGCTGCTTGAGATAAATCTTCCGGAGAGCGCCATCAATGAGGTCAAGGTAGGGCAGAAGGCCTATATTACCCATTATACCCTGCCCAAGGATACCATCATAGGTGAGATTACCGAACTCTCTCCGGCCATCAGTGCCGAGACCCGTACATTCAAGGGTAAGCTGATGATTGACAACAACAGGCTGCTTATAAGACCGGGTATGTTCGTAAAGGCCGATATCGTTACCGAGAGTCACAGCTCAACCATCGTGATTCCCAAGAATATTGTACGTAACGAACGTAACAGGCGTATTGTGTTTGTGGTTGATCAGGGTATTGCACGTGCCACGAACGTAAAACTGGGCTTGGAGGATAAGAACACGGTTGAGGTGCTGAGCGGCCTTGACAGGGATGATCAGCTGGTTATTCGTGGCTTTGAGACTCTGAGAGACGGCTCAAAAGTAAAGATTCAGAGATAAACCTTACAGGAAAGAGTAATGAGAAAACTGGTAAGTTGGGCGGTCAGTAAGCCGGTCACTGTCACGATGGCGGTGCTGGCTATCCTGCTGCTCGGAAAGATATCATATGACAGGCTGAGCGTGGAACTGCTGCCCAGCATGAACAGTCCGCGCCTGTTTGTTGAGATAGATGCGGGTGAGCGTCCGCCTGAAGAGATAGAGAAACAGTTTGTCCGCAGCATGGAGTCACAGATAGCCCGTCAGAGTGATGTGCGCTCCGTATCGTCGGTGGTTAAGGTTGGTACGGCCAGACTGACGGTAGAGTATGCGTGGAGAAAGAATATGGATGAGGCTTTCCTGGATCTGGAGAAGGCAATGAACAGTTTCAGTCAGGACAGCCGCATAACGGACCTGAGGATATCCCAGAAAGATCCCACCACTGCGCCCATAATGATTATAGGATTCTCCAATCCGGATATAACCGATATGTCCGAACTCCGCAAGGTGGCTGATTCATACGTCCGTAATGAGCTGATGCGTGTGGAGGGTGTTGCCGATGTATCACTGGCCGGTGATGAGTTCACCAACCTGATCATTGAGACAGACCCTTATAAGCTTCAGGCATTCGGTATAACCGTTGACAACATATCGTCACGCATACAGGAGAGCAACCAGCGTGTCAGTGGCGGAAGGATTACGGAGCAGGGATATCAGTACCTGGTAACCGGATCCAATACTCTCACGGATGAGACTGCATTCGGCAATATAATTGTAGGATACAAGAACACCGAGACTGCACGTACTCAGGTGGGTGAGTTTGAATCGGCCAGTATGGCGCCCATCTATCTGCGTGACGTGGCAACCATCAGCTTTGCAAACCGTACGCCGGACAATATTGTAAGGGTGAACGGCAAACGCAGCATAGGACTTTCCGTATTCAAGGAGATGGACTACAACACCGTCAAGGCGGTGGGCGGAATAAAAAAGAGTCTTGACAAGATCCGGAAATCATTGCCGGGATATGAGTTCAAGATTATAAGTGACCAGGCTACGTTCATAAACAACTCCATAGGTGAGGTCAAGAACAGTGCCCTTATAGGTATTTTCCTGGCTATTATCGTGCTGTTTGTGTTCCTGCGCAGGATTGGAACAACCCTCATTGTGGCCGTTTCAATACCTGTTTCCATAATAGCTACGTTCAACCTGATGTTCTTTAGCGGACTCACCATAAACATCCTTACCCTGGGCGGTTTGGCTCTGGGTGCGGGTATGCTGGTGGATAACGCCATAGTGGTTATTGAGAGCATATTCAGGAACCAGGAACGCGGGCTTGCCGTGCGTGATGCGGCAGTGACAGGTACATCCGAGGTGGCTGGTGCCGTATCGGCATCAACCCTTACCACTATTGTGGTGTTCCTGCCCATTGTCTATCTGCACGGTGCTACCGGCGAGCTGTTCAAGGATGAGGCGTGGACAGTTACGTTCTCACTCTTGTCATCTCTCTTTGTGGCTATTCTGGTTATCCCTATGCTCTATGAGCGTATATTCGGAAGAAAGAAGGCAACGCCCTTAAAGAACGTAAGTTCACTCAACATCAAGGGGTATGGTTCATTCCTCAAGAAGCTTGTTGAAAAGCGCTGGTGGGTTATTGCATGCTCCGTGGCACTGGTGGGCATCACCGTGCTGCTGCTGCCGTACGTGGGCAATGAGTTCATGCCCAAGACCGAGGACAATACCATAAATGTCAAGGTACGTCTGGCCGAGGGTACCAGCCTGGAACGTACATCATCAACGCTTGAAAACCTGGAAACCCTGGTGTATGACCTGGCACAGGATTCAGCCTGCACCATATATACGCATATAGGACCGGGCTCATCGGCACAGAACCTGGATTTTGAGGGTGAGAATACCGCTACAATGAAGATCCAGTTGTCCGAAGCGTCAGCTGTTTCTCCGGATTATCTTGCTGAGATGCTTGCTGCCTATGTGGCCGGTGTCGAGGGCATGGAACTCTCATTTACACAGGATGACAACTCCATGAGTTCAATGATGGGAACAGAAGATGCCCCGCTGGTGGTTGAAATCAAGGGTGAGGACCTGGATATCCTAGCCAGTCTCACGGAACAGGTCAAGGCTGCCGTTGACTCTATTGACTGCCTCTATAACGTAGAGAGTTCCATTGCCGGAGGTGCGCCTGAGATTATAGTTACGGTTGACCGTGCGCTGGCCGGTATGAACAATATCAACGTATCTACCATAATCACCCAGATACAGCAGCATCTTGACGGCCGACAGGCAGGACAGATGGATTACAAGGGCGATATGAGGGATATCAGTATCAAGGTACCGGGCGTATCGCTGTCAGAACTGGGTAACATGGTCATAACATCGGGCCAAAAGGATTTCCGTCTTGTTGAGCTGGCTCAGATAACAGAGAGCACTGCACCCAAGGAGATATACCGTCTTAACCAGAACCGTGTGACACGTGTCACTGCCGATATTGACGAGTCCGTATCACTTGATAAGGCGGCACAGCGTACAAGAGAGGCTGTTCAGGATATTGAACTGCCGCAGAACTATTCCATAAACGTTACAGGTGAGGAGGAGCGCCGTGCCGAGTCCATGAACAGCCTTATCATGGCATTGCTGCTGTCTATAGTGCTTGTATATATGGTGATGGCATCGCAGTTTGAATCACTCCTGCATCCGTTCACCATTCTGCTGACCATTCCTCTTGCATTGGTGGGAGCGGTGCTTATGTTCCTTGTAACAGGTATAACGGTGAATATAATGGGTGTTATCGGTATGGTAATGCTTACGGGTATAGCGGTTAACAACTCCATCATCCTTGTAGATCGCATAGGACAGCTTAAGGAATCCGGTCTTAGCCTGACTGATGCCATTGCCGAGGCAGGACAGCAGCGTATCAGACCTATTCTGATGACCAGTCTCACCACTATTCTGGCACTTGTGCCTATGGCACTTGGAATAGGCGAGGGTGCCTCCCTGAGTGCTCCCATGGCAATAGCCGTGATAGGCGGTCTGTTCACCTCAACGCTTTTGAGCCTTGTGGTGATACCTTGTGTTTATTATGTGTTTGAAAGCGCCAAAATAAGGATTACCGGAAAATGAAGTTCAAGTCATTTATTGACCGCAGGGTAACTATCTGCATGCTTCTGGTGGCGCTGACGCTGCTGGGCTATTTTTCGTACAGTCAACTGCCGGTTGAGCTGCTGCCCAACACCGAGATGCCTCAGCTGTATGTGAGAGCCTCATCGCAGAGTGACCTGACTCCCTCATATATGGAGCAGCAGGTAATCATTCCGCTTGAGGGAGCCATAAGCGCTGTGGGAGGTATAGAGAACATGGAGTCAACGGTGTCGGGCAGACAAGGTACCATAACGGTAGATTTCAAGCGTGGTACCAATCTTAAGATGACCACTGTGAAACTCCAGGAAAAGATAAGCTCCATTCAGTCAGATTTCCCAACTGGAGTATCGGTAAATGTCCAACAGGCCAACCTTAACGGTATCAGCAACCAGTTCATGTCACTTCAGGTGCGCGGATCGGGTGGCGTGGATCGTCTGAGAGCCATCGTTGACAAGGATGTAGTTCCGCGGCTTGAGAGCATTGACGGCATAGCCGGCGTGACGGTATATGGCGGCAGAGTCAAGTCCATTGAGATACGCTCCAACCCGGAGGCCATGAAGGCCCTGAACATATCCAACGCCCAGATAAGCCAGGCCCTTAACCAGTATAACCAGGAGCGTACGTTCCTGGGTTATATCAGTGAGCCTGACCGCAAGTATTTTGTGCAGCTGGATGCCAATTATGATGACGTGTCGCAGGTGGAGAACCTGGTGGTGGCCAACGGACCGGTCTATTTGAAGGATGTGGCAACGGTATTCTTTGACTATAAGGAGGAGACAACCATAAGCCGTGTAAACGGTATGGATGCCATATCGGTATCACTTGTAAACGGATCAGGTGAGAACCTGCTCAGCCTCTCCAAGAGAACACTGAAACGTATTGATGAGGTGAACCGTGAGGTTGCCTCTCAGGACCTGCAGCTTGTGGTACAGTCCAACTCGGCCGACCAGATAAGCAACAATATATCACAGATAGTCAAACTTGCCATAATGGGCGGTATCCTGGCCATTGCGGTTCTGTGGTTCTTCTTGCGTAATCTGAGCCTTGTGTTCTTTATTGCACTGTCAATACCTGTATCTGTTTTCTCGGCGTTCAACATATTCTATGCTGCCGACATATCCATCAACACTCTTACGCTTATAGGTATGGCTCTTGCCATAGGCATGTTGCTGGACAGCAGTATAGTGGTGCTTGAAAACATATACCGGCTGGCCTCTATGGGAATGCCGCCGCGGCTTGCAGCCTTGCAGGGAGTAAAAGAGGTCCGGAAGGCTCTGATAGCGTCAACGCTTACCACCGTTACGGTGTTTCTGCCTTTTGTGTTCTCCGATGAGCCTATGATAAAGCTGCTGGGAAAGAATATAGGCGTTTCTATTATATCCACGCTGGCTTTCTCACTTCTGATGGCTCTTACGTTCATACCGATGGCTACTGCAGCCATGCTTGAACGCGGCGGCGGCAACAGCGTATTCTTTAGCAAGATGTCCATCCATGACCGTCCGCTGCAGATGTATTCAACCATGCTCAAGACGGGTCTGCGCAAACCTGGCCCCACTATTGGCGTGGCGGTTGCCGTTCTGGTTGTGGCTTTCATTTTTGCCCTGTCGCGCAACACGGGCCAGAACCGTCAGGTTGACAGTGACAGAATCAACATAAGCATTACCATGCCCAGCGGCAGTGTGCTTGATGATACGGATGAGGCTACGGCCACACTTGAGGCCAGGCTGGACAGTCTGCCCCAGAAGAAGGATGTGATAAGCCGCATTCAGGAGGATCAGGCATCAATCACGCTGACACTCCAGGAGGGTTATAACAAGAAGGGTGGTGTATCAATAAGCAATCTTGTTGAGCAGTTGAGTGAGGAACTGACGCTGGAGGGTGATATTGATGTACGTGTAACGCCGGGCTATGGCGGAGGACAGCAGAGCGCCTCCGGACTCAGTTCACTGACCCGATTCATGAGCATGCTGGGTGTGGGTGACAATACTGAGAGGATAGTGGTCAAGGGTTCCGATACGGAGTCAATGCGTATTGTTTCCAATAATCTGAGATACTATCTGGAGCAGATGGATTTTGTTATCAATGCCCGTGCCGATAACCCCGGCGGCCGCCGTGAGGTGCAGCTTACCTTTGATCCGGTTGCATTGGCATCGTACAACATATCCAACTCGGCCATAACCAATGCCATCAATTCCCTGAACCGTTCCACCAGCACCGGAGCCAGTTTCAAGGTGGGTGCCGACGAGTATGACATTGTTATAATGGAAGACTTGACCGAGGAGGAAGAGGAGGCCGGACGCTGGGAGAAGACGCTGGATGACCTGCGCCGTGTCATTGTGACCGATGCAAACGGCGGAACGCATGAGCTGCAGCAGTTGGCAAGCATACGCCTGAGCCGCGGACCGTCAGAGGTGCGCCGTGTAAACCGTGACCGCCGTGTGAACGTGACCTATGCCATATCACAGAGTGAGGACCTGCCCAAGGATGTGCTTGACGGCTATCATGAGCAGATTGATGACATGATTGCCAACTATAACCTGCCATCGGGCCTGGCTCTTGAGGTTCAGCGCGGTGATGACTCCACAAGTGAGTTCAAGTTCCTGATACTGGCCTCCATAATACTCATATTCATGATCCTGGCATCATCATTTGAGTCACTTACCACGCCTGTGGTGCTGCTGTTCTCCATACCTCTGGCGGCCATCGGCTCACTCCTGGCGCTGCTGCTGTCAGGCAATAGCCTTATGAACGCCAACACCCTGACCGGATTCCTTATCCTGTTGGGTATAGTGGTAAACAACGGTATCATACTGATAGATTATTCAACCACCTTGCGCCGTCGTGGCTACGGCCGTATGAGGGCTATCATGACCAGCGGATACTCACGCCTTAGACCTATCTGCATAACCACCATCACTACCATCGTCACGCTTATCCCGATGGCTATGGGCGATGATGAGTATGCCGGTGCCATAGGTGCCCCGTTTGCTCTCACGGTAATAGGAGGTCTTACCTTCTCAGCCGTGCTCACACTGCTGCTTATACCTACGCTCTACATATCATTTGAGAATATGAGGGCCTGGTACAAGGGACTGGGACGTTACACCCATATACTCCATGCCATACTGTACGGCGTGGGCCTGGCGGTAATTCTGACAAGCGTGAGCGGAGTATTCAGAGTGCTTCTTTATATAATTGTACTGGCGGTTCTTGTTCCGGGAGTTACATACTTTATAAAGAGTTCCGTGAGGATTGCCCGCAAGGACATTGTCCGTGAGGATGAACCCATCACGATTGAGGTACGTAACCTTGTCAAGGTATATGACTGGTACAGTCTGTTTATCCGTCAGTGGCGCAGCGGCCTTAACATACGCCGCCGTCTGGGGCTGTCACGCACATTCCATCATGCAAAGGACTTTGTAAGTCTGCTCTGGCAGGTGGTGGTGTTCGGATACACAGGCTATATGGCCGGGTGGTATTTTGAGAAGGAGATATGGATTCTGCTTATGACCATCATCACGCTGGCCGGCATAAACAATATCATTAAGGCCGTACTGCAGTATGTATCGTACAAGTTTAAACGCGGTGCTGTGGTATCCTCAAAGATACGCAAGATACTGTACTGGGCACTGCCCATATGTGCCATGCTGTTCCTTAGCGGCCGTATTGAGAGCCATGGAGTGATGATATTCATTGCCGTTGTATGGCTGCTGGGTCTGTGCATCCGCCGTACATCCGATTACCTTTACGGAAACAACATTAACGTGGAGCGTCTCAAGGGTGAGACCGCAGGATTGCGTCGTGCATGGTTCCTGTTTGTAAAGAGCATTCCTATCATTGGCAAGCGCAAGAAACCGTTCAAGGCCCTGCGCGGTGTCACGTTTGAGATTCACAGCGGAATGTTCGGCCTTCTGGGTCCCAACGGAGCAGGTAAGTCCACGTTCATGCGTATTGTTACCGGTATCCTGCGTCAGAGCTACGGAACGGTATTCATAAATGGTATGGATACCCTCAAGTACAGGGAGGAACTTCAGAGCCTTATTGGTTTCCTTCCTCAGGAGTTCGGCATGTACGAATCCATGAGTGCCTGGGATTTTCTGGATTATCAGGCAATCCTCAAGGGTATTCATGATGAGAAGCTCCGCAAGGAGAGGCTGGAGTATGTGCTTACCGCCGTTCATATGTATGAGCAGAGGAACTCCGCTATAGGCTCGTTCTCGGGCGGTATGAAACAGCGAATAGGTATTGCGCTCATTCTGCTCAACCTGCCGCGTATCCTTGTGGTGGATGAGCCTACGGCCGGTCTTGACCCCCGTGAGCGCATAAGGTTCCGTAACCTGCTGGTTGAGCTGAGCCGTGACCGCATTGTGATATTCTCTACGCATATCATTGAGGATATAGCCAGTTCATGTAATCAGGTTGTGGTCATTGAGAAGGGCTCACTCAAATACTTTGGACTGCCCTCCGAGATGGTGAACCTGGCCAAGGACAAGGTATGGCTGTTTGACATTGAGGCATCACGTCTGGGTGAGCTGGATGAGAAACTCATTGCCAACCATATCCAGGACGGCGACATGATCAGGGTGCGTTATATATCGCCTGTATGTCCGTTCCCGGGTGCCCAGCCTGCCGAACCCAATCTTGAGGATGCATATCTGTGTCTATTGAAAAACCTATAAAACAGTTGACCGATGTCAGTACTACAGACAATAAAATCATACGCCAGGCTGTGCGTTTACAATATGAGGATTATTTTTTCCGGCAAGTTCATATGGTTCCTGCTGGTGGGCCTGGTGCTGTTTTTCTTCCTTATGTACACGGCTGCTGCCAGAGGTACATCGTTGAGTGACGGCATGGTTTACAGCCAGCTTATCATACCTGGTCTGCTGCTGGTGTTCTATCCGTCATGTTTCGGCATTCAGAATGATGCGGACCACAGGATACTTGAACTGCTGTTTGGCATACCTAACTACATGTACAAGGTTTGGCTGTTCCGCCTTTTCATGATATATGTGGAGGTTTACCTTATTCTGGTTGTTTATGCCTTCCTGGCCAGAATCCTGCTATATCCTGTATCGCCGTTCCTTATGGCGGCACAGCTCATGATTCCGGTAATGCTGTTCGGTAACATGGCGTTCCTTTATTCTACGCTTATACGCAACGGCAATGCTGCGGCCGTTCTCTCGGTTCTTACCGTAATTGTGGCGCTGGTATTGTCAAATGTTGAAATGGTTGAGAACAAGATGTGGGATGTGACAATCAATCCCTATGAGGAACCTGAGAATATAAATGCCGCCATATGGGGCCTTATACTGCTCAAGAACCGTCTGCTGATGGTAATAGCGGGTATAATCTTCCTTATGTCCGGATTGCTGGGTCTGCAAAACCGCGGCAAGTTCCTGGGATGACCTGAAAAATATATCTATTTGGCTGTAACATTTTGAGATATGATTCGTCTATTTGTTGTATTCAGGAAACAATAACTAAAACAACACATATATGAAGACAAAATCTTACCTGTTATGCACGTTGTGTGTACTGTTACAGTCATTCAACCTTGTGAATGCTCAGGTGGTGTGGCTCACTACCAAGAACATGGATTTTACAAACTGTGATCGTGAGGAGCGTGATGTAAAAGACTTTACCGGTGTAACTAATTCCAGCGCATTTGATGTTATTTTTGAGCAGTCAAAGGAACCGTATGTGATTGTTGAGGGTGATGAGGGCGTGTTTGAAAAGCTCCACACTGTTGTACGTCGCGGTGTCCTTGATATCTCTATGGACCCTGCGCGTTATCGTAACGTGCGTCTCAGGCTTAAGGTGGGATCGCCTAACATTGAATCCCTTACTATGGCAGGAAGCGGAAGCATTGCGTGTACATCGGATATAGTTACTGACGGTGACTTTACTACGCGTGTGGCCGGCAGCGGTGATATATCGGTCAAGAGCATCAGTTGCGCAGGTTTCCAGTCAACGGTTGCAGGTTCAGGTGACCTTATGATTACCACTCTTGAGGCTACCGATGCAAGCGTGAGCGTGGCCGGCAGCGGTGACTGGGGCGCCAGGAACGTTGAGGCAGACAACATCACTCTGTCCGTAGCAGGATCAGGTGACATTGATATCTTTAATGCCAATATCAAATACTCCGTTACAGCCAGCGTGGCCGGCAGCGGCGATATCAGCGTGAACGGTACGGCACGTGACGTTAGTGCACGTGTTGTGGGATCGGGCGATATTTCCGGCCGGTTGAAATATGACAGTATAAAGAAGGTCAAGACCGGCAGCGGTGATATTGACTGGTAAAACAGAAATGAGGGGCGGTTCTCAAAGAGCCGCCCCTCAATCTTTATACCGTTTCTTATCAGTATTCAAATGTACCATACTCGCTATGTATGGTCAGGTGAGTATGGTCAGAGGGCTCGATGCGGCCAATTACCTGTGCGTCAATACCGAATGACTTGCTTATCTCAATTACCTGCTGAGCATATTCCTGCGGCAGATATACCTCAAAGCGGTGACCGCAGTTGAATACCTTGTACATCTCCTTCCAGTCTGTCTTGCTCTGCTCCTGGATTGTGCGGAACAGCGGCGGGATGGGGAACAGGTTATCCTTTATTACGTGTACGCCGTCAACAAAGTGCAGTATCTTGGTCTGGGCGCCGCCTGAGCAGTGTACCATACCGTGAATATGCGGACGCAGGGCATCGAGCAGCTTCTTTACCACGGGGGCGTAAGTGCGGGTGGGAGAGAGTACCAGCTTGCCTGCATCCAGAGGTGAATCCTTGACGGCATCTGTAAGATTGAGACCACCAGAATAAACCAAATCCTCAGGAACAGCAGGGTCATATGTCTCAGGGTATTTCTTGGCAACGCTCTTGCCGAATACGTCATGACGGGCGCTGGTAAGGCCGTTGCTGCCCATACCGCCGTTGTACTCTTTCTCATAAGTGGCCTTTCCGAACGAGGCGAGACCTACAATCACGTCACCCGGACGTATGTTGGCGTTGTCAATGACATCGCTGCGTTTCATACGGCAGGTTACGGTGCTGTCAACGATTATGGTGCGTACCAGATCACCTACATCGGCAGTCTCACCGCCTGTAGCATATGCTCCTACACCCATCTGACGGAGTTCGGCCAGAAGTTCATCTGTACCGTTGATGATGGCGCTTATCACGCTGCCCGGAACAAGGTTCTTGTTACGGCCTATGGTGGAGCTGACAAGGATGTTATCTACAGCACCCACGCAGAGCAGGTCATCAATGTTCATGATGAGCGCATCCTGTGCAATGCCTTTCCATACGGAGAGGTCGCCCGTCTCCTTCCAGTAGGCGTATGCCAGTGATGACTTGGTGCCGGCACCATCGGCATGCATTATGTTGCAGTACTCCGGATCACCGCCCAGGATATCGGGGATGATCTTGCAGAATGCCTTGGGGTAGAGACCCTTGTCGATGTTCTTGATGGCGTTGTGGACATCCTCCTTGGATGCCGAAACACCACGCAGCATATAACGTTCGTTTGAATCCATCTGTATTAAAGTGTATTTCTTATTCTCCTATTCTGTTCCATACCTCCCAAGCGGCAACAGCCTGCTGCTCAAGCATATCCTTGCCTCCCTTGGCAGTTGCTCCGTGCTCACGTCCCTTCTTCATGAAGAGGGTCTCGTCCGGGTTGGCTATGACATCCAGCAGCAGATGATGCTCTGAAAGGAATGTGTACGGTATGTCCGGGCACTGGTCTGTCTGAGGCCACATGCCCATGGGTGTGCAGTTTACTATCACGTCATAATCATCCATGACGGATGGTGAGAGTTCATAGTATCCCAACACCTCAAAGTTTGAGTTGCGTGATACAAACCTGTTCTCTATGCCCAGTGTGTCAAGGGCATACTTGACGGCTTTTGACACGCCTCCGGTGCCCAGTATGAGCGCCTTGCTGTGTCCCTCAAGAAGTGTGCCGAATGATTTGTTGAATCCAATCCAGTCTGTGTTGTATCCCACAAGCTCCGTGCCTCCGTCACGGTGAAGCACCTTTACGGTGTTCACTGCACCAATGGCCTGTGCCGTATGGTCAAGACGGTCCAGATAGGGTATGATATCCTGCTTGTAGGGTATGGTCACATTGAAACCGCACAGATTGGGGTTGCTCTCTACCAGTTCCTTTACCTGTTCAATGCTGTCCAGCTCAAAGTTCTCATAGAAGGCATTGATATGTTCGCGCTGGAACAGGGTGTTGAAACGTGTCTTGGATGTGGAGTGGGCCAGAGGCTTGCCTATGAGACCGAACAGATGGCCGTACTGGCTGTAATCCTTGGCGGGCTGTCTGAATACCGGTTCCTCTCCGGCAACAGGCTCCTGCTGCTCCTCCTCGTTGACGGGCTCAGCGTTAAAGATGGGCTCCTCCTGTTTCATTTGGGGCTCGTCATCAAACGGCAACGGCTCAAAGTCATCATCCACGGGCTTGGTCTGGGCAGTGTCGTCCTTGTCCTGACCGAATCCTTGGAATGACTTGTCCTGCGGGTTTGAAAGAGCATGGTTTATAACCCTTACCAGGGAAACCATGATCAGACCCATTACCACCAGCGCGAAAAACATTATTTCTTGGAGTTAAGCCAGTTCGTAACGTTCTTTTCAATGCGTGCAGCCAGATCGGTGCCGCTCTCTTTTACGAATTTTTCGCCTACAATGTGCTCGTAGAGCTCAATGTAACGCTCTGAAACGGTATCGGCATAGGCATCAGTAATCTCAGGCATAACCTGACCGGGCTGGTTCATGAAGTTGTGCTCAATGAGCCACTGGCGAACAAACTCCTTGGAGAGCTGCTTCTGGGGCTCACCTTTCTCAAACTTCTCCTGATAGCCGTCTGCGTAGAAGTAACGTGAGCTGTCAGGGGTATGGATCTCATCAATCAGATAGACCTTGCCGTCACGCTTGCCGAACTCATACTTGGTGTCAACCAGGATAAGTCCTTTCTTGGCGGCAATCTCAGTACCGCGCTGGAAGAGGGCACGTGTATATTTCTCCATTACCTCATAATCCTCCTTGCTTACCAGGCCCTGGGCAATTATCTCCTCCTTGGAGATATTTTCATCATGACCCTCCTCAGCTTTGGTGGTGGGGGTTATAAGGGGCTCGGCAAACTTCTGGTTCTCCTTCATACCCTCAGGCAGGATATTTCCGCACAGGTTACGGCAGCCGTTCTTGTAGTCACGCCATGCAGAACCGGTCAGATAACCGCGGATTATCATCTCCACGCGGAATCCTTCACATTTAAGTCCTACGGTAACCATGGGATCCGGAGTGGCCAGTTTCCAGTTGGGGCAGATGTCAGATGTGGCGTCAAGAAACTTGGCGGCAATCTGGTTGAGCACCTGACCCTTAAAAGGAATACCCTTGGGCAGGATAACGTCAAAGGCCGATATGCGGTCAGTGGCAACCATAACCATCAGGTCATCGTCAATGTTATACACGTCACGGACCTTGCCGTGATAAACACTCTTCTGTCCTTTAAAGTTGAAGTCGGTTCTTGTAAGTGCGTTACTCATTGTCTTTATTTTTAATTGTTCTCTTTGTCTCTTTGTGTGTCTGCTCGTAACGGTCATAGGCATCGACCACACGTGTCACTAGCTTATGACGTACAATATCCTTCTTTGTCATGCGTATGATGCTCAGTCCCTCAACGCCGTCAAGCACCTCAAGTGCCTGCACCAGACCTGAAATCTGCGTAGGCGGAAGGTCAATCTGCGTAAGGTCACCCGTAACAATCATCTTGGTGTTCCAGCCCATACGTGTAAGGAACATCTTGATTTGCTGCGGGGTGGTGTTTTGGGCCTCATCAAGTATAACCACGGCATCATTCAGGGTGCGGCCTCGCATGAATGCCAGAGGTGCAATCTGTATGATGTTAAGCTCCATGTATTCCTTGAGCTTGGCTGTGGGTATCATGTCCTGCAATGCATCATACAGAGGCTGCAGGAAAGGATCTATCTTTTCACGCATGTCGCCCGGCAAGAATCCCAGCTTCTCGCCGGCTTCAACGGCAGGGCGGCACAATACTATGCGCTTTACCTCCTTGTTTTTGAGGGCACGTACGGCCAATGCTATGGCTGTATAGGTCTTACCTGAGCCTGCTGGGCCGATGGCAAAGAGCATATCATGCGTGGCATAGTCAGTAACCAGTTTCTTCTGGTTGACGCTGCGCGGCAGGATAGGGCGTCCGGTTACTCCAAAGAGTATGACATCGGAGTTCTTCTCGCCCCCGGGGTCCTGTCCGTTCACCACATCTACAATTATATCCTCTTTGAGGCTGTTGAATTGGGCGCAGTATTTTTCCAGACGGCGGATGACATCCTCAAACCTTGCGGTGTCATCATCATTACCCATAACGCGGAGAACGTTGCCGCGTGCCACTATGCGAAGCTTGGGGAACAGAGCCTTGAGCAACTGCATATTGGCATTATTGACTCCGTAGAATACCGCAGGGTCAGCGTCGTCCAGAACAATGTGCTTCTCCAACATTTTGTATGATATGGTGTAGGGTTATCCTTTATTCGTAGTAAACGGGACGTATGGGAAGGCCAAGATAACGATCTCTGGTTGATTTTACGGGGTAGTTCTCAGGCTTGACCATATAGAAACATGTGGCCTCTTCTGTCTCTGAACCAAGATATGTGGTCCAGTAATAGCCGTAGGCACCTATAAAGTAATTGTCTGTTTCATCATAGAAACCGGCCAAAGGAAGGAATATGCTGTTCCCCGTCTCCTTGCTTGTAAACAGATATCCCCATACTCCGTTCAGCTTGCAGCATCTGTGTTTGCATACGGTTGTCAGTTCGGTGAAATCCTCCTTTAAAGGAGTCGCCCAATGGTCACCCAGGGCAGCTATGACGGCATCATCGGAATCATCAAGAATCTGCTTGTTGTCAATAGGATCCATTCTGACTTTCTGCTCATCTTTCCTGAGGGTGTATTTTGTGAATGTAACTCCGTCTTCTTTCTTCCATTTATAATTGTCCTCGGCATAAGACTCCTTGGTTTCTGTCTCGGCCCATGCATAGAAGTTTCCTAACTTTTCGGGGCTCTCGGCACCCAGGTTGCAGGTGGACCAAAGCAAACCGTTGGTAAATCCCAGGTCAACCACCTCATGCTCATTACCCTGGGCATCATAAACAATCTGGACTCCTTTCTTGAGAATGCTCATGTCAATAGCATCCGGATCATCTTTCTTACATCCGGTAAATAAAGTTGCCACGGTTAGCGCCGTAATGGCAAAAAAACAAGTTTTTCTCATTTTGCAATTGTTGTAAATGTTGTTTTAGGTTGCGAATTTAATAAAACTTTCTCAGCAATGTACATGCGGCAGACACCGAACATGAATTGGCGTGCGCGGACTGTTCCGTAGCCAGCTTCCTTAAGCATCGGAATGAATTTTTCCGGGAGTGGAAACTTTAGTATCGAGTCCGGAAGATAAGTGAACGCTCCTGTGTTTCCGGTCATTCCTGAACCTATCCTGGGCAGTATTTTAAGCGAATACAGTTTATACAGACTGAATATGATTCTGTTCTTGGGGTAGGAGAGCTCAAGGATTATCAGTTTGCCGCCCGGCCTGAGTACACGGAGCATCTCCTTGAGGCCCTGCATCAGATTCTCAAAGTTGCGTACCCCGAAAGCCACGCATACGCGGTCAAACGTGCCGTCGGCAAAACGCAGGTTCTCGGCATCGCCGGCCTCAAGGCTGATGGGCAGTCCCTGGCATTTTTTGCGGCCTACCTCAAGCATGCCTTCGGACAGGTCGATACCTGTTATGTGTGATCCGGGGGCGGCCTTCTTGGCTACCGCAATGGCAAAATCGGCTGTGCCGGTGGCAACGTCAAGCACCTCTATGGGCTCCTTGATATCGGCTATGGCACGTACGGCCTTGCGGCGCCAGGAGCGGTCGGCTCCGAATGATGAGATATGGTTGAACCGGTCATATTTGACCGCTATGTCATCAAAAAGTTCACGTATTCCTTCTTTCTTGGGCATAACTATTGAATAATGTATCCTGTTCCTGCAAGCAGGGCAAAAGCAAATGTCGATATAACCAGCATGGGCAGCATGGGATCAAGCTCCCGTCCGGAGCGTTTCCATACTTCCGCAATGTGTTTCACATAGAGCGGGAGGGTTAATATATATAGGTACGGAAACCAGCCTTTTGTAAACAGTACCGTAAACAGCAGCATAAGCATCCATCCGCCGGCAATAAGTATGGTATGGTAAACCTTGGCTCTGTGTTCGCCAAGTTTAATAGGTACGGTGACACGTGTTCCGGCATCTGATTTTATGTCACGTATATTGTTCACGTTGAGCACGCCAACACTGAAAAGTCCGATGGCCGCCCCGGGTATCAGGGTTGTAAAGTCAAGCGTCTGTGCGCATACATAGTAACCTCCGGCAACAGGAACAAGTCCAAAAAAGACGAAAACAAAGATGTCTCCCAATCCTCTGTAACCATATGGCTTCTCGCCCAGTGTATAGTGCATTGCCGCCCAGATAGCCGCTGCTCCAAGAACCACAAGGCATTCGGATTCAATCCTTAATATGGTCTTGAATGATGCGCGGATCATGCCCAGGCCCAGGATGCAGCATACCAGAACCATAATCCTGATGCATGACCGCATCTGATCCTCCGTAAGACCGCCGCCTTCAATGCCGTATTTGGGCCCTTCACGTCCCTGGCCGTCCACCCCGCTAAGCCAGTCGCCCAGCTCGTTTGACATATTGGAAAGAATCTGCAGAGAAACCGTAGTCAGAACAGTAAGCACAATCACGTACCATGCCACCTTGTGCTCAGCGCAAGCCAACATGATACCCAGCGCAATTCCCGCCGTAGAAAGAGGCAGAGTGCGCAACCTCATAGAACGTATAACCGCCTTAAAAGCCATAATTTATAAACCTCCGCAAAGTTACAAAATAATACGCACGCACATGCGTATTGGGGCGAAGCGAGTATGCGAGCGAGAGTGGCCGGAGGCCACCCTTTCACGTTAGTGAAATAAAAAAAGGTTCTCCAGGTACCTCCAAAGCAAAAATCCGGCCCTTAAGCCGGATTTTTACTCTGGAGGTACCTGGCGGACTCGAACCGCCGTACTCGGTTTTGCAGACCGATACCTAGCCGCTCGGTCAAGGTACCATTTGCATTTGCGGTTGCAAAGGTAACCATATTTTTGATTTCTCATTATATCAGGCAGGATTTTTTATCCAACGCAATATATTTAATTCTTGTAAAAATGTATGAATACTGTATAATTGATGTTTTGCTGATTGTTTTGGAACATTTTTTAATCATTTTGAAAACAATTAATCAATCCATGAATATTTGGGAAATTAAATTTGCTGCAGACAAAACAGATAACCTATATCTAACCAAAAGACTTTTCCAATAATTGAGAATAACAACCCCTGTATGGATCAGGCCATATAGGGGTTGTTAATTATTTATTCAAAAACTATCTGTCCGTTTTGGGCGGTTACCGTTACCGGTTTGGACGGGTCAATCTTTCCGGACAGGATCATTGTTGACAGGCTGTTGAGCAGCATGTTCTGTATGGCACGTTTAACAGGGCGTGCGCCGAACTCAGGATCATAACCTTCATTGGATATAAGATCAACGGCTGGCTGTTCCACATTAAGTGTTACGCCGTTCTCACGCATCATGCGGCATACTGAGTTTATCTGCAGTGCAACAATCTGTCTGATTTCTGTCTCCTTGAGCGGCATGAATACCACAGTCTCGTCAATTCGGTTAAGGAACTCCGGACGTATGGTCTGCTTGAGCATCTCCAGCAGATGCTTGCGTGTATCCTCAAGCCACTCCTGGCGCTGGGCATCGGTCTTTCCTATCTGGGCCGATTTTTCACGTATGTAATCACTGCCCAGGTTGCTGGTCATTATGATAATGGTGTTTTTGAAGTTTACCGTACGGCCCTTGTTGTCGGTCAGACGGCCGTCATCAAGCACCTGCAGCAGTATGTTGAATACGTCGGGGTGAGCTTTCTCAATCTCATCAAACAGAACCACGGAGTAGGGCTTGCGCCTAACAGCCTCAGTAAGCTGACCACCCTCATCATATCCTACGTATCCGGGAGGGGCTCCTATAAGACGTGTCACTGAAAACTTTTCCTGATACTCACTCATATCAATACGGGTCATCAGTTTCTCGTCATTGAACAGGTACTCGGCAAGAGCCTTGGCAAGTTCTGTCTTACCAACGCCTGTGGTGCCCAGGAATATGAAACTGCCTATAGGACGTTTGGGGTCCTGCAATCCTGCACGGCTGCGGCGCACGGCGTTGGCAACGGCGCTGATGGCCTCTTCCTGGCCTACCACACGTTTGTGCAGCTCTTCTTCAAGGTGCAGCAGTTTTTCACGCTCACTCTCCAACATACGGTTTACGGGTATGCCGGTCCAGCGTGAAACCACCTCGGCTATATCATCGGCGGTAACCTCCTCCTTGACAAGGGCGCTGTCACCCTGTTTGGTGTGGAGTTCCTCCTGGATGCGGGCTATGTCCTGTTCCAGCTCCTTGAGTTTTCCGTAACGTATCTCGGCCACGCGGCCGTAGTTTCCGTCACGCTCGGCATTGTCGGCCTCAATCTTGAGCTGCTCAATGCTCTGTTTGTCCTGCTGAATCTTGGAAACAAGGGCTTTCTCGGACTCCCATTTCTCACGGATCTGCTTTTCCTGTTTCTGCAGGTCTTCAATCTCAGTGTTGAGCTGCTTGAGCTTGACGGTATCGTTCTCACGCTTGATGGCGGCACGCTCTATCTCAAGCTGTTTGAGACGGCGTGTTATCTCATCCAGTTCCTCAGGTACCGAGTTACGCTCCATACGCAGTTTGGCTGCGGCCTCATCCATAAGGTCAATGGCCTTATCGGGCAGGAAACGGTCTGTTATGTAACGGTTGGAGAGCTCTACGGCGGCTATCACGGCCTCATCCATGATACGCACCTTGTGGTGGTTCTCATAACGCTCCTTAAGTCCACGCAGTATGGAGATGGAGCTCTGTACGTCAGGCTCATCAACCATTACGGTCTGGAAACGGCGCTCCAGTGCCTTGTCCTTTTCAAAGTACTTCTGATACTCGTTCAGGGTGGTGGCACCTATGGCACGCAAGTCACCACGGGCCAGGGCAGGCTTAAGGATGTTTGCGGCATCCATGGCACCCTCGCCGGCGCCGGCGCCCACCAGGGTGTGTATCTCATCAATGAACAGTATGAAACTGCCGTCTGACTGGATCACCTCATTTATTACGCCCTTAAGACGCTCCTCAAATTCACCTTTATACTTGGCACCTGCCACCAGCGCGCCCATATCAAGTGAATATACGGTCTTTGACTTAAGGTTTTCAGGCACATCGCCGCGTACAATACGCTGGGCGAGACCTTCTATTATTGCGGTCTTACCTGTACCAGGCTCACCTATAAGTATAGGATTGTTCTTGGTTCGGCGGCTCAGTATCTGCAGGACACGCCTTATCTCCTCGTCGCGGCCTATCACCGGATCGAGCTTACCCTTACGCGCACGCTCATTAAGATTAATGGCGAACTGCTCAAGGTTTTGAGGTTTGTTCTGATTGTATTCCATAGTTCTCAAGTTTTTTATTTCTGCGGAATGTACCGCAACAAATAAGCCACGAGCCATTCCGCGACAAATTGTCATGGAATGGCTCGTGGTTGATGACAGATTGACAATCAGCAGATTAGAGCCTCTGCTTAACTATCTCATACATAAGTATTCCGGCTGCGACAGAGACATTGAGTGACTCAATCTTGCCCAGTATTGGAATGCGTGCCCATTCATCGCAGAGTGCCAGATGCTCCTGCGGGATGCCCTTGTCCTCGGCTCCCATGATGAGGCATACGGGACCCTGGTAGTCAAGTTTGGCGTAGTCCTTGTCACCTTTCTCAGTGGCTCCTACAATGCGTATTCCGCAGTTCTTTAAGTACTTGATGGTCTGGCTTATCTGATTCTCGCGGCAGACGGGCAGGGTGTGCAGTGCTCCGGCCGAGGTTTTGATGGCATCGGCATTGACGCTCACGCTCCCTTTTGAGGGTATGATTACGGCATCCACACCCGCGCACTCGGCGGTACGTGCAATGGCTCCAAAGTTACGGACATCGGTCACGCCGTCAAGCAGTATAAAGAACGGATCCTTGCCCTCCTCAAACAGGGTGGGCACCAGGTCTTCAACGTGCTGGTAGGTTATCTGTGTGGTAAAGGCTATCACGCCCTGGTGGTTCTTGCGGGTTATGCGGTTAAGACGCTCTACAGGTACTCTCTGAACGGGGATGTCCAATCCTTTTATCGCTGCGAACAGTTCCTTTGAGAGATCCCCCTGCATATCCTTCTTAACCAGCAGACGGTCAATCTCCTTGCCGGCTTCAACAGCCTCGATCACGGCACGTATGCCGAATATCATTTCATCTTCCATTATTGTCAATAAGTGCTTTTGCGTTGTCAAGAGCTGCCTGGGTGAGCGTTGCGCCGCTCATCATCCCGGCAATCTCTTTTATTCTTTCATTGTAGTCAAGGCTGGCTATGCGGGTGCGTGTGGCGCCTTGCTCATCGGTCTTGTAAACCTTATAGTGGGTGTGTCCCATTGCAGCTATCTGCGGCAGGTGCGTTATGGCAAGCACCTGACGGCCTCCGTGTGACATCTGTTCCATGAGCAGCGCCATCTTCTCGGCCACAGCGCCCGATACGCCTGTGTCAATCTCATCAAATATGATGGTGGGCAGGGTACGTACGCCTGCTATGAGTGATTTGACTGTCAGCATGACGCGGGCTATCTCACCGCCCGATGCAACGCCTGATATCTCCTGCATGGGAACAGCCTTGTTGGCCGAGAACATGAATCTTAGATCATCATGTCCGGTGCGGTCAAATGCGGCTGCCGGCTTGATGTCAATACCAAACTGGACGTTGGGTATGCCCAGAGGTACCAGCAGTGCCTTGATGTCCTTTATGATTGTATCGGCGGCTTTGCGGCGTGACTGGGTGAGTTCTTGAGAGAGGCTCTCCATCTCCTTGCGGGCATGTTCCATCTGTGCGGTAAGCTTGTCTATATCCAGTTGATATGATCCGCTGCGGTCTAGGCGTGCACGGATGCTGTCGGCATACTCCAGGAGTTGTGCAATATTATCCTTCTTGTGCTTTTTAAGAAGCGAGTAGATAAGGTCCAGGCGCTCGTTTACCTGCTCCAGACGGGTGGGGTCAAAACTGATGCTCTCCTGAGCGTCACAAACAGTTTTTGAAATATCCTTGAGCTCAATTATGCAGCTGTCCAGACGCTCGGCCAGTTCATCGGCCTGGGGCCAATTCTTTTGTGCTGAACGGAGTGACTGCAGGGCGGAGCGCAGACGCATCAGGGTGCCGTCCTCATCGCCGGATATCAGTTCTGATGTCTGGTACAGATCATGTTTTATATCCTCGGCATGCTCAAGCATATCGGATTCCTGTTCCAGTTCCTCCTGCTCGCCATCCTTGAGACGGGCATTGTCCAGACCCTCAAGCTGGAACTCCAGATACTCGCGGTCCGTGTTGTCTGATTCAAATTCTGCCTTGAGGCGTGCCAGGTCAGCCTTGAGCTTGGACCAGTTGTCAAAACTCTGTTGGTAGCGGTTCTTTATCTCCGCATTGGCGGCTATTGTATCTACGACATCCAACTGGAATGACTGTGTGCCTAGGGCCAGGTTCTGATGCTGTGAATGTATGTCAATTAGACGGCAGCCCAGGTCACGCATCTCATTAAGTGATACCGGGGTGTCATTTATGAATGCGCGGCTCTTTCCTGACTGCAGCAGCTCGCGGCGCAGGATAGTATCATTAGGGTCAAAATCCAGACCGTTGTCTTTAAAGAACTGCTCCAGACCGTATCCTGCAATGGAGAATGTGCCCTCAATGGTACACTTGTCGGCTCCCTGAAGTATGGTCCTGGAGTCAGCGCGGCCCCCCAGAAGCAGGTTCATGGCACCCAGTATTATTGACTTTCCGGCGCCGGTCTCACCTGTCATGACAGAGAAACCCTCCTTGAAATCAATATCCAGGCGGTCTATCAGGACGTAGTTTCGTATGTGTACCTCTTTAAGCATCAGTTTTTCTTTATGGTATTCCAGTCATTTGACAGTGAAGGGTTTATGCTGGTGAGCAGTTCGACAACTTTGGTGCGCTCACTGGCTAGTCCGGCCGAATAGATTCCCAGCAGCTCATTCTTTTTAATCTCCGTAAAAAGAGAGGGCAGGGCCGATGTGCTCTTGGCCTGTCTGACTTCAGAAAGCAGTTCCAGACTCTCGGTTATAGTGGCACGGCCGCGGTCGGCATTGGCTGCCATATCATCCAGCCCTTTGCGATGATAGTCATATTGTAGCTGGCGGAACGATGCCAGATTGCCGTTCATGTAATCATTGATGATTGAGTAGCGGTTGGCTTTGGTGTCAAATGAGCGCCATCCGCCGCCAAGTGACTGTGAACCGGCTGCAATGTTCTCGGCCTGACGCAGTATGTCGGTGCCGCCCTTGGGTGACATGGTGTCAAAATCAAGCCCTATTATAAGCAGACTGTAGTAGGCCAGGACGGCTGTCAGGTTGTTGTCAGGGGTGATGCCTTGCGAATACTCAATGCGGTCCTGCTCAGTGTAGGTGAACTCCACATCGGCGTCACGGAAATTAAAGACCGTGGTGTTGTAGGTTGAGCCGTAAACGGGACGGCTGCTCTGCACGGTGAGCTCGCAGCTCATCTTGCCGCTCTGCGCGTCATATTTGTTGACGGTCAGATTAAAGCTGCACTGTATGCGCTCGCTGTCAGTAAAATGATAGTCGGTCCAAACCTGATGGGTAAGGAACTCCCTTATGGTGGTTTCAAGTGATGTGAACACATCCTTGTCAGTTCCCTGAATCTTGGCTGTGTTAACGGTTAGGGTGGGCTTGAGCTCCTGCGCTTGAGCCGTGAAAGGCATTAGCAGGAAAGCCAGGCAGAACAGCAGTCCTGACAGCTTGTTTATAATGGCTTTGGCAACGCTCTTTTTGGATTGCAGCGGCAGTTCCTCCTTGCCGTTACGGTCTATGAGCGTAACCTTGTTGGTGTCATAGCCGAATCCGGCACCCTCATCACGCAGTGAGTTGAGAACAATAAAGTCCAGGTTCTTGCGCTCCAGCTTGCTCTGGGCGTTGCTCTGCTCGTCATTGGTCTCTAGCGCAAAGCCTACCATACGCTGATCGGGGCGTTTGATGGCACCCAGTGCTGCTGCAATATCCTCAGTGGGCTTGAGGGTGATGGTCATCTCGCCCTTGCGCTTTATCTTGGTGTCCGATGTTACCGCGGGCGTGAAATCAGCCACGGCGGCACACAGTATGGCGGCATCAGAATCCTTGAAACCCTCCATTGCGGCCTCATACATCTGATGAGCAGTCTTTACATCTATCCTTTTTATTCCGGGATGAACGGTCTTGAGGCTTACGGGCCCTGTAATCAGTGTAACATCAGCACCGCGTGCGGCACACTCCTCAGCCAGCGCAAAACCCATCTTACCGGTTGACCAGTTGCCTATAAAGCGTACGGGGTCAATCTGCTCATAGGTGGGCCCCGCCGTTATGAGGATTTTTTTTTTTGAAAGCTGGGCCTGCTGCGTAAAAAACTCCTCAAGTGCAGACACAATGACATCGGGCTCCTGCATGCGGCCTTTGCCTACAAGCTGGCTGGCCAGTTCACCGCTGGCGGGCTCAATGATTATGTTGCCGATGGAGCGCAGGGTCTCCATGTTACGCTGCGTTACGGGATGCAGATACATATCCAGATCCATTGCGGGGGCAATGAATACGGGGGCTTTCATGGAGTAGTAGGTGGTAATGAGCATATTGTCAGCCACACCGCTGGCCATCTTGCCCAGCGTTGAGGCGGAGCAGGGGGCTATGAGCATGGCATCGGCCCAGAGACCCAGGTCAACATGGCTGTTCCATGAGCCGTCACGGCGGTCAAAGAACTCGCTGACCACGGGTTTGCGTGTGAGCGTGGAGAGTGTAAGGGGAGTAATGAACTCCTTTGCAGCAGGTGTCATTACAACCTGTACCTCGGCGCCTGCCTTTATGAGCAAACGCACCAGATAAGCTGCCTTGTATGCGGCAATGCTGCCGGTTACACCCAGTACAATATGTTTACCGTTCAGTTGTGACATTATCGCGACTGTAATTTGAGCCTTGTAAGCACCTGCTTGGTGTTGAGCGGGAAATCTCCCTGCAGTATCCATGAGTAATATCCGGGATCACGGTTGAAAACCTCAACAACGGGCATGTCCTTATATTTTCCAAAATTGAACACCTCCTGTCCCTTGTCATTGCGTACTATGCGGCCTGCAAAATCAACGTTGCGGGTAAAAGATGAGAATTCTGACAGGAACGCCATATCATTCTTGAGGTCATCCGGGTAGCGGTCCAACTGAGCCATAAGCACCTCATAAGTGGCGCGGGTATCGCCGTCGGCACTGTGGGCATCGGTCAGGTCCTTACCGCAGTAGAACTTGTAGGCGGCGGTAAGGGTGCGCTGCTCCATCTTGTGGAATATAACCTGCACGTCAATGAAACGGTGACGACTCAGGTCTATATCCACGCCTGCACGCAGGAACTCCTCGGCCAGCAGGGGTACGTCAAAGCGGTTTGAGTTGAAACCGGCTATGTCACTGCCCTCAAAGTCACGGGCTATCTCCTTGGCTACCTCCTTGAATGTGGGGCAGTCCTTTACATCGTCATCATAAATTCCGTGTACGGCCGATGCCTGCTCCGGGATATGCATACAGGGGTTGATACGGCGGGTGTGCATATCCTCATTGCCGTTAGGAGATACCTTGAGGTATGATATCTCTACAATGCGGTCCTGTGCTGTGTTGGTGCCTGTGGTCTCCAGGTCAAAGAACACAACGGGTTTGTCAAGATTGAGTTTCATCAGTCGTTCAGAACCATTGGCATGAGCAGCATAAGCAGATTCTCTCCTTCAGCCTGCTCTGTAGGTACAATCACACCTGCGCGTGAAGGATCGGCAAGCTGCAGGGTAATCTCCTGGCTGGGTATGTTGTTCAGTATGTCAATCAGGAATCCGGCCTTGAAACCTATGCTCATGCTGGTGCCCTCATATTGGCATACCAGACTCTCCTTGGCCGATGTTGAGAAATCAATATCCTGGGCTGATATGTCAACCTTGTCTTTCTCAATACGCAGTTTGATAAGGCCGCTGCTGGCAGGTGAGAATACTGATACACGGCGCAGTGCTGTAACCAGTGTCTGGCGGTCAATAACCAGATGGTGCGGGTTGTTCTGCGGGATAACTGATCCGTAGTTGGGATAACGGCCGTCAATGAGGCGGCAAACCATACGGAACTCAGGCAGTGAGAAACGTGCTATGCGGTTGTCAAACTCTATCGTGATGGTCTCAGCCTCCTTGCCTATGAGTGAGCGGAACAGACCTGCCGGCTTCTTGGGCAGTATGAATGATGACTTGCCGTCGGCCTTGACATTGCTGTTGCGGTTGCATACAAGCTTGTGACCATCGGATGCTACGAATGTGGCGCCCTCCTCATTTATGTCAAAGTAGATACCGTTCATTACGGGACGGAGCTCGTCATCGGCGGTGGCGAATATGGTGCGTGCCAGACCGTCAGACAGTATCTGGGCCGATATTTCCAGGCTAACTGAACTCTCCTGCAGTACAGCGGGGGTGGGGTACTCATCGGCATTCTGACCAACCATCTTGTACTCTCCGTTCTGATAGTTGATTGTTATCTCATAACTGGTGTCATTTACGTTGAATGTAAGCGGCTGCTCGGGTATCTCCTTAAGCGCATCCAGAAGAGTCTTGGCGGGCAGTGCAATCTGGCCGTCGGCACTTGACTCTGCCAGGTCAATGACTGTCTCAAGGGTAGTGTCGTTGTCGGCGGCGGTAACAGTCAGTTTGCCGTTCTCGATACGGAACAGAAAATCCTCAAGAATCGGGTAGATAGCCTTAGGGTTAATAACGCGGCTGATAGCTGATAAACGGCTTGAAAGGGCTGAACTTGATACTGTAAAATTCATATATCTTTTATTTTATCTTTTATACGCGTGTACGTCATACAAAGGTAGGGAAAAGTAATGTGAATGTGGAAAAATAGCGCGGAAAAATATACTGCTTAAAAGGGAAATGTCTTAAATTCGCGCATACATCAAACAAATCAATAAAGAAATGGACATAACAGGTAAAATTATTGCTGCGCTTGAGCCCCGTTCAGGTGTGGCAAAGAGTTCAGGCAATCCATGGAAGATACAGGAATATGTATTGGAGACCATCGGCGAGCAGTATCCCAAGAAGATGATGTTCAGCATCTTTGGTGAGGATAAGATTCAGCAGGCAGCTATCAATGTAGGTGATGAGGTGGTTGTCAGTTTTGACATCAATGCCCGCGAGTTCAACGGCCGTTGGTACAATGATATCCGTGCATGGCGCGTAAGCCACGATGTTAACGGTGCGGCTCCTGCTGCTCAGCCCTACGTGGAGGCTGCTCCTGCCGCTGCTGCTCCGGACCCCTTCGCTCCCTCAAACGAAAAAGACGACCTGCCATTCTGACTTTGTTAGCCTGACAGGTCTGGACCTTTTTTAGTTTACTCCGTAAACGGGGCTCCATCCGGTCGCATAAAAAACAGCCGCAGAAATGCGGCTGTTTTTTATTTGGTGCAATTAGCTTGCTTTGATTACCATGTTTGGTTCAGGGTGTAGGGGATTCCGGAGGCGGTGATGCCGGCGGCTGAGATCTCAAAACGGCTTGTTATGGAGTTGTTGTAGAACTCCACTTGAGCTTTACCGTCTTTATCGGTTATTACGTTGGGATTCCAATATATGGTACGGCGATAATCTGTATCGCCTGGTATCGGTCCGTCGGGATACTCCGGCGAGTAGAAGCTGTAAGGCCTGGAATAACCGTCAACAGTAGTGTAACGTTTGCTTCTGTCAAACTGTTCTTTTCTGGGGCTGGTTTCTTTCTTGAGCAGAACATCCACCAAGTAAACAATCCTATTAGAGCTAGAGTCTATTAAGTGCTCAAGATATAATTCAGACTGGTCTCTATATAACGGTGACAGTTCCCAGGCTTCAGCTAGAGTCATAGGGTAATCATATACCATAATGCTCTTAATGTCGCGTGTATCAATATTTGTAGCAATTACTGACGGATCATCCCTATCCTGAGGTCTATGTGGATCCGCTAGCATAAATGATTCCTTCTCCAAATCTCTGAGTTTAGTCTCGGTATGAACATACATATTGGCATAGCGACCGTTAATCAGTATTTTGTAATCATAATTTGTAGGGTCAATTATTGGGGTGTCCGGGATAAGGCCTCTTCTTATGTCAAAGCCCTTTTGTTGAAAGTAATCGAACAGAGATATTGAGAAGTTTCCCTTATCAAGTTCCTTTTCCACATCCTTTACCAAATCCAGGGCTTGGAAGGTGTAGTAGTCAACGTACTTTCTTTCCTCTTCAATGTCAACATCCGGCAGGATGACACCTCTGTCTACGCTTATCAGTGTATAGTTTTCAGATGTAGAAGCAGAATCTGTGTGCTGTGGCGTTGAGGTTAAAACCTTGTTTGCAAATACGGTCTCTCCGGGTTGGTATGGCCTTAACTGGGGGAATATTGAACGGTCAAACATAATGGATACGGCTGATCCGCGAAGCTTGCGGTCATGCGGTGATGCTTTGATGGAGAATTGTGCCTTATCATAGAAGGCAACACCTATGTCAAATCCAAAATAGCCTGTTGAATCTGTGTCATATCTGTATGATTCAGTGTATCTCTTGTCTGCCGGTACCAGTGTGGCGTTCACCTCAACATTCGCAAGAGGCTTTTGTTCAGAACCCTTTATTACCCATCCGTTCAGGCTAAGGCCTTTGTCTTCAAGACGGTGTCTTTCACGGAACACTTCAATTCCACTCATGGTCTGCCAGTCATAGCGTTCCCATCCCTGAATCATACAAAGCAGATCAAGATTACTCTTGCGGTCCTGATTGGTGGAGTTGAAATAATAATCGGGTTTTTCAATAAAGCCTTTCAGATCTGAAGAAAGAAGGAAATTGATTCTAAGGTCATCGTAACCTATGCTCATTGGACTACGGCTGTCCCTGACAGAAAGACAGAAACGGTCCCGGAAGGGGTTGTCTTTGCCGTCCTTAAGTTGGAAATCAAGTGTGATCTTTTCAAAAGGTGCGTATGAACGTTTTCCGGACGTCACATTGATTGAGGGAGTGATGGAATCATTCCTTTCATTGTAGAAGGAACGTGTTGCCAGTATCTGGCCGTTTTTATCGAATAGGGTGAATCGGATTACCCCCTCGGGAGTATATGTGAGGTCAAAAACCTGGTCTGTTTCATTACCGTTGATGACTTTGCTGGCAAAATCAACCAATTGGCCGCGACAGGTAAGAGTCATACCTAATTCCCGGTCAATTATATCGGCCGATGAATATATGGTAAACCGGATCTTTTGATCCTCCTGCGGTGTGGCCTGTACGGCGCATCCTGATTGCTCTGCATCTGGCAGATTGTATGAGTTGCTGTGACCGTCAACTGTGATATCCACACTGTTTTTGCTGGATTGGGGAGTGAATGTAAAGCTTCCCATTCCGTCATGCATGGTGCTGAATGTGTCATCTCCAAGTGAACCGGTTGCGCTGATACCCAGACCGTTTTTGCCTGTCACTTTAAAAGCCACACGGCAGGGTTGACCTATAATGATGTGTCCTCCTTCGGGGTAAAAGGAGACATTTACCTTTTTCTGCTTAGGTGTTTGAGGGCGTATAGGTGAAATGTTAGAGATTTGGGGGGTTATTTCAGGTTGCTCGTCATAGTAATGACCCTCTTGCTTGGGCTTGTCAAATACAGCCACAACTCTTGAAAAGAGGATGTCACTGCCAAAGTTCTGCATGTAGTTGGTGTAGGCCCTGATCTCATAGAATCCACTGGGGTAACTGATTGCACCACGCAGTTTTTCGGCTTGTGCTGTCGGGGTTTCTATCAGAGGGAATGCTCCGTCGGCCTGACCGCCTACAATCATGAGTTTCTGTTGTTTAAGCAGTTCTCCGTCGGGTGATAGCAGATCTACATAGAGCACCTTGCTCTCACTGCGTCTGAGCGTTGAGGCATTTACCACGAATGCCTTGAACCATATGGTTTCACCCATATAATATGAAGTATTGTCAAACTGCAGATAAACCTTTTCCTGCGGGTATATGCTGTTGAACTGGTAGATGTTGCCGGCGTAGCGCATAAGCCTGCTGGCAGGGGCATCGGCTGCGGGGGTATCGGCTGATACTCTTGGATACAAAAGGACTAAAAAGGTAGTAACAAGGCAAATAAGACGGTTCATAGCCGTAAAAACAAAGGTTAGTTCACAAATATAGATAATATTCTCGCAGAAATCGCAGAAACCGCAGACAAATTTCTGCGATCTCTGCGATTTCTGCGAGAGAATATAGATTCCGCTAGTATGCGGTAATCAAGAATTCATGCTGGCTAAAAACTCTGCGTTGTCGCGGGTGGTTTCCAGGCGGGACTTGACAAACTCCATAGCCTCAATAGGATTCATGTCGCTAAGGTATTTGCGCAGTATCCACATGCGGTCCAGGGTGGTCTGGTCAAGCAGCAGGTCATCGCGACGGGTGCTTGATGCAACGATGTTCACAGCGGGGAATATACGCTTGTTGCTCAGGTTGCGGTCCAACTGGAGCTCCATGTTACCTGTACCCTTGAACTCCTCAAAGATAACCTCATCCATCTTGGAACCGGTATCTATAAGGGCAGTGGCCACGATTGTGAGTGAACCTCCGTTCTCAATGTTACGTGCGGCACCAAAGAAACGCTTGGGCTTGTGCAGCGCGTTGGCATCGACACCACCGGACAGTACCTTACCTGATGCAGGGGCTACGGTGTTGTAGGCGCGAGCCAGACGGGTTATTGAGTCAAGGAAGATTACAACGTCATGACCGCACTCAACCATACGCTTGGCCTTCTCAATTACGATGCTGGCTATCTTTACGTGATGCTCTGCTGGCTCATCAAAGGTTGAGGCAATGACCTCGGCCTTTACGCTGCGGGCCATATCGGTAACCTCCTCAGGGCGCTCATCAATGAGCAGCATTATCATGTATGCCTCAGGATGGTTTGCGGCGATAGAGTTTGCAATATCCTTAAGCAGTATGGTCTTACCGGTCTTGGGCTGGGCAACGATCAGTGCACGCTGTCCCTTACCTATAGGGGCGAACATATCAACCACGCGGGCTGAGAGGTTGTCATTCTTACCGTTGCACAGAGTGAACTTCTCATCAGGGAACAACGGAGTTAAGTGCTCAAACGGAACGCGGTCACGTGCAACAGAGGGCTCCAGACCGTTTATGCGGAACACTTTTACCAGCGGGAAATACTTTTCACCCTCACGCGGCGGACGGATAACACCCTCTACAACATCGCCGGTCTTAAGGCCGAACAGCTTGATCTGTGACTGTGATACGTAGATGTCATCCGGTGAAGCCAGATAGTTGTAGTCCGATGAACGCAGGAATCCGTAGTTATCGGGCATGATCTCCAGCACGCCTTCACCGCGCAGGGAGTCACCAAAGTCATACATGCGCTCCTCCTGCTGCTGGCGGCGGTTGTTCTGCTGTCCGTTCTGCTGGAACTGCTGTCCGTTCTGCTGGCGGTTCTGGTTCTGCTGCTGACGCGGCTGGTTCTGCTGGAACTGCTGATCCTGGCGGAACTGCTCCTGATGCATCTGGATAGGCTGCTCAGTAATCTCCTCCTGCTGTACGGGAGCCTGCTCAATTACAGGCTGCTCAGGTTGAACTACGGGCTCATCATCCGGGGCGAAAGAGTCATTCACGGCCTGTGTTACATTCTCATCGTCAATCTCAGGCAGGGGGACCTCAACCTGCTGCTTGCGGGGGCGTCCGCGACGCTTGGATGCGTTAGACTGCTGAGCGGGCTGGGGGAGTTCCTCCTTCTGTGCGGGCTCACTTGCAGCCTGATCCTGTACGGGCTCCTGTACCGGTTCAGCGGCGGGTTGCTGAGCGGGTGCCTCCTGGACAGCCTTGGGCTTGTTCTGGTTGGCTCCGCGATTGCGCTTTTTCTGGCCCTGATTATCCTGAGCGGGTTTAGGCTCCTGTTGCTGTGCGGGCTGGTCATTGGCGGGCTTGGAATCGGCCGTAACCTCTTTAGGCTCCTGCTTGGGGGCTGGGGCGTTGTTCTCCTTGCGCTCACCCTTCTTGGCCTTGCCTTTCTCACCGTTGGCGGTGTAGACCTTCTCAGTGCTGCTGTTCTTTAAAGCAACCTTGTTTCGGGGCTTCTTCTCCTTGTCTGAATTGTTCTTGGATGCTGAGATGGCCTGCTCGTCAAGGATATCGTAAACAAGCTGATTCTTGTCATCCTTGGCTTTGATTCCCATCTCTTTTGCAATGGCCTGGAGCTCATCCAGACTCTTGCTTTTTAATTGAAGTATATCGTACATATTTTGTTGTATGTCCCTGAACTGTGTATATCAATAATGTGCTTACAGAAAGTGTGATTATAACACACCGCACAAAAACTGTATTACCAACAGTTCAGAGATAGTTTCTGGAAAATGTTTCGGATTGTTTGCCGTATTTGGAGTTCCCTGAATGGTAACATCGAACGGCTTTCGTCTGCAAATGTACGAATTAATTCAAAACATCCCAAAGAAGTACGTTTTTTTTATTCTGTTCAGAGACGGCTTACAGCTTTGATTACCTCCTGTAAATCGGCAGTGTAGAATTGCTCGTCCCAGTCATAGGCAAACAGACGGTAGGTGCTTCTGTCAATATAGAAATTCGTGATAGGGGCATCGGGGATAAGTTCGGCCACAAAGCTTCCGTCCCAGGTGAATATGCGTATGGTCGGGTTCACGGGCGCGTCATTCTCTTCTTCTTCCTGAACCGTGTTGTGGTCATACAGCACATAGATGTAATCTCCGCATGTTACAACCTGCATCACACCTACTACTGTACTTAACATGATGTCTTCCTTGTCAGCTAATTGGGCATAATCAACAAAATCTGGGCCACGCACTCCAAATACATCGCCGCTTTCAAGGTTGATGAATGTCATGCGGTCTAAAAGGCTGACTGCTACCACTCGGGTGCCGTCATCGGACATCCTTGTCTGGGTATAATACAAAGATTGACAATAATCCGGTTTTTTTAGTTGGGGCAGCCGCGGGAATATGTCATATTTTACGGTATCGCCGCTTGTCTTGACATAAATGTACTGTGGAGGATAGTATTCAAATTCCGGAATTTCATAATCGTTCAGAGACATGGTGCCGTCCGGATTGGGTGTTAAGGCCGATGACGGAATGAGAATCTCGTTATGGCTCACTCCCTTGTACTGGAAATATGAGCCGTCAGGTCTGAACAGCGTACTGTAATTAAGTGTCAGGTATATATTATCGGGAAGATCCAGCAGCTTGGTGGGCTTGAGATTGGCGCCGTTCCTGATGGAGCCAGAAAGGTTGTAGAGATAATAATGGCCGTCAGATTCAACGTACAGATATCTGTCTCCGTCAATGACGGTATTCTGGTCAGTATAACGAACCTGAAGGAACTCATTGCTGGCCCGTCCGCTGGGTGACAACATTGCTATGGGCTGGCCTGAATAGTCAAACACCTGTATCATTGACTGCTTGTTGCTGGTAAACAGCACTATCATGGAATCTACCGCTACTATATCATGTACGCCAAAGCACTCCAGGTCCATACGCTGTAATGGCAGCTTTGTCTGGGGTACATCGGCCGATGCCGTAATCTCGCGTGGTGTATAGTATGTCTCTTTCTTCTCCTTACAGGCGTTTAAAAAGGTTGCGGATATAACAAGGCTGGCAATCAATAATCTTTTCATAATCTTTATGATGATTATTTCTGAGAGGTTCCTTATTTGAATTCAAAGCGCATCAGGACGGGATTTCCGTCAGCGGATATCTTGGAGAGTATCTTTTTATCAACCTTTTCACCGTTAGCCATTATAAAGCCCGATGCCGATGAGTATGTTATCAGAGCCTTGTCTGACAGGTAATAGCCGTATCCGGGGAAGGGGATGGAGCATAAGCCCTGCTCCTGCAGGCAGTAGTTGTAGCACTTGTTGTTTTTAAGGTCGTTTATGGCCATAAAGTCCTTGATTCCGTATCCGTCCAGGTACATTCTGTAGGTAATTACAAGTTTATCGGCAACCTTAGCAGCCGCACTGAAATATCTTACATATTCCGTATTTCTGACCATGTCATTAAATTCAACGATATCCTCCATGTCACTCTTGCTGTAGCGCTTGTTATTGGTGAAATGGAATTCTGCTATCTGCTTTGAGGCCTTTCCGTCATACTCAAATATGCGGTAATCAAAGGGCTTGTAATAGAGAATGGTACTACCTTGCTTGTTCAAGGCTTTTATTCCCGTAATGAAACTTGTGTTCTTGCCGAAATCATCCCATGAATCCAGAATCTCTCCATCTGGCGATATCTTGACATAGTTCTTTAAACCGTTGTTGCAGTTATCGGAGTAGAGTAGGATATAACCATCCATAACGGCCATATCAAAATACTGTTCATTCAGGTCAATCTCCTTGCGGAACTCACCGTCAAAAGAGTAGCTGCGTATCTTCTTTTCAAAGCTTGAAAGGATATAAACCTCATCACCAGATACATCAAACATCCTGGCATCCAGATACTCACCGTGTCCTCGTCCCTGGCGTGCTATCTTGGAGATATACTTGCCATCCTTGTCGAATCGGAATATAGTATTCCGGGAATCAAGAATGAAATAGGTGTCATCATAGACTCTTATGCTCTTTATGTCACCCATCAGAATATCATCTCTTGTTTCTAGTGGTATTATACGCTGGGATGCAAAATGAGAATCAGGGTTCTTGTCCCATTTTGTGGCATCAATCTTTGTGGGTCCCTGGGAGGCCTCGGCACAGGAGAAGGTTAATATACAAATAAGGAAAGCAATAACTGAGTTGATAGATAATCGTTTCATGTTTTATTCTGATGTCTGGTTTTGTTATTAAATCATTTAAGGTGATAGAAGAGCAGGGCATCGTTCTCACGGGAGGCGATGGTCTGGAGCATGGGCTTGTCTGACTCAGAGATCAACTCCTCGCGGTTTTCAAGGGCAGCTTTAGCATCGAATGGGGTGATTTTGGCTATGATGATGTTACCGGATGCCCCAACCGGATTAGGGTCATATGCCATTTTAGTGGAGGGAAAATCATAGCAGGTGCATATCCCTGTAAGCTTGTTATAAACATGCATAGCACTCCCAAACTGTCGCATAAAGACATAGTCTGATGTTTGTGAACTGATAGAGAGAATGCCTATCAAATAATCAGTGTCATCAGTAGTGAGGTTCTTGAGTATGTTGGCTGGCGGTATCTTGAGAAAATCAAAGAATCCGCATGTATCAACAGTACTGCCTGTGATTTTATAGAGATTGCTGTCAAGCGGACGCATGTAGTAGAAACTTGTCAGATCCGCGGCCTGCATTTTTGAGCTCGGAGCGATTCCGAAACCATCAGTTACTATTTCTCTCTTGTTTAAAATGGTGTTGAATGTGCCGTCATCGTTTATGAGCATCAGATTATCGGCAGTATCATCAGGTATAAGTGTCTGGCCGTATAACTTGCCGCCAGCCATGAAGATTTGATGTATGTACTGGTAATCGGGCAGGGAAATCTGTGAGATATATGTTCCGTCATAAGCATATCTCTTGATGGCGTGAGAGCTGTTGTCAAGAATCAGCACCTCATTGTGCTCAATATCCAGGCACCAACTCTTAATCTGAATGAACTCGTTGCGCGCACGCCCCTTGCGGCCAATCCTGTTCAGATAGTGCCCGTCAAGGTCATATGCTGATATTATCTGATCCTCTTCACGCCCTGCGCCGGGATTGTGAGCAACAAACAGCTTGCCGTCATCCATCTGAACGCCGTATATGCTGCCCACAAGGCTTTCAATGGAGCTCTCCTCAAGCAGGATGTAGTTTATGCTGTCTGCAATCGCATCCAGATAGTACTTGTCATCAACGGTCTCTACTGGAATGGCTGGCGTGTCTTTAACATCACTGCATGACGTAAACATCAGGAGCATAATTGCACTCAAGGAGCAGAATAAGGTTCTCATAGATTTTGGGAAAACAATAGGGTTATTGCTGGCGGGATAGTTTTCTGACCTCTTTTTTAAGTTCCTTCTTGAGTTTTCTCTGGATTTTTTTTGTTTTCCGGTCAGCCTCCCTGTCCTGTATAGTGAAATCCTTTGCCAGTTTCTTGTGCAAAGCTTTCCTTTGCTTGCTGTCATATTGATCACCGTACAGACTGTACATTGTGCTGTCCACCTGACTAAAGAAAACTTTAAAGGTCTCTGCTGAACTCAGATTGCCTCCATCCAGTGACAATGCAATCTTTATGCTGAATGTGGAATCGGTGGCGTTGACGGACTTGACGGCGTACGCATCGTATTCATCGGTCTTGATATGAGTCATATCAAGCTGGGCATTGGCTGCGGTAGTTATGCAGGCCAGTAAAACAAGGATAAGAGGTTTATTCATATTCAGATTATTGGTTGGGATTTCAAATGTAATGGTTTGTTCCGGTTTATCAAATAATCCCTTTGATAAACTGTTGGCATGGTGCCAATCATGGCTTGGCCTTGAAGAGCTTGAGGATGCCTTCAACCTCACAGGCCAGGTATAGTTGGCCGTTGGGGCCTATGGACATGGACTTTATCTTCTTGTCTTTGCGTAATCTGTAACTTTCCCGGATTTTGCCGTCCCAGTCAAGCCTGAAGATATAGGAGTCAGAGCTTGTGATGGCTCCGCCATTATCCAGTATCTCCATGAGGCTCAACATACGTCCGTCATACGCCAGCCAGATGTCTGTATCGTTATAGGTGGAGCAGAAGTATCCGCGTACAATATCACTGCCGGAAAGAACGTAGTTGTTCCTTATGCTGTATTCGGGATTTAGTTCATCGGGACCGCTAAGGGTATTGATGGGCCTTAAGTTTGAATCATAGAACTCTATAGAAGGGGTGTTATATGATACAAAACAAACCTTTCCGGCTTTTTTGTTGATAAGGATATCACCGTAATTGATATCCAAGGCTTCAACCTGGTCTTTCTTGTGAGGAATCTCATCATTTGCCTCCAGGATCAGAAACCTGGGTTCATCCTGGTTTATTTTGAGTTTCTTGTTGATAAACCTGTACGGGTTGATGCAGATAAAACGTTCCTCATCCCAAAAATCCAGATGCTGTGAGTCAAAGCTATAATCCCTGAATGTAATCACGGATTCTTTATCATTCAGATATGCGGCCACATCTATTTTGGCAAATCTGGATTTCATGAAATCATCAATAGTAAGGTATTTGCCGGAATTGATGATGATTGCATTGATGACCTCACCCGGACCATTGCCAATCATCAGCGCCTGTCGCTGGATCTTCATGGCGTTCATATCAACGAATTCCAGAAGGTGCTTGCCGCTGTTGTCGTAGTTCTGAACAACCATAATATCATCAAAGACATAGCAGCACTCCGCAAATTCCAGAAGGTCTTTTGTGCCGATTTCTTCCAATACAAGCGGCTTGGCTTTTTCCTTCCATGATTTTTCAATCCAGGCCTCTCCGTCTTTATTGGACTTGGCGCTGGACACGATGGCATACATCGCGATAATGGCAAACAAAAGGACTTTTCTCATAGACAATGTTTTTGTTGTTTACCAATAATAATCCATTGTGATTCTCAGGTTAAAACGCTTTTTGAATCATTAACAGGGAAAAGGCCATTATCTAATCAAACATTCATTTGAGGAAGTCCTTGACAGGAATTATATACATCAGCTCATCACTAAGGTTGGCGCAGTACAATGACCTGGACTTTTCATTGTAAGCAATACGGTGAATTACAGTATTGGTTTTAAAGCCGCCCACATAATTCCCGTTCCAATCAAATGTCAGAACCTCACATACGCAGTCCGCATCAGGATTGTTCATGCAGTTATAGAAATAGAAAGTGAAAAAGTAATTATCTGATGCGGCAGCATCACTAAAATGGAGCAAATCGGGGTTTTCAGTTACATATTTCTCAAAAGTATCTGTCCCCTTCTGATGAATGGCAAATGTCTTGTTGTTGTCTAAATCAAAGTAGATCAGATAATTCAAATTAGTCATGGAATATACCATAGTATTCTTACCTGGACGCTTCATCAACCCACCAGAATAATAATTGCTTTTTCCGAACTCATTATCTCCTGACATAACATCCTTGAAAACCGGGAATTCCTTTTTCTCCCCGTCAGGCTCCTGAATATAAAACTTAACGGGGCGGGCCGGTTCACTTGAGGACAACTTCAGGTCCGATACAAACATCCTGGAAAAGTCATCATCAACGAATGCAAGATGGCTGCTGGTATTACCTATACATGTAGCGGTTCTGTTGATTACCGTCTTCTGTCCGTCAATGGATTTTGTAATATTGATTTCAGTTAATGTGCCACGGTTATCCCTTATAGGCAGCATTATATCACCATTAACAGTGTATGCCTGTTCGGCATTAAAGAATAATGGGAAATTGAATTCATTGCTTGCCCGGCCCTGACGGCAAAGAGCTGCAACCTGGGCGCCCTTTTCTATATCATAGACCTTTAAATAGGCATCATTATCTCTGGTAATGAAAAACAGGTATTTGTCATATGACATGAAATCAAATATACCCATAGGTGAATAATCCATTTTGACAGGCTCAACAAACGGACGATCCTGGTCAGCAAACGATGTTTCTTTGACAGGAGTAATGATGTACTGAGGTTTATTGCTGCATGAATAAACTGACAGCAACGCTGCAATGAATGAATAACAAACAAGATTTCTCATAATGACTATTGGTTTACAATTGGGTTGAAATAGCTCTTTTACAGGGATTTGTTTATGCCGTCAATGTAGTCCAGGACTTCATCGCGGCCGGAACGGTCAAGTGATGAGGTGATGAAGTGGGGGGGCAGTTCCTCCCACTGCTCTTTCAGGGCGTCCAGAAATTTGTTGACGTTCTCTGTGAGGCGGCCGCGGCCCAGCTTATCGGCCTTGGTAAAGATTATGCCAAAGGGAACGGCGTTCTCACCCAGCCACTCAATAAATTCCATGTCTATCTTTTGGGGTTCATGGCGGCTGTCTATAAGCACAAACAGGGAGGTTAGTTGCGGACGCTCCAGGATGTAGCTGTTGATTATGCGGGTCAGCTTTTCACGCTGAGCCTGTCCGCGCTGGGCGTATCCGTAGCCGGGCAGGTCAACCAGATACCACTCTTTGTTGATAAGGAAATGGTTTATGAGCAGGGTCTTACCCGGTGTGGCCGATGTCATAGCCAGGCCTTTGCGGCCAGTAAGCATGTTGATAAGGCTGGATTTACCCACGTTGGAGCGGCCTATGAATGCATATTCAGGCAGTGTGTGTTGCGGACATTTGCTGATGTCTGTGTTGCTTATTATGAATTCGGCGCTCTTTATCTCCATTTTTAATAGGTTTAATGGTACAAATATACTCTTTTTTAGGCGTAAAAAACTAAATTTGCACCACAACTGAATGAACTGAGATGAATCACGAATATCCGTCGGCTGCACTGGAACGCGCTGTGGGGGAGTTCTCAAAACTGCCCGGCATAGGCCGCAAGACCGCCCTGCGTCTGGTGCTGCACATGCTTTCCAAACCTGATGAGGAGGTGAGTACGTTTGGCCGTGTGTTCTCCACACTCAAGCAGGATATACGTTACTGCAAGGTGTGTCATAACATATCGGATACCGATACGTGCGCCATATGCGCCAATCCCAAGCGTGACAGTTCCACAATTTGTGTGGTTGAGAACGTACAGGATGTGCTGGCCGTTGAGAGCACCATGCAGTTCAACGGGTTGTACCATGTGCTGGGCGGGGTGATATCGCCAATGGATGGAGTGGGACCGCAGGACCTGCAGATAGCCAGCCTGGTGGATCGTGTATCGGCCGGAGGGATAAATGAGGTTATACTGGCTCTTAGTCCTACAATGGAGGGTGATACCACCAACTTCTTCATATCCCGTAAGCTGCAGCCGCTGGGCGTCAAACTGAGCGTGATAGCACGCGGAGTGGCTGTGGGCAATAACCTGGAGTATGCCGATGAGGTGTCACTGGGCCGTTCAATACTGGATAGAACACCTTTGAAATAACTGAGTTTGAATATGAATACAAAAAAGATGTCTTTGAGGCTTATGATAGGATGGGTGCTTATCTATGTCATAGCCGGAATAATTGCTCTGCTGTTTGAGTTTGGACCGTTAAAGGGTCTTGCCGTAACCGATGTCAAGACCATATATATCCTTGAGGTGGTGGGCGTGCTGGCATCGTTGGCGCTCATTCCGCTGGCTCTGCGCGGATTCAAGAAAATGGTGGACCGCTTGGATGAGAGAGATCTGCCCGAGGATAAGATTGAAAGGATATATATGACCTGCTCATGGCTGCGTCTTCTGGCATTTTTTGCCGTGATTGAGTTTGGCGTGGTGCTCTATTATCTGCTAAGTGATTCCATTGGGTTGTATATATCGGCCATAGGTGCTATCTGCTCTCTGTTCTCATTTCCCACCAAGGCGGGTGTTGAACATGAGACCGGTTTCTATTGATTCCTGATGCCGTCGGTAAGTGTTATCATAGTCAGCTATAAGGTAAGGTACTATATTGAGCAGTGCCTCAACTCCGTGCTGCGCTCCGTTCCCGATGCGCAGCTGCTGGTGGTTGACAATAATTCGTCCGATGGCTCCGTGGAGTATCTGAGGGAACGGTTTCCGCAGGCTGAGGTTATAGCAAACAGCTTCAATGCAGGTTTTGGAAAGGCAAACAATATGGCTCTTGCCAAGGCTGCAGGCCGATATGTACTGTTCCTTAATCCTGATACTGTTGTGGCGGAGCGTACCATTCCGGGATGCATTGAGTATATGGATGCGCATCCGGAGGTGGGTGCTGTTGGAGTGAGGATGCAGTATGGCGACGGCCGTTTTGCGCTTGAGTCACGCCGCTCATTGCCTACGCTGTCAGTGTCATTCTGGCATATGACGGGGCTGGGACGTATGTTCCCCCAATCAAAGGTGTTTGCCAGGTATCACCGTACTTATCTGGACCGCAACAGTGAGTGCGGGATTGATGTGGTATCGGGCGCATATATGTTTGTGCGCAAGGAGGCGTTGGACAAGACTGGAGGATTTGACGAGGCGTTCTTTATGTACGGCGAGGATATTGACCTTTCATACAGGATATTGCTGGAGGGGTATGAGAACCGTTATCTGCCGCTTCCTGTGGTTCATTATAAGGGCGAGAGTACCAATAAGACGTCATACCGCTATGCCAAGGTGTTCTATGACGCAATGCTCATTTTCTTCAACAAGCACTTTCAGCGTTACAGTAAACTGTTTGCTCTGCTGGTGCGGCTTGTGGTGGGCTTTAAGAAGTTTAGTACGTATGTGGGCGAGAATGCGCTTGCACGTGGCCGCCGTTTTACCGATCCCAGCGAGAACTGTCTCTATGTTGGTAGGAGTGAGACGTTTGATGACGTGCTGAAGCTGCTGTCGGGCAGTTCAGTGCTGCGCAACCCGCAGTTTGTTGCGGGCGCGGGTGATGTGGAATCGGCCCTGCAAGGGTGCACTATGGATGGCGTTGATGCTGTGCTGTTTGATACGGACGCTTTCTCATATGATGCTATCATGTACTGGATGTACAGCCGTGCATCGGAAGGAAAACGATATACTATGGGACTTTATTCAGCCCATACAGGTAAACTTATTACAGAGGATGAGGTACTATGACAGAGAATGATGTTCTGAGTGACGGTAAGTACCGTCTGCGCGCTCCAGAGCCTGAGGATCTGGATGTACTGTTTGGTATGGAGAACGACAGTTCAATCTGGATGGTGTCAGGCAATGCGGTTCCTTATTCACGTTACCAGATAAAGAAATATATCCAGCAGTCACAGCATGATTTCTACACAGACCGACAGATACGGTTCATGGTTGTGCGTGAGGCCGACGGGGTGGTGCTGGGCAGTGTTGACCTGACCGATATTGACCCGTATAACGGGCGTGCCGAGGTGGGCATTGCGCTGCTGCAGGAGTACCGGGGGCAGGGCGTTGCGTCGGCTGCGCTTAAGATTGTGCTGGGTTATGCCAAGAGTGTGCTGCGCCTGCATCAGTTGTTCTGTCTGGTGCCGGCCGATAACGATACAAGCGCTAATTTGTTTGTCAGCAACGGGTTCGGTGAGAGCGGCCGCCTGCGTCAGTGGCTCGTGCAAGAGGAGAGCTATCAGGATGTTCTGATACTGCAGAAAATTTTTTGAAAAAAAAGTGCCAGAACGCTTGTGGGTACGAAAAATGTGCGTACCTTTGCCATCGCAAATCAGCGAGGTGCGTTAGTTCAGCTGGTTAGAATGCCGCCCTGTCACGGCGGAGGTCATGGGTTCGAGTCCCATACGCACCGCAAAAAAGAGTCGCCCAGTGGCGGCTCTTTTTTGTGGTGTGTATGGGACTCGTATGGGACCTTTTTTTATTTCGCTACGCGAAAGCGCTCATTCCATTCGCTTGGCGGCCCTCCGGGACCGCGGTGTATGGGACTCGTATGGACCTTTTTTTAGTTTCCTATCGGAAACGCGCTTCATTTCATTCCGCTTGGCGGCCCTCCGGGTCCGCTCTCACCCTCCGGGTTCGCCCCATATGTATTGCACTTTATCAATCTTTCTGATAAGCGAGAGGTCGCCGCTTGACAGGGCCTTAAAGTTTGCTTCAATCTTCTCGATGTCCCAATCCCACCATTTCAGATCCAGCAGATAAGCAATGAGTTCGTCATCAAAACGCTTCCTTACCACCCGGCAAGGGTTGCCTACGGCAACTGAATAAGGAGGAATATCCTTCGCCACAACAGAGTTGGTACCTATAATGGCACCGTCACCAATATGAACTCCAGGCATGATAGTTACATTCTGACCAATCCAGACATCATTACCTACAACAGTATCACCCTTCAGGGGGAGCTCATCCTTGACCGGTGCAATAGCAGAACCCCAATCACCGCCTATCACATAGAATGGGTAAGTGGTCACGCCGTCCATCCGATGGTTGGCACCATTCATCACAAACTCTACACCTTTTGCGATGGCGCAGAACTTACCGATGATAAGTTTGTCACCTATGAAATCATAGAAGTGTGTAACGTGCTTCTCAAACTGGTCTGCACCATCCACATCGTCATAGTAGGTATAATCACCGATGATGATACGAGGATTCTTCACTACATTCTTAATGAAGCAGAGGCTTGGAATCTTAGGATTCGGAAAAACTGCATTCGGGTCGGGCCTGTTTGTAATCTTCTTCATGATGACATGTTGCTTGTTGCAGAAGCAAATATACTGATTTTCCCCATCTTCCCACCACACAATAGAAAAGGCCGGTTCCACAACCAGCCTCCTCAGTCCTTTTCCATTGAAAATAAAAAGGCCTCCACATCGCTTCCTACGATGCTGTTTCGGCCGATAATAACGCCGTCCCCCTATGACTCCATCAGGCTTTCTCTGCCGGAACCTGAATTATAGTCAGCCACTTCTCCGGGTCTTCCTGATTCCAGATACCGTCCACATAGACAGCGCGGGGTGAACCAGTAACTTTCCAGCCCTCTTTCTCCATCCA
>Ga0310696_10000443_pt1 | contig 66290 bp, 50 predicted proteins | sample AusTroGonzalo_MG_4_FD_203885 | JGI IMG/M metagenome (GOLD analysis project Ga0310696, IMG submission 203885) | Bovine rumen microbial communities from tropical cattle in Woodstock, Queensland, Australia - Gonzalo_02 (v2) (version 2) | ecosystem: Host-associated > Mammals > Digestive system >...
CACGGCAGAGCTGTTGACGGTGGTGGTGTATTCGGTAACCTGCACCTTGGGCAGCAGCACCCGCACGGCCACGCTGCGCTCAATGATGGTGTCCTGCCAATGGATGCGGAGTGTAAACGGCAGGTTCACATAATCCTCCGACTCCGGCATCACAAAAGAGAACGCATTGGAGCGGTTCTCCGTACCGTTCACACTGATACCGCCCAAAAAGACGGAATCCTGCAGCATCGCAATCCCGTCGTTGGAGGTAAGCGTGGCGTAGACCTGCGTGGCGGCGCTGACACCCACATTCGACAACGAGAGGTTGAGGTGGATGGTGGAACCTTGCGTAAACACGGTATTTTCAGCTACTTCCATAGTGGTCGGAATCACGAACGGGCCGTAGGGCGTTATCACCTGAACCTCCTGGAAGAAGGGGATGTAGTTCTGCGCCTGGGCCGTAAACTCGCAATTGCCGGGCTCAATGCCAGCGACATTGAGCGTGGCCACACCATTTTCATTGGCGAAAGCAGCGTCTATGAGGTTTCCATTCCGTGTGAGCGCAACATACGCATACGGCGCAACGGTCACATTATAAGCAGAGCTATTAGTGGTAATCACATTGCTGGCGGATACATCCATCGTGGAGGGGACGCCCAAATAGGCCCGCACCGACGGGTCGCCGAAGCAGTGGTAAATCTCCCAATAGTACTGCTTCAAGCTGGAGTTGGAGGCTTGAACCGTCTGGTTACCTGCGGTCATAATGCCGCCAATGGTGGATGCCCAAACGCTGTAATCCTCGTTATGGGTGTGGAAAAGTTTGTCGTACATACCCAAATTGTGGGACGTATAGGTCGGGTTGGCGGTAATGTTGCTACGATAACCAACCGCCCAATAGAAGTCTTCTCCCCAGTAGCTGTTGTTGGACGCGCCAATATAGCCCATCGCGCCTTTATGCTCCGCGCGGAGAAGCGCTTCACCAAAACATTCTGAAGTATTGAAATTACCAGATTGACAGCAGTTTCCAATCATCAAGCCATATTTGTCGGTATTCTGCAACTGCGCAACATGCGATGTGGTAAACGACGGATTCGCCCAACTGGTCTCGCTGCCATGGGCCGTATAGTTCACCCAGCCCGCACCAGCACTCACCTCCGAACGGATCTGCGCAGCTTGCGAAGAGCAGTTGTACAAATGCACCATCACATTGCTGTAGCGAGGATTGTTGGTATTGATGTAATTTTCGTTGACGTAATTGATTTGACCGTTAGCATGCGTGGGACCGTAGTTCTGATCGGTACCGGCAATCAGCACGGCGTTGCCCAGATATGAGGGATCCGGCATGGTATATTGCTCATACATCAGGATTTTCTCAATCTGATGGGAGAGCTGGTCATTGTTGGTGGCAGAAAGACGGCCATAGTAACAGTCAGGAAGATAATCGTCACCGGACAACGTAGCATAATAGAGGTCGGTGATATGGCCATTGTCGGCCTGGCCCGTGAAGGCAGGAAGCTGCGCGCGGTCGCCAATCAGCAGAATGAACGACGGCGCAGGATCGGTGGGCGTGGCCGCGTCATAACAGCTCTGGATGAAATTCTTGATGGAGGTTGTCGTTGTACCCACGTTGGCATTGCTGGTGTAGGCCACCTCCACAAGATAACCCAAACGACGCTTCCAGCTCACAAAAGCCGCCAAATCCTCGTTGGTCTCGAACATGGCGTTCGCAATGATGAGGTATTTGATCGGCGCAGTGGAGTACTCGTTTCGAGTTTCCTGCATCTTATTGACCACCAATTTTTTATCCAGCGAAAAGAGCGGGGATGCATACTTCTGCAACGCAATGGTGGCTCCCATGTCGGCGTTCACAAACGTGAACTGCAAATCTATGTGCTCGTAAACCCGAATCTGACCGGTAACGGGGTTGTACTGCACCGGCGACACATAAACGTTGGCCAAGGCCGCGTTACGCTTTACACCAGCCTTCTCCACGCGCACCAGCGGAAGGGCATAGAACGCGTTGGTGGTGTAAATCGCCTGATTGTAATGAAATTGCGGGTTCAGGTCGTTTTTCGCCACAGAAGGCTGCGACGGGAAAAGCGGATGGGTGATGCCGAGGTCGGCGGCAGCATAATCGGTGTATTGCGCACTGACGACGGTGGCCACCACGGAGTCACAGACGGGAATCTGGAGCATCCGGCTGAACACCGGCAACTGCGGAGCGCCGGGATTATTGGAGGGAGCATGTCCATCCATGGAAATCACAGAAAAGTCACCCTCCGAGAGATGAAGATCTTCCACAGAAACCGCTCCGTTATCAATAGAAAACGACACTTTTTGATAGGAATTCTGTGCAAACCGAAGGCTCTGTGCCCAAACCATCGGGAAAATGGCCATCACAACCATCAATGTTAACAATTTTTTCATATTGTATCTTGTTGCTATTATACTCAAAAAAATTAAGGCGCAAAGATACATTTTTTTAAGAGCCGACGCCCCTCCTGCGCCGAAAAAAACAGATGGTGATTTGTAGCGCAAAAGGGCCCATCAATCACCACCCAGCGGAAAGAGAAACGGCGGCCCGGAATCATCCGAACCGCCGTTTCGTTATAGCATTTGGCCTATTGTCATATACTCATCGATCCGTGTCGTATTGTTCGAAGACCGAGTTCCGACTGACAAATTCCGGCACGAAAACCTTCATCTTCTTCACCATGGCCGGAATGTCCACCTTCTCGGACAAATCCTCCATCTCCTGAATACTCTTCAGTGCCTCGGGGTAGTCATACTCGCGGACCTTGGCCACAAAGATGCGGTCGTGGGAGGTCGCAGTGGTATTCTCGCTATTGGAAAGCACCTCCTCGTAGAGTTTCTCGCCCGGACGAAGACCGGTGTATTCAATCTTGATATCCACTCCAACTTGCAGTCCTGCCAAGGAGACCATACGCTTGGCCAAATCATCGATCTTCACAGGTTCGCCCATATCGAAGATAAAAATCTGCGTCCCCGTGCTGAAGGTCGCGGCCTCCATCACCAGACGACAGGCCTCAGGAATGGTCATGAAGAAACGGGTGATGTCGGGATGCGTCACCGTCAAGGGACCGCCCCTTTCAATCTGTTCGCGGAAGCGCGGAATCACAGACCCATTGGAACCCAGCACGTTACCGAAACGGGTGGTCACAAAGGTGGTCTTGCCTTTCACCTCGCCACGCTCGATGGCCAATCCCAACGACTGCACATAAATCTCCGCAATACGCTTGGTACAGCCCATCACGTTGGTGGGATTTACCGCCTTGTCCGTGGAAATCATTACCATCTTCTCCACACCATACTCAATGCATTTGTCAGCCACATTGTGCGTTCCGAAGACGTTCACGCGCATGGCCTCGCAGGGATTCTCCTCCATCAGCGGCACATGTTTGTACGCAGCGGCGTGGAAGACGACCTGCGGATGGTGCTCGCGGAAGGCGAAATCGAGGCGCGGAGGTTGCCGCACGTCGCCAATGATAGGCACGAACGACAATTCCGGGAATTTCTCTTCCAGTTCCAACCGAATATTGTGCATCGGGGTTTCGGCATTGTCAAACAGCACCAACTTCTTGACCCCGAAGCCTGCAATCTGACGGCAGAGCTCCGACCCAATGGAGCCGGCTGCACCCGTCACCAACACCACCTTGCCCCGGAAATTCTCCATCACCGCCTCCATGGAGATGGTGATTTCGTTGCGGCCCAGCAAATCCTCGATTTTCAGACGACGAACACTGTAACGGAGATCTTCGTTGCTGATTTCGTTGATGGAAGGCATGATGAGCGGGCGTAACTGCAGTGTAACACAATCCTTTAACAGTCCATCTCGCTCGCGGCGGGCGTCAACCTCCGTGGTGAAGAGAATGGCGTCGATACCGTATTCGCGAACGATACGGCCCAGATTCTCGCTGTCGTCGTAGGTGAACACCGGCAGGTTGGCGAGCAACAGATTCGGCTGCTGCGGCTTCTTCGAAAGGAAGCCGATGATGTTATAATGCGGGGAGTTCTGGAAACGCATCACCGCCGCCGTCGATTTGTCGGAGACGCCATACACGAGCACGCGCTGCGTCCGCCGATCCTCGCGCCTCTTGGCCTGGTAAAGCTGGTATGTGGACACCATGATAATACGCACAAACACCAACAGGAAGAGCGTGAAGAGGAAGTCGGTGAACAACGCGATGAACAAGCCATAATAGAGCGTATGGTAATAAATCAGCATCACCAGGGTCATCAAAAGCACCTTGAGCAACGCCTCTTTAACAAAACAGAGCATATCCTTGGCAGAGAGATGCCGGATAATGAGTTTGTGCCCCTTGAAAATGAGCAGCGCAATCACCGTCGCGACGAGCGCCGTGGGCAACCACAGCAGCGCAAACAGTCCCGACTGATAGAACGACCCGCGGACGAAGCCGAGCGCGAGCAAGGCGAGTAACGACGATATCTCCGAAAGAATGCAGTCTATTGCGAAAATCACCTTCGAATCGATGAAATCCGACAACTTACGCACGATTTTAATTGACAATCCAGACATATTCGACTATTGACTATTGATCATTAGTTAAGCGTGCAAACTATTAACTGCTAACGAACGCCTATTGCCTGTTTAATGCAAGAGACGATAAACCGCACGTCCTCCTCCGACACGCAGGGACCGCTCGGCAAGCAGAGGCCGGTCCTGAACAGCGACTCGGAGACGCCGTTCACGTAGGCAGGACACTCTGCAAAGACGGGCTGCAGATGCATGGGTTTCCAGAGTGGACGCACCTCTATCTCGTTTTTATCCAGCTCTATACGCAAAGACTCCACATTACGGTTCGGCTCGCAGTCGGTGTGGGCGCCCGCATCGGGATGCATCACACAACCCACACCGCCGACACAGGCCTTGACAGGTTCACGATAGACCTCATCTTCACCCACGACGTGCAAATCGGGGGCGAGCGTGATGGTCACAAGCCAGAAGTTACTGTCGTACTCCTTTGAAGGATTATCGTGTACAGTGATACCTTCAATATCAGACAACAAGCTCTTATACAGACGGTTGAGTTTCTGATGATGAGCGATATGATCGTCGAGGACGGTCATCTGTCCACGCCCGATACCCGCGCAGATATTGCTCATCCGATAGTTATAACCGATTTGCTCATGATGGTAGTACGGATAGGCTTCCCGCGCCTGCGTGGCGTAGAACATGGCATCATGCGCCGCGGCCGCGTCCGGACAAATCAGAGCACCGCCACCGGAAGTGGTAATCATCTTGTTGCCATTGAAGCTCAGGATGCCATAATTTCCAAATGTACCCACCAACCGACCATTGAAGCGGGAGCCGAAACCCTCTGCCGTGTCCTCAACAACCGGAATAGCATACTTCTCCGCTATCTTCATGATTTCCACAATGTTATAAGGCATACCATACAAGGTAACGGGCATGATGGCCTTGGGTTTCCGACCTGTGACGCGAATGCGGTCTTCAATGGCAGACTCCAACAAAGCGGGGTCCATGTTCCAGGAATCCGGCTCGGAATCGACCAGAACGGGAGTCGCACCAAGGTAGGTCACCGGGTTGGCGGAGGCGCAAAACGTGAACGACTGTACGATGACCTCGTCGCCGGGACGCACTCCACAGCCGATGAGGGCGAGATGCACAGCAGCCGTGCCCGACGAGAGCGCGACGGCCTTCTTGTCGAAACCGATATAGGCATCCAATGCCGCCTCAAAAGCGTCAACATTCGGCCCTAACGGCGCCACCCAATGGGTATCGAACGCCTCCTGGATGTATTTCTGCTCCAACCCCTCCTCGGTAGTGTGCGCGAGACAGAGGTATATGCGATTTCTGCTTGACATATTTATAGTAATTGGGTTATGGGTTAGTGGTTAAGGTTAAAGGGTTATAAGTTTGAAAGTCATAAAGTTATATTGTCAACTAGTGGAAGAGATAACATGTTTTGGGTCAATAATTTATAATCAACGGTCAGTGGTTGAGAATGGATGCGGGAACGCCGATGGCGGTTGTCCCGGCAGCAAGGTTGCAGATCAGTGCCGAACCAGCACCTACGATGGCCCAATCGCCGACATGCACACATGGGATTATGGAGGCCCCGACGCCGACCAGAACGCCTTCACCGAGGTGCACCTGACCGCAAAGAGAGGCGTGAGGCGCGACATGGCAGTAATCACCGAGCACGCACTCGTGGTCGATGGAGGCACCCGTGTTGACGATGCAATGTTTCCCGATCACTGCACCCGCGTTCACAATCGCGCCCGGCATCACCACGGTCCCCTCCCCTATTTTCGCGGACGGAGAGACAACCGCCGAGGGATGAATGGCTGTACCGAAAGGACCTGCCAACCGTCCGACAATCTGCTTCCGGATCCGGTTGTCACCCACACTGACAATCACTGGCGAAAGTCCGTCGGCCTGATGCAGCACAGGAAGACCGTCTAATTGGGAAATTGCAGGATTGTCGTCGATAAATGCCTCCACCACAGCCCCTTGCGCCTCCAAGATCTCCCTGATGACCTTTCCATGGCCACTTGCTCCGAACAAATACATAGTTTAATTATTTCCGTTAAAAAACTCCATCGTCACCGAGGTGGCGGAATGGATATCCTTGCGTTTCAAAACATTCACAATCGTCAGCCAGATGACCTTCAAATCCGTTCCCAACGTACAGTGATCGACATACCATACGTCCAGTTTAAACTTCTCCTGCCAAGAAATGGCATTGCGACCGTGCACCTGCGCCCAGCCCGTGATGCCGGGGCGCACCTCATGGCGGCGCGCTTGCTCGGGCGAGTAGAGCGGCAAATACTGCACCAACAACGGCCGCGGACCAATCAGCGACATGTCGCCCTTGAGCACGTTCAGCAGCTGCGGCAACTCGTCAATGGAGGTCGAACGCACAAACCGCCCCATCCTCGTCAGCCGCTGCGCATCCGGCAGCAGTTCACCATCCGCACCGCGCTCATCGGTCATTGTCTTGAATTTGATGATACGGAAGATCCGGCCGTCTTTACCCGGACGTTCCTGCAGGAAAAACGCACCCGCGCCCTTGTTGGCGAAATGCAGGAACGCGGCGACCAACAGCAGCAACCAGCCCACACACAACAGCGCCACAACGGCCACCACAAGATCTAACAATCTTTTAATGTATCTCTTATACATCGTATCTTTAATCCTCATTCTGCGAGGTTGTCCCTGTAGGGCTGTCACAGTGTGGCAGCCCTACAACATTTTCTCAACGTGGCAGCCCTACAACATTTTCTCAACGTGGCAGCCCTACAACATTGTCTCATTGTGGCAGCCCTACAACATTGTCACAACGTGGCAGCCCTACAACATTGTCTCATTGTGGCAGCCCTACAACATTGTCTCATTGTGGCAGCCCTGCTATCGCATCTAGATATGCCCTCACCACAATCTCCCTGTCAAATTCGTCGCGCATCTTCTCTCGTCCGGCGAGTCCCATCTGCACCTTCTCATTATAAGGCAGGCTGAGGAACCGCTCCACAACATCGGTGAGTGCGGTAGCATCCTTTGCGGGACAGAGAAGTCCCGTCACGCCGTCATTCACCGCCTCGCGGCAACCCGGCACATCGGAAGTAATGACCGGCCGACCTGCGGCGGCAGACTCCAGCAACACGTTGGCCATCCCTTCGTGGTATGACGGAAGCACCGTACACCATGCATCCTGCATGTACGGGCGCACGTCCGACACGCTGCCATGCCACACGACCGTACCGCGCGAATGTGCCTCCGCGACCCGTGCCTCATAGTCGTCCTCGCAAGGGCCGAGAATGTGGAACTCCACTTGCGGATGGGCCGCTTTGACCGTTGTGGCCATCTCCAGAAACTCATCCGTTCCCTTGTCGCGCATCATCCGTCCGATGAAGAGGAAACGTACCGGACTCTCCTCTTGCGGGTAAGGCTGCAAAGCATGCCATTCGAGGTTCACGCCGCTGCCCGGCAACAGCACCCCATAACGGCCGATTCCATTCTCCTCACAAAATTTCTGTATCGAAACATTCTGATAGAAAACCGTTTTCGCCTGCTTCAACCCGAAACGATACATGGCAATCGAAACCTTCCGAAGCAACCCCGGATTTTCGATGGCGGTGCCCAGGCCCGTAATGTTGGCCAACTGCGGAACATGTTCCCGACGCGCCGCAATGCCGCCATAGACGTTCGGTTTGATGGTGTAGGTCAGCACGGCAGACGGCTTCACCTCACGCATCAACTTGCGATAGAAACGAAGCAGTCCCAGATCTCGCAACGGGTTCGTGCCCCGCCGATCCACAGGCGTCTCCACCATATCGCACCCCAACTCCTTGAAATAGGCGTACTTCTGACTGTCATCATCGGGACAGGAAATCCAAACACGGAATCCCCTGTCCACCAGTGCCGCCACCAACTCCTTCCGGAAGGAATAGAGTCCGATGATGCTGTTCGACAATATCAGGATGTTCTCTTTCAAAATATCTTTCTTTGTGGGCAAATCATGATTCGCCTTTACAATATGTCATATCCGTTTCAACAACCGGGCAGGCACCCCCGCGTAGACGGAGTGCGGCTCCACATCTTTGGTCAACACCGCACCAGCGGCCACCACCGACCGTTCGCCTATGGTCACACCAGAAAGGATGCGGGCACCGCAACCCACCCAAACGTCGTTGCCGATTACAATGGCACCCGGCTCGGACGGATTATACTTGATAGGGGTATTCTCATCCGCCCACGAATGGTTGAAACTCACGATGGAGACACCGTGCGAGATGGAAACATTGTCACCGATACGCACTCCACCGAACGCATTGATATTGCACTGTTCGTGGATGGAGACGTTGTCGCCGATCTCCAGATTCTCCCAATGTTGCAGGTAGACGTGGTCCATGACGCAGACGTTCTTCCCGATGCTTTTCGCCGCCGCCTTCAGGCAGACGTAGCGGACCAGAATCGCCCACTTGCTCCGCCCGTTGTGCCAGCGGTAGACCCACTGCGCGAACCCGCGCGGGAACACCGACATCGCCTTCGCCCATATCTGGATGAGGCCGTCGAATTTCTCGAAAAAGGCTCTACCGTTCATATTTCGGTTTGTTGGTTATCGGAAAGTGACGTTTTAGAGGCAGGGAAAGCCGCCACGAGGACCAGCATCGGCAAAAATTTGGCGCGGTGACGGACGGCAGTACCCGAGTTGGTGGTACCAAAGGCGAACACGAAGGTCAGCAACAGCACCGCATAACCCAAGAAGCGCTTCAGCTGCACCGCCTTGCCAAGCAACGGCGGACGGAACATCATGACCACCAATACGATATAGACGAGACTGTCCACACAGAAGACAGCGGCGTCGGAAAGGCCGCGCCAGTCGAAGGGCAGCGGCGAGAAGAGCAGGTAGAACATTCGCACCGGCGACAGCAACAGCCGCATGCCTATCCCCAACTTCTGCATCCACAGCAGATAGGTGGAACCGGCCACCACGGGCACGACATCCAAGGTATTGCCGGACGAGGACGCGTGGGTGAATTTTATCAAGAACATCCCAGGCACAAGAATCAATGGGAGGATGAAAAGAACGGCAACCGCCGCCGTAATCATGTATGTTCGAACACCTTCCGTTTTCCAAGTCCGACATACCAAAAAGCCCAGTATAAAAACAGCTAAGGCGACGATACAGCCCTCGTGCATCAGCATCGCCACCACAACAGCCATCAGGCAAACGACCTCATTCCAAACACCACCCTTCAGATACCATCTCACGAAGAAAAAGGCCGACAGCATCAGAAAGAACTGTATCCACGCCTCGCGAAGTAAAACGCCTGACAAACAAATCATTGCGGGCATAAAAGAGACAACAGACACTGCAATAAGCAGACGCTTGCCCGTAATCTTGAGCATCCGCAACGCACCGTACAATAGCGCAACCGTCCCCAAAGAGAGCAATACATTGAAAAACTGCGCCATAAAACGGCCATAATCGCCAAAGATGCGATAAAAAGCCGCCAGAACGTACGTATAATTGGTCTTTATCGGACCGTCTCCTGCCAGAAAGGCCAGCGTGGCGGTGTGGAAGTCCTCCGTATCTAAACCGGTAAACGGATTCGGCACGAGATGGTATATGTCGGCGTACAGCACAAAGAGCCGCACCAAGTATGCCAGCGTCAGGATGACGGCCAGGGGGCGGTCCATCTTCCAAAACAGCCAGCCGATTACAACCGCCGACAATATAATTACAACGACATTGACCATCATCGAATAGCCTTAACTTTACCTATTGACCCTCACACCGCCGTGCTGCAACAAAATAGGACATCGCAAATCCGGCGTTGAGGATAACCACAGCCACCGCCGCACCGGAAGCGCCAAAGAAATACGTCAGAACGGTAAACAGCACCACGCCTAACAGCGTGACAGTCAGGGTGATATTGCGCAAAAGTTTCTCACGCCCGACGAGCAGCAGGTAGTTCACCCCGTAGGCGCTACTGATACCCGTAAAGAAGACCGACACTGCCAAGATGCGCAACAGCGAGATAGCAGGCAGGAACTCCTCGGAATAGAGCAGCTGGATCAAGAACGGGGCTAACACAAAGAGCAAAACCGCCAACAAGAGCGAGAACACGAAGTTGATGCGGCGATATCGCGTATGTTTGTCCAAATGGCGCGACAAAAACGGGAAAAACGTCCGGTTCAACACGTCGATGGAGTGTTTTCCGGCATTGTGCAGCCGACCGGCGGCGTCATACAGCCCGGCAGCGGCGGAACCGGAAATAGTCCCCAACAGGATATTCGGCAGGTTGACGCAGAAACTCATACACACCTGATTGACAAACAAATCCTTACCTGTCTTGAAGCTGCCCATTATCTTCTCCCACGATGGAATCCGCAACCGGCACTTATACTTCATTGTAATCATACAGATGGAATAGACCGCCGCAATCACAAAGCCAAACAGGTTGAAAAGCGGATAGAGAATATAGTCCTCGCGCTCTTTAATAAAAAGGAATATCAAAACGAGGTAAACAACCCTCGAAATCACGTTCACGATGGTGATGTGCTCCATCTTCTCCATACCCTGGAAAAACCATTCGGAAACGTGCATCGAGAAGAAGGCCGTGGCAACGGAAATCAGAATCAGCAGCCAGATTTCCCGGAACTGCGGAACGACTAACACGATGCCTGACAGCAATGTAAATGCCAGAATATAGAGGATGATACGGGCGCAGAGAATCGTGGAGACAATTTCGGAAACCGTCTCCATGTCCTCGCGGTTACGGGCAATATCGCGGGCCCCGATGAAGTCGAAGCTAAAATTGACAAACGTCTGGAATATCAGCGCGATAGCGTAAGCGACGGCAATCTCACCGAAGTGTTCCACCCCGATGATAGGCGTGACATACGGCAGCACAATGAACGGGATCAAGTAGCGCATCGCCTGCAACACCGCCAACGCCGAGAAATTCTTTGTCAGCGTCTTGGCATTCGCCCCCTCCATCGCATCAAAAATCCGTTTAATGCCCATCCTATTGCCTGTTGCCTATTGCCTGTTACCTATTGCCTGTTGCCTATTGCCTGTTGCCTTTTCCCTTCCTACAACCGTCCGTCCAGAATCTCCCGATTCAACGTTCCCTTCACATCAAAGATGACATGTTCGGGATTCAGCAGGGCCGGCACATCCAGTCCCTCAAATTTCTTGTGTGCGACCGCCGCGACCGCCGCGTCGAACTTCCTCTGCGGCAGTTCGTTCACCACCTCGATGCCGTATTCCTTCATCACGATGTCGGGGTTCGCCCACGGGTCGTAAACGGTGATTTCCACATTGTACTCCTTCAGTGCGCGGTAGATATCTATGACCTTGGTGTTGCGCACGTCAGGACAGTTCTCCTTGAAGGTGAAGCCGAGAATCAGGATGTGCGACCGCAGCACCTGGATGCCCTTCTTCAGCATCAACTTGACAGTCTCCGTGGCCACGTACTCGCCCATGCCGTCGTTCATGCGACGACCGGCGAGGATAATCTCAGGATTGTAGCCGAAACGTTTTGCGCACTGTGCCAAGTAGTAAGGATCGACGCCGATGCAGTGACCACCCACCAGACCGGGACGGAACGGCAGGAAGTTCCACTTGGTGCCCGCCGCCTCCAGCACGTCCAACGTGTCGATGCCCATCTTGTTGAAGATCTTGGAAAGCTCGTTCACGAAGGCGATGTTGATGTCGCGCTGGCTGTTCTCGATGACCTTGGCCGCCTCCGCCACCTTGATGGAAGGCGCGAGGTGCGTGCCGGCAGTGATCACGGAGGCATAGACCTCGTTGATGTAGCGACCAATCTCAGGCGTGCTGCCGGAAGTCACCTTCTTGATATGCTCCACGGTATGCTGCTTGTCACCGGGGTTGATGCGCTCGGGCGAATAACCGGCATAGAAATCGACGTTCAGCTTCTTGCCGGAGACTTTCTCCACCACAGGGATGCACTCGTCCTCGGTCACACCAGGGTAAACCGTTGATTCATAGACAACCACGTCGCCATCAGCAATCACCTTGCCGACCGTGGTGCTCGCTCCCACAAGCGGAGTGAGGTCGGGGTTGTTGTCGTTGTCCACCGGTGTGGGCACCGCCACAATATAGAAGTTGCAGTCGCGAATCTTCTCGATGTCGCTGGTGCAGATGAGCCCGTGATTGTGGATGGCGTCCTGCAACAAATCGTCAGCCACTTCGAGGGTGGCGTCATGCCCGCCCATCAAGGCTTCAACCCTCGCCGGGTTCATGTCAAAACCCACAGTGGGGTATTTCGTGGAAAAAAGCCGCGCCAACGGCAATCCCACGTAGCCGAGACCAATGACACAAATTCTTGTTTCTTTCATATTGGTTTTATTTTATGCACATCGTGCAGAAATCGATTAAAATCTAAAGGGAATCAGAGATTGTCACGATACCAGTCGATGGTTTCCGCGAGGCCGCGGGCGAAGTCGTACTGCGGGTCGTAGCCGAGCAGCTGCCGCGCCTTGGAAATGTCAGCATTGGAGTGCTTGATGTCACCTGGACGCTCGGGACCGAACTGCGGCGGAACATCCTTGCCGAGAGCCTTCGTCAACTCATGGTAGATGTCGATGAGGTACTCGCGGCCGCCGTACGCGATGTTGAAAGCCTCGCCGGAAGCCTCATCGGGGGCGAGACATGCCTTCAAGTTGGCCTCCACCACGTTCGCCACGTAGGTAAAGTCGCGGCTCTGCCGACCGTCGCCATGGATGACCGGCTGCTCGCCATGCAACAGCATCCGGATAAACTTCGGAATCACCGCCGCGTAGGCTCCCTCGGGATCCTGCCGCCTTCCAAACACATTGAAATAGCGCAACCCGATGGTTTTCAGTCCGTAATGACGACTGTACTGTTTCGCCCACTCTTCGTCGCAACGCTTGGTCACGGCATACGGGCTCAGCAGGTTACCCTCCGTGCCCTCAGACTTCGGCAGCTTCGCACCGTCGCCATAGACGGAACTCGACGACGCATACACGAACGTCTTGACGTTGCGCTGGCGGGCCGCCTCCAGCATGTTCAGCGTACCCTGGATGTTATTCAGCGAGTAGAACAGCGGCATCTCGATGCTGCGCGGCACACTGCCCCACGCAGCCTCATGCAACACGTAGTCCACGCCCTCGCAGGCAGCCACGCAGGCGGCCAAGTCCTTCACATCGCCGCGCACAAACTCGTAACGGGGATTGCCCGCGAAGAGGTCCACGTGTGCCTGCTTGCCGGTGCTTAAGTCATCAAAGCAGCGCACCCGGCAGCCCAAATTCAGAATCGCCTCGCAGAGGTTCGACCCGATGAAGCCGGCGCCGCCCGTCACAAGAAAGAGCGTTCCTTCCGGAAATTGTAAAGATGACATTGTTTATCAGATTTTTGCCAAATGCTAACGTCTAGTCACGCTTGAAAATATCCCGCGTATAGACCTTTTCAACCACGTCGTCGAGGCAGGCGTCGTAACGGTTGGCGATAATGGCCTGCGACTGGCGCTTGAACTCGTCGAGGTCGTTGACCACCCGCGAGCCAAAGAACGTGCTGCCGTCGGGGAGCGTGGGCTCGTAGATAATGACCCTCGCACCCTTGGCCTTCACGCGCTTCATCACACCTTGTATGCTGCTCTGGCGGAAGTTGTCGCTGTTCGACTTCATCGTGAGGCGGTAAACGCCGATCACGCACTCCCGTTCGTGCGCGGCATCGTAGTCGCCACGGTTATAGTAGTCGTAATAGCCCGCTTTCTTCAGCACCTGGTCGGCGATGAAATCCTTGCGCGTGCGGTTGCTCTCCACAATGGCCGACATCATGTTCTGCGGCACATCGGCGTAGTTGGCCAACAGCTGCTTGGTGTCCTTCGGCAAGCAGTAACCGCCATAGCCGAAGCTCGGGTTGTTGTAGTGCGTGCCGATACGCGGGTCGAGACAGACGCCGTTGATAATACTCTGGGTGTCAAGGCCTTTCATCTCGGCGTACGTATCCAGTTCGTTGAAATAGCTGACGCGCAGCGCGAGGTAGGTGTTGGCGAAGAGCTTCACAGCCTCGGCCTCGGTGCTGCCCATGAAAAGCACGGGCACATCCTCCTTGATGGCGCCCTCTTTGATGACGGCCGCGAAGGTGTGCGCCGACTTCTCCAATGCGGGTTCGTCGTAACCCACAATGATACGGCTCGGATAGAGGTTGTCGTACAGCGCCTTGCTCTCGCGGAGAAACTCGGGCGCGAAGATAATGTTCGGCACCACAACATTGAAGGTGCCATCCGCCATCCGCTCGCGGTAGCTGAACTTCTCGCGCACGCTCTTAGTATACCCTACGGGGATGGTGCTCTTGATGACCATCGTGGTGCCGGGGTTGACTTGCAACACCTTGTTAATCACGTCCTCCACCGCACTGGTATCGAAGAAGTTCTTGGTGCTGTCGTAGTTCGTCGGGGCGGCGATGACCACGAAGTCGGCGTCGCGGTAGCCCGCCTCCCAGTCGAGGGTGGCGTGGAGGTCTAACGGCTTGTGCGCCAGATAGTCCTCGATGTAATCGTCCTGGATGGGCGACTTCTTGTTGTTGACCATCTCCACACGCTCGGGCACGATGTCCACGGCGGTGACTCGATGATGCTGCGCCAGCAGGGTGGCGATGGAAAGACCGACATAGCCGGTTCCTGCAACGGAGATATTCATTGTATCGGTTAAAGGGTTAGAGTTCAAAGTTCAAAGTTCAAAGTTCAAGGTTCAAAGTTTAAAGTTCAAGGTTAGGGGTTAGTCGAGTTTTTCGAGGAATGCCGCGGGTATGTAGGACGTGGCCACGAGCGCGAGTCCCTCCACGGAGACGAGCAGCCGGCGGTTGCCCTTCACGCGCTTGATGTAGCCCATACAGCCCTTGTACGGACCTTCGATGACGCGGACGCGCTGCCCCTTCTTGTAGTCAATGCTACCCACATTGAGGTACTCCAGCCGGTCATCGTCAGTGGAGGTTACCAGAATGAAGAAGCGCATTTCTTCCTCGTCGATGGGGGACGGCAGCCGTATCCCGTCGGTGACGTGGGTGTAGAGCATCACCTTGCCCGTGAGTTTCCGCTGCCACGCGATGATTTCCTCGCAGGTGCAGCGCACGAAAAGAAGCGACGAGATGGCCGGCTGCTTCACCATCTTCACAACGCCGCCCACCCTCTTCTCGACTCTCACCACCGGGAAATAGGTCATCACCCCATCCTCACGCATCAGCTCGTCCAATTCAAAAACCTTGTTGTAAAAGACCTTGAACGCATACCAACGGGGTTGCTCGTCATTTCTGCTCTCGTCGTTTTTCGTTGTGGTATCCTCCATCACGTTTCTCTTTTCCTATCCATTTGAGCAAAATCCATTATTCCTTTCATAAACGAATATGAAAGTCACAAAGGGGGAAGCCGTCCTATAACAGACTGTTATCCAAATCCTTATGAACCCAAAAGGACACAAATGGATTTCCCTCAATTTGAATAAAATTCAGGCGCAAAAGTACACAAAATTTTTGAAAGGCAATCAGGTGGAAAAATGGAAGACTCGCAAACATGTTGTAGAGACGCACGGCCGTGCGTCTCTACGGACGTTTCCCACGACCGTGCCTCCTACCCTTGCACACCACCCCTCTCCAACTGCAAGCAGGGCGCGACCTCACTGGCCACGCCCTGCTTGTGCCATGAAGTTATGTATTTTGAGTTGGATTAGTTTTTGAGACAGCGGACGGAAAATGCACTGTATTTCCAAACATTACCAGCTTGTTGCATAACAGCAGAATTGTAAACAACTTTGAATGCGAACCTTCCATACCTATTATCATTATTAGTAGCTGATGTTGAACTCCAATACCAAGCATACTGGCCAAACCAACCTAAAGCAAAACCGTCATCGGACCTCCATTGCTGATAACCAGCAGGTAATGCGGAAAAGCCCGATTTATTATTATAGGATTCATTGGTATTAACATTACCAGGGACACAAGTTGTACCATTACTATTCCAACCCTTAGTTGACGATAATGATTTTGCAACATATTCTGAATTGTTACCACACTGACAATTACTATTCGCCTTCACATAATTAATAAGGGTATTCCATTCTGTTTCAGAGGGAACATGCCATCCATCAGGACAAAGTCCTTGTACGTTATCTCCCCCTTGCATAGCTGCATACCAGTTATACAGGTATCCATAAACAGGAATATTGTATTGCTTATTATTGGGGGCATATCTAAAAGCCTCACCGTATGATCCACCCGCAGAGGCTTGGAACTTAATAACACCACCATTAGCATAATGTGTTGTTCGCATATTTTCCCGTGTCCAACATTGGTTTCCGATTTGCACTGTATTATAAACATTGCCATCATAATCCTTAACGTTGTTTGTTCCAGGGCACACTTGACCTGCTGCAGTTGCATTTTCAAATGTAGTGATGCTCAACACATTGCCATATGTAGTACCATAACTATTGGTAGCGTATGCACGAACATAATAAACTTTTCCAGGTTCTAAACCGGTAATATTAGCCGTAAAATCACCAGTCCCTGTTCCACTTGACACTTTGTGACCAGCAATAGTGGGCGTAACTTGTGTGGCACTCCAACAGATTCCGCGTGCCGTGACAGCTGCACCGCCTTGAGCTGTCACAGAGGCATTTATTGTTGCAGTATTGGTACCAACGCTGCTCACGGAGATTGTGGTATCTTTTGGTCGATTGGCCAATATTGCTGGGTCAATTTCGTCTATATTCTTAACACATCGAATGGAAAATCCGTGTAGCGCCCCGTACGACGCAGAAGTGGTCAGTGTGGCATTATTGTATATCATTCTAGAAGCTGTTTTGGATGCATTCCAGAAACAACAATAAGTAGAGTAGTAATCGTATGTGCCATCATAAAAACCAGCCGGTAGTGCAGAGAAGCCAGTCTCATTATTTAGATTAACATTGTTACCCGGAGAACCTGCTACATTAGAACCTCCCGCCCAACCTGTTTTGTCCGCCAAGGCTTGTCCGGCTCCAGATGAAAAATTATTGTTAATGTATGTTTGTAGCGTTATCCATTCTTCATCACTTGGTACATGCCAATTATTTGGACAGATTCCTTGTACTCCACTCGGGCTACCGGTGCCAGTCTCATCCTGAGTTGCAGCAACCCAATTGTATAAATATCCATATTTTCGAACTAAATTGGGATTATTATTTGGATAATATCTATATCCGACATTAGCATTAGTAGATGTTCCTAAAGGTATCTCTACTCCCGCACATGTATGTGTTGTGCGCATATTCTCCCGTGTCCAACACTGATCACCGATAAGCACAGTGTTGTATATGTTGCCATCAGCATCTTCAACAGTTGAAGCATCAGGACAAGCGTGTAAGGAAATACTTTCACTTGCTGCCGTGGTAAAATTCAACACGGTGGTCCCATAGGAAATGCCTTTGATATTCCGAGCGTATGCACAAACATAGTAGGTAGTACCATTGCTTAGACCTAACATCACCCCACCAAAAGTACCGTCAGCGTTCTCAAAAATACTATTTTCATCAACAAGCGAAGTGAACGTCGTAGAATCGGGATTAGTGCCATATAGAAATCCCTTTTGTAAAATAGGTGATCCACCGTCAAAAAAGACACGCCCGAAAACAGTAGCGGAGTTTGAGCCCACTTCGTTAACATTAACAGTAAACACTTTTGGTTTAACGGAATACTGGCTTCCAACATCTTCCACAATATTCCCCAAGCTGTCAATCTTATCCTGATAAGCTTGCGACAGTGCGGCTACATACTGTTCGAAAGCGGCTTGAGTGATGTAGCCTGCATCATTGGTCAACTCGCTAGTTTTAGTAGGCACAGTGATATTTGCAGTAGCATTCGTGGATTGATCTGCGGAGAATGTTTGCACCGTGCTGCCGTTTTTCTGGATGGTAAGTGTGGCGTTGTTCACAACTATGTTGGCGGTTGCAGCGGTGGATTGATTGGCAGTGAATGTCTGCACATTTGTGCCGTTCTTTTGAATTGTAAGCGTAGCGTTGTTCACCGTGGGAATGGTGGGCTTGTTGAGAAGATCGTTGTAGGATCCAGTCTTCGACACTTTGTGCAGGTTGATGGTGCCGCTCAAGGATTCCGATGCACTTGCTTCTTGCGTGGTCGTATTGTTGGTTTTGAGTGTGCCGGGAGCGGTAACATTGATCGTGGTACCCGTGCTCGCATTGGCCGTGAACGTGCCCAGCGTCGACCCGCCCTGATTGATCGTCAACGTCGCGTTGTTTACTGTCGGCGCGCCCACTATATCTGAATAGTTGTACGTCGGCTTGGCCGCCGCCTTCGCCCATGCGGGAACCGTCGGGTCCGTCTCCGCGATGTTGATGCTTGCGTCTGTACCCTGGTTCAGGTTGAAGGTGCCCGCCGGGGACGTAGTGTTGCCGTTCACCGTGATGGTCACCTTATTGTTGTTCACCGTGGGAAGTGCCGTTGAAGTGATGTAGCCCGCATCATTCGTAAAGGCGCTCACATTCGCAGGAACTGTCGGGATTGTCGGTGTATTGAGAAGGTCGTTGTAATTGCCTGTCTTCGATACTTTATGGAGGTTGATGGTGCCACTCAGGGCCTCGGATGCACTTGCCGTTTGGGCTTGCGTGTTATTTGTTATGAGTGTACCGGGAGCGGTAACATTGATCGTGGTACCCGTGCTCGCATTGGCCGTGAACGTGCCCAGCGTTGACCCGCCCTGATTGATCGTCAGCGTATTGTTGTTTACTGTCGGCGCACCCACTATATCTGAATAGTTGTACGTCGGCTTGGCCGCCGCCTTCGCCCATGCGGGAACCGTCGGGTCCGTCTCCGCGATGTTGATGCTTGCGTCTGTACCCTGGTTCAGGTTGAAGGTGCCTGCAGGCGTCGTGCTGCCGTTCACCGTGATGGTCACGGTCTTGTCGTTCACCGTCGGGATTGTCGGCTTGTTCTTGATATAGTCGTCTTGTGTGTTGTCATCCTGATTCCAATCGCTCTGTACGTTCACCTCCGCACCCGCTGCAATACCTGCGAGTTTGCTTTTTTCAGCTGTGGTGTAATTGGCGTCCGTGTGCACGTAGCTGGCATCATGGACCAAGTCTGTCGGCTTGTTCTTGATGTAAGCTTTGGAAGATGTGTTGGTCTCAGTCCAGTTGGCCTGAACTTGCGCATCGGGAACTTCGATATTGATGGTTTCATTTGAACCTTGGTTCGCCGTAAACGTACCTACTGAAGTCCCATTCTTTTGAATGGTAAGAGTGGCGTTATTCACTGTCGGAATTGACGCTGCGGTGATGTAGCCCGCATCATTCGTGAAGGCGCTCACATTCGCAGGAACTGTCGGAATCGTCGGTTTATCCTGGATTTCCGAATAGTTGTACGTCGGCTTGGTCGTCGCCTTCGCCCATGCGGGAACCGTCGGGTCCGTCTCCGCAATGTTGATGTTTGCATCTGTACCTTGGTTCAGGTTGAAGGAGCCCGCCGGCGACGTGGTGTTGCCGTTCACCGTAATGGTCACCGTAGCGTCGTTCACCGTGGGAATCGTCGGCTTGTTCAGGATATAAGCTTTGGATAAGGTACTGGTCTCGTTCCAGTCGGCCCGAACCTGCGCAGCGGGGATTGTCGGCTTATCGTTCAAGTCATTGTAGGAACCTGTCTTCGATACTTTATGGAGGTTGATTGTGCCACTCAGGGCTTCGGATGCACTTGCCGTTTGGGCTTGCGTGTTATTTGTTATGAGTGTGCCGGGTGCTGAGGGGATCGGCGGTGTATTGAGAAGGTCGTTGTAATCGCCCGTCTTCGATACCTTGTGAAGGTTGATGGTGCCGCTCAAATCTTCGGAACTATTCGCTGTCTGTGCACCTGTGTTGTTGGTGTTGAGTGTACCAGGGGCAGCGGGAATCGTGATATTGATTGTCTTGTCACTGTTTTGGTTCAAATTGAAACTGCCGACAGAAGTACCATTAGCTTGGATGGTGACGGTGTTGTTGTACACCGTGGGAATCGACGGCTTATCGTTCAAGTCATTGTAGGAACCTGTCTTCGATACTTTATGGAGGTTGATGGTGCCGCTCAAATCTTCGGATGCACTTGCCGTTTGGGCTTGCGTGTTATTTGTTATGAGTGTACCGGGAGCGGCGGGGATCGGCGGTGTATTGAGAAGGTCGTTGTAGCTGCCGGTGGTAGCGACTGTAGCGAGATTCGGTGTGTTCTGGATTTCCGAATAGCTGTACGTCGGCTTGGTCGTCGCCTTCGCCCATGCGGGAACCGTCGGGTCCGTCTCCGCGATGTTGATGCTTGCATCTGTACCCTGGTTCAGGTTGAAGGTGCCTGCAGGCGTCGTGCTGCCGTTCACCGTGATGGTCACGGTCTTGTCGTTCACCGTCGGGATTGTCGGCTTGTTCTTGATATAGTCGTCTTTTGTATTGTCATTCTGGTTCCAATCGCTCTGAACGTTCACCTCCGCACCCGCTGCAATACCTGCGAGTTTGCTTTTTTCAGCTGTTGTGTAATTGGTGTCCGTGTGCACGTAGCTAGCATCATGGACCAAGTCTGTCGGCTTGTTCTTGATGTAAGCTTTGGAAGAGGTGTTGGTTTCGGTCCAATTGGCCTGAACCTGCGCATCGGGAACTTCGATATTGATGGTTTCATTTGAACCTTGGTTCGCCGTAAACGTACCTACTGAAGTCCCATTCTTTTGAATGGTAAGAGTGGCGTTATTCACTGTCGGAATTGACGCTGCGGTGATGTAGCCCGCATCATTCGTGAAGGCGCTCACATTCGCAGGAACTGTCGGAATCGTCGGTTTATCCTGGATTTCCGAATAGTTGTACGTCGGCTTGGCCGCCGCCTTCGCCCATGCGGGAACCGTCGGGTCCGTCTCCGCGATGTTGATGCTTGCGTCTGTACCCTGGTTCAGGTTGAAGGAGCCCGCCGGGGACGTAGTGTTGCCGTTCACCGTGATGGTCACCTTATTGTTGTTCACCGTAGGAAGTGACGTTGAAGTGATGTAGCCCGCATCATTCGTAAAGGCGCTCACATTCGCAGGGACTGTCGGGATCGTCGGTGTATTGAGAAGGTCGTTGTAATCGCCCGTCTTCGATACTTTATGGAGGTTGATGGTGCCACTCAAAGATTCTGATTCACTCGTGGTTAACGTAGTGATGTTAGTGGTGTTGAGTGTAGGGGTTCCTGTGATTTCTGAATAACTGTACGTCGGCTTGGTCGCCGTCTTCGCCCATGCGGGAACGTTCGGGTCGGACTCACTGGTCAGATAACCCGCGTCGTTGGTAAACGCACTGACCACTGTCGGCTTGTTTTTGATATAGTCGTCCTCTGTGATCACCGTCTGGCTCCAGTCCGCCTGAACATTCTTCTCAGCATCGGTAGAGCAATTTGTCACCGTAAAGGTGCTCGTCGTGTTGTCTGTATATCTGATGGTATAGGTGTCAACCAAACCGTTTGACACTGGACCGGTGATAGACTGGATTCCTCTACCATTGGTTCCAGCAGCACCAACAGCTCCGTTGGTCACCGAATAAGTAGTAGTAGTGCCATCCGTGAATGATATTGTATACGTGTCAACCAAACCATCCGTACTGGTCTTGGCGATAGCTGAAATGCCGTTACCCGCCTCGCCTTGAGGACCTTGTTCGCCTTGGAGACCTTGAGGGCCTGTAGCACCAGTCTCACCTTGAGGGCCTTGAGGACCCGCTGCGCCTGTCTCGCCCTGGGGGCCTTGCACGCCTTGCGGACCTTGTTCACCTTGAAGGCCTTGCGGACCCTGGGGACCCGTAGCGCCAGCGGCACCGTTGGTCACCGTGTAGGTGCTTGTTGTACCATTCGTATATGTTATTGTATACGTGTCAACCAAACCATCCGTACCGGTTTTGGCGATAGCTGAAATGCCGTTACCCGCCTCGCCTTGAGGACCTTGTTCGCCTTGGAGACCTTGAGGGCCTTGCTGACCCGTGGCACCAGTCTCGCCTTGCGGACCCTGGGGACCCGTGGCGCCAGCGGCACCGTTGGTCACCGTGTAGGTGCTTGTTGTTCCATTCGTGTAGGTTATCGTATAAGTGTCAACCAAACCATCCGTACTGGTCTTGGCAATAGCTGAAATGCCGTTTCCTGTAGCACCTTGGAGACCTTGAGGGCCTGTAGCACCAGTCTCACCTTGAGGGCCTTGAGGACCCACTGCGCCTGTCTCGCCCTGGGGGCCTTGCACGCCTTGCGGACCTTGTTCACCTTGAAGGCCTTGCGGACCCTGGGGACCCGTAGCGCCAGCGGCACCGTTGGTCACCGTGTAGGTGCTTGTTGTACCATTCGTATATGTTATTGTATAGGTGTCAACCAAACCATCCGTGCTGGTCTTGGCGATAGCTGAAATGCCGTTACCCGCCTCGCCTTGAGGACCTTGTTCGCCCTGGGGACCTTGTTCACCTTGAGGGCCTTGTTCACCCTGAGGACCCTGAGGACCTTGTTCACCTTGAGAACCCTGTTCACCTTGAGGGCCTTGTTCACCTTGTGGACCTTGCGGACCTTGAGGGCCTTGTTCACCTTGTGGACCTTGTTCACCTTGAGGACCTTGTTCGCCTTGAGGACCTTGTTCACCCTGAGGACCTTGTTCACCCTGAGGACCCTGCGGACCTTGCAGGCCTTGTTCGCCTTGGGGACCTTGTTCACCCTGAGGGCCTTGTTCACCTTGGGGGCCTTGTTCACCTTGAGGGCCCTGTTCACCCTGTGGACCCTGTTCGCCTTGCGGGCCTTGCTCACCTTGAGGACCCTGTGGACCAGTAGCACCCGTTTCTCCTTGAGGTCCCTGAGGGCCTTGAGGACCTTGTTCACCTTGGGGGCCTTGTTCACCTTGAGGGCCTTGTTCACCTTGAGGACCTTGTTCACCTTGCGGGCCCTGCGGACCTTGGGGACCTTGTTCGCCTTGAGGACCTTGTTCACCTTGAGGACCTTGTTCACCTTGAGGACCTTGTTCACCTTGAGGACCTTGTTCACCTTGAGGACCTTGTTCACCTTGAGGACCTTGTTCACCTTGGGGACCTTGTTCACCTTGGGGACCTTGTTCACCTTGGGGACCTTGTTCACCTTGGGGACCTTGTTCACCTTGGGAACCTTGTTCACCTTGCGGGCCCTGCGGACCTTGGGGACCTTGTTCGCCTTGAGGACCTTGTTCACCCTGAGGACCTTGTTCACCTTGAGGACCCTGCGGACCTTGAGGGCCTTGTTCACCTTGAGGGCCTTGTTCACCTTGAGGACCTTGCGGACCTTGAGGGCCTTGTTCACCTTGAGGACCTTGTTCACCTTGGGGACCTTGTTCACCCTGGGGACCTTGTGAACCACCCACATTATCCGCATACAGTGCATACGGCACCGCCGTCACTGGCATCGTGTTGCTCACCACATCGCCCGAGGGCAGCGTGATGTCGGTCTTGATGCTCGCATCCGTCCAGTTCACGTTGGCGAGACTGTATGTGCCCGTGGGGTGCTCCCCGATAATCAGGGTCAGCAAGCCGTTCTGGTTGGTGGTCGTGGTCTGCGTCTCCGCATACTGCACCGTCACGCCGTCGGCGGCCAAGATTTTCAACGACACGCTCACGGTCGCGTCATACACCAGCTCATTGGCGCTGTTGCGCACCACAGCCTGGTAGCTCAGTTTTTGGGCTGTAGCTCCGACCGCAAGAAACAGGATCGCTGCTAAAAGGGTTAGGGTTCTTTTCATATTATCGTTTTTTTTGTTTCTTCTCTATGTACCTCTCCGAGGCTGTTCAAGGAAAGAACGCAGGAATGCGTCCGTTTCCTATCTGTTCCTCACGCACCGGACGCTCACGGCGTCGTTGGCGTTGAGGGTCTGTGTGAGGAGGCCGTCGCAGTACCAAGCACAGACGTAGGCGTTGGCCGTCGTGGTGTGCGTGGAAGGGTCGTAGACAGCACCGGTACTCCACCAATCGGCCTCTGAGCCAAGCCCCTCGTAGCGGGGCAGCGAAGCGTTGTACTTGCCAGCGGGCAGCGCAGTGAAGCCCGAGGCGTTGGTATTGTCGCCCGCATTGGGCGTAATCCACAAGGTGGTGGCGTTCAGCGCGGGCACGCTCACTGTGCGCAAGGCCTCCATCTCGGCAGTCGTGGGGATGTGCCAGCCATCAGGGCAGATACCCTGTACAAAGCCATCGGCGTCGACGGCCGGCGATGCGGAGCAGTCGTTCGCCACGCCCACCGCCGCACACCATGTGTAGAGACGGCCGTAAACAGGCAGGTTCGCCGCATCGTCTTGATAAACCCTCGCATTCGGAATTGCCGTCACCCCGTCAGGATAGTGCTCGGCCATGAGGTTCTTCTGCGTCCAACAGCGACCCGCCACGTAAACGGTGGGATATTCGTTGAAATCGACATCCATAATGGTGTCGCCGCAGGTGAATGGATCTACAATGTTGAGGATCAGCACATTAATCGAATCGTAAAAATACTCCGCCCCGTGCACCAAATAGCCTATGTTGTGGTATATGCCCTCCGGTGTGGAGGCGGGGTAGGAAAAACCATAGTCGGAATACCCGTCGCCCAAGTTTACCATAACGTTGATATTCTTGCGCATCAACTGTGTCTGCGCGATACCCTCCACGACCTGATATCCGTAACCCTCGCTGGTGCCCACGAAAGGCTGTCCAAGCACCGAGCAGGTGTTCTCCTGGGTGATGGCTCCCGCCACAAAGCCGCTCATCGTCTCGGGCTGCGCCACGACGGTCATCATCACCATACAAAAAAACAAAGAGAATAAGATGCGTTTCATATACGATTTTTCATTTGGCTTCAGTACACAGCAAACCCATCCGTAATTGTTTAAAATTACAGTAAATTTGCATTTTAGTATAAAATAAAAATTTAGGTAAATAAAGTATTGTGCAACATAATTCCTTCTCAGAACGTGCACAAGGGGGGGGGTGTTGATTATCAAGTAGTTATAGATCAATAATTGAGATTTAGGTTTAAAAAAACATATTGCAAAAATAGTATTTTTCTGATACAACCCAAAAAGTTTCAGTGTGATTTTGTAAAAAAATATGATTCCGCACAACGGACTCCGATCCTTTACCGATACCGTTCCGCGTTCTCGGTGTCACCCAGCGCGCTGTAGGCTTCGAAAAGGCCTTTCTTAATCTCCTGAATAAGAGCGGGTTCGAAAGCAAAAGCCTTGGCTTGCTTGAAGTACTCCACCGCCTTTTCGGGTTGACCCGATTTCAGGAAGGCACCGGCCAGCGAGGAAAGCAGAGCGGCAGACTGCGGGAAAAGGGTGGTCAGGTCGTCCTCCCGGGCGGTGAGCTCCGACCATTTCCCCGACTTAGCGACGGCTTCCGCAAAGGCACTCCAGAGGTCGTAATCGGTGTCGTCCTCTTTCAAAGCCTGCGACAGCTGCGCAACCGCCACGTCGTATCGACCGGATTTCAACGCATTGATTCCCTGCGTTTTATATTCGCCACTACCGCTGGCGACAACCGGTTCGCCAGACGGTTTTCCATCCGTGTCCGGCGACAACTTATCCAGACGTGCGCGCACCTCTGCGGCTTTGTCAGCAGCGCCAGTTTTCTCGTAGCATAAGGCCAAATTACGGAGATATTGGGCGTTATCAGGCAGTTCGCGACAAATTTTCTCCCACAATGGGAGTGCTTCTTTGAAGCTCTCGGTCCGGATGTAGGATTCCGCCAGCGCAACCTGATACCAAATATTGTTTTTATCAAGCTTAACCGCTTGTTTGATAGCGTTTTCTGATTCCACATATTGCTGTTTCCCAGCATAGACCCGAGCGAGCATGTAATACGAAGGCGCGTGTTTCGGGGCGATGGTGAGGATGCCTGAGAAAACCTGCTCCGCCTCTTCATACTGCGCGGTGTAGTAAGCCCGCAACCCGTCGTTGAATCGGCTCGTTATCTGCCGCTCGGTCACCGCCTCCTTCGAATTGGAAGCCGTGTGCCGTGTCTTCTTCGCAGGTTGTGCACTTATCGTCACACACAGTGCTATCGACACCCATATCAGAAATAACTTTCTCATAAACATTGTTCAGAGTTCAAAGTTCAAAGTTCAAAGTTCAAGGTTCAAAGTTTCAGGTTTCAAGTTTCAAAGTTTCAGGTTTCACCAACTCATTACCTATTGCCTTTTGCCTATTGCCTATTGCCTATTTCCTGTTGCCTGTTGCCTATTGCCTTAATGCCTATTGCCTTAATGCTTCCCGCTGTGTCCGAAACCGCCGGCACCGCGCTCCGTGTCCGACAAATCCTCCAGCTTCGCGACCTCCACCAGTTCCTCCTGTTGGAACTTGGCCACGACCATCTGGGCAATGCGCTCGCCGGGATTCACTGTGAAGGGCTCGTTGGAGAGGTTCACGAGAATGACCCCGACCTCGCCACGGTAATCGGCGTCGATGGTGCCGGGGCTGTTGAGCACGGTGACGCCATGTTTAAGCGCCAGCCCGCTGCGTGGCCGCACCTGCGCTTCGCAATCCGCGGGTAACTCGATGTAGAGTCCCGTCGGGATGAGTTTGCGCTCCAACGGCTGCAGCACCACCGGTTCCGAAAGGTCGGCCCGAAGGTCCATGCCTGCCGCATTCGCCGACGCGTAGGCCGGCAGGGGATTGTTCGATTTGTTGTAGATTCTAATCATGTTCAAGGTTCAAAGTTCAAGGTTCAAAGTTCAAGGTCAAGGGTTAACAGGTCGGAATACTCTTAAATAATTCACTGCACGACCTTTCCCTCTTTCACGGCCTTCTCGTAAAGATCCTGAACGTATTGGTTGATAAACTGGGTTTTGCGTTGATTGGAGAGGAGCATGCCGGCGGCCGCGCGTTCCTCTTTGGTCTCATTCACAGATCGTTGCGAACGATAGTCGAGGATGACAAGCAGGACGGTCTGGTCACCGACCTCCTTCTCGATGCGGATTCTCTCACCCCTTCCAGTGGCCTTTTGCGCATCAATCTCGAACGCCACCTCGTTCTGCAGGTCGTCGAGATAAAGCCAGGCATCGTCATCAAGCAAGTACTCAATCGTGTCACCCAGCATCGTCACCAGCGCCTCCTTCTCCTCCACCCGGCGATTTTCGTCGAAGAGGATGTCCTTCACGGATGCCAACGCAGCAGAATTGGCGGGCAGCTTGACATAATTGACCCGCACAATCTCCTTGTCCACGGTGTAGCGGCTGTCGAACGAACGCACAAAATCGGAAATTTCCTGCTCGGTAATCCTATTATTTGCCGTGTCCCGTATCCAAAGTTTGTCGTAGTAGCGATTGATAAGCAAGGAGTTACGATATTCCATCATCTCCTTGTCGAAATTCTTCTCCCGAGGGGAGAGCCTTTTCTCCGCCTCGTGCAAGACCAGTTTTTCCTTCACCCACGTATCAATGAAGTCGCGCACGAGCGTGAGGCTGTCCTCCTGCGAAAGTCCAACGGGCATTCCCTGGCGGACCTCGGAGGCATATAGCTTGTACTGATAGACCTGCGCCACCACCGGATCACTCTTTCGGTGACAGGCGGCACAGACCATCAACAGAAGGCATACTATAAGGGTGAATCTTCTCACAATTACTTTTTGAGGATGGTTTTGAACACCTCTTCGTCGATTTTCACAGGGTACTTTTGGTGCAACTCGTTGACCCACTGCTTCTCCAACTGATCTTGATAGCGACTGATGACGATGGCACGCACCTGTTCAAATGGCTTGTATGGCTGCGCAGTGTCGCCAGTTGCAAACTCGCCCTTTATCTGCTCGTATAGCTGTTCCGCACCCACCGTATCCTGAATGGCCGCGTTCCACACTTTCAGAGCGTTCACCTCGTAAATCAACAAGCCGTCATACACCTCGTTCACCACGTCGCGGTAGTCGGGGTATTTGTCCATCAGACGTGTGCTCTCGTAACGTAATATATTGTCACTCACAAAATTGGGAAACACTTGTTCCAAGAAGGCCGCGACCGGAACCGTGAGCTGTGCACCTTGGAAACGGGCGAGATACTTGCCAAAGTCGCGGGCGGTCAGCGTTTGGTCAGCGAACGTGCACATCGGTTTCAGCTTCTCGATGCCGGGCAAAGAGTCAGCCGCCATGTGCTTGGTCTGGAAATAGGTGTCCGACATATTCTTCTTGAAGAACTTCATAGCAGCAGCCTTGCCCTTCTCTTCGTAATTGTATTCCACTTTCAACTTCCCCACCAGCGACTCCCTGCTCTTTTTGGAACGGGTGTCACGACCCAAACGATTCTTAATCAAATACTTAAACTCATCGTTGATGGTGGTGTAAATCACGGAGTCGAGACGCAAGATGTGCCAGCCGATACCGGAAGCCACCGGCTCGGAAATCTCCCCTTTCTTCAATCTGACAGCGGCGGCAACGTAGTCGCCAGGACGACGATTCGGCACGAAAGGTTCCATACGGCCGCCATTGTTTTTGGAGACCATGTCGTCAGAGTAGCGGGCGGCCAGGGTGTCGAAACTCACGCCGTTCTGGAACTCCTGTTTGATACGGGCGCACTTCGCCATAACCTCGCTATGGTCGGCCGTCCGGTTCAGCGCAGAGGTATCTTTGAGGAAAATCTGCGAGACATAGACCTTGACGATTGCCGGAATCTTATCCTGCACATAGACAAGATGATAGCCAAACTGGGTGCGCACCGGCATGGAAACCTGCCCAACCGGCGTGTTGTAGGCGGCACATTCGAACGGATAGACCATCTCCATAACAGAGAAATAGCCCAGCTCGCCATGGTTGCCATATTTGAAGCGGCCGTTCTGCGGATTAACGCCATCCTGTGCCGACTCATCCTCTGAATAGCGGATCGCCGCCTCGTTGAAATCGAGCCCACCGATGATCTCGTCACGGATCTTCATAATCTTATGGTACGCCGCCAGCGTGTCCTTCGGGCTGGGGTTTTGCGGAAGGCGAATCAGGATGTGCGAGGCGCGGACATGGTAGCGGGCGCGTTCCACCGCTTCTTCCAAAATCTGGTCACTTACCTCTGTATCAACGAGATACTGTTGCGCATACTGGCTCTTGTACGCCTCCCACTCTTTCTGGAAAGCCCTCGCCGTATCCAACTGCAAAGCCTTCGCCTCCTGCACTTTCATGCGGTAGTCGCTGTAGAGGCGCAGGTAGTCGCGCAAATCGGCCTCGGTGGCTTCGCTCAACATGCTGTTCTTCTGGTAGGCCTTGATGAAATCGGACTTTGTCACCTTCTCCTTACCTACGGTCATCAACACCGGGTCAGAGTTCTGAGCCGTCAAAGTGCCGCAGAAAAGGGCGGCCGCCATCATCGTCATCGAGAGAATCTTCCTCATATTATCTTCAATATCAAATTGTTACAAAATATAACGTTCTATTTTTTTCAAACGGCAAATATATATAAAACTTCGTTTGTTCCGTTTCTCTTGATGCGGGAGTCCCGACTTCACCGCCGATGAAGCGTCAAGATGACCACCTGAGGCCAGGCGCCGAAACGGAACGGCAAGGTGCCCCCGACACCCGTGGAGATGTAAAGCCACTGACCGTCAGACTGGTACGCCCCACCCCATTCTTCGTACATCCAGCTTGACGGCGACCAGTTGCCGAGCCGGAACTGCGCCGCGTGTGTGTGCCCGCACAGCGTGAGCGGAATGTGCGTCTTCGGCAACACCTCCATCTGCCAGTGCGACGGGTCGTGCGTGAGCAGTATGGTGAACAATGCGCTGTCGCATCTTACTGTATCATAATCCGTTATACCCATCACAGCCTTGCGCAAATTGCCTATTTGCGGAAACGGCGGTTTGCCCGTGTTTTCCACCCCGGCAACGGCAATCGTCTCTCCTCCCCTACTCAACAGGCAGTGGTCGTTCATCAAAACTGTCCAACCCATACTGCGCTCTATGTCAACCACTTTCAGAGCTCCTTCGCGCACATGCGACCAACGGCTCGGATCGCCATACAGGCAGTAGTCGTGGTTACCCAGAACCGAGATCACGCCGTCAGAAGCCGTGAAGCGCGACAGTACCGAGGTGAACGGCTGCAATTCCGAAGGGTCAACGTTGACGATGTCGCCAGTGAACAGCACCACGTCGGGATGCTCCTCATTGGTGCGCTGGACCACCTTCTCCAAGAAAGCGGTCCCCGTGCCATACGAGCCTACGTGCAGGTCACTCAGGTGCGCAATACGGTAGCCGTCGAACGCTTCTGGCAAATCGTCGAAGTAAAGGTCAACATGCATTGTATCAAGCCTTTTCCACCCAAAAGTCAGACCGTAGAGGGCTATCAGTGAGATAAGGAAAGAAACCACAACGCCGATATGGTTCGTTACGGAGAATGCCTTTGGACTCCATATTCCCAACAATTTTGCCATCAGCGAAAACGCCGTAAAGGCAAGCTTTGGCAGCGCGAAGCAGAGCAAAACCACGAGGAAAACCGTGCCGAAGACACTGGAAAAGCCCTTGTAAAACATGGCCAGCATGGAGAGCAAGCCTAAAAGAGTCGGCAGGAAAAAGAGTACCCGCCAAAACACCGGTGCATTTCGCAGGAAAACGACGGAAATGTAGATATCCGGCACGAGGAGAAGAAAGAGAGCGATGAAAAGGGCGATGGTCATGGTGAATTAAAGTTCAAAGTTCAAAGTTTCAAGTTTCAAAAATCGCAGACTGTTCCGACAACTGCTAACTACTAACTGCTAACTGCTAACTTCTTTCGCGCGGCTGGTGGTGACGAGGAAGACGCCGAATATGACCAAGATGAGGGCGACAGGTTTATTCCATGTGAACACATCCTGGCCGACAACAATGGCAAGGGCGGCCGTGATTAAGGGCTGAAGGTTGCTATACATGCTGACGGTAGTGGGACGAAGACGGCGTAGCGCGACAGGCAGCAAGTAGTAGGCTAGCACCGTGGCGAAAACGGCGACAATGCCCATGTTGACGTAGGCCATAGCGGGCGCGGTGCCCATCAGTATCGGAGAATCCTTCACGGTGGGGATGGCCAGCGGGAGACTCAACACGAAACTATAGAGGAACATCCATTTCATCATCGTCACGGGCGAGTATTTCGGAGAAATAGCCCGAGTAATCAGGAGATAAGTGGCGTAAAACAAGATATTTACAAAACAAAGCAAGGCACCAAGGTTGCTGTAGTGTGAATCGCCGTGCAGCGAAAAGAGAATCATCATGAGAGCACCCGCGATGCCGAAAAAGACACCTGCGGCCTTGCGGGTGGTGATGGGCTCTTTCAGGAAGAGGGCGGCCATCAGCATCACTACGAGGGGCGACATGGCCGAGATCAGCGACACGTAAGTGGGCGAAATGTAGCGCATGGCCTCCGCAAAGGCCCACAACGTGCCGTAAAGGGAAACCGCACCAAGGACAATAATTCCCATGTCGCGCTTCGTGACTTTCTCTTTCGGCGTGAAGAGGGAGATGAGCCAGAAACCCACCGCGCCGACGAACAATCGCAATGCGGTGTAGGCCTCCGGGGTGATGTACTCCGGCACCACTGCCTTCGAGCAATTCGGGTTAACCCCAAATATAATATAGACGGTTAGCACCGCGAGATGCCCGACCCACTTGCTGTTATGATTATTCTGTACCATATATATTGTAGGGGCGAATAATTATTCGCCCCTACCCATTTCATGAAAAGATGCCACCTGATTAATTCTTCATCGCGGCAATCTCCTTGACAGCCTGGATGCACGCGTCAATGTCGGCTTCGGTATTGAAGGCGCCGATGCTCAAACGCACAGTGCCGTCGATGTCGAAGGTGCCGAGCTGCTCGTGCACGCGCGGGGCGCACTGCAGGCCCGTACGGCAGGCGATGTCGTAGTCCACGTCGAGCATGGTGCCCACGTCCATGGCCTCGAAACCCTTGATGTTGATGGAGAGCACCGGATTCTGGTTCTCCACGGAGGTAGCGCAATAGACAATCACGCCGGGCACGTTGATGATGCCGTCGCGGAGACGCTTCCACAAGGCCATCTCCTGGTTGTGGATGTTCTCAATGCCCTTCTCGGTAATCCACTTCACGCCAGCATGCAGACCGCTGATACCCAGCATATTGATGGTACCGGCCTCTAAACGGTAAGGATATTCGTCGAGGTGGTCCTTGACGGCCGACTTCACGCCGGTGCCGCCGAAGCGGGTGTGACGAACCTCCACGCCCTCGCGCACGTAGCAACCACCGATACCCGTGGGCCCCATCAGGCATTTATGGCCCGTAAAGGCGTATGCGTCAACATTATAGTCAATCATATCCATCTTCACCGCACCTGCGCCCTGGCTGCCATCGACCACGAAAGTGATGCCGTGAGCTTTGCAGACCTTGCCGATTTCCTTGATGGGCTGCACCGTGCCGATGACGTTGGAGCAATGCGTGCAAACCACCATCTTCGTGTTCGGACGGATAGCCGCCTCGAACTGCTCGGGATGGACGTAACCAGCTTCGTCAAAGGGCAGGTAGGTAACCTCGATAATCCCCTCTTTCTCAAGGTGGTAGAGCGGACGAAGCACGGAATTGTGCTCCAGCATGGTGGTAATCACGTGCGTGCCTTTCTCAGCCAAACCCTGGATGAGGATGTTCAGGGAATCGGTGGCGTTGTAGCTGAACGTCAGCCGTTTCTCGTCGGTACCGCCGTTGAAGAGCTTGGTGAGCATGCGGCGGGTCTCGGTGAGCACTTCGCCGGTCTCAATGCCCGCGTCGTAGCCCGCGCGTCCGGGGCTCACGCCGTGCACACGATAGAAATGATCCATGAACTCGTAAACCTCATTGGGTTTCGGGAAAGATGTCGCTGAATTGTCTAAATATATCATATCTTTTGGTTTGAAATTTCAAAGGCGCAAAGATACATTTTTTTTATATATTTGCCGCTCCCCCGACCAAGGGGCATTTTTTATTATACGATATTGATTTTTAATAAGTTAAGAATGAAAAAGTCCGTTATTTTGGCGAGTGTTTTGGCACTCGGTTTTGTTTTTTCAGCGACAACCACAAGTATGGCAACCCCAGCGAAACCCAAGAAACCCAAGAAAACGACCTCCGGTGTGACCGCCGGGAATCTCGACCGCAACGTGAAGCCCACCGCCGACTTCTACCAGTATGCCTGCGGCGGCTGGATGGCCTCCAACCCGCTCGGCGACGAATACGCCCGCTTCGGCAGCTTCGACGTGCTGGCCGAGAACAACCAGGCGCAGCTCAAGGAGCTCGTCACCAAAATTGCGGCCCAGAAGAATGCTCCGGGCTCCATCGAGCAGAAAATCGCCGACTTCTACAACACGGCCATGGCCACCGGCGACCTTGAACGCGGCGGCGCCGACCCCATCAAGCCCGAGCTCAACACCATCAACAACCTGAAACGCGACGGTCTTTCCGTGCAATTGGCCCAGATGCTGATGAACGGCCAAACGCCCTTCTTCGCACTCTTCGGCTCCGCCGACCCCGATAACAGCAGCATGACCATCGCCCACATCTGGCAGTCCGGACTCGGCATCGGCGACCGCGACTACTACCTCGACAAGGACCAGCAGAACATCCGCGACGAATACGTCAAGCTGGTGGCGAAGATGCTGGGCATGTCCGGATACAGCACGATGGCCAACTTCAAAGGCTATGAGACCGAGATGGCCAACCGCATCCTGGCCCTGGAGACTTTGCTGGCGAAACACGCTATCGACAAGACCGTGCTCCGCGACCCCTACCAGACCATCCACAAATGCACGCCCGCGGAGTTCCAGCAGCTGATCCCCGCCCTCAACGTGCAGCAGTACCTGAGAACCCTGAACCTGAAGGTTGACACACTCAACGTGAGCCAGCCCACCTATATCCAAGGTGTCAGCAACATCTTGGAAGTCACCGACTTCGACGTAGTGAAGGCCTATCTCGCCTGGAACGTCATCCGTGGCGGTGCCTCCTACCTGAGCGACGAATTCGTGGACGCCAGCTTCGACTTCTACGGCAAGACCCTCTCGGGCCGTAAGGAGAACCGTCCGCGCTGGAAACGCGTCATCGACAACCTCGACGACTGCCTCGGCGAGGCCGTCGGACAGATGTATGTCAAGAACTACTTCCCCGCCGAAGCCAAGGAGCGCATGACCCAGCTGGTCAGCAACCTGCAATGGGCATTGGGCGAGCGTATCAAGAACTCCACCTGGATGACCGACCAGACCAAGAAGAACGCCCTCGAGAAGCTGGCCGCCTTCACGGTGAAAATCGGCTATCCCGACAAATGGCGTGACTACAGCGGGCTGACCATCGGCACCGAGAGCTACTACGCCAACGTGATGAACTCCCGCCGCTTCGACATGGCCTACAGTCTGGGCAAAATCGGCAAGCCCGTGGACCCGACCGAGTGGCAGATGACCCCGCAGACGGTGAACGCCTACTACGACCCCACCACCAACGAGATTTGCTTCCCCGCCGGCATCCTGCAACCGCCATTCTTCGACATGAACGCGGATGACGCGGCCAACTACGGTGCCATCGGCGTGGTGATCGGCCACGAGATGACCCACGGTTTCGACGACCAGGGCCGCAACTACGACAAGGACGGCAACCTCGCCGACTGGTGGACCGAGCAGGACGCCGAAACCTTCAAGGAGAAGGCTCAGCTCATCGTCGACCATTTCAACAGCATCGAGGTTGCGCCCGGCGTCTATGCCAACGGTGAATTCACCCTCGGTGAGAACATCGCCGACAACGGCGGTCTGAACGTCTCCTACACCGCCTTCCAGAAGGCTAAGAAGGAGGGTCAGATCAAGGGTGAGATGGACGGTTTCACTCCCGAGCAGCGCTTCTTCCTGGCCTACGCCGCCGTGTGGGCTGCCAACATCCGCGAGGCGGAGATCCTGCGCCGCACCAAGAGCGACCCGCACGCCCTCGGCCGCTGGCGCGTGAACGCCACACTGCGCCACATCGACCCCTTCTACGAAGCCTTCAACATCCAGCCCGGCGACCCGATGTACATGGAACCGGAAAAACGCTCACACATTTGGTAATTAGCAGTTAGCAGTTAGTAGTTAGCAGTTAAACGAGAATAACTCGGTCGAAGGGCCATTCCCTCTCTTAGAGGAGTGGCCGCAGTCCGAGTCAGTAATAATTAACGATATATATGTCAGAAAAGAAGAAACTCGCCGTCATCGCATTCGGCGGCAACGCCCTGCTGAAAAGCAAGCAGAGAGGCACTTATCAGGAGCAGATCGAAAATGTCACGGAAACCTGCCGTAACCTGATCCCCCTGATCGAGAACGGCTACAACATCGTCATCGGCCACGGCAACGGCCCGCAAGTGGGCAACGTCATGCTGCAGCACAAGGCCGGCAAGGAGACCTTCCAGGTGGAGGACATGCCGCTGAACTTCTGCGTGGCCGAGACCCAAGGCTCCATCGGCGCCCTCATCGAAGAAGGCCTGCGCCACATCTTCGCCGAGAAAGGCTGGGACAAGGACACCGTCACGCTGCTCACGCACGTGGAAGTCGACGCCAACGACCCGCTCTTCCAAAATCCCACGAAGCCCGTCGGCCCGTACGTCTCCCGCGAGGAGGCCGACCAGTACCACGAGGAGACTGGCGACATCTACCGCGAGGACCCGAAGGGTAACGGCTGGCGCAAAGTGGTGGCCTCCCCGAAGCCCATCCGCATCCAGAACATCAAGTTAGTGAAGCAGCTGGCCGAGCAGGGCATCATCGTCATCACCGTTGGCGGCGGCGGCATCCCCGTAGCCATGAAAGACGGCTACCTCAAGGGCGTGCAGGCGGTCATCGACAAGGACCTTGCCTCTGCCATCACCGCCATCGAAATCGGCGCCGACGAGTTCTACATCCTCACCGACGTGCCGAAAGTCTACATCAACTTCCGCAAACCCGATGAGAAAGCGCTGGACACCATCACGGTGAGCGAAGCCAAGAAGTACCTCGAAGAGAAGCACTTCACCGAAGGTTCCATGGCCCCGAAGGTGCGCGCCGCCATCCAATACGTCGAGAAGAGCGGCAAGACCTGCATCATCACCGAGGCAGGCAAGCTCCACGACCCGAACTGCGGAACGAGAATCATCGCCGACTGATTCTACCCCAAGTGAGCCGGATTCCAAAATTTTGAACAATCCGACTCATCTACATCATAAAAATATTTTCAAAGTAAAGAACACGGATTCGATTTTTATTTCGGATCCGTATTCTTTTTTTATATACTTTTGCCGCGTTTTAAATTTAAAGACCCGAAAAGATGAAAACCAAGTACATCGACCTGATTTCACAAACCTACGACTTCCCGCAGGAGGAGTTCAACGTGGAGGACAACAACCTGTTATTCAACGAAGTACCGTTGATGGACATCATCAAACAGTACGGAACGCCACTGAAAATCACCTACCTCCCGAAAATCTCGGCCAACATCCAAAAGGCCAAGCGCTGGTTCAATGTGGCCATCGCAAAAGCCGACTACAAAGGCAGTTACCACTATTGTTACTGCACCAAGAGCAACCATTTCGAGTTTGTGATGTCGGAAGTGCTGAAAAACGACGTGCACATCGAGACTTCATCCGCATTCGACATCAATTTGATCGAGACGCTGCACGAAGCGGGCCTGTTCGACAAGGAGAACTATATTATATGTAACGGATTCAAACGGCAGATCTACATCGACAACATCGTGGACATCCTGAACAAAGGATACATCAACACGATTCCCGTCTTGGACAGCAAGAAGGAGTTCGACATGCTGCTGAAGCAGAAAATCAACGCGAAGTGCAAGGTCGGCATCCGTATCGCCTCCGAGGAGGAGCCGCGGTTCGAGTTCTACACCTCGCGACTCGGCATCCGCTACAACGACGTGATTCCCTTCTACCGCAACAAAATCAAGGAGAACCCCAATTTCGAGCTCAAGATGCTCCACTTCTTCATCAATACGGGCATCCAGGATACCGCCTACTACTGGAACGAGCTCACCAAGTGCGTGAACCTTTACTGCGACCTCAAGAAAATCTGTCCCGAGCTCGACTCTCTCAACATCGGCGGCGGATTCCCCATCAAGAACTCGCTCTCCTTCGACTACGATTACGAGTACATGGCCGAGGAAATCATCGCCCAGATCAAGATCATCTGCGACCGCGAAGGCGTGCAGGAGCCCGACATCTTCACCGAGTTCGGGTCGTTCACCGTGGGCGAGGCCAGCGCGGCCCTCTTCTCCGTGCTGCAACAGAAACGTCAGAACGACAGGGAGTTATGGAACATGATTGACAGCTCCTTCATGACCACTCTGCCCGACACGTGGGCCATCAACCAGCAGTTCATCATCCTGGCTATCAACAACTGGGACAAGGCCTACGAACGCGTTTTCATGGGCGGGCTCACCTGCGACAGCCACGACTACTACAACTCCGAATCGCACCTCAACGCCGTCTTCCTCCCGCAAATCGACTCCGCGAACTATCCCGAAGGCGACAGTCCGGAGGACATCCAATATATCGGTCTTTTCAACACCGGCGCCTACCAGGACGCCCTCGGCGGCTACGGCGGAATACAGCACTGCATGACTCCTGCGCCGAAACACATCATCATCTACCGCGATGAAGAGGGCGAACTCTGCACCAAATTGTTCGCTAAAGAACAGAGTTACAAGTCGATGCTCAAAATTTTGGGCTATTAGCCCACCGATACGAAAAAAGTGTATTTTTGCAGCGGGTAAGTCTTATACGATCTGCTCCCTTATAACCCCCCCAGGGCAGGAATGCAGCAAGGGCATTAAGGTTGTAGCGATGCGATATGAGTAGCTTACCCTTCTTTTTTTTATACTTTGAACCTTGAACTTTGAACTTTGAACCCACATCATTATGTTGTTGAAAATATATCCAGAGAACCCTAATCCGAAGGCGGTGAACACCGTGGTGGAGTGTCTGCAGGACGGCGGCATCGTCATCTACCCGACCGACACCATCTACGGCATCGGCTGCGACATCTTCAAGCCGAAGAGCGTCGAGCGCATCATCTCCATCCTCGGCGAGAAGAAAAAGAAAGACGCACTGACCTTCATCTGCCACGACCTGAGCGACCTGTCCGACTACACCAAGCCGTTGGACAACAGCGTGTTCAAGTCGATGAAACGGGTGCTCCCAGGACCCTTCACCTTCATCTTGGAGGCCAACAACAGCGTGCCGAAACTGCTGCAGAGCAACAAGAAAACCGTCGGCGTGCGCATCCCCGACAACAACATCATCCTCGAGATCGTGCGCCAGCTCGGCCACCCCATCCTCTCCACCTCCGTGAAAGACGACGACGAGGTCATCGAATACACCACCGACCCCGAGCTCATCTACGAGCGCTACGGCAACCTGGTCGACATCGTCATCGACGGCGGCTACGGCGACAACACGCCTTCCACCGTGGTGGACTGCACCGGCGGAGAAATCGAGGTGGTGCGCGAGGGGAAAGGGGATATTTCCTTACTTTAGTTAGTAGTTAGTAGTTAGCAGTTAGCAGTTAGCAGTTAGTAGTTAAGCGACCCGACCATGATTATGAATACGATTTGTGCGATTGCGACGCCCGCAGGATTGGGGGCGACGGCGATGATCCGAGTCTCAGGTCCGGAGGCGTTCAGCATTGCCGGGAAACTCTTTTCGGAGAAGTCTGGCTTCGCTGGTTTGGATGCAAATCAAGCGAAATTTGCTTCTATCTATGATAATGTAGATGGGAATTATTCGTTGCTGGACCAAGTGGTGGTAACAAAGTTCGCCGCTCCGCACTCGTTTACTGGCGAGGACGTAGTGGAGATCAGCTGTCACGGTTCCGTCTATATTCAACAACGAATCATTGAGTTACTGATAGCCAACGGCTGCCGGATGGCTGCACCGGGCGAGTTCACGCAACGCGCCTTCCTAAACGGCAAGCTGGATCTTCCTCAAGCAGAGGCCATTGCTGACCTCATCGAGGCGCAGACCGAGACCGCACACCACGCCGCCATGCAGCAACTGCAGGGCGACCTCTCCGATAAGATGGCCAAGTTGCGTGAAGAACTGTTGCAGATGGCATCGCTGCTGGAGTTGGAACTCGATTTCAGTGAAGAAGAGGTGGAATTTGCCGACCGCACCGCCCTACTCGACCTGCTGGCACACATCAAAACGGAAGTGAACCAGCTACTGCAAAGCTACAAATGGGGAACGATGCTGAAAAACGGCATCCCCGTGGCCATTGTGGGCGAGCCGAATGTTGGGAAATCCACCCTCCTGAATGCGATACTTCAACGGGAACGGGCCATCGTGTCTGACATTCCCGGCACCACTCGCGACACAATCGAAGACACTTTTGTGCTCAACGGCACCCTCTTCAGGTTCATCGACACGGCCGGTATCCGCCAATCCAACGATGCCATTGAGCGTCTCGGCATCGAAAGAAGCCTTGACACCATCCGCCGCGCCGCCGTCATCCTGTGGGTTTTCGATGCACGCAAAACGCCACAAGAAGTTGAATCGGAAATCAGCAAAACAACGGATTCAATCAAGCTGGACGACAAAAAAATCATCCTCATCGGAAATAAAACCGACTTGGTTTCGGGCAAATCCGAATCATCCGGAAACATTCTATTCATCTCCGCCAAGAAGGGCGAAAATCTGGAATCCGTGTTAACCGAAATCGACCGCTTTGTCATTGAGAACGGCATCCGCGACGCCTCGCTGCTCGCCAATAGCCGTCATCAGGCGTTGCTGAACGGCATCGACACGGCTGCCTCGCGCGCACAGGAGGGGCTACGAAACGGACTTCCCGCCGACCTAGTGGCCGAAGACGTGCGCATGGCACTCCACGACTTGGGCGAACTCACCGGCACGGTCACCACCGATGACATCCTCAACAATATCTTCGGGAAGTTCTGCATTGGGAAATAAGGCATTAGGCATTAGGCAACAGATAACAGGCAACAGGCAAAAGGCAATAGGCAAAAGGCAATAGGCAATAGGCAACAGGCAACTACTAACTACTAACTACTAACTACTAACTGCTAACTGCCAAAAGTCCATCGTCACCATCGCGGCCATGGCCTCCACCACGGGCAACACTCGCGGCACCACGCAGAGGTCGTTGCGGTCAGAGCCTTTCATCACCACCATATTTCCGTCAAAGTCAACGGTTTCGCGGTCGTAGCGCACCGAAGGAATCGGCTTGAACGCCACGCGGAAATAGACCTCCTCGCCATTGGTAATCCCGCCCTGGATACCGCCGTCGTGGTTGGTGCGGAACGAAAAATCGGGATTCTGGAGGTCGTGGTACTCGCTGCCGGACATCTCCGCAGCTTTGAAGCCCTCCCCATATTCGAACCCTTTTGCCGCGTTGATGGAGAGCATCGCGTAGGCCAGCCTTGCCGAGAACTTGTCATAGACCGGCTCGCCCAACCCCGCCGGAAGTCCATTGATACGACATTCCACAAGTGCGCCTACAGAATCACCCTCGCGTGCCGCTTCGGCAATTCGGAGCACATTCGAGGTAATCCGCACTCCCCTATCCTGCAACCACAGCTTGGCGATGGCACCTGCCACCACCCGACACACGGTCTGCCGCGCCGACGCCCGCCCGCACTGCTCGTTGTCCGTCACGCCATACTTTCGCATATACGTGTAGGACGCGTGCGACGGCTTCAGCACATAACGATTTGACTCTGAAACTTTTACATCCACATTCGGAATACGGAAACGGATGGGCTCTCCCGTCGTCACGCCGTCCACAATTCCCGAGAGAAATTCGACACGGTCGGTTTCCCTCCGTTTCGTGGAAAGCGCGTCTTTACCCGGAGCTCGACGGTTCAGTTCGGCGGTCACGAAGTCCATATCCACACGTAGCCCCGCAGGACAACCCTCAATCAGGCCCTCCAGCGCATCGCCGTGGGTGTCGCCCCAATCGTTGAGGCGGTATGCGTTTCCAAACGTGCTACTATTCAATTGGTTAAAGGTTAAAAGGGGAATAAGGTTTAACGTCTTTTTGCCACGGCTGCCACATCCACTTGCGAGACGAACGGTTCCCAAAAGGAGAGAATCTCGGCGGCGACGGTGCCGTCGGTGCGGGTAAGCTTGTGCATGTAAGCGCCGTCGGGAAGGCCGTAGAGCGTACAGGTCAGCGTCTCGCCGAGGTAAGTCTCGCGCAGCCAATGCACGGTGAAGCTCCGCGTGCGGTGGGTGACGATAAACTCGTCAGGCACGGTGAGCATGGCGATGTTGACGTAACTGCGGTTGTTGACGTGGCCGTTGAAATCGAGGTCGAGCTGGTTCACCGTATGAGCCACCTGTTTGAGCACCTCGCCGTCCTTCGGGAAACGCACTTTCTTGTGGCTGGCGACCATCAGTTCGGGAACCACGGTGATGCGCGGTGCAACGATGCCGGTGTCATCCAGCTTTCGCGTGTCGGCATTCATCAAGTTCCAGCAACTCGTCCCCTTGGCAATCATCACGCCCGTGTCGGCGTTGGTGACATGGTAGTCGGCATAGACCCGCAGCGGCGTGATCTCGCTGACCCAGATAGTCACCACGATATCGTCGCCCCAGAACGTATCAACCGGCATCATCTCGGCACTCATCTCCGTGATGATCCACATCCGGCGCTCCTTGGCCAAATCGAAAGCGGCCATCTTCAAACAGCCCATGAACCGCGCATAACTCTCCTGAAAATAGAGGAGCACTGCATGAGGACTGAGCCGGTAGTCCTTGTTCATGTCCTGGCACGTGACGGTGTATCGGTGTTGGTATTTTTCCATTGAATAATCGAGTATCGTCCGAAACGCCCTCCAAATCTAACGTCCTCGAAAAGGGAAGAATGGTGCTTCGAACCTAAACATATCGTCTTCCGCCTTATTTCAGCTTTTTCGACATCGCCTTCACAGCCTTGGTGAGCTTGGCGATTTCGGCGGCGTTGGCACTCTTGTCCTTCTCAAGGATTTCGAGAAGCTGCGCAGCGGAGGCCAAGTAGTAGGGAGAAAAATTATCCGCCTCCACGCGCTCGCCAAATTCGACAGCCTTGCGGAGGTATTTGAGCGCATTCTCCTCGTTGTCGTTATCATAGTAAACCACGCCCTTGAGGAAATAATTTTGGATGACCTCGTCTTCCACCTCGGACTTGTATTCACTGTTGTAGAGCATCATCAATAGGTCGGTGGACTTATCTAAGTAATCCTGAGCGGAAGGCACCATGTCAAGTTTGTAGAAGAGAACTCCGTTTTTGCGATATTGCAGCGCCGTTTTGTAGGTGAGGTTGATATCGCCATCTTCGTTGAGTTCCTTCATCAGGTCGATGAGCGAGTCACGGGTGTCGACGGCACGGAAATACCACTTCTCTGAGTTCGCCGTGTCGATGTCCTCGGCCATGCTCTCGTAACAGAGAGCCAACTTGAGGTAAATTTCGGCCATATTGCCCTTGTGCGTCTCCATAGCGGTGTCAGCGAACATGTATTCGCTCATATTGGCACAGTCGCGATAGAGACGGATGGCATTCTCAATGGAATCGTTCAAGGCGTTCACGCGGGCGAGATTGAAGAGCGCACGGAGATACGGGAGATCCACGTCGCGGCCGGCATCGTTCAGCGCGATGAGCCCGTCCAGAATATCCTGAGCATAAACCAGCGCCTCTTCATTGGTAATCTTCTCGCTACCCATCATCTCCTCGGCGCTCTGCACCAAGCCGACAGCGTAGTCCTCGTCCATATCCACATATTTGCGATAGAAGTCGGTGAGTTTCACCAAGTTGGCATAATACTTGTCGGTCTCTCCAGTTTGCTCGTAGAAGGCTCCAAGGGTCGATTTTGCGCGCTCGTAACGGGTCAGCGGTCTGTCCATCGCACACTTTTCGTAGTTGGCGACCGAGATTTCCAGCATCTGCTTGCACTTCTTCATATCCTCCTGCTGCGCGGCCAACACGGCCTTGCCCCAGTACATCTCGCCCAACGGGTGATAGGCCGTGCTGTCGCCCATCGCAATAGCCTTCTTGTACCACTTTTCAGCGGCCTTATACTCCTTTTCGGCACGTTTGTAGTCGCCGGTGCCCTTATACACATCGCCGATATAGTAGTTCACGGAGCCCTTCAACGTCGTGTATTGCGCCATCATAGAGGCGGGAATCTGCGACTCGTAGTCCAGAATCTTCTGGTAGGTCATCATGGCCTTGTCGTACTGGTTCTGGTAGAGGTGCGCGTCACCCATCTGCAAATAGTTGGTCAAATAGGGGATCCAGAGTGTTTCATCGTTCGGGATGGCCTTCTTGAACCACTCGTCAGCTTGCAGATAATAGCCGATGGCCTCGTCGTAGTTCTCATCCTGGTAGAGAGACTCGGCAATGCCGTTAGCATACTCGGCCTTAGCGACCAGAATCTTCTGCGGGTCGTTGTCCTCGCGGATGCTGATCAAGCGGTCGTTGAAAGCGGTGAGGTCGGCGGCAAGCACCGTCTGCTGGGTACTAGCCATGTAGCCCTCTACCAAAGCGTTCATCCGTTGATAAACACTGAGGAAAACCTTGGGATAGAGCTCGTTAACAACATCGAAACTGTGCACGTACTTGCGGAAGGCTTCCTGCATCTCGTTGCTGCTCGACTCTTGCGTCACTATATTGCCCATGTACTGTGACGCGACCTGGATGTTCTGCACGGCGTAATATTCCGGGAGTTCCTGCGAGAGTTCCGCCTCCAAATCCACAAGCATCTCAAGAATCTCGGTGTATTTTGCAGCGGTGGAATCATCCGATCCCTCGTCCACATTCTTGAGCCACTCCAACGCATTCTCGGCCAACTGGAGCTTCAGTATCCGATTCGACTTATCGGCATCGTAATTGGCCTTCGCTGCGTCATAGACTTTTGTATATAACTGTGTATAAGTCTCTTTCGGAATATATGCAGGGTTGTAATTCAGCGTTCCAATCAGATTATTGCACATTGAGATTATTTTCTGATTCCGGGCATATTCGTCACTTTTATCGTAGTAGAGATCCAGGTATTTCTCCATACAGACCATGGCACTGTCGATGGCGTGGGTGGCGGAGGCGCTATCCTCCAAGGTGACATAAACGAAATAAAGGTTCTTATAGTTCCAGAAAAGATCGCCCAACATCTCGCGGCACGGGTAGTCGCGGTAGGTCTTGAGGGCGGTCTCAAAAGTCTGCTCGGCCATGGTTTTCAACTTTGCGTTATCCTTCTCAACAAGAATATAACGGAAGTAGCTGGGAACCATTTCGACATTGTTTCGCGGATTCCGATTCGCATTTTTCTCGACCCGAATGATGGAATCTGCCTTGTCATAAAGCAGATCTTGGCTCAAATCCCTGATGTATTGTACTGGAGCATAAGGACTGAAATTATTCTGGTAAAGCAGAGCGGAGTAGTCGCTCAACTGGGCGTCGTCCTTCGTGCTGAGGTCGAGATTGCGCAACCAACGGTAAAATTCAATCCATTCAAGGTTTGCTCGGCTGTTGTCGGTCATATCGATGCGCTCTTTCGCCATCGCCACCGCCTTGTTGACATCGCCGGAGCGCAACACCTCCAGCACTTTGCTGAAAGTGGTTTTCTTCAAATCGTTGACATCGGAAGAAGCCACCAACCGCTTCATCTCATCGGAAGCAAGTTTGTCGTACTCATAACATCCGTAACGGCTGATGCTGTAAGCGTCTGAATTGCAAGGGTTCACCATCGGGCTCAGCTGCCAGAACGACCGCAGCCAATCTTGCGCCAACGCACTCGTCTGATCGGGGTTTTTGGTGATGGAATCCATGTACACCTTTGATGTGTAACGGATTACGGTGTCATAGACAAAGCCGTATAACGCGTCGAACATCTCCTTCGCCGCCGCTCTATAGGCCTTTTTTTCAGCCATATAGTATTTGATAGTGTCCTTGGTCTGGAAATATACGTAGAATGATTCCGGCGCATGACCGATCTGGAAATACCCTTCCTTGGTCCACTCGTCCTCCATCAGAAGGAATACGTCTTTTTTGTCGGCGGGAAGCGTTGCCACAGCCACACCTTTGGCGTCTGTGGTGAGTTGCTGGCCATAAACACGGGTGGTCGCGCCCGCAATGGGTTGCTTCGTGTCGAAATCGATCACTTTGTACACCTGTTTGACCTGTGCGCTCGCGAGCCACGGCAGCACCGCCATCGCGAGAATCATGATTGTCCGGAATAGATGATTCTTTTTCATATTATCATTGTTTATTTTCGTATTCTCTTCTTCTTCCATCCCACACTGCGGCCTTCGGCCCCACATTGCGGCCTCCGAGCCCTCATTGCGGCCTTCGGCCCCACATTGCGGCCTCCGGCCTTATGTGGGGTTAATTGCGCTTCGCGCGTTTTGTCCCTTCGGGACTGCTTAATGATATCTTATATATATCAGTACCTCTTCTATTGCCTTTTGCCTGTTGCCTCTTGCCTTACCCCCTACTTCCGCAACTCGAAGTTCGAGCCCAGATAGACCTTCTTGACGACGGGGTCGGCGGCGAGTTCCTCGGCGGTGCCCGCCTTGAGGACGCTGCCCTCGAACAGGAGGTAAGCGCGGTCGGTGATGGAGAGCGTCTCATGGACGTTATGGTCGGTAATGACAACACCGATGTTCCTGTCTTTCAGTTTCCGGATAATGCCCTGAATGTCCTCCACAGCTATGGGGTCGACGCCCGCGAAGGGTTCGTCCAAAAGGATGAACTTGGGGTCGGAGGCGAGGCAACGGGCGATTTCCACACGTCGGCGTTCGCCACCGGAGAGGTTGTTACCCTTGTTGCGGCGCACCTTCTCGATATTGAACTCCGCAATCAGACTCTCCAACTTCGCGTTCTGTTCAGCCTTGCTCATGCCGCTGAACTCCAGGATGGCACGGATGTTGTCCTCCACGGTCAGCTGCCGGAACACCGACGCCTCCTGAGGCAGGTAGGCGATGCCCATCTGCGCCCGCTTGTACATCGGCTCCTCAGATATATCCTTATCATTCAAAAAGATACGACCGGAAAACGGCTTAATCAGTCCCACAATCATGTAGAACGAAGTCGTCTTGCCGGCACCGTTCGGACCGAGAAGCCCCACAATTTCACCTTGCGTGAAGTTGATGGAAACCTCGTTGACGACCGTGCGGTTCTTGTATTTCTTGACCAGTTTGTCGGTATGAATGGTATAATCCATACTAGCTGTTCTCAATGGCGGTTTTGAGATACTGCATTGCCGTGCCCATGAATTTGTCGACGGCACCCTTGACCATCCCTTTCAGGAAGAACGGCACCTCGATGTCGGCAGAGCCTTTCAGGATGCTGCCGTCACCGCTCGGCACAATGTCAAACGCCACCTCGGCGCTCACGGGCTTGTCCGTATCCGCCTTGTACGCCACGCGACTGTAGGGAACTTGGTCGGTGATGGTCAGTTGGCAACTCACCTGCCCCTGCACGTTGAAACGGCATCCGTTCTCGAAAGTCTCCAACCCGTCCAATCCCGGAATCTGGCTCAGCTTGTCATTGTTCATAAACTGCGTCAGCACCTGATAGACTTTCTCAGGACTGGCCGCCACGGTCTCTTCATTACTGTTGATGTGTAGCATATCACTCGTTTTTTGAATCCGCAAAAATACAATATTTTTATATAAGACGCAAAAAAGTCAAAAGGTTGCACTTGTGGTGCAAAAAAAAATTCATAAGGGGTAAAACGCCGAATGCAGGACGTAAAAGATAGCACGTCTTTACCTTTACCGTAATTCCTTGGCAAGATATTCCGCCGTGTAGCCAACGCCCTGACGGACAATCTCCTCCGGTGTTCCAACCGCCACGACCTCACCGCCGCCGCGGCCACCCTCAGGACCCATGTCAACAATCCAGTCGGCCATCTTGATGACGTCCATGTTGTGCTCGATCACAATGACCGTGTTGCCCTTTTCCACCAGTCTGTCGAGCACGTCAAGGAGAATCGCGATGTCCTGGAAATGCAGACCTGTGGTCGGTTCATCCAAGATGTACAAGGTGTTGCCGGTGTCCTTCTTCGACAGTTCAGCCGCCAATTTGATACGTTGCGCCTCGCCGCCGGAAAGTGTCGTGGATGGCTGACCCAGCTTCAGGTAGCCGAGGCCCACGTCATCCATTGTTTTCAGCTCGCGCACGATGGCCGGGATATTCTCGAAAAACTCGATAGCCGAGTGGATGTCCATCTCCAACACATCTTTGATGGACTTGCCCTTGTAGCGAATCTCCAGCGTCTCGTCGTTGTAGCGCTTGCCGCCGCATTTGTCGCAGGTGACATAGACATCGGGAAGGAAGTTCATCTCGATAGTCTTCACGCCCGCTCCCTTGCACTCCTCACAGCGACCGCCGGAAACGTTAAAGGAGAACCGTCCAGGCTTGTAACCCCGAATCTTGGCCTCCGGCATCTGAGTGAAGAGCTTGCGGATGTCATCGAACACGCCCACGTAGGTTGCAGGATTCGACCTCGGCGTGCGCCCGATCGGCTGCTGGTTGATGTCAATAATCTTGTTGATATGCTCCAGGCCGACCACGTCCTTATAGGGCAACGGCTTCTTCTCGGAGCGATAAACATGTTGATTCAGAATGGGATAGAGCGTCTCGTTGATAAGCGTCGACTTGCCGCTACCGGAGACTCCCGTCACGCAGACAAGCGTGCCCAACGGGAACTCCACGGTGACGTTCTTAAGGTTGTTGCCAGTCGCGCCAATTACGGTCAGCCACTCGCCATTGCCTTTCCGACGGGTTTTCGGGACCTTGATTTTCTTCTTTCCTTTAAGGTAATCCGCTGTCAGCGAGCCGCTTTTGAGAATCTCCTTATAAGTACCCGCCGCCACAATTTCGCCGCCGTACTCGCCCGCCGCTGGGCCCACGTCAACGATATAGTCGGCAGCCTTCATCATGTCGCGGTCATGCTCGACCACGATGACGGAGTTGCCGATGTCGCGCAGACTGCGCAGCGAGTCGATGAGGAAGTGGTTGTCGCGCTGGTGCAGTCCGATGCTCGGCTCGTCGAGGATGTACATCACGTTGACGAGCTGCGAGCTGATCTGCGTGGCCAGCCGAATGCGCTGCGCCTCGCCGCCGGAGAGTGACGCCGAGGAACGGTCGAGCGACAGATATTGCACGCCCACATTGCAGAGAAACTCAAGACGGAAAGTAATCTCGCGCAGAATCTCGCTGGCGATGTGACGCTTCGTGGGGTCAAGATGTACGGGGATTTTCCGACACCACTCCAACAGTTCGGCCATGTCTTTATGAGCCAGGTCGGCGATGTTTTGGTCCTGGATGCGGAAGTGCAGCGACTCGGTGCGGAGCCTTGCCCCGTGGCAGTGTGGACAGGGGATGGTGTTCACAAACTGCGACAGCCATTTCCGGAACGACGCCGGCATGGACTCCTCGTTGAGATTCCCGAGGAAGTTGACCACACCCTCGAACGTCTTGCGCATCGGCGACAGGCCGGCGACCTCGCGTTTCACGTGCAGGATTTCCGTGGTGCCGTACAACACGGCGTTCAGCTGCTGCTCCGAAAGATTCTTGATGGGGTCGGACAGCGAGAAACCGTATTTCTCGGCCAGCGCGTCCAACGTCCTGAACAGCAAGGTGTTCTTATACTCTCCAATAATGGCGATACCACCCGCCTTGATAGACTTGTTCTTGTCGGGAATCACCTTGTCGATATCCACCTCCGTGATGCTGCCCAGCCCGTTGCAATATTCGCACGCGCCGTAGGGCGAATTGAACGAGAAGGTGTTGGGTTCCGGCTCCGGGTAGGAGATGCCCGTGGTAGGGCACATCAGGAACTTGCTGTAATTCTTCACCTCCTTGGTATCGTTGTCGAGAATCATGAGGGCACCTTTGCCGTATTTCATCGCAATCTGCACGCTGTTGGCCAGCCGCTTCTGCGAGTAGTCCGACACGGTGAGGTTATCGACCGACAGCTCGATGTCGTGGATTTTGTAGCGGTCCACCTGCATGCCCATCATCAGCGGTTTCATCACGCCGTCGACGCGCACGCGGGTGAAGCCCTGCTTGCGGATGTTCTCGAAGAGCTCGCGGTAATGACCCTTCCGGCGCTTCACCACGGGCGCGAGCAGGGTGACGGAACGGCCTTTGTAGCGGTCCAGAATCAGGTCGATGAGCTCTTTCTCGCTGTAGTGTACCATCTTCTCCTCGGTGTTGTAGGAGTAGGCATCAGCCACGCGGGCATAGAGAAGTCGCAGGAAATCATACACTTCCGTGACGGTGCCCACAGTCGAGCGCGGGTTCTTGTTCACGGTTTTCTGTTCGATGGAGATGACTGGGTTGAGGCCGGAAATCTTGTCGACGTCAGGATGTTCCATGCTGCCGATGAAGCGGCGGGCATACGCGGAATAGGTCTCCATGTAGCGGCGCTGTCCCTCGGCGTAGATGGTGTCGAACGCCAGCGACGACTTGCCGCTCCCGCTGAGCCCGGTGATGACCACCAGTTGCTGCTGCGGAATGGTAATCGACACATTCTTGAGGTTGTTTTCGCGCGCGCCAGTGATGACAAGGGCGTCCTCCGCCTCTGCGTTCTTCTCCTTTTTCACGATAGGTTCCTGATTTTTTTAAGGGCGCAAAGATACGATTTTTTTCGGAACGCCACCCGGTCCAAACCCGGTCGCAAAATGGTAAAAAGAGGCCCTTCCTCTGGTTAGTCCTGTGTAGGGCCAGTGTAGGGCTGCCGCATTGCGACAGCCCTACACAGTTGCGGCATCAAGGAACACCCTCCCCGAGATGGCATTCAGTTTCCGGATGAATTCCTGGCAGTCGTGCCAGCTCACATTCTCCACCGGTCTGCTAACTACTAACTGCTAACTGCTAATTTCTGATCCGCCACGCCTCCCAGTCAATTTCCGATTCGGCACGGGCTTCCACGTCGTCCGGCAGCTGCGGGAAGAAGTCGATGCCGGTGAGATTCTCCACGTAATCGACTGTGCGACAGTAATAGTTCAGGTTGTGATGGGTGGGGCTGTTGGCACAGACGAAGCCAACGGCCTTCCACTCGCCGCGCATGTTGCACAGCACGACCTTGTAAAACGAGTCGGGCACGGCGATGCAGTTCTCTCCTATCGTTTCAGGATGCTCGGACACGATGGGACCGCACACCACATAGACCTTGCCGAAGAAGTTGGCCCAGCCGCGCACTCTGTTTTCCAGATAGTTCCAGTCGCCCTCGTTGAAGGTGTGGTTCTGCGGCGCGATATTGCTCAGATAGAAACACTCCCGCATGGCGGTCTCGTCCCATTTCATGTCGCCGGCAGGCACCAAATGGCCACGGTCATAAGTGGTGTTCTTGTAGTCCCACCATTGTGCGGTCGCCCCTTTCACTTGCGGGTCGGCGTCGAATTTGGTGTACCGTTCCACCGGACCTTTGGTCTGCGAACTGTCGAGGACATACGCCACCCAGTTCGCCAACCGCCACTCCTCGTTGTAATCGACCGTATAAGCCTTGTGCTTAATCAGTTGGGAATGTCCACGTGCATGAGTGTAGGTAGGGATTTCGTAATCGGCATCCACATTATGTTGCGCCTCCACATTTTTTAGCTCTGTTGCCTTATGTTTGGATTGCAATTCCGACCAGGATGTTCCCGCCATCATAAAACCGAGAACAGACAAAACCACAATCCCTGCCACAAAACCTATCAATACCTTTTTCATATTTTTCATCATTATCTATTATCAATTACCAATGAACAACACGCCATTTTACGCAGGGGCTAAAGCGCCTGCCTACCAAGCTTTTGCCCCTACGGGGCTGCTTAAGGAAGCGTTTTAAATATTTCGTCAATGTTGTAGCCCTTCGACAACAGATGCCGCACCAGTTTCGGACTTTTGTCCGGCTCGTCGGGATGCGAACGCCGCCACTTTTCGATGGCTTTCCGGAGCGTCGCCGCATAGTCGTCGGCGGGAATGGCCGCACAGTGGCGTTCTATGAGCTCCGCCGCGATGCCCTTCGCCCGCAATGCCGCCACAATCTTCTGTCTCCCCCAACCTACGCGCACCTTGCCACGCACAAACGCCTCCGCGTAACGGTTGTCGTCGAGGAACTGGTTGTCCTTTAGCGACTTCACGACAGCATCTTCCTGGGATTCAGATAAATGGAAAGACGTGAGCTTCCGTCTCACGTCTTTCTCACAGCGTTCCTGAAAGGCGCAGAAACGCTCCATTTTGGTCATAATTTCCGAGGGAACGTCCGTCATGGCTAATCGCGGGCGGGCTCGTTCCACAGGATAATGTCCTCGCCGTGCTCGTTCAGATAGTGCACCTCGGTGAGGCGGCTGCTCTGGTTGGCCACGACGCGGATGTTCTTCTTATACTGCCAGCACCACTTCATCCGGATGGACGGGAAGCCCTTGGTGAGGTAGGCCTGCACAAACGGGTGCGCCACCACAGTGATTTTGGGCTCGTGCTGTTTGTCGAACAGGAAGTCGAGGGCGTTGGCGATCTCGTCCTCAATCACAATCGGCGGTTTAATTTTGCCGGTGCCCTTGCAGGTCGGACAGACTTCGGTGTTCTCGATAATGGTAGCCTGCCGCACGCGCTGACGGGTAATCTGAATCAACCCGAACTTATTGAGTGGCAGGATAGTATGCTTTGCTTTGTCGTTGCGCATGAAGTCGGCCATTGCCTTGTTCAGCGTATTCTTGTTGGCGGCATCGTGCAAATCCACAAAGTCGATGGTAATGATGCCTCCCATATCGCGCAAACGCAGTTGACGGGCAATCTCCTGCGCCGCTATCATATTGGTGTTCAGTGCATTCTGTTCAGGAGTCTGGGATGATTTCACCCGGTTGCCGCTGTTCACATCGATGACGTGCATGGCCTCGGTGTGCTCGATAATGAGATAGACGCCGTTCTTGATGGTGACCACCTTCCCAAACGAGCCTTTGATCTGTTTGGCGACGTTGAAATAGTCGAAAATAGGGCGTTTCTCGTTGTAAAGGCTGACGATGGACTCCTGCTCGGGCGCGTGCACGTGCAGGTAGTTCTTCACTTCGGTGTACATCTCGGGGGTGTCCACGTAGATGGCGTGGAACGAGTCGTTGAGGAAGTCGCGCAAGAGGGAAGCCACGCGATTCTCCTCCTGGGCAAGGCGAACAGGCGCCTTCGAAGCGAAAAGGTTCTCCACGGTGGTGTCCCAACGGTAGCGTAGCATGTCAAGGTCAGAGGAGAGCTCTTCCACAGACTTGTGCTCTGCCACGGTGCGGATGATAATTCCGAAGTTGCGCGGACGAATACTCTGCACGGCGGTGCGCAGACGTTTGCGTTCCTCGCTGCTCTTAATCTTCTGTGACACAGATACTTTATCGCTGAACGGCACCAAGACGAGGTAGCGTCCGGCAAAGGAAATCTCAGTGGTAATGCGCGGTCCTTTCGTGGAAATCGGCTCTTTGGCCACCTGGACCATGATCTGCTGGCCCGAGGTGAGCACGTCGCTGATCTTGCCGTTTTTGGGAATCTCTTCCAGATATTGCACGCGGCTGATGCTGCGTTTGCCAGTGGTGATAGCCTGACTGACGAATGCGTTGATGGTACGTCCGTTGACGCCGAGGTCGAGGTAGTGCAGGAAGGCTTCGCGCTCACTGCCCACATCCACGAAGGCGGCGTTCAAGCCGGGCATGATCTTCTTCACCTTCCCCAAGTAGATGTCGCCCACCGAAAACTGCGCAGACGACTTTTCCGTATGAATCTCCATCAGCTTCTTGTCCTCCAACAGCGCGACCTGTACCTCATTGGTATGCGAAGTGATGATGATTTCTTTCGTAATCTCTTTAGTGTTTTCTTCTTGCTTATTCTCCATATACATAAATAAGAAAACTAAATGACTTACGTGTAAATCATTTAGTTTTCATTGTTTTTTCCGCGAAAAGACTATCTGTTCTTATGTCTGTTCTTTCTTAGTCTTTTTTTGCGTTTGTGCGTATTCATTTTCGCACGTTTACGTTTTTTTCCGCTAGGCATAATAAAAAATTATTGATGTTTGACTTATTTTGTGTTCTTTTTGACAGCCTCCACGAAATCCTTGCAAGGTTTGAAAGCAGGAATGTTGTGAGCTTTGATGGTGATGGTCTGGTTCTTGGAGATATTGCGGGCGGTCTTCTCAGCTCTGTGTTTCACGATGAAGCTGCCGAAGCCTCTCAAATAGACGTTCTCACCGTCAATCATGGTTTTCTTCACGGCATCCATGAAAGCTTCGACGATGGTTTGCACGCTATTTCTTTCATAACCGGTGCGATTGGAAATTTCGTTTACAATTTCTGCTTTAGTCATAATCTTAATGTGTTTTTAAAGTTTGAATTTATAATTGGTTTGCCTTTTTTCAGCCTCGATTTTTTCGGGCTGCAAAAATACAATAATTTCTTTATAATCCAACACTTATACAAAAAAATCTTGAATTTTTTCGGAAATCTTCCCAGCGAGGCGACTTGTGCCTACTCTGAACAGTTCGGGCGTGAGCCACTCCTTACCCATATTCTGCCGCCAAATGTGGAGATAGGTGTAGGCCTGTTCGGGAGTAGAGACGCCGCCCGCCACCTTGATGCCGACTTTTTTGCCTGTTTCCTGGAAATGCTGCCGGATGGCGAACATCATCACCCAGAAGGCTTCCGGAGTAGCATTCACGGCGATTTTCCCGGTGGAAGTCTTCAAAAAGTCCGCACCGGCGTGGATGGCCAGCTGCGACGCACGGAAAATATTCTGCGGGGTCTGCAGTTCGCCGGTCTCCAATATCACTTTCAACACCTTGCCGGCACAAGCCTTGCGGATGGCGCAGATCTCGTCGTAAACTACTTGGTAGCGGCCTTCGAGAAACGCGCCGCGCGAAATCACCATGTCGATTTCATCCGCACCCTGCTTCACGGCGTACTCCACCTCTGCGACCTTCAGCTCGATCGGCAGCTGTCCCGCCGGGAACGCGCCCGCCACGGAAGCCACCTTCACGCCCGTGCCTTGCAATTTCTCCTTGACCAACGCCACAAAACGCGGATAGACACACACGGAGGCCGTCGCAGGTATACCGCGCTCATCATCCCGAAAGGAAACCGCCGTCTCACAGAGCTTGGTCACCTTCTCGGTATTGTCCGTCCCCTCCAAAGTAGTCAGGTCGACACTGCCCAAGATGGTCTTGAGCATTGCCAGCTCCTCTTCTTTATTATAGGTAAACGCAGAATCGTTCTTCACGCGCTGCATGAACTGCGACTCCGAAAACGGGAATTTTTGAATGGTGATTTTATGGTTTTCTGACATATTTGATGGGTTGTTATGGGTTAAAGTTATAGGTTATGGATTAAAAGTTATAAGTTAAAGGTTGTTGGTTATAGGTTATTGGTTAAGGGGAGGTCTTGTAACCATCAACCATCAACCATCAAACATTAACCATTAACCTCTTTCTTAAACTTATCGATATTTACTTTCAAAGATACAATATGCGAATATTGGGCAATTGAGAGATTCCCCAAATCGGTGAAAGCGTAGTCAATGGCCACTACATTTTTAATATTGACTCCCACCCCGAAGTTGATTTGCAGCGTGGTCTTCATCTTGCCGTCAAAATCGGGCTCGCGCTGGAAATTGCCGATACCCATCCGCAATGCCACAATTTTCTTGTAATCGAATTCCATCCCGAAGTGCGGGTCTATGCTCATGACATTGCTTTTAATCAACGAGTTACGTTTTCCATCGAACGTACAGTCCAGACCTAACGCGAATGTACCGTGGAAGCCTTTTCCGAAATGCACGGTCTTGCCGCCGCCCAGCAGCAACGCAGGAACGGTTATTTCCAGGTCGTTCTCCGGAATCTCGTTGCCAGTCTCCTCAAAGACGGCAATGACATCATCGGTCAGCGAGTAGCGCCATGCGTTAAACGTGGAAGTACCGTCGCGCAGCATCAAGCCCGCCTGCCAACCCTTGCGATGGTACATCAGCCCGAAATCGAGCCCGAAGCCCCAGGATTTCGCAAACTGCCCGATCTTGCGGTGCACAATCTTCGCATTCGCACCCACCGACAAGCCCGGCACCTGCGGAAACGCATACGCGTAGCTCAGCAGGAAAGCGTTGTCTGCAGCGGAGAAATAGGTAATGCGGTCGTAGTCAACATTTCCCTGATCATCAATCAGTTGCGTGGTATTCATAATATTGTCCACACCAAAGCGAATGTAGGAAAACGCCACCGACTGGTTGGAATCAATCTTATACGCAAGGCCGCCGTAGTCGTATTTGGCGATGCCCGCAAAGTATTCGGCGTGCATCAGCGCGAGCTGGTAACGCTTGTCCATGCGGGTCAGCCCGGCAGGGTTCCAGTAGGCGGAGGTCACATCATCGGTAAGAGCGCACATCGTGTTCGCCATGCCAAGTCCGCGCGCACCGAGACCCAACGACAGGAACTCGTTGCTGTACTTGCTCTGTCCTCGACCGACCATCACGACAGCCAGTAACATTAACAATATGAGAATGTTACGTTTCATGCCTGCTCTTTCTTCTGGGTAACAAACTGCTTGCGGTCGCCGGAAAAAAGCTCGTACTCTTGAAACATGCACTCCAATGAACCGTTAAGCATGGGCCATTTGCGCGAGGGTTTCAGCCCAACACGCTTCAGAGCCTCCTTGTCGGAACTGATAATGTAGGCCTTGCATCCGGCATAACGCTGTTTCAGCGCGTCGCCGATTTCCGAATAGAGCGTATTGATGTCTTGCACAGAAAGCCGCTCGCCGTACGGCGGGTTCATCATCACCACGGAAGGTGTTCTTTCGGGATTGGAATAGCGCATGTCCTGCCGCTCCGTAACAATAAAATCCTGTAAACGAGCTTTTTGCACGTTGGCGCGGGCGATATCAAGAAAACGGCCATCGATATCGGAAGCGTAGAAGTTGATTGTCACATCATCCTTGATGTCGGCCTCGTCGCGCACTGATTTCCAGAGCTGGCGGTCGAAATTCTTCCACTGATAGAAGCCGTACTCACGACGGTAGAAGCCGGCGGGGATGTTGAGCGCCTGCATGGCCGCTTCGATGGAAAGGGTCGCGCCGCCGCACATCGGGTCGACAAAGTCGCACTGACCGTCCCAGCCGCTCTTGAGAATCATCGCAGCAGCGGTCACCTCGTTGAGGGGGGCTGGATGGTTGCGCACCTTGTAGCCGCGCTTGTGCAACGACTCGCCCGAACTGTCCAGAAACAGCTGGGCCTCATTCTTATAGACATGAAGATGGAACTGCACGTCGGGATAGTCCTTGTCCACGGAGGGACGGCGACCGAACTTGTCACGAAAGCGGTCGCAGACAGCGTCCTTGGCCAGCACGGAGGCGTAAAGGGGTGTGTTGAAGATGGTATCAACGATGGTGGCGTGCACAGCCAGGGTGCCGTCGGGCGAGAGGACCTCCTCGGCAGGGAAATCGAATATCTGTTCGTAGAACTGGCGGTTGCTGTTGAAGGTAAACTGCTTGCGCCGCCAGAGGATGCGCAACGCCGTGCGGCAGAAGTAGTTGGCGCGGTACATCATCGCCAAGTCCCCCTCAAAGGCCACAGCGCGGCTGAGCTTCTCGCAGTTCTTCGCGCCCAGCGCGTGCAACTCCTTGAAAAGCTCCGTCTCCAATCCGGCAAATGTCTTCGCTATGTAGTATTCCATCTTGTTTTTTTTTACGCACACACTGCGGCTTACGCCTATAGGGGCCTTTAGTAGGCCCCACACTGCGGCTTCGCCTTTAGGGGCCTTTGGTAGGCCCCACACTGCGGCTTCGCCTTTAGGGGCCTTTAGTAGGCCCCACTCTGCGGCTTCGCCTTTAGGGGCCATTAGTAGGCCCCACTCTGCGGCTTACGCCTATAGGGGCCTTTGGTAGGCCCCACACTGCGGCTTCGCCTTGTGTGGGGTTAATTGCGCTTCGCGCATGTTGCCTCTCCGAGGCTGCTTAATGAACTTATTGATTGTTAGTTAATTTTGCGCGGTTGTCCACCCGTTCCCATTTACGGAACCAGCTACGGACTTTGAGGCCGATGACGCCGAAGATGGCCTCGCGGAAGATACCGGAGCTCATCTTGGAGACGCCTTCCGTACGATCCCGGAAGATGATGGGTACCTCCACAATCTTGAAGCCCAACTTCCAAGCCGTGAACTTCATCTCGATCTGGAAGCCGTAACCAATATGCTTGATTTTGTCGAAATCAATGGCATTGAGTACGTCTGCGCGGTAGCAGATGAAGCCGGCGGTGGTGTCCTTCACGGGCACACCAAGCACGCAGCGCACGTACGCGGAACCGTAGTACGACATCAGCAGTCGACCCATCGGCCAGTTCAACACGTTGACTCCCTGACAGTAACGCGAACCGATGGCGATGTCTGCGGGGGTATTCTCACAGGCATCGTACAGCCGCTGCAAATCGTGCGGGTCGTGCGAGAAGTCGGCGTCCATCTCAAAGAGATAGTCGTAGCCGCGCGACAGACCCCACTTGAAACCGTGGATGTAGGCCGTGCCCAGCCCCAGCTTGCCGGTGCGCTCCTCGATGAAGAGCCGCCCTTCAAACTCGGGTATCAGCGACTTCACGATGTCCGCCGTGCCATCCGGCGAATTGTCGTCGATAATCAATATATGGACATCTATCAGGCCGAAAATCGCCCGGATGATGTTCTCAATGTTCTCTTTTTCCTTGTAAGTCGGGATGATTACGAGTCGTTTCATATTGATATTGTATTTTTTTCTTTTGTATGCCCCACACTGCGGCTTCGCCTTGTGTGGGGTTAATTGCACTTCGTGCGTTTTGTCCCTCCGGGACTTCTAAGGTTTCTTTTTATTTATATTGGAGTTTCACGTCCCTGATTATTAGTTTTTAATTAGCACAATGTAAACCGGAAGGTGGTCGCTGTAGCCGCCTTGGTAGTTGCCGCCGGCAAATGTGCGGAAAGGATAGTCCATATAGGAGCCAGTTTTGGTAAACATGAAATCCTTGCGGAAGATGTTGGCTGAACGGAACTTATAGGTACCCGGAGCCGCGTTTACCAGCCCCGCGGAGATGATGATGTTATCCAGCATCTCCCACGAATCGCGATAGGCGTATGAGCCGTAGCCATCACGGAAAAGCTTCCACATCGGGTTGTACAAATCCGTGGGCGTCAGATTTTCGGGCTTGGTTTTGGTATTCATCTCAGCAAGGATGCACTTGGAATTGGGGTTGTCGTTGAGGTCGCCCATGTAGATGAACTTGGCGTTGGGCCGGGAATTCAGCACAGAGTCGGCGATACTGCGGCCGAGCTGCCCCGCAGCCATACGTCCTGGCATACTCCGCTTCTCGCCGCCAGACTTGGAAGGCCAGTGGTTAACCACAATGTCCAATGTATCAACGTCATCCAAAATGCCGGTCATCAGCCACTGATCACGTGTGATAAAGTCGGGATTATTGGGCACGATGGTCGGGAACGCCCTTGTACTGAGGATTTTGAAGCGCGAGGCATCGTACAGAAAAGCGACATCCACACCACGGCGGTCGGGAGACTCATGGTGACAGACAGAGAGGTGATAGGGTTCCAGCAGCTCGGTAGCCACCAAATCTTGCAGGACCTGCTCGTTTTCAATCTCAGAGACGCCAAGCACCACCATTCCGCCGTCAAGCTTTGCAATCTCGGAAATCACTTTCGAAAGCGCCTGCAGCTTGGCTTCATAACGGGCCGAGCCCCAGCGATTGTTGCCGCCGGGCAGGAACTCCTCGTCGTTCTTATTCGGATCGTCGATGGTGTCGAACAGGTTCTCCACGTTGTAGAACCCTACAATCGCCTTATTATGTGTTTGTTGCGCAAACGAATAGCTTGCGAGCAACAATCCGACAATCCACAAAAACAATCTTTTCATAACCGGTGAATATAAGCCTGCAAAAGTACAAAAAATATCGTACCAACTGGTAAACGAAAAAAGCGACCGGATATTGCAAAAAGGGCGCGACCTCACGGCCGCGCCCCGTTAGAAAATTATGAATTGTGAATTATAAATTGCATGATCTGCACCGCGTTGGTCGCGGCTCCCTTCCGGAGGTTGTCGGCCACCACCCAGAGGTTCAGCGAGTTGGGTTGCGAAAAGTCGCGACGGATTCTTCCAACGAACACATCGTCAAGACCTTCTGCGTATTTCGGCATCGGATAGACGTTCTCGGCAGGCGCGTCCAACACCTTCACCCCGGGCATGTCGTTGAGCAGGGCATAGACTTCCGCCAAATCGTAATCCTGACGGAACTCCACATTCACCGCCTCGGAATGGCCGCCCGTGACGGGCACGCGAACCACAGTGGAGGTAACTTGTATGTCATTATCCCTCAAAATCTTGCGGGTCTCGTTCAGAAGTTTCATCTCCTCAGTGGTATAGCCGTTGTCCGTAAAACTACCGCCGTGCGGGAAAAGGTTCATGTCGATGGGGTGCGGATATGCGGGATCACAGGACTGGCCTGCGCGCTCGCTCATCAGCTGGTCCACGGCCTTCTTGCCCGTGCCCGTGATAGATTGGTAGGTAGCCACCACCAACCGTTTGATACCGAAGCGCTTGTGCAGCGGGGCCAATGCCATCACCATCTGAATGGTGGAGCAGTTCGGGTTGGCGATAATCTTGTCGTTGGGGGTGATGACATCGCCGTTGATCTCGGGCACCACGAGCGGAATGTTGGGATCGCTGCGCCAGGCGGCGGAATTATCGATGACCACCGTGCCGACAGCGGCAAATTTCGGGGCGTACTCAAGCGAGGCCGCGCTGCCGGCCGAGAAGATGGCGAAGTCGGGCTTCGCGGCAATGGCATCCTCCACCGACACGACGGCCACCTCACGGTCACCAAACATCACTTTCTTTCCGATTGATTTCGACGAGGCGGCAGGGATGAACTCACAATCCTCGAATCCTCTTTCCACCAACACTTTACGCATAACACCACCCACTAATCCGGTGGCTCCGACAAGGGCTATTTTCATTCTTTTTGATTTTTTCGAAAAAAGTTATCAACAATACTTGATTTTTCGCTGCAAAAGTATTATTTTTGCCGACATAAACCTAAACAAAAAGAAATATGATCAAAAAAACTTTGAAAGCATTATTGCTGACTATTTTCATTCTGGCCGCCCGCGCAACCGTTCTGAGTCAATCAAACTCTGAACCAGGACGTTACGACATCATTATCAGTGAAATCATGGCCAAACCAGCACCTGAGATAGGGCTACCACCGGTGGAGTACATCGAGCTGCACAGCCGCCTCCCCCACCCCGTAACGCTGCAAAACTGGCGGCTCACCCTTGGCAACACCAACAAAGACCTGCCCGACATCACCCTCGACAGCTGCGGGTACGCCGTCCTTATCGCTCAGAAATGGCTCGAAGACTTCGCCTCGGTCTGCGACAATGTATATATATTGTCATCGCTGGCCATCACCGACGGCGGGCAGTCGCTGACACTCTACAACCAAAACGGCGAAGTGGTTCATTTCGTGAGTTTTAAGCCCGAATGGCACTCGGAGAAAATCAAGCAGGAGGGTGGATGGTCGTTAGAGATGATTGACGAGGGGTGGCCGTGTGCAGGCGGCTGGAACTGGAATTCATCGGTTGACCCCACAGGCGGCACGCCGGGACGGCCGAACTCCATCCGCAACTTGCTGTCCGAAAACACCGTGCCGCACATCACGGGGGTAACGTCACGCGATTCCGTCACGTTGCGAGTCCACTTCTCCAAAACACTCGCGCAAAACACCCTAAACCCCGACGAGTTCTTTCATACGGAACCATATCTCAAAATTCTGACTGTCAGCGAGGTATCGCCGGAGTTCTCCTCCTTGGACATCCGATTTTCGGAGGCTGTAAAACCCGGCGCGACATACCAGCTGTTTGCCGACGGCGAGGTGGGCGATTGCGGGGGAAATCGCTGGCGGCTGAACGAGGAAGTGCCCTTCGGAAGAGCCTCCCCACCGGAATACAACGATTTGGTAATCAACGAAATCCTAACAAATGCAGTGGGCGATGAAAATGCCGACTACCTCGAAATCTACAACCGTTCGGATAAAATCATCGATCTCAAGGATGTGAAGGTGGGTTACGGAGGCGACACGCTGCCGCAGAAAGCGGTATTTGCCATTTCCAGAGGTTTTCAGATGCAGCCAGGGACGTACATCGCCCTGTGCAAACGAAGGTCGCTAACCCTAGAGCAATATGTCTGCCGTGATGAAAAGACAGTGGTCAACTGCGACTCGCTGCCCGACTTTGCCACCACAAAGGGTATCATCTACCTGACAGACAGAAGTTTGCGGACAATCGACAGGTTTGCTTACACCGAGGAGATGCACTATTCGAAATTGCTGACGGTAAAGGGGGTGTCGTTGGAACGCCTCTACCCAGACATGCCCACGCAAGACGAGAACAACTGGCGGTCGGCGGCGGAGAGTGCAGGATTCGGCACACCGGGTTACCGTAACTCCCAAGCTGGGAATACCTTCGAAAGCAGCGGATTCGAAGTGATTCCGGATGTTTTCTCGCCGGACAATGATGGCTTTGACGATTACACGGAGGTGGTCTGCACCTTTCCCGACGAAGAGAACCGCGTAAACATCGAACTGTACAATAATCGGGGGCACCCCGTCAAGCGGCTGGTTAACAACGTGTTGTGCGGTTCTGAAGCGCGTTTCCGTTGGGACGGCACAGATGACAACGATCAACCTGCCCCGGCGGGCATGTATGTGGTGCAAATCGAATGTTGGAACCTGCGGACGCAGAAGACGCTGCGGAAACGTCTGGTGACCGCTATCTATCGATAGTGGTCTGTAAACCGTCGTAACCCAAAGTCACGTTCGGAGGAAGCGTTTTCGCCACATCGGCATAGAGCCCCATGTGGTGGGAGGAGTGTGTCAGATAGGCGCGGTGAGGCTTTACGGTCTCCACGAACTGCAAGGCCTGCTCCAGATTGAAGTGGGAGTAGTGCTTATCGTGGTGCAACGCATTGACTACTAATACTTCCAGCCCTTGAAGACGGGCTATTTCCGATTCCGCCACGAAACTCGCGTCCGTGATGTAGGCAAACGGTCCGATGCGGTAGCCGAGGATGGGAAGTGTGAGGTGACGCACCTGTATAGGCTGGATTTCCACACCGCCGACCGCGAACTTCTCGTAACGGATAGGATGTAATTGGAAAGACGGCGCTCCGGGATAGGGATGTTCCTTGAAAGCGTAGTCGAAATCTTTGCGGATGACGTTCAGCACCCGCTGCATGGCGTAAACGTCCATAGGCTTCTGTTGCCGGAAATAGACCGGCCGGATGTCGTCCAGACCGGCCAGGTGATCTTTGTGCTCGTGCGTGACAAGGATAGCATCGACTTTGGAGATGTTCTCCCGCAAAAGCTGCTGCCGAAGGTCCGGGCCCGCGTCAATGAGCAGACGCACACCATCGACCTCCACAAAGGCGGCGGTGCGCAGCCGTTTATCACGCGGGTCGGTGGAACAGCACACCTCACAGTTGCATCCCACCACGGGAACGCCCTGCGAAGTGCCAGTGCCCAAGAGTGTTATCTTCATCATATCCGGTCGATTGAATCGGCGGCAAAGGTATGTTTTTTTCGGACGCGACGCAGCAATTTACCGCTTTCGCAAATCCACGAACTTCACCGGTTTTCTTGCGCTGGGCGGGAAATTGATGCGTTGCACCTCCTCCACGGGGGCGACCTGCACCACCGGAGCCACGCGCACGTGTGCGCGGAAGCGGTTCTTCAGCTCGTTGACAATCTCCTCTGGATGGTCCTTGAAACGAACATTTCCCTCCACGACTTCCGCATTCAGGCCCACCTTCACGACCACTTCGTCAGTGCCTTGCTGCGAATCCTGCACGTAGATGACGTAGTTCTGCACGAACGGCGTGTTGTTGAGCACGTCCATCAACGCGGGCGGATAGAGCGTAGTGCCTTTCAGCTTGATCATGTTGTTCTTGCGGCCCACGAGCGGAGTAAGACGGTAACTATTTCTGCCACAGGGACATTGGTCGGTAATCTTCGCACACATATCGCCCGTACGGAAGCGCAACAGCGGCATGCCCTCCACGCCGAGGGTCGTCACCACCACCTCGCCGGTCTCACCGTCGGGTACCGGCAGGTTGTCCTCGCCGATGATCTCCACGATGATGAGTTCCGGATGCACATGGCCGCCCACGCCGTACTCGCACTCGCTGAACGTCGCCCCCATCTCGGTGGAGGAATAGGTGGCATAGAGTTCCACATCCCATTTCGACTTGATCTGCTCGCCCAAGAGGTTGAGCGAGAAGTCTTGGTTGCGCAGGCTCTCCCCAATCCCGACAATCTTCCGGACGCTGGAGTTCCGATAGTCAATACCGTGGTCCTCAGCATATTGAATAAGCCGCGGGATGAACGACGGGACACACATGATACTGTCGGGACGGATGCGCTGGATGGTATCCCATTGCAGCTCGGGAATGCCGTTACCCACGCGGATGACGGAGGCGCCCAGCTCGCGCAAACCGAGGAAGTAGGCCAGTCCGGCCATGAAGCGCTTGTCGAGGGTGACCATGAGCTGGAGAATGTTACCGGGTTGCAGACCTGCACATTCAAAGCTCTTTTTCTCGTTGTACGCCAATCGTTGGAGGTCCTTCTCAGTACAGCAGAAGGTCACGGGGTCGCTCAGCGTGCCGCTCGTGGTGATGTAGTCGATCACCTTCTCCTTCGGCACGCAGAGGAAATCCTCGTTGAAGAGTTGCAGGTCCTTTTTCTCCGTGAACGGGATGTTCACGAGATCCTCAATGGTGCGAATCTTCTCGATGTTGATGCGGTAGCGTTCGAACATGCGCTGGTAGTAGCGGGAATGCTGCTGAAGGTAGCCCAACGCTTCCTGGAGTTTCTCCTCCTGGAAGGCCTTGATGGTCTCCGGAGAGGCGAATTCGATGTCGTTCTTATTGATTTTCATTATCTTATCTTGCCAAATATTCCGTAAAAAAGCAGCGGCAAAAATACAAAATTGCGGGACTTGTCTGTCTCCATTCGAAAATTTCACACAATAAGATTCCAAATCCCGCGTTAACCCTCCGAATCATAAAACAAGAAAAAAAAGAACCTCATCATGCAAACGAAAGAACAATTCGCAGAAGTTCCCGTCGCTGATATAGTCTGCCTCATCCTCGACGAAGGAGAGCGGGCGGACGAGGCGATGTATTATCTATTGCAGCATCGTCTATATCTGCCGTTGAAGAGACGGTACGAAATCTTCCAGCACCTGTTGCACGACGATTTCGACGACGTTCTTGAAGACTTCTTCCTCTACCTGCGCGACGGGAACGATTCAACCGACAGGGACGAGCATTCCGACGGGGTTGAACAACCCGACGTGAATCACAGAGCAGCAAGGGATCAGGGATGTTCCGAGCCCAGCGGCAATGTGCACCACACCTGCTACTCGTCGCTGCGGCGCATCCGAAACCCCGAGGCCTTCGTGCAGTGGCTGCTCCGCACGTTCCGCAACTACCTCATCACGCGGACCGACAGGGAGGGACCGTTTTCTTCCAACGAGCTCAACCCCGACTGCGTTTCCGATGCCGATGTCCCGATCTCCATCCTGACCGACGAGGACAAACTCGCCTACGCATCTGATCTGCTCGCCTACGCCCACCAGGAGCTGTCCCCGCGCGAAGGGTTCATCCTGTTCCGGTCGTTGCTCTCAACGCTGGACAAGCGTCAGTCGCTCCCCAACGAAGATATGGCTGAAGCCCTCGGGATGACCGACGTCACTTACCGGGTAACCGTCCACCGCGTGAAGGACCGTCTTGCCCGATACCGCACCCGTCTTCTTCAGGGCGAGTCCCTCCGTCTCGACGAACCGCACAGGCAGATGTCGCGGCGCATCAACGAGGACTTCCTCCATCTCTACCCCACCCTGTTATACTATTACACTCAATCCATCAACACTTTAGCCCCTGACAACGCCGCCGCCGTCAACCGCCTCCGCCAGAGCCACTTGGACTCGACCGGCGACCTTCTGCACGAACCCACTGCACCGTACGCAAGAAGTTATTCCAAGGCGGCGTTATGGCACCTGATGGAAGGATTCCTTTAACACTCCTGTTTCTCCATTCATCAGCCTGCAGGCGGAAGTTCCCTTTTCACCTTAAGATTCAATATCAATGCCATCATAGCCTCATTGAATGTCGGGAAAAAGGTATCGCATTTTGTCACTAAAAGCTTCTCGTTTCTCAAAGGAGCGATATAACAATAACCATTATAACCGTCCCGTTCATAAACAGACAGATAGATGTCATACTTTTCCTCGATACGATGTCTGATTTCACTCAGGGTCAACGGGGCATCGACCTCTTCACGAATTAAATTATAGACCGCATCGTTTAAGGGTATCGGCTTGTCCAGCTTCAGCTGCACATCAGGCTCCCACTCGGCATGTTTCACAATCTCATCATATTGCGCCCGTGTAAGTTCTCCTTCCCTGTCACAGTCCTCCACAAAAGGAAGGTCAATCACACCCTCATCATCGCCACGTTGCAGATAGTCATGAAAAGTGAACGGAGAAAGGCGGACCGTCCCTGATTCTTCTAGGATATGCAGCATATTTTCGGCCTCATAAAAGATGAACGGTGCCCCTGTCTCATAAAGTGCCATAGCTATTCGCAGACCCTCTTCCACGTATGCCGAATAGCTGAATCCGAAGGTGACAATCCACTTGTCCCTAACATAATAGTCGCTCGCGCCCACGTTCATCCTCGACAGGCCCAGTTCACCATAGTGGTCTTGTGCAAATCTTTTGAACTCCTCTTCGCTATCCAAATCACAACCTTCCAAATCATAATGAAGTCCATGATAGCGGTAATACTCCACATCAT